>Ga0209016_1000112_pt1 | contig 120221 bp, 118 predicted proteins | sample EPASupsiteSAE305_FD_187265 | JGI IMG/M metagenome (GOLD analysis project Ga0209016, IMG submission 187265) | Bioremediated contaminated groundwater microbial communities from EPA Superfund site, New Mexico - SAE3-05 (SPAdes) (version 2) | ecosystem: Environmental > Aquatic > Deep subsurface >...
GCGATGATCGGCAGCCTGCGGTTCCGCTCTCCTGCCTCACCCTGTCTGATCCGGATAGTGGCCTCAAAACCATCCATCTCCGGCATCTGGCAATCCATCAGGATAAGGTCAATCGGCAACAGACGCAGCATGGCCAGTGCCTCCTGGCCATTGGCAGCCTGTGAGACACTATGCCCCTGTTTTTCGAGAATGGTACGGGCAACCAGCTGGTTTACCACATTATCTTCCACCAGTAGTATTCTGGCTGATGTTACTTTTTTCTGCAGTTCAACAGGTTGCTTCTGCTGTTGCAGCTGCAGCTGCGCCAGCTTATCGCAAGGATTACACAGAACCGTCACCGTAAAGCAACTGCCCTGCCCCGGCAGGCTGATCAGACTGATATCTCCGCCCATCAAACGTGCCAGCTGGCGGCTGATGGCAAGCCCCAGCCCGGTCCCGCCGTACTTGCGAGTAGTGGAGCTGTCACCCTGGTTAAACGGGCTAAACAGTGAGCCAAAACGTTCTTTGGAAATACCGATGCCGGTATCCCTGATCTGGCAACGCAGCAGGACTTTCCCGTTTTGTCGCTGTTCAGTTGCAGCCTGAAGAGTAACGGTACCGGTCTCGGTAAACTTAAGAGCATTACCCAGCAGGTTCATCAGTATCTGACGCAGACGGGTTCCATCACCTTTCAGGCAGCGACATTCCTGCAGATCAAGGCGACGCACCAACAGCAGCCCTTTGGTATGACACTGTGCTGCAAACAGATCTGCCAGCTCGTTACACAGGCTTTCGGGATCAAAGGGAAACTCCTCAAGCTGCAGATGACCAGCCTCTATCTTGGAAAAATCAAGAATATCATTCACAATAGCCAGCAGCAGCTCTCCGCTGGCGCGGATCACCTGCAGGAAATGACGTTGCTCATCGTCAAGCCCGCTTTCCTGTAGCAGACCAGCCATACCGATCACGCCGTTCATAGGGGTGCGGATCTCATGGGACATATTGGCCAGAAACTGCATCTTGGCCTCGGCCGCTTCCTGCAACGCCTGCTCAGTCTGCTTGCGGGCGGTGATATCGCGCCCCACCACCACCAGCGACTTGCGACCGCCGTCCGGATCAAAGACCGGCAGTTTGATAATTTCAAAGGTAATACTGCTGCCGTCTGGCCTCGGGATGATCTCTTCGCAGCGGGTTGGCTCACCTGCCCGCCAAGCCTGTTCATCAGACTGCTGGCACGCCATAAAGGCATCATAGTAGAACGGACTGAAGGAAGCCAGTTCAGCATCGGTCTTGCCCTGGTAGTCCATATCAGACAAGCCAAACAGCTCCAGATCATACCGGTTTGCCAGCAGCCAGCGGCCAGCGCCATCCTTCAGGCAGATAATGTCAGGAAGCAGATTGATCAGGGTCCGCTGTTGCCCTTCTGTTTCACACAGTTGGCTAGTCCGCTCCTGCACCCGCTGTTCAAGCTCTTCATTCAGTGCCTGGAGCTCAAGCGACTGATGCTGCAGGCTGACTGCCATCTGCTGAAAGTTTGCAGTCAGCCCCTCCACTTCACGCACTGATGCAGCTGGCCAGACAATGGCATCCCCCGCAACAATCCGCTGGGACAGACTGCGGGTCATCTCTTCCAGCCGTACAAACACCTGGGCAAGATAGTTGGCAAAGTAATGGGCCAGCGCAATAGCCAGTAACAATACAAGGGCAATTACCCCCAACACACGTGTAACCTGCTGGCTCGTCTGAAGCAACAGCGGTTTGAGCGACCACTGCGTTACCAACTTCCAGCCCGGCAGACTGGGCAGCGCCTCTTCCTGATACAAAAATGACCTGAGCCAACGTTTCATGGCACCGACTCCGAGCTGAGGGTCAGGTATCCACTGGCGCGTCGTGTCATCCAGAAACCGCAGCCCCCCCCCGGGCGGCATTCTGAACGGTGTCATTGGCTGCAGCTCCTTGTTACTGCTTATAACCACCCGCCCTTCAGCATCCAGAAGAGTTACTGTAATTGGGCGTCTGCCTATCAGGCTGTCAAATAGACTCTGTAGCTCTTCAAGTTTGAAGACAGAAAGTACCGCCCCCTGATAGTGACCGGCATCATGGATCGGTGCAACCACTGCCAGACGGGGGCCGGGGGTGCCGATCTTGCCCATGAAAAATTCTACGGTCGACACAAAGGGAGGGGCCATAACCCGCTTCAGGTACGGGCGGTCACTCATATCCAGACCAATGGTGGAGTTACCCTGTTCATCAACCTTGGGCACAAAAGCACGGGTAACGGATCGTCTGTCCAGAATAATCTGGCGACAGAGACAGCTGTAGTTGGAACTCAGCTTTTCAAGACTATGCTGTAGCTGAAGGGGCGGTATAGTTTCAGGGGACGGCATGACTGCAGCCACCCCTTCAACCTGCAACTTGCGCTGGGCAAACCACAGGTCCACCGTTGTTTTGGATATAATCCGGCTAAAGCGAGAATGATTTTCTTTGGCAATCCTGAGGTCACGTTGAAAGCCATCATGAATCGTAAACCAGCCAAAGCCAAGGGCAGGCACCAGCACAAGGGCAGCCAACCCCACAAACAGTAGTTCCCGCAGAGCCGGTTTCTGTTGCCGTGCATCCCGGTTGGTCATCCAGGGCAACAGACAGATCCCTTTAGCCAGCAGGGTATTAAAGATACCGTTAATCCCCTGCTTAAGGGCAATCACCAGGGTTGCCAGAGAAGCAAAGCCCATCAGGTGATGATAAAACAGCCAGACAAGCACTACCCCACCGGTAAACCAGTAAAGAATATCTGCATTCAACAGGCTGAATCGTTTACGGCTGACCAATAGATAGACCAGCAGTGATTCAGTGGTAAAAATAAGTATGGCCCAGGGATGATGCCAGTGAAACAGGGTGGCTATCGAAGCCACCAGGGCAGCGGTGAGACCGGCGATCACCCCGAATCGTTGCAGGGCCACCATGGTGACAATCGAACCGAATAGAAAATCAACATTAAAAAACAGTTCCAACTTGAGCCAGTTCAGGCCAAATCCGATCAGGCCAAACAGCAAACCAATTATCAAATCTCTCGTTATTGTTTTTGATCTATCAGTCATTGGAATCCCTACAACTATGATGCATACAGACGCCGCGACAGCTCAATCTCATCAGCCTGGTCCTGAAGATTGTTTCTAATGGCCACAAACTTTTGCAGGTTATCCAAAAACAACTGTAACAAAAAAGGATCAAAGAAGGAGCCACGCCCTTCTTCCATAATCCCCACCGCCATATCCAGACTGAACGGTTTTTTATATGGGCGCTCTGACAAAAGGGCATCAAAGATATCCACAATAGTAACTATCCGTGCAACCACAGCAATTTCGTCACCATGCAGACCGTTGGGATACCCGCTTCCATCCCATTTTTCATGATGTTGTGCAGCAATCACCCGCCCCAGTTCAAGCGAAGGAAAATTGCCCGCCTCTGCCAGCAACCTCTCCCCTAGTACCGTATGCAGTCTGATGGTCTGCATCTCATGTTCATCCAGTTTGCCCGGTTTCAACAGGATATGATCAGGGATAGCGACCTTGCCCACATCATGCAACGGTGCAGCAAAACGAAGCAGCTCAGTCATTTCCTGGTTAAAACCAGCCAACCCTGCCAGAGCTGAAGCCATTTCACTGATTCGACGGGTATGCTGGCCGGTTTCAAGATCACGAAATTCGGCTGCCCGCCCCAGACGCAGACAGATTTCATATTCAGCTTTACGGGAAAGATTGAGAGCAGCCTCGGCTGCCTGACCGGAAACCTGCAGATCATAATTGGCCCGTTGCAGGCGCCTGGTGATATTACTGATCTGCCTACCCAGCAATCCGCCAACGACCAGCACGGTCAGGATCACCATCCCCACCAATACAGCGTGACTGATACGGTAACGGGACCGCTGTTCAGCATGAGCTTGCTCAAGCTGTTCAATCCGGGTAGTACTTTCATGGAAGAGACGATTTGTATTCTCATGCAGCCGCACAAAGAGCGACGCGGTTTCTTTGAAAAAAAGCTTGGTTTCCAGCTCTGCAGCACTCAAGCTGCTGATATTACCTGAATCACGTGCTTTCTCCCTGTTTTCCAGCTTCTTGAGGGCCAATTCAGACTTCTGCATAATCAGCTCAAGGTGCGGTTCAAGCTCAATAGCTGCAAGCAGGTTGGTAGTATCTTCAGGGTCCACCTGATACTCAACCTGACGGGACATTTCATCAACCCCCTCCAGATTCAGACCGATCTGTTGCTTGAAGCTCCCCCCCTTTTGCAGCACTTCAAGAGCATGTCGAATACGCTTCAGCTGCTCTGCAATAGTGAGTTGAATCATCTGCTGCCGATGCAGATTCGTGGAGGTTGCCATACGCAAAAAATCAAGCTCAAGTGCTGTAACCGTACGGGATATATCCTCGGCAATAAATTGACGGGAACGTTCATTACTCCCCTTACGGCCAAGCTGTTGTTCTAGCCGGCTGAACAGCTCATTGATCAACACCGTAGAGGCAATACCAACGCAAAACAGCACCAGAAGCAGCAGTACAGTCCTGCCAGCACGGGGGTGCTGTTCGTCTTCAGCTTCGCGCAATGGTTCGTGTGACATGGTTAAGGCTGTTTCCCAAAACCATTTTTAGTAAAAATTGCCTGACCTTCAGAACCTGCTGCCAGGTCCATAAACCTGTGGGCCAAAACAGGCTGTTTTGAAAAAGTAAAGAGAGTCAACAACAGCTCATGAGGTGAGCCCCATTTGCCGGGAAGCTCTATGATTTCAAAGTTTTTATTGCTGTCAGTAAACAGAATAGTTCCCTGCCAGGTAATAACTGCATCAGCATCCCCCCGCCGCATGGAGGTGGCAATAGCCCGGGAATCAGGCAGCACCATAACCGCCTTCTTCAACAGGGTGTTGTAAATTCCCATCTCAGTAAACAATCGTTTGGTAGCCAGACCTGAGCTACAGGTGTCACTACCACTCAACAGAATTTGCAAGTCTTTACGCAGCAGCTGGCGGGGATCCGGCTGAACCTTTTTGGGATTACCCTTCTGCACCATCAGGGCCAGCCGGTTGTATCCCACCAACCGATATTCACCCAACAGACCATCCTTCAGGTTGTCATGACGGAAAGAGGCCTCACCTGGCAGATAGAGATCCCCCAGACGGCTCTTGGCCGCACTCTTGTACAGATCAGCAGAGCCCCCCTGAACAAAACTGACCTTTACCCCTTCACGCTGCTCAAAAATCCTCGCGATATCCTGCATCGGCCGCAGCATGGTAGTACCGCAATAAATCAACAGTGTGGGTTTGGACTGGGATGCCTGTACCCCTTGAACAAGAACAAGCACTGCCACGACAACAAAAGACCACAGAGTCACTCTGAAACGCCTCATTGACTACCTCCTGACTCTGTACGAAACAGTTCAAACTGTTTCTCAAGCTCATCCATCCACTGCGAATACTCTTCTGCCAGCCCTTCACGAGCCGCCTTTTCAAGGCCTGCTGCTGCTGCCGAAAGAGCGCAGGCCCCCACATTGCCGGCTGATCCTTTGATGGCATGGGCCTTGGCACGTATCTGCTCCGGGTCTCGCTGTTCTGCTGCCTCCTGCAGCAGTCTCAGATGTTCATTCGCACTGTCAAAGAACATACCAACAAACTTCTGGATCAACGCCTCATTTCCCCCCAGGCGCACCAGCAGGGCCTGACGGTCAAAGACCGGCTGCTGTATCTGCTCTAGCGCCGTCTCGACAACAGGGGATACTGATGTTTCTGGCACCTGCTGCACCTGTTCAGACTGGCCTGCTACTAAACGTTCTATAACCGTCTGTAGATGTTCTTCTTTAATCGGCTTGGCAATATAATCATCCATGCCTGAGGCGAGGCAGCGTTCTTTATCCCCCTGCAACGCATAGGCGGTCATGGCCACGATCGGTAACGGTTGGCGCTGATGAGCAAGTTCATAGGAACGGATTTCACTGGTTGCCTCAAATCCATCCATAACCGGCATCTGAATATCCATAAAGACCAGATCGAAACAGCCCCCACGCACCTTGTCCAGGGCTTCTTGTCCATCAGAAGCCAGCACCACCTGATGCCCCAGCTTCTCAAGCATGATCTTTGCCAGCTCACGATTAATCTCCACATCATCAACCAGCAGAACAGTGCAACGACGCTGGGCTTCCCGCACCTGATGCCGGGTAACCGGACCACTGCCCGGTTGTTCCTTGCCATGCATGATCGCCTTTAAGGCGTCATACAGCTCGCTGTGGATGACCGGTTTGGTCAGGTAGCCGTTGACCTTCAACTGGCGACAACGCTGGGCATCACCCCGTTTACCGGCACTCGGCAGCAGCACCAGTTTCAGGTCATTATAGCGGGCATCACTTCTGATCTGCTCTGCCAGCGCCCACCCATCGGTATCCGGCATCTGCAGATCAGACAGCACCAGCTGTACCGGATGATCTGACACGGCTGCAGCCAACACCTGCAGCGCTTCTTCTGCACCTGATGCCGTAAGGACCTCCATCCCCCAACGTTTTAAAAATCCTTCCAGCAGATGGCGGTTAATGGCTACATCATCCACCACCAACGCAACAATACCATGCAGCGTATCAGCCTGTTGAGCTTCGTGCTGGACCTTTTCCTGTACCCCGCAACGGATGGTGAACCAGAAGCTGCTGCCCTGGCCCACTGTGCTCTCCACACCGATATCCCCACCCATCAGTTGCACCAGGCGACGGCAGATGGCCAGCCCCAGCCCGGTACCGCCGAACTTCTTGGTGGTGGAGAGGTCAGCCTGTTCAAAGGGGGCAAAGATCCGCTGCAGGTGTTCAGGACTGATGCCGATACCGTTATCTTTCACCTCAAAACGAAGCAAAAACTCCCCATCCGGCAGTTCCTGTTGTTTTGACACCAACAGCTCGATCTCGCCCTGTTCCGCAAATTTAACCGCATTGCCGGCCAGATTCAGCAGTACCTGCCGCAACCGCCCCGGATCCCCCAGCAGGCTGTCCGGCACCTCAGGGTCTACCTGAAAGACCAGTTCCAACCCTTTCTGGCCTGCCCGCACCGCTAACGTACGCAGGGTCTGCCCCAACATACTGCGCAACATAAATGGAACGGTCTCTGTTTCCAGCTTGCCCATCTCAATTTTTGAGAAATCAAGGATATCATTAATAATATCCATTAGATTCGCGGCTGATATCTTGACTGACTTAAGGTAATCGTACTGCTGTGCATTCAGTTCCGTATCCATCAGCAGCTCGGTCATCCCCAGAATACCGTTCATCGGTGTACGGATCTCATGACTCATATTGGCCAGAAATTCACTTTTAGCCCGACTGCTGGCCTCTGCCTGTTCCTTGGCAATCCGCATCTCTTCACTGGACTGCATCAACTGAATGTTGACCGTTGCCAGCTGCCGGGCCAACAAAATACCACTGACCATAACCAGCAGGACAATGCTGCTGCCCAGCCCCACCTGAATGTTCTTATAAAACTCACGCCGGGAGGAGAGTTCCTCTTTCAGCAGGCTGATCCGGGTATTGCTTTCATAATAAAGACGGTTGGCATTCTCGTTCAGACGGATAAACAGCGAGGGAACATGCTTGTAAAACAGATTCAGCTCTTCTTCAATTTTCATCAACTGCAGCGCATTTGCCGACTCTCGTGCCTGTTCACGTCTGGCCAGAAGCTGGGCCAGCTCGTCAGCCTTTTCCCGCACCTTGTCCAGGTGGGGACCGATCTCGATCAGCTCAAGCATATTATGGGGATCATCAGGGCGGGGAGTATAGGTGACCTGCTCATTCAGGTTATCAACCCCTTCGATATTCAGATCAAGTGTCCGCTCAACCCGCCCACCATCTTTAAGAACCAACAGATCATGCTCCAGCTTGAGGGTTTTTTCTTTGATTCCAGCCCGCAAACGCCCCTGTTCAGAGGTGCTGACCGAAGCGACCATCCGGTTAAAGTCAAGCTCCATCCCTTTGATGTCGTCAACCAGTACTTCCCCGACAAACAGACGGACCTGCTCATTCCGACCACGATGTTCCAGCTCATCCATCAAGCGGCCAATAACGATGTTGACCGCTATTAGGGCAGTAAAGCCGATCAGAAACAGCCCCATCAGCAACAGCAGCAGGCGGCTGGCCCGAGAGGCAGAGCTGATCATGGCAACTGGTTGCATGGGGGCGAATTTCATGTCAGATCAGCGCCCGGCCTTTGAAACGGTGATAAAGCCATAGCGGCGAAAAATTGCCTGCCCCTGGGGACCTGCTGCATACTCCATGAATTTGCGGGCCATGGCCTGACTCTTTGAAAAGGTCAAAAGCGTCAGTTGCAGTTCCTGCGGTGGGGCCACCGTGGGTGGCAGATCAAGCACATCAACACTGAGGGCGTTGTCAGGAAAGTAGCCGGTGGCACGCCAGCTCATGGTCAGATCCGCATCCCCACGCCGCATGGCTGCCATGATGGAACGGGAGTCAGGCAGCATCTGCACGACTTTTGCCGCCACCTTGGGGTACAGACCTGCCTGTGTCAGAATCCGGTGAGCTTCTACGCCAACGCTACCGCTCTCGCTACTGCCCAACACCACCGCCAGATCCTTGCGCAGCAGTTCCTTCAGGTCCGGCTTTACTTTTTTGGGGTTACCCTTTTTAACCATCAATGCCATCTGGTTCATCCCGAGCACCTTGTAGTCACCCAGCAGCCCTTCTGGCTGGTGCTTAATCCTGAATACCGGCTCGCCCGGCAGGTACAGATCTCCCTTCTGACTCTTTTTAGCACTTTGGTACAGATCTTCAGACCCACCCTGGGCAATGGCTATGCTGATCTTTTCCTGCTTTTCAAACTGACGGGCGATGTCAGTCATGGGACGTACCATGGTGATGCCGCAGTAGATCAGCAGATTGTTGCCAGCTGGCGCTGCAACTACCGGGCAGGCCAGGGCAAACAGCAACAAAAACAGCAGAAATGAAACAGCACAAGATTGTCTCGTCATGGGAGTCTCCTCAATCACGTTACATTCAGCAGTTCAAGAAGCGGATCCGCTTCCTCCTGCTGGTCCTTAAGGCGGTCGCGAACAGCGACAAACTGTTGCAGGTTATCCAGGAAAAGCTGCAGCAGGTGAGGATCAAAAAAGCTCCCCCGGCCCTCTTCCATGATGGTAAGTATTTTTTCAATCGGGAATGCTTTCTTGTAGGGACGATCTGATGCCAGTGCATCAAAGACATCGGTTATCATCACAATCCGGGCAAAGATATGGATTTCCTCCCCCTTCAGCCCTACCGGATAGCCGCTGCCATCCCACTTTTCATGGTGCTGCAACGCCACCGTGCAGCCAGCTTCAAGGGAGTGAAAACGCTCCCCTTCCGACAGTATCCGCCCTCCGATGGTGGTATGCAGCTTCATGATCTGCATTTCGGTTTCATCCAGTTTACCCGGTTTCAGCAGTATCCGGTCCGGTATGCCGATCTTGCCCACGTCATGCAGGGGAGATGCAAAGCGCAGCAGTTCCGCCTGATCTTCGGGCAAACCTGCCAGCAAGGCCAGGGCCTTTGACATCTCGCTGATTCTGCGCGTGTGCATGCCGGTTTCCATATCCCTGAATTCAGAGGCACGGCCCAGACGCAGACAGATCTCATATTCCGCTTCCTGGGAAAGAGCCAGGGCATCACGTAAATCAGCCGTTTTTTTGGAGACCTCCTCCTCAAGCATGGCATTCATATTACTGATGATATCGTGATATTTTTTACTGCGCACATGGTTCTGAACCCGCAACCGCAGCTCATCCGGGTTAAACGGTTTGGCAAGAAAGTCGTTGGCGCCAAGCCCCAGAACCCTGGTAACCTCCTGCTGATCGGCGGTCACCACAATCACCGGAATATTCATCAGGGTGAAGTTAAGCTTGATCCGCTGCAATGCCTCAAAGCCATCCATAACCGGCATCTGCAGGTCAAGCAGCACAATATCTATACCTGGGGTGGATTCCAGCAGATCAAGGGCTTCCTGACCATTGCTGGCAGTGTAGATGCTGGTAGTGACGCCTTCCAGCATAGCCTGGATAATCTGGAGGTTGAAATTATCATCATCAACAGCAAGGATCTTGACATCATTCAGCATCATACCCTCCTGCAACAAGCCAGACAAAACAGCGTGGGGCCACATCGCCCTTGGTAGCAGATTACCAACAGATGGCAATTAGCATTGTATGGGGCTTAATACTAGCACCTATGACAAGACATGCAAATGGGTAGATCACCCTAGATAAGACGAAAAAGATTATCAAAATCTGGAGGGGGACAGCGCAGAAAATGTAGAAACCTATAAGGGCTTAATCGATCATCATGACGCTGACAACGGTAATCTGATCAGTACCTCAAGTCCTCCTTCCGGCAGATTGCGAGCTGTCACGCTGCCGCCATGGTGTTTGATGGTCCCGGCAGTGATGGCCAGCCCGATACCGGTTCCGCCACTTTGACGATCCCGTGCCTCAGCTACTCTGAAAAATGGTTTAAAAATAGCTGCAAGAGCTTCTTCAGGCACACCCGGCCCATGATCCCGCACCTGCAGGCAAATCTGATCCGTACCATCCAGCTCCAGACGTACCTCCACAGCGGTACCGGGTGCGGTATAATGAACGGCATTGCGGACTACATTTTCTACTGCTCTTCGCAACAGTTCATAATTCCCAGACAATAACGGCACCGCCGCCGTAAGCAACTGCACAGCACGACCACTGCCTGCCGCCTCAAAATCTGCGTCATGCACCACCTCTGCGGTCAAGGCGGCAAGATCAACCTGCTCCTTTTCCAAGGCCTTACCGCCGCTTTCCAGCAGCGTCAGCGTCAGCAGCTCACTGATCATCTGATTCAGGCGATCTGATTCCTGTTCGATCCGGTCAAAGGCGGGCTCAGCTGATGCCGGGGCCTCTCGACGTGCCAGGCCAAGTGCCACATTCAGCCGGGCCAGGGGCGATCTCAATTCATGGGAAATATCCCGCACCAGCTGTTTCTGTGCCGTCATCAGAGCTTCAAGCTGTTCAGCCATCCGGTCAAAATCCCGTCCCAGATCAGATATCTCATCACCTTTGGCATCTGTGCCAAAACCAACCCGCGCAGACAGATCGCCCTGCGCCAGCTGTTGGGCTGCCCTGCGCAGACGCCGGATCGGTGCGGTCAGTCGCCAGGCCAACAGGTAGCAAGCAGCCCCACCCACGACAAAGTAGATGGCCAGCTGGACAACCAGTGGAAAACTGAAAAAACCGCGTGGAGGAGGCCTATGGCGCCCTTTTTCAAAAGGAAAAGGTGGAGGTTGTTGCGTTTCCGGCAGAGTCGGATCACCCATAGGGGGTGGCATCACCTGTTGACCTGAAAGACGGTATTCCTGGGGAAATGGCGGTAGTTCCGGCCTGGTCTTGATCGCGATCAGAAAAAAGACGCCACCAGACAATGCTACGGTCAGCCAGAACCAGAAGAACAGTTTGACAAAAAGTGATCGCATCAGGCCCCGTCCTCAAGCGCAGGACGCAGGTAGATATAGCCAACCCCACGCACGCTTTTGAGTCGTTCACCGCCATCTTTTGCCGCCCCCAACTTACGACGCAGGCTGCTGATATGGACATCAATGCTGCGGTCATAGGAGTTCAGCTGTCGCCCCAGGGCCTGATTGCAGAGATCTTCCCGGCTGACTACCCGCCCGGCCTGGGTCATCAAAACCTCCAGCACCGCGAACTCTACCGACGTAAGCGGCAATTCCTGACCAGCCTGCAACACGGCCCGTCGGCCCGGGTCCAACGTCAGATCCCCCACGGTCAGCACCGCTTCCGGCACAGCATCACTCTTCTGTTGCGTGGCTGACCGCCTCTGAATGGCCCGGATACGGGCCACCAGCTCCCGTGGATTAAACGGCTTGGGCAGATAGTCATCCGCCCCCAGCTCAAGCCCTACAATCCGGTCAACCTCTTCCCCCCGTGCGGTCAGCATCACCACCGGCACCGCTGATCCGGCCCTAATTTTACGCAGCACTTCAAACCCGTTCAGGCCAGGCAGCATCACATCCAGCACCACCAGATCATAGCTCTCGGCACAGGCCAGGGCTGCCCCCTTGGCACCGTCGTGAACCGCCTCAATGCAGAACCCCTCTGCACTCAGATACTCATTTAACAAGGCACAGAGGCCATGATCATCATCAATCACCAAAATCCGGCTGTTCTGCATCTGCTCCATCCTCCACACGATTTGCCTATTGGGGGCAGTATACGGCTCTCGCACAACTTAGTCTGTAAAGATTTGTAGGCAGAGCCCTGCTTACAAAGCTTTACCCAAACAGCGCCACACTTAACGAATATCCTGCCGTTTATATCCGATAGAGAAAGTAACAACCCTTTGCACATCACACTTTAAGGAGGCCCGCCATGAGTAGTATCAGCAGCATCAGCAGCAGTATGAGTAGTCTGTTTGGCATTGATCAGCAGAAGAGAAAACAGGATCTGTTCAACAAGGTAGACAGCGACGGCAACAGCAGTATCTCGCAGACAGAGCTGACTCCACTGACTGACAAAATCTCGCAGGACAGCGGCAAAACCCTGGATGCATCATCACTGTTATCCCAATACGACAGTGACAGTGATGGATCACTGAACAGCGACGAGATGGACAGCCTGATGGAAAGCATCAAGCCCAAGCATGAGCGGGATGCCATGTTGAACAATGAAGAGCAATCCGGCAGCCAATCCAGCGGACTTGATACCAGTTCATTGGCATCGTATCTTTCCAACTCCGGACAGGATCTGGTTTCCAGCCTGATCTCCATGCTGCAGCAGTTGCAAAGTTCATCGTCTTCCGACGACAGTGAAGACAGTACCATCAGCAGCACTTCTGCTGTAAACGGCAAACAAGGCCCACCACCGCCACCACCACCCAAGCCGGAAGAGATGTTCAACGAGCTTGACAGTGACAGCAGCGGCGCTCTTTCTTCTGATGAACTGCAGACCATGCTGGACAAGATGGCTGAGATGACCGGCCAGTCTCAAGATGCCTCTACTCTGATCACTCAATATGACAGTGACAGCGATGGTTCGCTGAATAGCGATGAGATGGACAGCATGATGAAAAGCATGGGACCACCTCCACCGCCACCACCCCAACAGGCCCAATCCGGCAGCAGCAGTTCTGATGAAAGCAGTAGCACACTGCAGGAGACGCTTGCTTCACTCCTCCAGAATAGCGATCAGAACAGTCTTTCAACGCTGCTCAAGCTGTTAAAGAACAGCTCAAGCAGCAGCACACAATCAATAAATGTGATTTCATAAGTGGAAAAGACTAATGCCTTGAGAAGCTGTTGACCTCCCCTTTCGACAGCTTCTCAAGGTATGACAGACAAAAAAAGACTTACCGTATCTTCGCATCTCTTTACCCATATTTACGCCTCCAAACGCTACTATTGCTTTCAACAAGACCCGTTACCGATGAAAGGAGTAGTCGTATGGGCAAGAAATTCATCATATCACTCGTGATCGTGGGGGGACTTGCGGTAAACGCAGCCGCCCACGAACTGCCTATGCCCCCTATGGACTGTTTCCCACCGCCACCACCACCGGATTGTCGGCAGCCTCCACCAATGCCTCCACCGGGTCACCATTGGATAGGGCCAAAGATGCCACTAAACGCAGCGCAACAGGCACAGCTGGATCAGCTCCTGCAAAAAGAGCATGACTATGTCGCAGAGCTGATGAAAAAACTTGATGAAAACTGCCAGTCCCTTCGACTGGCAGTTGATCGGGAACCGTTTGAGGAGTCTGTTGTAAGTACCCTGGTAAAACAACAGGCAAACCTTCAGGCAGAGCTGATGCTGTCACATATCAAGACTAAAGTACGGATTAAGGCACTTTTGCATCCAGCACCCAAAGATTGACCTGCAACCACTCAGATCAGGACAGGAATCCCCTGTCCTGATCTTTTACAAAATTTTTCTATTCCTACAGATAAAATCCGACTTGCATGCTTGACAGCTTACCGCTAAAGGATAAGCTAAGATCAATCAGAGACTGCAAGAAGGAGCTTCCTATGTTCGATGGATTAAATCTTGGCAGAAATACCATTGCCATGGTGCTGGCAGGTGGCAAAGGAGAGCGGCTAAGCCCCCTGACCCTGCGTCGCGCCAAGCCCAGCGTTACCTTTGGCGGCAAATACAAGATCATTGACTTTGTCTTAAGCAACCTCTTCAACTCCGGCATCAGACGGATTTATATTCTGACCCAATACCGCGCCTATTCTCTTAACAAGCATATTCGTGAATCATGGGGCAAATGGACCGGCCTGGGAGAGTTCTGCGTAGCCATCTCGCCGGAGACCAGCAGCGACAGCGAACAGTGGTTCAAGGGCACCGCAGACGCCATCCTGCAGTACCTGCGCTTTGTGGAAACAGCCGATGCCGACTATGTGGCGGTCTTTGGCGGCGATCATATCTACAAGATGGATATCAGCCAGATGATCCAGTTTCACCGCATGAACCGCGCTGACCTGACCATCGCCTCGCTGGAGGTACCCAAGGAAGAAGCCAGCCGGTTTGGCGTCTTCTCCGTTGATGACGACAACCGGGTCACCGCCTTTACTGAAAAGCCGAAGGAGCCGGAAACCATACCGGGCCGTGAAACCTGCTTCGCCTCCATGGGTAACTACATCTTCCCCACCCGTAAACTGATTGAGGTCCTGCTGGAAGGCAAAAAGCTGTATGAGGACCTTGACTTTGGCAAGCACGTCATCCCGATGATGCTGGAAAAAGGCGACCGGATCTACGCCTACAATTTTAATGACAACCTGGTACCGGGAATGAAATCTGAAGAACGGGGCTACTGGAAGGATGTGGGGACGCTTGATTCCTACTATGAAGCCAACATGGACCTGATCAACATCAGCCCCCAGCTGAACCTTTACAACTACAAATGGCCGATCCTGACCAACCAGGGCAACCTGCCACCGGCCAAGACGGTTTTTGATGATGAAGGGCGACGTGGTGTCAACCTTGACTCATATGTTACCGGCGGCTGTATCACCAGCGGCAGCACGGTACGCCGCTCCATCCTGGGACCGATGTGCAAGATCAACAGCTACAGCCTGGTGGAAGACTCCATCCTGTTTGAAGGGGTTACGGTTGGGCGACACGTAAAGATTAAAAAGGCGATCATTGACAAAGGGGTGGTCATCCCGGATGGAAGCGAAATTGGCTACAATCATGAGGATGACATCAAAAACGGCTATACCATCACCGAATCAGGGATTGTGGTGGTGCCACGAAAAGACCGCTAGACTATCCACGCAAAAAGGGCCGGACAAGAATCCGGCCCTTCGAGTTTTTATTGGTGCGCGCTACTGGGATTGAACCAGTGACCCCTGCCGTGTGAAGGCAGTGCTCTCCCGCTGAGCTAAGCGCGCATAAGAGGTGGTTTTATAGACGAAGCGACCTGCGCCTGTCAAGGCTTTAGACAATGTTAAAGTTGGTGTGAATCATCTTCTGTAGCTCTTCAACCCTGACCACCGCCTGGCGAAGTTGCTCCCGTTCATCATTGTCCAGCATGAGCGGGTCAAGATAGTGGGAGTCTTTCTGAATACCTTTGATCTGCTTGATCTGCAGCAGTATTCGATGGTGGGTCAGGATGTCGTAGGCCTCCCGTAGACCGCTGGCCATCTCGACTGAAAGACTTCCTTCCTGTTCCAGATAGTTGATCCGCTGAACCGTGTTGGTGGCGGCCATCCCCTGGCTGATGGCCAGGATACGGACGTTCATGACCAAGGGCGCCCAAGCCAGCAGCTTGACATTCAACTCGCCCCGGTGCTCCCCACTTGGTTCTGTCCAGAGTTTGCGCATAAACCCCAGGGCAAGCTTCATTTCCGTAGCAGCACGGGCCATGCTCCAGAGCACCTGGAAGTGCTCCTTCTCCATATCACGGATCAGTTCGATCAGCCGTTCTCCCAGCTCACGATCACCCCCAACAAAACGGGCATCAGAAAGAACGATCAGATCCATCATGTTTTTTGCAAAATCTTCCACTTCATAACGGACAATGGCAAACAGCCGTTTGCGCCACTGTTTGTATGAACCGCGCCAGGTGGGATTACTGGTCATGATGTCGCCGGTGCAACGCTTGAATCCGGCGGCTTCCAGGCAATCAACCAGCCGGTTACCAAACTCCACAAACCAGGCATCAGCGGCCTCTTCTCCCCCATCATCGTAGACGATCAGATAATCCTGATCCGTAATCAGGGTCTGCTCTTCCCGGCCATCACTACCCATGCTGATCAGGGCGTAGGATACCGGCGGTGTGCCATGCCCCGCAGTTGCCATCTCTTCAGTGACAATCTGCAGTGCCCGCTCAGCCAGCAAATCCCGGTAATGGGTACAGGAGCGATGGAGGTTGGTAACCGATGTTGCGGTACTGAAACGCTCCAGCTCAATCCGGTTCAGCTCTTCATGCAGTTTTTTCAGCGTAGGTGCATCGGCGGTTGCAATCAGCCCCTGTTGCAGGGCGGACTGCGCATCCCACACCTCAAATTTGCGCCGTACCGCTGCCAGATCAGTTTTAATCTGCTGCAGTGTTTCGCTGATCTCTGCAACAGTACAGTAGCGCGTTAACGGTGTGATTGCTGGTAGTTCATCCAGCAGAGTGGTCATATCGTCATGCTGAGTATTTTTCACAGGAGCCTCTGATCAAAAAAATGGGGAGGCCGAAGCCTCCCCTACTCTATAGCATAGTTCTATCAATTGAAAAGTTTGACTTAATGGTCGATAGCCTTGGCCATGCCGATGCCGGTGTTCTGGCGGACATAGATCTCGTCCCACATCTCCTCAGCCTTCTTGCAAGGGAACATCAAGGTTGCCAGGATGGCAGCGATGAAGCCCAGCGGAATGGAGAGGATACCAGGGTTCTTCAGAGTGAAGAGCGGCTTGGACAGGCCCAGCATGGACTTGCCACCACGGTTCTTAACTTCTTCAGCCTTCTTGGCTTCGATGGTCTTGAGGGTCTTCTCCATTGCCTCAGGCTTAACCTTGCCATCTGCAATTTCTTTCTCAAGTTTGACGTAAGCCTTCTGGGCATTGTTGGCAACCACATCAGGATAGGTCATGTTGGGTGAAATCATAACCAGACCAACCGATGCGAGGGTACCGACCACCAGACCAGCAACAACGCCAGCGGTGTTGAACTTCTTCCAGAACAGGGACATAACTACAACCGGCAGGTTACCGGAGGAGGCAACGGCAAAGGCCAGGGCCACCAGGTGGGCAACGTTCTGCTTTTCTGCAGCAATACCGATCACGATACCCATTGCACCAACCACAAAGGAAGTGGCGCGGGCAGCAAAAACCTGCTCTTTTTGGTCAGCGTGGCCGTCTTTGATCACGTTAACATAGATGTCGTGGGCAATAGCAGCAGATGCAGCCAGAACCAGACCGGACACAACAGCCAGGATGGTTGCGAAGGCAACGGCGCAGAGGAAGGCCAACAGCAGGTCACCCAGGAATGGGGAGAACTCGCCGCCCATCTGTTTTGCCAGCATCATGGCAGCCATGTTGCCGCCTGCGTCAACAGACTTGATACCTTGCGGGGAGAGATGGATAGCAGCACCAAAGCCCAGCAGGGTGGTCAGGATGTAGAAGGAACCGATAATGAACATGGCCACGATAACTGATTTACGTGCTTCCTGTGCAGTAGGCACGGTGAAGAAACGCATCAGGATGTGGGGCATACCGGCAGTCCCCAGAACCAGCGCCATACCCAGGGAGATCTGGTCAAGCGGGTTGGTCAGGAACAGACCCGGCTCAAGGAACCGCTGTCCGGCATCAGCTGTGGCCGTGCCTGCAGCTGTTTCCTTCAGGTAGATCGGCAGCAGTTTAACGTGGTCAATAATGTTCTGGTTGGTGGCGATGTCATTAAAGAACTGGAACGGGCTGAAGCCCGACTTAATAGCAACCAGCACAGACAACAGGAAGGCACCGGTCATCAGCAGGCCGGCCTTGATGATCTGAACCCAGGTGGTGGCGGTCATACCACCGAACACCACGTAGCCAACCATCAGGATACCAACGCCGATAATAGCGGTCTTGTACGGTACGCCCAGCAACAGCTGCATCAGTTTACCGGCACCAACCATCTGAGCAGTCAGATAGAAGGTGGAGACGGATACGGTGGAGATGGCGGCAACGGCACGAACCGGCTTTGGTGAAGTACGGAAGGAAAGAATATCCCCCAGGGTGTACTTACCAGCGTTACGGCAAGGCTCGGCAACGATCAGCAGCACGGTGATGTACGCAACCAGCCAGCCAACCGAGTACATGAAGCCGTCATACCCGTACAGGGAGATCATACCGGAAATACCCAGGAAGGAAGCAGCCGACATATAGTCACCGGCAATGGCCCAACCGTTCTGGGTACCGGTGATACCACCACCGGCAGTGTAGAAGTCAGAGGCTGACTTGGTCTGCTTGGCTGACCAGACAACAACCGCCATGGTTGCGCCGATAATAGCCAGGAAGATTGGAATGGTGACCTTGGGGTTGGCCTTCAGGGTTGCCTTTGCATCAGCGGCTGGCTTGGCCGGAGCAGGGGCAGCAACCTTGGCTGCATCAGCAGCGGGCGCAACAGTCGCTGCCGGAGCAGCAGCAGGGGCTGCAGCCGGAGCGGCAACAGCAGGCTTGGCTTCAGGGGCAGCCGGGGCTTTGACAGGCTCGGCATAGGCGGCGAAGCTCAGGGAGAGTACACAACCGATAGCAACTAACAATCTCTTCATGGATTCACCTCCTAATGAAGTTCGTTGACCAGTTCTCTGGTCAGACGGTCAAAGTCCTTGTTGGCAACATGGGCATAATACATTGCCAGTCCCCAGGACACAAAAAATTGCGACAGCGCAAAGATGTAACCAAAGTTAATCCGGCCCAGGATCTGAATCTTGAACAGACCCGGTGCATAGGCTGCTCCGATAGGAAGCAGGAAGTAGTAGATGGATGAAAAAATCCACCAACCAAAAAGGAAGGCTGTTTTCTTGTGGTGCAGTTCGATAAACTTGGGATTTTTAGCTATCGCTGACCAGTTGTACGTTTGTTCCGCCATGATGTGTTACTCCTTTCCAAAAGTGTGGGAATTGGAAACTACAAAATATCAAGGTACTTCTGAACTCCTCCTTTCATATAACCAAGTAGTAGTATGAAAATCGAAATATCCGACATAACATAAAAATAACAGCGCATTACATTCGATCTCAAAACAGTTGAAGCAAAATGAAACAGCAGAATCATCGTTTGTTTTTATATAATTAGTACGACGTTTTAAAATAGTCAATATTAATTTATTGAAATCGCAAATTGAAAAATAAAATATAGCAATATGGAATAGTTATGCATTAATTTACATTTTAAATTATTTTTTTATTTTAGCAAAAATGACTATTTATACCCATGTTTTAAAAAGCCGTAATCTTATTAACATCTTCCGTCTTCACAAAGCACAAGACGATACAGCCCCGGCTTTAATCCCACAAAAAACAGTTCACACGGAGATACGGAGACGCGAAGAGAGAAATCAGGCTATTACGGCACGTTTTCAGGATATTTTTGACAAAAAAAAGGGAGGCCGAAGCCTCCCTGATTGCATTGCATAACGTATGTTACTACACAGTTTTAGTGATCTACAGCCTTTGCCATACCCAGGCCGGTGTTCTGACGAACATACACTTCGTCCCACATTTCCTCTGCCTTCTTGCTGGGGAACATCAAGGTTGCCAGGATAGCAGCGATGAAGCCCAGCGGGATGGATACGATACCAGGGTTCTTCAGAGTGAAGAGCGGCTTGGACAGGCCCAGCATTGAAGTGCCACCAAGGTTCTTGGCTTCTTCAGCCTTCTTGGCTTCGATGGTCTTGAGGGTCTTTTCCATTGCCTCAGGCTTAACCTTGCCATCTGCAATTTCTTTCTCAAGCTTGGTGTAGGCCATTTTGGCGTTCTTGGCAACAACCTCAGGATAGGTCATGTTAGGTGAAATCATAACCAGACCGATGGAAGCGATGGTACCAACCACCAGACCGGCAATAACGCCAGCGGTGTTGAACTTCTTCCAGAACAGGGACATAACCACAACCGGCAGGTTACCGGAGGAGGCAACGGCAAAGGCCAGGGCCACCAGGTGGGCAACGTTCTGCTTCTCTGCAGCAATACCGATCACGATACCGCAGGCACCAACGATGAAGGAAGTGGCGCGGGCTGCAAAAACCTGCTCTTTTTGGTCAGCGTGGCCGTCTTTGATCACGTTAACATAGATGTCGTGGGCAATAGCAGCAGATGCAGCCAGAACCAGACCGGACACAACAGCCAGGATGGTTGCGAAGGCAACGGCACAGAGGAAGGCCAACAGCAGGTCACCAATAAACGGTGAGAATTCTGAACCCAGTTGTTTTGCCAGCATCATGGCAGCCATGTTACCGCCTGCGTCAACAGACTTGATACCTTGCGGGGTTACGTGGATAGCAGCACCAAAGCCCAGCAGGGTGGTCAGGATGTAGAAGGAACCGATGATGAACATGGCCACGATAACTGATTTACGGGCAGCCTGTGCAGTCGGCACGGTGAAGAAACGCATCAGGATGTGAGGCATACCTGCAGTACCCAGAACCAGCGCCATACCCAGAGAAATCTGGTCAAGCGGGTTGGTCAGGAACAGGCCAGGCTCAAGGAACCGCTGTCCGGCATCAGCCGTAGCCGTGCCTGCAGCTGTTTCCTTCAGGTAGATCGGCAGCAGCTTGACATGGTCAATAATGTTCTGGCTGGTGGCGATGTCGTTAAAGAACTGGAACGGGTTAAAGCCTGATTTGATGGAAACCATGATGGACAGGATAGCTGCACCGGTCATCAGCAGGCCGGCCTTGATGATCTGAACCCAGGTGGTGGCGGTCATACCACCGAACACCACGTAGCCAACCATCAGGATACCAACGCCGATGATAGCGGTCTTGTACGGTACGCCAATCAACAGCTGCATCAGTTTACCGGCACCAACCATCTGAGCAGTCAGATAGAAGGTGGAAACAGCAACCGTGGAGATAGCAGCAACAGCACGAACCGGCTTGGGTGAGGTACGGAAGGAAAGGATATCCCCCAGGGTATACTTACCAGCGTTACGGCAAGGCTCAGCAACGATCAGCAGCACGGTGATGTACGCAACCAGCCAGCCAACCGAGTACATGAAGCCGTCATACCCGTACAGGGAGATCATGCCGGAAATACCCAGGAACGAGGCAGCCGACATATAGTCACCGGCAATGGCCCAACCGTTCTGGGTACCGGTGATACCACCACCGGCAGTGTAGAAGTCAGCAGCGGACTTGGTCTGCTTGGCTGACCAGACAACAACCGCCATGGTTGCACCGATAATGATCAGGAAGATCGGAATGGTAACAACAGGGTTGGCCTTCAGACCGGCCTTTTTGTCTACTGCCGGCTTGGCCGGAGCAGGAGCAGCAACCTTGGCTGCATCAGCAGCGGGTGCAACAGTAGCTGCCGGAGCAGCAGCAGGGGTTGCAGCCGGAGCGGCAACAGCAGGCTTGGCATCAGGGGCAGCGGGAGCCTTGGCAGGCTCGGCGTAGGCGGCGAAGCTCAGGGAGAGTACGCAACCGATAGCAACTAACAGTCTCTTCATGGATTCACCTCCTAATGTAGTTCGTTGACCAGTTCTTTGGTCAAACGGTCAAAGTCTTTGTTGGCAACATGGGCATAGTACATTGCCAGGCCCCAGGATACAAAAAATTGCGACAAAGCGAACAGGTAACCAAAATTGATCCTGCCCAGGATCTGGATCTTGAACAGACCCGGTGCATAGGCCGCTCCGATAGGAAGCAGGAAGTAGTAGATGGATGAGAAGACCCACCAGCCGAAAAGGAAGGCTGTTTTCTTGTGGTGCAGTTCGATAAACTTGGGATTTTTAGCTATCGCTGACCAGTTGTACGTTTGTTCCGCCATGAATTGTTACTCCTTTCTCTAAAAGATCTTAGATGAACAGACCACTTACCAAACCACCGTTTTCAGCATTCCCCCTTTCGAATCCAGTTTATTATTGCACCATCAGGCGGGCATCTTGACATACCCGAATTTCATGGAAAGCAGTTCGGCCCCCTCCAGCATTGATGGGACGACCTCCTGCTCAAGTCGTTCATGTACCATCCGGATGGCAGGCACCAGCATGGTCAACGCACCAACCACCTTACCGCCGTAATCACGAATAGCTACTGCAACGGCGCAGACACCTTCGCCAAATCCACCAACATCAATGGCAACGCCTCTTTTGCGAATTTCATCAAGTTCCTGCTGTAACAGCTCCGGGTTGGGTACCGACGGGTTCTTCCTGCGCCGACCGTTAATCCGCTCCAGCAGATCAAGTGAGCTGAGCGACTTGATCACCTTGCCGGCTGCATTGGTAAAAAACGGGAAGCGCCGCCCCACCATCTCAGCAGACTTGACCTGTTGAAAAGAATCAACCACATCCAGAAAGAACACTTCATCACGATCAAGTACGGTGAATCCAACTGCTGCTTCATGCTTGCGAGCCAGTGATTCCATCACCGGATGCACAATCCTGATCAGGTTGGCATTTTTCAGGATACGCTGGGCCATACTGTAGGAGTGCAGCCCCAGGCTGTAGGTGCCCAACTGCTCATCCCGCACTACCAGCCCCTTGTCCTCCAGGGTATCCAACAGGGAGATCACCTTCTTGCGATGCATCTTAAGCACCTTGGCCAACTGAGGCACTGTTGTGGCCCGATCATCAGATGCAAGGGCTTCAAGCAGGTCTATTGCCTTAATCACCACCTGTACTGAATATGATCCCTTGTCCCTGTCCATGCCATCTCCAAATCACTCAAATAAAATTTTGTTTTAACTTTAACCGACAGCATAGTTTTGCAGTCATTTAATATTATGTTCTATAATTGTCAACAGTATTTTTAGAAAAAAAATATAACACAATTTATAACAGTAATATCTAATACTTAAAAAAATACACAACCATACAAAAACAAGCTACCCTCCTGTTTTACGTGATCGTATTCAAAAAAAATATAATGCCGTTTAAATTTTGTGGTAAACAGCCGTTACACTCATGTTTCAGGAACATGCACAAAACGTAACACCACACTACAAACCGGTGTTTATGCAGCAGGAGATCTCTATGGCTGACAATCTGATCAATCAGGATACGTTCTATTTTATTGAGGTGGATCTGCTCTGTACCCGAGCGCCAATCACCTGCCCGCCACAGACCGGACTGATTGAAATGGCCAGCCTGATGCAGCAGCACAACATATCAGGCATTGTGGTGGTTGAAGACGAAAAGCCGGTGGGAATTGTTTCTCTGCGGGATCTGCGCAATTGTGTTGCCACTGACTACCATGCACTGCCATCACGTACGGTACAGGACCTGATGCAAACCGACCTGATTACCATCAGACGCCACGACTATCTCTTTAAGGCCATCTTCAAAATGGCCCGCTATAACATCCACCGTCTGGTGGTGGTCAATGATGATGGCAGCCTGGCGGGTGTCATTACCAACAGTGATCTGTTAAGGATTCAAAGCCGTTGTCCCCTCTACCTGTCTCAGGAGATTGAAGCAGCAGACAGTTTTGAGCAGTTACAAGGAACCGGCGCACGGATCATTGAGCTGCTGCAGTTTGTGGTCAAGGCCGGTGCCGACACCCAGAGCCTGATTTCACTGATATCTCATTTTAACGACCTGATGACCCTCCAAGTCATCACCTTGCTGGAGCGTCTTGAAGGTGTCCGGCTGCCACGATCAGCGGCCTTTCTGGTCATGGGAAGTGAAGGGCGCGAAGAACAGACCCTGCGGACTGACCAGGACAATGCCATTGTCTACAACGATTCTGTAACGCCTGATGAACTGAAACAGATCAAACAGTTTGCGGCTCGTGTGGTTGACCGCCTGGAGTTTATCGGCGTGCCCCGCTGTCCGGGCGGTATCATGGCCAGCAATCGACAATGGTGCCACAGTATCTCCACCTGGCAGAGAATTATCGCCCGCTGGATCGGCACCCCAACGCAGAAAAACATGGTCAAGTTCGGCATGTTTCAGGATCTGCGGGTTATCCACGGCAATCTGTCGCTGGAAAAGAAACTGCGGGAGCATATCATTGCCACCAGCCATAATCATTCCCTGTTCTTTTCCTACATGGCCCATAACATCATACAGTTCAGCCCGCCGCTGGGGCTGTTTGGAAGGTTTAAGCTGGAGCAGAAAGGCGAACACAAAGGCAGTTTTGATCTAAAAAAAGCGGGAATTTTTGCACTGACCCAGGGAGTGAGCCTCCTGGCCCTGCTGCACCGCACCATGGGAGGCACGACCTGGGACAAGCTGGGCTGGTTACGGCAGGACAGCCAGATTTCGGAAGATGACCTGAACAGTATTGAAGAGGCATTCAGCCTGCTGGTACGGCTGCGGCTGATGGTTCAACTTGATGCCATTGCAGCAGGGAAGACACCGGACAATTATTGCGATCCAACCCTACTCAGTAACCGGGAACAGGACCAGCTTCGCACAGCGCTAAAATCGGTCAATCTGATGCTGCAGATACTCAAGGACACCTTTCAGCTGGACCTACTGAGGATCTGATTATCCTGAAAACGACATTTACTCACGCAACGCCGCTACGAACGCAAAGAAAATCAAAACCTTATTTAAAAAATGGCTTCACCTTTTGGGTGATTGGTCTAATTTCCATAAGTCTTTGTTTTTAAACGTTGTGTCGTTGCGCCGTTGCGTGCAACTGTTTTTCCAAGGATTATTTCTTCTGCGGCTCCTGCAGTTTATCCGCCTCGTTCACCCAGCCGCCACCCATGGCCTTATAGACGGAGATCAGCGACACCAGCAGGTCATAGTGGGTCTTGGTCTTGTCCAGCTTGCCGGTAAACAGCGACCGATCAGCATCCAGCACCTGCAGATAGCTGGAGGTACCTGCCTCAAACTGCAGCCGTGCCAGACGATCATAATCACCAAGCGAGGCGACCTGCCGCTGCTGGGCCTCAAACTGCTCCCTGCCTTTGGTGGTCTTGATCAGGGCATCCTCTACTTCACGGAAGGCGGTCAAAATCGTCTGCTGATACTGATACATGGCCTGCTGTTGCTGAGACTCGGCCTGTTTAACCTGTCCGGCGGTCTGGCCAAAATTAAAGAGCGGCTGGGCCAGCTGGGCACCGGCTGACCAGATGCCGGCCCCTGGCACAAACAGCTTGCTGATATCGCCACTGGACACCCCCAGGGCACCAGTCAGCGAGATCTTGGGAAAATAGGCAGCCTTGGCAACGCCGATCTCGGCATTGGCAGCAATCAGGTTCTGTTCTGCCTGAATGATATCAGGACGTCGTTCCAGCAATTCTGATGGCAAGCCTGCCGGTATACCGGGTGGGACCAACTCATCAATGGTCTTGCCCCGTGGAATCGGGCCTGGCGCACGCCCCAACAGCAGCGAGATCAGGTTCTCCTGCTGGCGCACCAATGATTCATAGCTGGGTATGGCCTGGCGGGCAGACTCATAGTTGGATTCAGCCTGGGCAAGTTCAAGCCCGGAAATGGCGCCATGCTTAAAGCGCAACTGAAATAGTTTCAGACTCTCGGTATAGGCCTTTTCCGTATCACGGGCAATTTCCAGCTGGCGGTCCATCCCCCGCAGGGTGATGTAGCCGCTGGCTACATTGGATACCACGCTCATGATCACGGCGCGACGACCTGCTTCGCTACCCACAATCTGGGCCTGGGCCGCCTCGCTGGAGCGCCTGATCTTACCCCACAGATCAAGCTCCCAGGTGGCATTAACGGTGGCCTGGTAGCTCTGGGTGGTACTGCTGCCGCTATGGGTAGCCCCAGGATTGAAACCTGCTGATATCTGGGGGAAGTACTGGGAACGGGTGGTATCCAGCACCCCCAGATACTGATCCACCTTTGCCGTGGCACTCTTCAGATCCAGGTTGCCCCGCACTGCAGTCTCAATCAGATCATCCAGAACCTTGTCGCCAAACAGCTTCCACCACTGGGTATTGGCCAGATCTGCGGCAGCCTTGTACTCCACATTCCATTGGTCAGGCGCCTTTACGTCAGGGCGGACATAATCAGGCCCCACACTGCAGCCACACATCAGCAGCAGCACTGTGACAAACACGAAGTTACGCATGGTCGTTGCCCCCTTCCTGCAGGGCCTTGACACCCTTTTTACGGCTGAAGATACCGCTGGCTGACTCAAGCAGCACAAAGAAAAGCGGCACAAAGAAGGAGGCCACCAGGGTAGAGGCCAGCATACCGCCGATCACACCGGTACCGATGGCCCGCAGGCTGTTGGCACCGGCACCGGATGCGGTTGCCATCGGCACGCAGCCCAGGATAAAGGCCAGGGAGGTCATCACAATCGGGCGCAGACGCAGCCGGGCTGCTTCAATGGCCGCCTCAGCCGGCTCCATCCCCTTTTTCAGGTTATCAGCCGCAAATTCTATGATCAGGATGGCGTTTTTGGCAGACAGCCCCACCAGAGTCACCAGGCCGACCTGAAAATAGACATCATTTTCCAGGCCACGTACCCAGGTGAACAGCAATGCACCACAGAGGGCAAAGGGGACCGACAGCACCACCCCCACCGGCAGGGACCATTTCTCATACTGGGCTGCCAGGATCAGGAAGACCATGATCAGACCAAAGGCAAAGGCCATTGTGGAGGTATTACCTGCCTTTTTTTCTTCAAAGGCCTGACCTGACCAGGAATAGCCATAGCCTTCCGGCAGAACCTTCCTGGCCACCTCTTCCATGGCACTGATGGCCTGACCAGAGCTGTAGCCAGAGGATTGGCTGCCGTTCAGCTTGGAGGCCGGGAAGCCGTTAAAGCGAGGCAACAGGCTGGGACCAGCCACATAGCGGATGGTTGCCATGGCGGAAAGCGGGATCATACTACCACCGCTTGAACGGACATAGATCTGGGTCAGGTCATTGGGTTTATCGCGGTAGTCAGGTTCAGACTGCTGGATAACCTGCCAGATCCGGCCATACTGCAGAAACTGGCCCACGTAGGCAGAACCGAAGTAGGACTGCAGGGTCTCAAAGACCGTGGAGACCGGTACCCCCAGCAGTTCTGCCTGTGCGCGGTTAACATCCAGATAGAGCTGCTGCTGGCTGGCAGAGAAGGTACTGGAGACACCGGACAGCTCCTTGCGCTTAACGGCCTCAGCAACAAACTGCTTGGTGACTTTCTCCAGCTCCTGGGGAGAGCCGCCCCCCTTGCTCTGGATATAGAACTCAAAACCGCCGGTACTTCCCAGACCGGGAATAGAGGGGGGATTGATCGGAAAGACCACCCCTTCTTTGATACCGTGCAGCTTGCGGCCAAGATCCTTTTGCACGCTTGCGGCGTCTGTCCCCTTCCCCTCCCGCTCACTATACGGTTTAAGCGCGGCAAACAGCAGCCCGGCGTTATCCTTGACGCTACCGTCAATCAGGCTGTAGCCGTTAATCTGGGTGATGTCCCCCATGGCCTTGTTGGTCTGAGCCAGTTGCACTGCCTGGTCACTGACCGCCGTGGTCCGTTCAAGGCTGCTGGCATCAGGCATCATGGTGCCTACAAACAGATAGCCCTGATCCTCTTCCGGCACAAAACTGCCCGGAACAATCTTGAACAGCAACAACACCAACGCCAGCACACCACAGAACAGCCCCAGACCGATACTGCGATGATTGATCAGCCAGCGCACCCCGCTGGTGTACAGCTCGGTCAGACGATTAAAACGATCCTCAAACCACTTGAAAAAGCCCTTCTTCTCGCCATGACCCGGTTTCAAAATCCGTGCTGCCAGGGCAGGTGAAAGGGTTAACGCCACCACGCCGGATAACACCATGGAGATGGCGATGGTAACAGCAAACTGCTTGTAGAGCGTGCCGGTCATCCCCCCCAGAAAGGCCACCGGCAGAAAGACTGATCCCAGCACCAACACAATGGCGATCAGGGCGCCGGTCAGTTCTGACATCGCCTTTTTGGCCGCATCCATCGGGGTCATGCCATGGGTGGCCATATTATGTTCAACGTTTTCCACCACAATAATCGCATCATCCACCACCAGACCAATGGCCAGGATCATACCGAACAGGGTCAGCATGTTGGTGGAGAACCCCAGGGCCAGAATCCCCATATAGGTACCGATAATGGCAATCGGCACCGCCAGGATCGGGATGAAGGTAGCCCGGAAACTCTGCAGGAACAGGAACACCACCAGCACCACCAGTATCACCGCCTCAAAGAAGGTATGCACCACCTTCTCAATGGAGGCAGCGGTAAACTCGCTGGTATCCAGCACCACCTTGTACTCCATCCCCTGGGGAAAGCTCTTTTTCAGGCCTGCCAGCAGGTTATTGATCTGTTTGGAGGTCTCAATGGCATTGGCGCCGGGCTGCTGATAGACCACAATGGCCACTGACTTCTTGCCATTGACCTTGGTGGTGACCGAGTAATCCTTGCCCCCCAGTTCTGCACGGGCTACATCCTTCAGCCGTACCAGTGCAGAGCCTGAAGAGGCGGCACGGATAATGATGTTCTCGAACTCGGCAGGGTCAGACAGCATCCCCTTGGTGGTGACCACAAAGGTCTGCTGAGTCCCCTTGGGCGAAGGCGACTGGCCGATGGAACCGACACCAAAGGCCTTGTTCTGCTGCTGGATGGCAGTGGCAATATCCTGGGCTGTCAGCCCCAGCTGGGCCAGGCGATCAGGCTTGAGCCAGATCCGCATCGCCACATCCGGCAGCGGAAACATGGAAGAAAGGTTGGCACCGGGAATCCGCTTGATGGCATCCAGAATATACAGGTTGGCATAATTGCCCAGATAGACCGGATCATAGCGGTCATCGGGGGAATAGACGCTGATCACCATCATAAAGGATTGGGAGCGTTTCTGGACGGACACCCCCTGCTGGCTGACCACGTCCGGCAACAGGGAAGAGGCCTGGCTGACCCGGTTCTGGACGTTAACCTGGGCCATATCCGGGTCAGTACCCGGTTCAAAGGTAACGGTCAGGCTCATGTTGCCGGATGAGGCGCTGGTGGAGGACATATAGCTCATACCATCCACGCCGTTAACCTGCTGTTCAATCGGCGCAGCAACCGTATTGGCGATTACCTCGGCAGTGGCGCCGGGATAGAAGGCAGAGACCTGCACCGTGGGAGGAGCAATATTGGGATACTGGGCAATCGGGGTTGCCTTGAGGGCAACCAGCCCCCCCAGGGTTATGATGATGGCAATCACCGCAGCAAAGACAGGACGATCAATAAAAAAGCTTCCCATGATCCCCCCTTACTTGGCTGCAGCCGGCTGAGCTGATTTTTTCATCTCTTCAGGGGTAACCAGCTTGACTGGGGCACCGGGGGCCAGCTTCATGAAGCCATCCACAATCACCTTATCGCCAGCCTTCAACCCCTGCCTGATGATCCAGTCATGCTCAAGCCACTCCCCCACCACCACCGGCCTGGCCTCTGCCAGCCCCTTGTCACTGGCCACAAAGACTACATGGCCGTTACTGGTCTGCTGTACTGCCCGTTGCGGTACAACCAGGGCATTGGGACGGGTTGCCCCTTTCAGATAGGCCTTTACAAACATGCCGGGACGCAACACCCCTTTGGGATTCGGGATCTCGGCCCGTACCAGATAGGTGCCGGTATCTTTATTAAAGGAAGGATCAGCAAAATTGACCACACCTGCCTGGGGATAGCGCCTGCCATCGGACAGCTCAATATCAACGGTAAAACGGTTATCACCGGGCCGGACAATCTCCCCCTTTTCCACCGCCTGCCGCATATTGGCCTGTTCATTCTGGGAGACACTGAAATCAACCCAGGCCGGGTCCAGCTTGGCAACGTAGGTCAATTTGGCGGAACTGCTGCCTGCAGCGATGTAGCTTCCTTCCCGCATTAACGCCTGACCAGCCACACCACCCACCGGCGAAGTAATGCTGGTATAGCTTAAATCCAGCAGCGCCTTGTCCAGATTGGCCTGGTCCTGCTGCAGACCGGCCTCAGCGGTTTTGTAGTTGCCGATGGCAGTATCAAGATCGCTCTTGCTGGCGGCATTCTGATCAGCCAGCGGCTTGATCCGGTCAAGACTGGCCTTGGCAGTAAACAGCTGGGATTTACGGATATCAACCGCTGCCCTGGCCGCATTTACCGCTGCCACAAACGGCTTCTTATCAAGCACAAACAGCACCTGTCCCTGCTTAACCGGCTCCCCTTCCTGATAACTGATCTTTTCAAGAAAGCCGTTCACCCTGGCCATTACATCCACCTGATGGGAGCTTTGAATCTGGGCCACAAAGGGAAACACAGCCGGCACTGTTTGGGGCTGAACCGTCACGGCAACTACCTCGCTCACCGGCACCTGGGCCTTGGACTGTTCTTTTTTACTGCAGCCTGCTACCGAAAGAAGCAGGCTAACAATCGTGGCAGCAGAGAGAAACAAACGTAGATGATTCAGGTGGTTGAAGCGGATCAGGCGGGACAATTCCATCGGTAACCTCACGCTGCTGTGTATGATCTATTTTACTTCTATCTGAGGTACCATACATCAAGTCATTGTCAAGGAATGGCGCAGAACGATATACTGCTGACCTGTCTATCACTTCTGACGGGGGAATCGTGCAACGACTGAAAGCATTTTACGAGAAGGAATCATCCACCGGCATCCTGTTGATGCTGGTGACCATCGCGGCCCTGCTGCTGAAAAACTCTCCTCTTGCTGAGCTCTACAACAGTTTTCTGCACACACCGGTTGCTGTTCAGTTCGGGGCCTTGAAGATTGCCAAGCCACTGCTGCTCTGGATCAATGATGGCCTGATGGCGGTTTTCTTCCTGCTGGTGGGGCTTGAGGTTAAGCGGGAGCTGATTCGGGGCAACCTGTCATCCTGGAATCAGGCTGCTTTGCCGGTTATTGCCGCCATTGGCGGCATGCTGGTACCGGCCCTGATCTATGTCGGCTTTACTCACCAAGAACCAGCATCCCTGCATGGCTGGGCTATTCCCACGGCTACTGACATCGCCTTTGCCCTGGGAATCCTGTCGTTGCTGGGCAACCGGGTACCGGCCTCACTGAAGATCTTTCTGCTGGCCCTGGCGATTATCGACGATCTGGGGGCGATTGTGATCATCGCCATCTTCTACACCTCTGACCTGTCGCTGATCTCCATTGCCGTTGCCTCAATCACCCTGCTGGCCCTGTTTGCACTTAACCGCTTTGGCGTGCAACGCAGGGCAGCCTATATCCTTTTAGGGGCAGTACTGTGGATCAGTGTACTGAAATCAGGGGTCCATGCCACCCTGGCCGGTGTAGCCCTGGCCTTCATGATCCCTTTGGAAACAAAAGGAGAGGATCAATCAAAGATCCCGCTTGCAGCCAGCCTTGAACATGACCTGCACCCCTGGGTCTCGTTTATGATCCTGCCGCTGTTCGCCTTTGTGAATGCCGGGATTGACCTGCGCGGCCTGTCGCTGAATCAGCTGGCCACCCCGGTGCCGATGGGGATCATGCTGGGGCTGTTCATTGGCAAACAGGTTGGTGTCTTCGGTTTCAGCTGGCTTGCGATAAAAACAGGTGTGGCACGCCTGCCATCAGCCAGTAACTGGCGCCAGTTTTACGGTGTCTGCCTGATGACCGGCATCGGCTTTACCATGAGCCTTTTTATTGACTCACTGGCCTTTACCGATGATGCCATCTACCAGTACGCTGATAAACTGGCGATTGTGCTGGGCTCGCTGTTATCCGGCGTAGCGGGCTATCTTGTGCTACGTTTTGGACCTTCAACACGCCAGATCTGACCGCTGGGGCTTGACGCCCAGTCGTTGCTATGGTATTGAGCAAACCTTCAAAATTCAACGAGTTACAAAACAAATTAGTTAATTAGGTCAAAATAAGATTTCGTCTAAACAAAAAATAGTCAAGAGGTAGCACCATGTCCCAAGCCATAACCAAGCCGATCGGCGCCATGCTGGATGAGATTGCAGCACGCTTCCCTGACAATGATGCACTGGTCTACCCTGAACGTGGGCTGCGTTATTCCTACAAGCAGTTTAACGAAATCTGCCGTCAGGTGGCCAAGGGCCTGCTGAAACTGGGCATCAAAAAAGGGGATCATGTCTCTATCTGGGCCTACAACGTGCCTGAATGGGCCATTCTGCAGTTTGCCACCCCCAAGATCGGCGCTGTGCTGGTGACCGTTAACACCGCCTACAAGTCATCAGAGCTGGAATATGTGCTGAACCAGTCCGATTCCACCACCCTGTTCATGGTCAAGTCATTCAAAGATACCGACTATGTCAAGACCCTGGCTGATGTGGTGCCATCCATCCACGACTCAGAGCCGGGCAAGCTGCACCACGAAAAACTGCCGTTCCTGAAGAACGTGATCTTTATCGGCGATGAGACACCAGCTGGCATGCTCAATTTCAACTCAATCATAGAGCTGGGTAAGGATGTATCCGATGAGGAACTGGCCGCAGTTGAGGCCACCCTGGACTGTCACGACACCATCAACATGCAGTACACCTCCGGCACCACCGGCTTCCCCAAAGGGGTGATGCTGACCCACTACAACCTGACCAACAACGGCTTCCAGATCGGCGAGTGCATGAAGTTTACCGACCAGGACCGGCTCTGCATCCCGGTACCGTTCTTCCACTGCTTTGGCTGCGTACTGGGTACCATGGTCTGCGTTACCCACGGCTCTGCCATGGTTCCGGTGGAGGTTTTTGACCCGCTTAAGGTACTGCAGACCATTGAGGCTGAAAAATGTACGGCGGTGCATGGCGTACCCACCATGTTCATTGCCGAACTGGAACACCCGGAGTTCAAGAAGTTCAACCTCTCCAGCCTGCGTACCGGCATCATGGCCGGATCGGTCTGCCCTATTGAGGTGATGAAAAAGGCGGTGCGGGATATGAACCTGACCGAGATCACCAGCGTCTACGGCCAGACCGAGGCATCACCCGGCATCACCCAGACCCGCACTGAAGACCCGGTTGAACTGCGGGTTTCCACCGTAGGCCGCGCCCTGCCCGAGGCTGAAGTCAAGATTATCGACATTGAAACTGGTGCCACCCTGCCGCCAGGCAAGCAGGGCGAACTCTGCGCCCGTGGCTATATGGTCATGAAGGGCTACTACAAGATGCCGGACGAGACCACCAAGGTGATTGATGCCGACAACTGGCTGCACACCGGCGACCTGGCCATCATGGATGAAAACGGCTACTGCAAGATCACCGGACGGATCAAGCAGATGATCATCCGGGGCGGCGAGAACATCTACCCCAAAGAGATTGAAGAGTTCCTCTACACCCACCCCAAGATCTCCGATGTTCAGATCTATGGCGTGCCTGACAAAAAGTACGGCGAGCAGGTCATGGCAGCAGTGATCCTGAAAAAAGGGATGGAGATGACCGAGGAAGAGGTCAGGGAGTTCTGCCGGGGCAAGATCGCCAACTACAAGGTACCCAAGTATGTGAAGTTTGTGGAGGGCTACCCGATGACCGCCTCAGGCAAGATTCAGAAGTTCAAACTGCGGGAGATGGCGATTAAGGAACTGCACCTGGAAGAATCAGAATAAGCAGCACAACCGGGATAAAGACAAAAAACCGGCAAGGACCACTCCTCGCCGGTTTTTTCACAACTTTTTCCACCAAATCAGCCGGACAAAGGCCAGACCGAAGCAGCCCAGGGACAACCAGCCAGCCAACGGATGCACAAATCCACGCAGGTAAAAGGCCAGCGCCACCAGCAGGCCGATCCAGGTCATCTGGCGCAGCCAGTGCTGGGCCGGGCGTAACAGTGCCCGGCGGTCTTCCTCTGCCAGATGTACGGTCAGATCCCCCTGCTGCAGAGTATCCACCAGATGGCGCGCCTTGACCAGGGTCAGCGGCAGTTGGGCCAGTTCATGGGTCACCACGCCCAAAAGACTGTCCCGCTCCCCCAGGGCACGGGTCAGGTTGGCCCTGAGTACCGGCAGCACATCTTTGATACCGTTGTAATTCTCAATATAACTGGTGCCCAAACCTTCGATAATTGAGCTGGCGCGCATGACATAGATGATCTCCTGGGGCAGTTTGAAGGGGTAATCCTTGAGGGCATCCATGACCCCGAAGGCCAGTTCCTGCATGCTGGAGGCGCTCAACTGGTTGTTATCAAAGATGCGAAAGATCTCTTCGGCCAGGCCGGTCAGCTCATCCTGAGGCGCACTGTCGGTGATGATCCCCAGCTTGCGGGTGGCCTGTACCAGCAGTTCAAAATCCCGCTCATAGGCTGCCTTGACGGTGTTGATCATGGCCAGACGGGTGGCATTGGGAATCCGGCTGACCATGCCGAAGTCCAGCAGCACCAGCTCTCCCTGTTCTGTCACCAGCAGGTTACCGGGGTGCGGGTCAGCATGGAAGAATCCTTTGACCAGCATCTGTTCGGTGTAAAACAGCACCAGCTTTTCCATCAATCCGCTGAATGAGATCGGCAACCTGAGCAGACCATCCCGATCGTCAAAACGAATCCCCTCTTCAAAGCTCATCACCAAGGCATCATGGGAGCAGAACGGGGGATAGGGAACCGGCATGCGGATGCCGGAGTCTGGGTAGGCCTGGCGGAACCGTTCAAGGTTGGACAGTTCGGCCTGCATGTCCACTTCCTGCAGAATGGTACGGCGGAAGGCTGCCAGAACCGCTTCAATGGAGTTGCGGGTGTATTCGGCAAACAGAGGGTGCAGCAGGGCCAGAAACCAGCCCAGCAGACGGATATCTTCCCGCACTACCCGCTCTATCCGGTTACGGCGCAGCTTGACCGCCACCTGCTCACCGCTCTGCAGCACTGCACGATGCACCTGACCGATGGAGGCACAGGCCAACGGTTCCTGCTCAAAGGCACTGAAACCGTTACCATTGCCAAAGGCCCGGACAAAGACGGCCTGAAAATCCTGCTCAGGCATGGGGGGCAGTTGATCATGCAGCTGCCGTAATGCCTCCAGATAGCTGCTGTCAAAGAAATCAGCCCTAGTGGCCAGTACCTGGGCAAGCTTGATGAAACTGGCCCCCAGCAGCTCAATGGCACTGACCAGCTCTTGGGGGGCAAGCGGTGGAATACCCAGCCAGTTTGGCCGTTTACGGATCAACAGGAAAACGGTCAACAGCACCCGGAAAACCCGGTAGACCCGCAACGGATGATACAGCCTGATGAGCAGACCGATGGAGTTCACCGGTTTACTGTTGCCCCTGACGTTGCTTTGCCAGCTCCTCCCGCAGGGCATCCAGATCTGCCTTGGTGGCCAATCCCAGCTCATCCATCGCCTCTTTCAGTAACACCTTCATCTCATCCTTCAGCCTGCCGCGCTCTTCGCTGCCCTTGGCCACCGCCTGATCAAAAAACTCACGGGCCTTGCGCTCATTTTCTTCCTTCGCCCCCTTGGCCGATTCGCCAGCCTGCTCAAGCTTCTCTTTCGCCATCAGGGCGCTGCCCAGACCGAAGTAAAACAGTTGTTCAAGTTTCTCTTTCATGGATTATTCCCCTTTCATGCTGTTGGTACGGGTGGCCAGTTCAGCCAGCACCGCTTCATGGGCCGCAACCGAGGCATCCAGCCCTGCATTGCCGATGGCCCCCCTGCCGGTCCAGTCATTACCCTGCCTGATATACAGACTCTTCAGGGTCTGCCGGATATGTCGGGCCGCCTGAGCCGGGTTATGTTGAGCCAACTCATACAGCACAGTATACACCGAGTCAAAGGTATCGTCATAGCGTTCATCAATATAAGCGGTCATGGTCATAAATAGTTTTTGCTCCTTTCATTCAGAAATAGACACCAAAGTAGTTATATGATAATTTCACACTAAATTTATTTTTTGTCTAGGACAAAATATGACCAATGACAGACTCTTTTCCATAGCCGAAATTGAGCGGGAAACCGGCATCAGCCGCGATACCCTACGGGTATGGGAACGGCGTTACGGCTTTCCTGAGCCACAGCGAAATCAGCACAGTGAGCGAAATTACTGCAGTGACCAACTGGAACGTCTGCGGTTGATCAAGCAGCTGATCGATAGCGGTATGCGGCCCGGCAAGCTGGCCGGACTTGATCTGCAGCAGTTACACCAGATAACCCGGGAGCGGCGTGATACGACAGCTGTACCACCTGATGTGGAAAAGTTACTCCAGATAGTGGCAACAGGACCGCGTTACGGTCTGCTGGCACGGATGGAGGCGTTACTGCAACAGCGAGGCTTGCGGGATTTCCTGATTGATGTGCTGGCGCCGATGAACCATGCTGTTGGTGAGGCCTGGTTTACAGGCAGAATTGGGGTACTGGATGAACACCACTATGCTGAACAGGTGAAGATGGTGTTACTTACAGCACTACGTAACCTGCCACAAGCCCCTGAAAACTCCAGAGCACTGGTAACCACCCTGCCGGGCGAACAACACGGCATAGGCCTGCTGATGGCAACCTGCATGCTTGCCCTAGAGGGGATAGAGGTGCTGTTGTTGGGGGTCCAGACTCCACTTGAGGAAATTGTACGGGGAGCGGTTGAAGGAGAGTGTCGTATTGTCGGTATATCCTGTAGCGAACATATGAGTCGTCGTGTCATTGCCACCCAACTGATACGGTTGCGCAAACAACTACCTGACAGGGTCAGCCTCTGGGCTGGTGGAAGCGGTATCAAGGGTATCCCGACCATGCCGTCAGGGATACAGCTTTTCAGTAGCCTGGATCAGATTTCTACTGCTCTGCAAAAATCTGTACAGTGCCACGAGAAGCAGAAGTGACGCCCCAAAAGCAACAACAGTCCGTTATGACAATTCCTGAAACACTTTTGGAACGTCCAAGTCTTCGTTTAGGTCTCTGCTGCCTGTTTCATAAAGAACCGGTCTCATTCCGTACAACCACCGCCAGGGCACTATCTTCACTGCCCCGCAACCTACAGTTGATCAAACTGTCAGAGATCTGCCAGCACAATGCAAGTAATCTTCTACTGGCACTTGAAACTGTGCAGCGCCTGGGTATAGGTGCATTCCGCATCATGTCACCACTGTTCCCCCGTATGACCCACCCTGAGGTTGGGTATACCCTGGAGCATCTGCCAAATGGTGAGACAATTCTGTCTACGCTGGAAACCTGCCGATCATTCGCCCTCAAGCAGCAGATACGGCTCAGCTTTCACCCGGATCAGTTTGTAGTGCTATCATCGCCGCATCCTGCAGTTGTAACAAACTCTATCCAAGAGCTGGAATATCAGGCATGGCTGGCAGAAGCAGTGGGTGCAGATGTCATCAACATACATGCTGGTGGGGTATATGGCGACAAGTCAGCTGCCCTGCAACGTTTTGGAAAGGTGTACGACCACCTGCCTGAATCGGTTCGCACTCGCCTGACCATTGAAAACGATGATGTCAGTTATACACCGCAAGATCTGCTGCCGCTTTGTAAACAGCATAACATTCCACTGGTCTATGATCTTCACCATCACCGCTGTAATCCAGATAATCTGACGGTTGAAGAGGCAACAGAACAGGTAGGCAACATCTGGAAAGCAGCCGGACGAGAACAGTACTGCCACATTTCCTCCCCTCAAACCGGCTGGGGGAGCACAAATCCCAGACCCCATGCAGACTACATCACCCCTGCTGATTTCCCTGACTGCTGGCGCAGCAGAACCATGACCATCGATGTTGAGGCCAAGGCAAAAGAGCTGGCAGTGCTACGCTTAATGAGTGATTTAAACAGCTTGAATTCAAACCACTGCCAGCACTGATTTTTCCTGCATCTATCCCCTTGCAATGTTGCTAAAACCGATTACAATCTTGTTCCTGTTAGCCCTTCACACATTCATAAGGAGGCACAAATGGCACTGTGGGACAAACTGAAAGCGGAACTGATTGACATTGTCCAATGGCTGGACGACACCAACGACACCCTGATCTACCGGTTTCCACGTTACAACAATGAAATAAAAAATGGCGCCAAGCTGGTTGTTCGCGAAGGCCAGGCAGCGGTCTTCATTAACGAAGGTCAGATTGCTGATGTCTTCAAACCGGGCACCTATGATCTGACCACCCAGAACCTGCCGATTCTGGCCACCCTGAAAGGTTGGAAGTATGGCTTTGAATCCCCCTTCAAGGCGGAAGTCTACTTCTGCTCCACCCGCCAGTTTACCAACCTGAAGTGGGGCACCCCCGGCCCCTGTACCATGCGCGACCCGGAATTCGGCGCGGTGCGGGTAACCGCCTTTGGTATCTACTCAATCAAGATCAAGGACCCAGCGGTCTTTATCCGTGAAATAGCTGGCACCGATGGTGAATTCAGCACCGACGAAATTCAGGACAACCTGAAGGGCAAGATCGGGATGCGGATCAAGGAAGTAATGCCGGAGTTGCAAATTCCGGTGATCGACCTTGAGAGCAAGGTATTTACCATGGGTGAGATGCTGAAAGAGCGGATTGCCCCGGCCTTTGAAGGACTGGGGATCGCCCTGACCGAGGTGCAGGTACAGGATGTGGGCCTGCCGGAGGAAGTGGAACGGGCCATTGACAAGGCCGGCGCCATGCGGGCCATCGGCAATATGCAGATGTATACCCAGTATGAGACTGCCAACTCCATCAACGATGCTGCCAATAACCCGGGCGGCCTGGCAGCGGCCGGAGTGGGGATCGGCATGGGCTTTGGCATGGGCGGCCAGATGGCTGGCGCCATGGGCGGCGCCTTTACCAACATGGTCCAGCAACCTGGCATTAATACCGGTTTTTCAGGCGGTGCCCCTCAGGCCGCTGCACCACAACCACCGCCAATGCCGGGACCGCCTCCCCTGCCCCAGCTTAACCTGTTTGTGGCCATTAACGGTCAACAATCTGGCCCCTTTGAGGCTCCAGCACTGCAGCAGATGGTTATAAGCGGACAGCTGACCCGTGAGACCCTGGTCTGGAAGCAAGGTATGGCAAGCTGGACAGCAGCCGGTGCTGTGGCTGAGCTGGCTCCGGTCTTTGGCGCGGTTCCACCGCCCATGCCTCCAGCGTAACTCAGGAGAAAACGCATGAGCGACCCAACCCAACAAACACCCAATACCGTAACCAAACAGTTCCCCTGTGGGTCATGCGGGGCCAAGCTGGAGTTCCATCCCGGCGCAGCCACCCTGAAGTGCCCCTACTGCAGCCATGAAAACAAGATCCCCCAGTCTGCAGAAGAGATCAGGGAACTTGATTTTTATGAATATTTTGCCCGAGCAACAGAGCAGGGTGATTCTCAGGAGGTGCAGACCGTCAAGTGCCAGTCCTGCGGTGGCACTTCTACCCTGCAGCCCAACATATCCATGAGCCACTGCCCCTTCTGTGGCACTCAGTTGCAGGCCAAAGCAAAGGCCAGCCGCCTGATCAAGCCGGGGGCGGTTTTGCCATTTAAGATCCCCAAAAACAAGGCGATGGAGCTGTTTCGTGACTGGCTGGGCGGACTCTGGTTTGCCCCCGGTGGCCTGAAGGAACAAGCAGCACGGGATGGCGGCATCAAAGGGATGTACATCCCCTACTGGACCTTTGATGCAAAATCAACCACTTGGTACGATGGTGAACGGGGCGAAGATTACTATGAAACCGAGCGATACAATGAAACTGACGATGACGGCAATTCGGTAAGCCGGACCCGACAGGTTCGGCATACCCGCTGGTACGCAGCCAGCGGCACGGTCTGGCAGAACTTTGATGATGTTATTGTCCAGGCTGGCCGCTCCCTGCCACCAGAGATCGTTGATGAACTGGAACCGTGGGACATGAAAAGCCTGGTACCCTACCAGGATGCCTACATGAGTGGTTTTCAGGCTGAGGCCTATCAGGTTGATCTGGGCGATGGTTTTGAACGGGCCAAACAGGAGATGGATGGAGCAATCAGAGAGACGGTGGCCGCAGATATCGGCGGTGACCACCAGCGGATTAACACGGTAAGGACACAGTTTGACGGTATCACCTTCAAGCATATCCTGCTACCGGTCTGGATCAGCGCCTATAAGTACGGTGACAAATCTTACCGCTTCCTTATTAACGGTTCTACCGGGGAAGTTCAGGGGGAACGCCCCTGGTCAGTTGCCAAGATAGCCCTGACCGTGGTGGCAAGTATCATTGTACTGATACTGATTGCGCTGGTGCTGAAGAAGTAGTTACGGCTTTACGAATAGATAGGTGGCAAACTCCTCCCCTATCCTGCTGTCAACAACGCTACATCCCAACCGGGTGTAGCGTTGTACTATATCAAACTTATCCTGCAGCGGGACGCCTGATAGCAGCAGATGCCCGCCGGAACGAGTCATCCCCACCAGTTGATCAGCCAGCGGCAGCAGTATGTCTGCATATATGTTAGCCAAGATCAGATCAAAAGACTGTTCCCCCACCGCAGACAGCTCACCGCAGACTGTGAAAACCTGAGATTCCAAACCGTTTAACACCACATTTTCCTGACAGGAAACCGCTGCAGCCTCTTCCAGATCAACCGCCACCACTGCCGCAGCTCCCAGCTGGGCCGCAGCCAGGGCAAGGATACCGGTTCCACTCCCCAGATCAAGCGCACGGCTTCCTTTAATACCGGGAATAGCAGGCATAATTTCAAGGCAGGAGGCCGTGGTTTCATGCTCACCAGAGCCAAAGGCGCCTTTCTTCCCCAGCACAATCGGCAGGCCGCATGGATTTGGGGTTGGATCACCAGCCGGAATAATGGTAAAGAGGCCAATTGAAAATGAGGTAAATATTCGTCCTGACATGTTCGACAACCTAACCGGTTCATGCCCTATCGTCAACCCTCTCGTGAAGAAAGGATCACCAAATATGCGACTAACCCCTGCCACTGAACTTGAATACCGCTGCAAGAAGTTGCAAGATCTGATGCAAACTGCTGACCTAGACGCAGTGCTGATCGTGCAGAATGCTGACCTCTACTACTTTACCGGCACGGTGCAAAATGGCTGCCTGTATGTCCCCGCCCAGGGACAGCCGCTCTATCTGGTACGTCGGGATCAGGCCAGGGCACGGATGGAATCAGGCCTGAAAGAGGTAGTATCCTTTTCTGCCCCCAAGGACATACCGGGCATAATCAGTTGCTATGGCTACCCGGAGCCCAAAAGAATAGGACTTGAGTTTGACGTGCTGCCGGTTGTTTTTCTGGAGCGCTATCGCAAGGTATGGCCTAATGTAGCTTTCAGTGATGCAACACCGCTGATCCGTCAGGTACGGATGATCAAGAGCCATTACGAGATCCATCTGATGCAGGACGCAGCCGATCAGGTACATAAGGTCTACCAACGGGCCAAAGAGGTGATCAAGGCAGGGATGACCGATTATGAGCTGGCGGCAGAGCTGGAGTACACCGCCCGTAAGCACGGCCATCTGGGCCTGATCAGGATGCGGGTCTTTAATGGTGAAATGTGCTTTGGTCATACCTTCTCAGGTACCGACAGCGCTGTTCCGGCCTATACCGACACCCCTTTTGGCGGCCTGGGCGCTTCCCCCTGTTTTGGCCAGGGAGCCGGCCACAAACCGATCGGCCCTCATGAGCCGATCATTATGGACTTTGCCGGCAGCATCGATGGCTATCTGGTTGACCAGACCCGCATCTTCAGCATCGGGCCTCTGTCAGATCGGCTTACCAAAGGTTTTGAGGACATGCTGAAGGTACAGGAGCTAATGAAGCAGATTGCAGTTCCAGATATCAGCTGGGGTGAGCTCTACGACCGCTGTCATGGGCTGGCCATGGAACTGGGCTATGCTGACAGCTTCATGGGGGCGCCCGGCTCACAGGTATCCTTTATCGGACACGGATTGGGGATTGAAATAGATGAATATCCATTTATAGCCAGAGGATTTAAAGAACAGGCCATGGAGGTTGGCATGGCTTGGGCTTTTGAGCCCAAAGTGGTCTTCCCCGGAGAAGGTGCCGTAGGCATTGAAAACACCTTCTATCTCAGTAATGACGGGCTGAAACAGCTGACCCGATCAGAAGATGCGCTCGTAATTTTATAATGTTGTTTCAGTATACAAAAAACCTGTTGTATTTGCCCCCACAGGGTGTTATAACAGCCAAAATTTCTGTATACAGTATATTCAAAACGTTTATTGCATTGTGCAATTAACTAGTTGCACCATTATCCCGAAAGGAGAAGTACCCAATGGCTCTGAAGGAAACTCTCAAGCAGAAAATCGAAGAGCATCGTCCCCGCACCGCCCGCCTGGTAAAAGAATTCGGCAAGGTAAAGATTGATGAAGTAACCATCGATCAGTGCATCGGCGGCGCCCGTGACGTCCGTAACCTGGTAACCGATATCTCCTACCTGGATCCCCAGGAAGGTATCCGTTTCCGTGGCAAGACCATTCCTGAGACCTTTGCGGCGCTGCCAAAGGCTCCCGGCTCAAACTATCCTACGGTAGAATCTTTCTGGTACATGCTTCTTACCGGTGATGTTCCGACTCAAGCTCAGGTTGACGAAGTTGTTGCCGAGTGGAAGACCCGTCAGGAAGTTCCCCAGTATGTGTTTGATGCTATCCGTGCCCTGCCGAAAGACAGCCACCCGATGGTTATGCTGTCCGTAGCTATGCTGACCCTGCAGAAGGACTCCAAGTTTGCAGGCTTCTACAACTCCGGCAAGTTCAACAAGATGACTGCCTGGGAATATGTCTATGAAGATGCCAGCGATATCGTTGCCCGTATCCCTATCATTGCTGCCTTCATCTACAACCTGAAGTATCGTGGTGACAAGCAGGTCGCTATCGATCCTAAACTGGATATGGGCGCCAACTTTGCCCATATGATCGGCCAGAAAGAGGAGTACAAGGACGTAGCCCGTATGTACTTCATCCTGCACTCCGACCATGAGTCCGGCAACGTATCTGCTCACACCACTCACCTGGTACACTCCGCTCTGTCCGACCCGTACTATTCATACTCCGCAGGTCTGAACGGCCTGGCTGGCCCGCTGCACGGTCTGGCAAACCAGGAAGTTCTGGACTGGACCCTGAAGTTCCAGGAGAAGTACTGCAAGGATGTAGAGCCTACCGCAGAGCTGATCAAAGCTGCTCTGTGGGATACCCTGAACGCTGGTCAGGTAATCCCCGGCTACGGCCACGCTGTTCTGCGTAAGACCGACCCACGCTACACTTCACAGCGTGAGTTCTGCCTCAACACCCCGGGCCTCAACGAGTACCCGCTGTTCAAAGTTATCGCCATGATCTTTGAAGTTGCTCCTGGCGTTCTGACCGAGCACGGCAAGACCAAGAACCCATGGCCAAACGTTGATGCACAGTCCGGCGTTATCCAGATGTACTACGGTCTGACCGAGTACGATTTCTACACCGTACTGTTCGGTGTAGGCCGCGCACTGGGCTGCATGGCTAACATTACTTGGGACCGTGGTCTGGGCTATGCCCTTGAGCGTCCGAAGTCTGTTACCACTGCAATGCTGGAGAAGTGGGCTGAGGCTGGCGGCCGTAACTAATCACCGTCTGCTGTCACTGCAAAACAAAAGGGGATGCGTTCGCGCATCCCCTTTTTTATTACTGATTTTATTCCTTCTTCTGCTACTTGCCAGTAAAAACCGGTTTACGTCGTTCAAGAAAGGCTCGTTTCCCCTCTTCATAGTCGCTACTATCGTAGGCCATACGCCGCAAACCCTGTACATATTCAAAGGTTTCAGGACGCAAGGGGTAGGCATCGGCCAGCAGACGCAGTTGCTCCTTCATCACCCGGTTAGCCAAAGGAGAATTGTCAGCTATCCTGCCAGCCATTGCATAGGTAAAGGACTCAAGCTCTTCAGTGGCTACCAGGTGATTCAGTATGCCAACCTGAACTGCCCGCTCAGCAGAAATAGGCTCTGCCGTATAAAACATCTCTCGCGCTATCCGAGGACCTACAATGTTGAAAAAATGCATGATACCGGAAATATTATAGGGCACCCCCAGCTTGGCCGGTGTAATGGCAAACGAAGAACTTGGACACCCGATGGCAATATCACACACAAAGGAGAGGTCGCAGGCACCTCCCCAGACTGACCCTTCTATCATGGCAATCACCGGTGAGTGAAACCGAGCCACTGCCCGTAGCAGACACTCCAGAGGATCATTGTATGACAAGGGATCCCTGCCCGATAGAGGTAGCTCATGAATATTAAAACCGGATGACCAGACCTTGGTTCCTTGGGGGGCGCGAATTATCAGAGCCCGGACCGTCTCGTCCTGGGAGAACTGATCAATGGCCTGAAGCATCTCGTCCAGCAATTGGCAACTGAGACTGTTTCGTGTCTCTGGATGGTTAAAGGTGATCGTTGCCACTCGGTTATCAACGCTTGTCAGAATATGTTCCATAGCTGCCCCTCTGCTGTTATTTCTCTTGCGGTTTCAGGCCATACTGAAGCAGTTTACGCTGCAAGGCAGTACGTTCCATCTCCAGAGCTGCTGCAGCCTTATCCAGATCCCAGAGTGACTGTTGCAGAGCCTGCAGGATAAAGTCACGTTCAAAGCGCTCACGTGCAGAACGTAGTGACTCAACGCCACATTCTTCCCCATCTATAGATTCATGCGGTTCAGCTGCCCCGCCCCTGCAGCTGCCACCTGGCATGAGTTCAGGCAGGTCATCTGCGGTTACTATCGGGCCTGCCGCCATGATTAGTATTCGCTCTACAATATTTTTCAGTTCACGGATATTGCCAGGCCAGTCATAGGTTTGCAGGCAGGCAAGGGCAGAATCATCAAACGTCTTGGGCTCCCATCCCTCGCGACGATGGAACTGTCGAACGAAATGTTTGACAAGCAAAGGAATATCTTCTTGACGTTCACGCAAAGGCGGTAATGTAAGCGGCACTACCTGTAGCAGTTGAAAAAGATCTTCACGAAACTGACCATCTTTGACCGCCTGAAAAAGAGACCGGGATGAAGCGGCCACAACCCGTACATCAATCCGAACCGGGCGTGAGCCGCCACAACGTTCAAAGCATTGCTCGGTAAGTATCCGTAACAGTTCCCCCTGCGCCTTTAAAGACAGTTCCTGTATCTCATCCAGGAACAACGTGCCACCATCGGCGAGGTCAAGACGTCCACGCTTCTGGCTATCAGCCCCAAGATATGCTCCCCGTTCATGGCCAAACAGTTCATCTGCAAGCAGTTGCTCGGGCACGGCCATACAGTTAATAGCCACAAACGGCTTATCGCGGCGGGTACTGTAATGATGAATGGCACGGGCAACCAGTTCTTTGCCAACGCCCTCCTCGCCATGAATAAGTACCGGGGTTGATGCAGGTGCAATCCGCTGTACCTGACCACGTAAAAGCTCTAAAGCAGCAGAGGAGCCGACCATTTCATGCTCTTTTTGGACAGATTGCCGTAATGCCTCATTTTCTTTACGCAACTCCTTAAAGTTAAGCGCATTAGCAATGGTAATTAAAACCTTATCCAGAGAGAACGGCTTTTCAATAAAGTCAAAAGCCCCCATTCTGGTTGCCTTAACCGCAGTCTCTATAGTTCCATGTCCTGACATCATGACCACGGTCAGGTCAGGAAAAAGATTTCTGATCCGATCAAGGGTCTGAATACCGTCCATACCCGGCATCCAGATATCCAGAAGCACCAGATCAGGCACCTCCTCACGTATCAGATCCAGTGCATCAGCCCCATTTTCAGCATGCAGCACCTGATAGCCCTCATCTTCAAGTATTCCGCACAGTGAAATCCTGATGCTTTCCTCATCATCAACAACCAGGATCAGTTTTGACATACATTTTCTCCCATCATGGCCTAAGCGACCGGCAATTCAATAACAAAACAGGCACCATTCGGAAGATTATCGCGAACCCGAACAAAGCCGTTATGATCAGATACGATACTGGTGACGATAGCAAGTCCCAACCCGGTACCACCCTTTTTAGTAGAAAAATATGGTTCAAACAACCGTGATTTAACCTCTGCAGAAATACCTGGACCGTTGTCCGCAACACTGCATGAAACCATTTTGAGCTCTGCATCATAGGTGGTGGCAATAACGACTATTCCCTTGTTATCCATTGCAGCAACCGCGTTTTCAAGGAGATTGATCAAGACCCGTTTGATCTGATCACGGTCAATCTTCACCGTGGGAAGCTTTTGATCAGGCAGAAACTGATACTGAATCTCACGGTGCGCCTGTTCATAGAGAGTCAGGGTTTCACGCACCAGTTCATTCAAATCATTATCGGAAGGCTGAACTGCCGGCATACGGGCAAAGTTTGAAAATTCATTTACCAGAATCTTCAACTCATCAACCGCCTTACTGATCATTGAAGTACACTCATCAAAGACTTTACCATCCTCATCATTGGAAAAACGGGCAAGATACCGTTTTCTCAAACGCTGAGCAGACAATTGAATGGGCGTAAGAGGATTTTTAATCTCATGGGCAATTCTGCGCGCGACCTCTCGCCAGGCAGCCATCCTCTGCCCTTTAACCATCTGTGTCAAATCATCCAGAACCAGTACTGATCCCAGAAATTCGCCCTGTTCATCTCGCAGCATACTTAGATTCATCTGAAGCACATGGCGTTCACCACGCATTTCCAGAGCAATTTGCCGACTGATGGTATCGTGACGGGTCAGGGCCATATCGCGCAAGGCATCGCGTACAATCTCAAGGTGCGCCTCTCTCATCACCTCACGGAAATTGCGTCCTAATACATTCAAGGTATTGATGTGCAAGAGACGCTCAGCAGAGGTATTGATTGTGGTTATCAAACCCTCGCGATCAACAGAAATAACTCCTGCAGCTACATTTCGCAGTACAATCTCCATGTACCGACGACGGGACTCAATTTCCTGGTTGATGCGCGTCAACTCGTCATTTGTTGAACTTAAGACCTGACGCTGCGTTCTCAAATCTTGAATCATCGTATTAAAGGAACCCACCAACATACCAATTTCATCAGGCCCCTCAGCATCAATAACCACATCAAGGTCACCGTCTGCAACGGCACGCGTGCCATCAACCAACGCCTGAATTGGCTTAGTCATGCTATTAGCCAGATAAATGCCAATCCAGAACGAAAGAAACACAATTACAGAGGCGATCAGAAAGAGAACCAGCAGGTAACCGGTGGTGATAGGACTTTTTAGGATTTTTAAACGTCTGAACTCCTGGTAAGAGTCAGATATTTCACGCATTTTACTAACCAGTGAATGTGGCACATAATAATTCACCACAACAACGCCAACAACATCCCGGTCGTTATATGTAGAGTATATCGGAACAATACCGCGAATCAGATCCGCTTTACCGACTGAATTCACCTTGGTAAGTTCACGCCCTGCCAAAGCCTGATTAATATCCTCAGAGTTAGGGCTAGTTAGATCGCCTAACGGCACTTCAGGGTTTGAGGCACGAATCAACTCCTCCCGCTGGGATGAGAATACCTCAACAATACCCAGATTGTATTCCTTCTGTTTTTCTCGAATCAGCATCTTCATACGCGGAAGACTGTCTTCGTTCAGCAAACGATCTCGCTTAATGGTTGCACTGAGTCTACGTGCATAAAAGAGGGCATTACTGGCTGAAGTTTTATAGTACGTTTGAGCAACCTCAAGGGATTCACTTAAGGATGTTTCAACCTGTACATTGAACCAATTTTGCACGCTATTACTGATAAAACTTGCTGAGGCAAAGAAGAGCAGCATGGTGGGAACAAGAGATAAACCGACAAAAGAAATGACTAACTTGGTTCTAAGGCGGGTTGCCAGAACATTTGAGCGGCTTTCAACTAAAAGTTTAACGATATTCCGACTTATAAGGTAAACGAGCAGTACAACAAGAAGTACTATGACATTAATCATGCCAAAGATGACAACGTTACTTGATAAAGGCGCTTTAGAGCTAATTTGAGTTAGACGGATCTCAATGCCAGTCAAAAGTACAATCAACAGTACTGACAAGACAATAACAAGCGCTTCTCTGATCCGCTTTTTACGTTCTTCGACTGACAGCACCTTGATGCACCTCCTCCACAGAACGACAAGCAGTTTAACTAAAAAAGAGTATCACACTGAATCCGGCTTGAAAACCGTATTCACACTGCTATACTAAGCAATATCTTCCAGCATAGCTTTCTCCGGAGACCATATGAAAATAACTGATAAGAATGGAGTACGGGACCTGCGTAAAAGCGACCAGCCAACTCCTTCAAAAAAGGATGGAGCTGGTCTTTTTTCACTTTTCTCTTCAGAATTGCAGACAAAACAACAGGAAATTGATCATTACAATCAAGACATAACAGAGTTGAGAACGTCACTTGAGTCAGCAGGTAAAACACTGGAACAAGAGCCAACAATACAAAATTTTAAAAAATTCAGAGAACTGTTAAGTAAGCTTGCCAAGCAGGTTTCAAGTGAAGCGTACCGTCTTGAAAAAGTTGGCGGCACACCAATGAATCCACGCTATTACGAAATAATTACCGTGATTGACAAGGAAGCAGACAAGCTATACGAGCTTGTTGTAAAGGAACAGAAGGATAGAATGGCTATCACAGCCTCAGTAATTGGCATTAAAGGGCTTGTTGTGGACTTGATAACGTAACAAATCAGATTAAAACAAGAAAAGCGGTCCAAAATGGACCGCTTTTCTTATTACTTAACTAGATGATATTAAGCTTGTTGAGGTGTATTTTCTTCAACAAGTTCGATTACAGAAAGAGATGCAGCATCACCTAAACGTTGGCCAAGCTTGATAATACGGGTATAACCACCAGAACGTTCCTTGTAACGGGGAGCAATAGTGCTAAACAACTTGGTTACTACCGACTTCTCACGAATATAGGCGGCTGCCTGACGTTGAGCATGCAGATCACCACGTTTGCCAAGAGTAATCATTTTCTCAGCTACAGAGCGTATCTCTTTTGCCTTGGCATCAGTAGTAACAATACGCTCATGATTAAGGAGTGAAGTTACCATATTTCTGAACATGGCAATACGGTGACTGGTGGTACGGCCAAGTCTTCTGCCTGATTTATTGTGACGCATTGGTTCTTCCTTTCTACTATTCTACGAAAGTATCCACACCGTTAAAGGTGTTATTCTTCATCTTTCTGCTCACCGCGCAGACGTTTAATCACTTCTGGGTCAGGAAAGGAATCCAGCTTCATACCGAAGGTTAAACCCATTTCATTCAAAATATCCTTGATCTCATTGAGTGACTTACGACCAAAATTCTGTGTCTTGAGCATTTCTGCCTCGGACTTTGATACCAGTTCACCAATCAGTTTGATACCAGCATTCTTAAGACAATTAGCTGAGCGAACTGAAAGCTCAAGCTCTTCAACAGTACGATACAGGTTTTCATTTATCTTAGAATCGTCTTCAGCAGCTTCATCCTGATAAAGAGGCTCAGACTCCTCATCAAAATTGATAAAAATTGACATCTGCTCTTTAACTATCTTAGCAGCATAGGCAATGGCGTCATCAGGTTTAGCACTGCCATCAGTCCATACTTCAAGGGTAAGCTTGTCATAGTCAGTCATTTGACCAACACGAGCATTTGAAACAACAAAATTAACTTTAATAATCGGGGAGAAAATAGCATCAATAGGGATAGTGCCTACAGGAGCTTTTTCATCACGATTACGATCAGCGGATACATACCCCTTACCGATTTTTACCGTCATTTCCATCTCAAGCACAGCATCTTTACCGCAAGTTGCAATATGCATCTCTGGATTCATAATCTCGACATTATGTGGGACCATGATATCAGCCGCTTTAATGATGCCGTCGCCTTTATGAATGACCCGTATAGTAGCCTGATCGGTCCCGTGAAAGCGAAGTCTAACACTTTTAAGGTTTAATATAATATCAGTTACGTCTTCGGTAACACCAGGAATCGATGAAAACTCGTGTTGTACACCCTTTATCCGCACAGACGTAATGGCAGCACCTTGCAAAGAAGAAAGCAAGACCCGACGCAGAGAGTTGCCTAGAGTAGTACCAAAACCACGCTCAAACGGCTCAGCTACAAACTTACCATACATTGCTGTAAGTGTTTCTTTTTCAATCTGGAGTTGTTTCGGCTTTATCAGATCACGCCAGTTTTTATACATTCAATTCCTCCCCTCAAGGGGTAAACGATAGATTACTGCGCAAACCAATACTGAACAAATACTACTTGGAGTAAAGTTCAACAATCAGCTGTTCCTGGATCGGAGTAACAATATCCTCACGAACCGGTATCATTTTCACTGCGCCCTTGAAAGCATCACGGCCAAGCTCAAGCCACTGTGGAATGCCACGACGAACAACGGCGTCCAATGCCTCATTGATAGAAGCAACGGCACGGCTCTTCTCACGCAGTTCAATCTGGTCGCCAGTTTTTACCTGCATTGAAGGAATGGTAGCTTTACGTCCATTCAGTACAAAATGGCCATGACGAACCAGCTGACGAGCTTCTGAACGTGAAGATGCAAAACCCAAGCGATAGACAACGTTGTCAAGACGACGCTCAAGCAGGGTAAGCAGGTTTTCACCAGTAACACCCTTCATACGATCAGCACGAACAAAATAGCTACGGAACTGCTTTTCAAGCAGGCCATACAATCGCTTAACCTTTTGTTTTTCACGCAACTGCACACCGTAATCAGAAGTTTTAGAACGTCCTTGTCCATGCTGGCCCGGAGGATAATTACGACGCTTGAGGGCACATTTATCTGTATAACAGCGGTCCCCTTTCAGGAACAGTTCCATATTTTCTCGTCTGCACAAACGGCAGGATGGTCCGATATATCTAGCCAAGACAGCCTCCTTCTTACAGTATCAGGTGCATATTAAATAGCGGTTATATTAAACTCTTCTACGCTTAGGGGGACGGCAACCATTATGCGGAATTGGTGTTACGTCACGAATAAAGCTAACGTTAAGACCAGTTGCCTGCAATGCACGAAGAGCTGATTCACGCCCAGAACCTGGACCTTTAACATACACTTCGATATTACGAAGACCATGTTCCTGAGCCTTACGAGCGCAATCCTCAGCTGCAACCTGTGCAGCAAACGGAGTGCTTTTACGGGAACCCTTGAAACCCTTGGCACCAGCAGTAGACCAGGCAACAACATTACCCACCGGATCTGTGATGGTAATAATGGTATTGTTAAACGTTGCTTGAATATGAGCAACGCCATTGGTAATGTTCTTTTTTTCTTTCTTTTTTCTGACGACCTTTTTTGGGGCTGCCATACTACCTCCAGACGTATTCTGTGGTTAATTACTTCTTCTTGCCAGCAACCGTACGAGCAGGACCTTTACGTGTACGTGCATTGGTCTTCGTACGTTGTCCACGACAAGGCAAGCCTTTACGATGACGTAGACCACGATAACAGCCGAGGTCCATCAAGCGCTTGATATTCATAGACACTTCACGACGAAGGTCACCTTCAACCTTAACATTCTTGTCTATTTCTTCACGCAGCTTACCAACCTCAGCCTCTGTGAGTTTATCAGTGCGAGTGCTACCGTCAATACTGGTAGCAACAAGAATATTCTTGGCGGTTGTACGCCCTATACCATAGATATAGGTCAAGGCGATTTCTATCCGCTTGTTTTTTGGTAGGTCAATACCCGCAATACGTGCCACTGCTCGTCCTCCTTGGTTGTTACCCTTGACGTTGAGAATGCTTGGGTGTGTCACAAATAACGCGCACGACACCTTTGCGCTTAATGATCTTGCACTTATCACAGATCTTTTTGACAGATGCCCGAACTTTCATTTCTGTTCACCTTTCTGCCTACGCCTCTTAGAGGCGTGTAAGAATATCAGGACCGTTTGACGTTATTGCTACAGTATGCTCAAAATGTGCAGAAAGACTTCCATCAGCAGTTACTGTTGTCCAACCGTCATCGAGAACTTTTACAGCAAAACTACCCTTATTTACCATTGGTTCAATCGCCAGCACCATACCAGGCTTAAGCTGAACACCTCTACCAGCTAAACCATAGTTGGGCACTTGCGGCTCTTCATGCAATTTCTTGCCGATGCCATGCCCGACAAAATCGCGCACAACCGAATATCCTGCATTTTCTACATGAGTCTGAACAGCACAAGATATATCAAATAAGCGACCACCTGAAACAGCTTGTTCAATTCCTTTATAAAGTGATTCTTCTGTAACCTTAAGAAGTCTTGTTGCTTCAGCACCCACAGAAGCAACTGGTATGGTCACAGCAGCATCGCCATAATACTCATCATAAAGCACACCAAAATCAATACTTAATACATCCCCACACTTAAGAGGCACTGAATTTGGCATCCCGTGAATAACGCGATCATTAGGAGAGCAACAAAGTGCGAATGGAAAACCAGCATACCCCTTAAACGCCGGTATTGCTTTACGTTTCTTGGTTTCCTTAAGTGCGATTTCTTCCAAGTCTAGCGTCGAAACACCAGGAACCACATTCTCCTTCAAAAGAGCAAGAACTTCTGCAACTATCTGGCAAGACACACGCATCCGCTCAATCTCACGAAGAGACTTCAGGACGATCATTACTAACTCACCAAAGCATCTATGATCCGCTGCTGAATCTCTGTAATCGCCCCCATACCTGGGATCGAACACAAAACACGCTTAGATCTATAATAATCCTTAAGAGGAGCAGTCTGCTGTTCATACACCAGCAACCTGTTTCGAACCGTATCCTCTTGATCATCTGCTCGCTGCACCAAACCTGAACCACAGACATCACAGACACCCTCTTTTAAAGGAGCATCAAAAGTAATGTGGTAGCCCTTACCGCATGAAGGACAGGATCTGCGCCCGGACAGGCGCTTCACAATCTCTTCAGTATCAACCTCAAGGGACACAACATGATCGATCGCACGACCGGCTTGCCTTAAAATAGCATCCAATGCGTCAGCCTGTGGTATCGTACGCGGAAAGCCATCAAGCACGAAACCGTCGCGACAATCATCCTGAACAAGTCGCTCAGCAACAATACCAAGTACTATATCATCAGAAACAAGGCCACCCTGAGCCATAATTTCCTGCGCCTTAACACCAAGTGGAGTACCGGCCTTTACTGCTGCACGCAACATGTCACCAGTAGAGATCTGAGGTATTTTATACGCCTCAACCAAAAACTGCGCCTGCGTGCCTTTACCAGCCCCCGGAGGACCAAACAGAACTAAATCCACACTACCTCCGGCCTCGTATTCTGACGCCTTTCAGAAAGCCTTCATAGTTACGAGTTATAAGATGGGACTCAATCTGAGCCACAGTATCCATACCAACGCCAACCGCAATCAAAAGCGACGTTCCACCAAAATAAAATGGCAAATTAAGCCTAAAACCACCAACAAGCAGAGACGGGAGCACACAAACCAGCGAAATATAAATAGCACCAGCAAAGGTAAGCCTGGTAAGTATACTATCCATATACTCAGAGGTTTCTTTTCCCGGACGGATACCAGGTATGTATCCACCATGCTTTTTAATATTTTCTGCTACATCAGCAGGGTTAAACGTGACAGCCGTATAGAAATAGCAAAAGAAAACAATAAACGCAACATAAAATACATTATACAACCAATTGCCTGGTGTCAGCATCTTTGCAAACTGCTGAACCGCAGGAATATTTATAAAATTAGCGACCGTTGCAGGAAACATTATGATCGATGATGCAAATATAGGAGGAATAACACCGGCCATATTTACCTTTAGAGGCAAGTGAGAAGTTTGAGGACTGAACGTCTTCAAACCAGTAACCCTCTTGGCATAGTGAATAGGCAATCGGCGTTGACCACGTTCAACAAAAACAATAGCAGCTATAACTGCAGCCATTAACGCCAAAACAAAAATCAAAGAAAATAAAGACAGGTTCCCACTGTTAATCAGCTTGAATGTATTTGCAACTGCAGAGGGAATGGTGACAACAATTCCGGCAAAAATAATCAACGAAATGCCGTTGCCAATACCCCGCTCAGTCATCTGCTCACCAAGCCACATAATAAAGGCGGTGCCAGCGGTCAAGGTAATGATAGTCATCAGACGAAAAGACCATCCAGGGGTCGGCACAACCAACTCACCTGCAGGTCCCCGCATACTTTCAAGACCTATCGCAATACCAGACCCCTGCACAATACTAAGCAGTACAGTGCCGTAACGAGTGTATTGGGTAATTTTTTTCCGGCCGGCCTCCCCTTCCTTGGACAGCTTTTCAATGGCTGGAACAACAACCGTCAAAAGCTGAAAAATAATGGAGGAAGAGATGTATGGCATGATGCCGAGCGCAAAAACCGACATCCGCTCAAGCGCACCACCGGAAAACATATCAAACAGGCCCAGGAGAGTTCCTTGAGCCTGTTTAAAAAAATGTGACAGTGCTACAGAATCGATACCAGGTGTTGGAATATGACATCCTACCCGATACACTGCCAGCATACCCAGTGTGAACAACACCCGCTTCTTTAATTCAGGAATACGGAAGATGTTCTGAAAAGCCTCTAGCACGCGCTGGTATCCTCTATTTTGCCACCAACTGCCTGAATTTTTTCAATTGCGGACTTACTAAATTTATCTGCTTTCACCGTAAGGGCCTTGGTAATATCACCATTAGCAAGAACCTTAACAGGAAGATTTGATTTTTTCAGCAAGCCTTTATCATTCATGGCCTCACGATCAACACAGCTACCTGCTTCAAAAACATCCAGTTGCTGCAGATTGATAAGAACATACTCGTTCCGATCAAGTGGTCTAAAACCACGCTTCGGCAAGCGACGTTGAAGTGGCATCTGACCGCCTTCAAAACCTGGCTTGATGCTACCACCGGAACGGGCCTTCTGACCTTTGTGACCTTTAGTAGCAGTCTTACCGTGACCAGAGCCAATACCACGGCCAATACGTTTTCTATTTTTAGTAGACCCCAGTGCGGGTCGTAGGCTGTTCAGTTCCATGGAGGTCTCCATCCTTTACTTAACCTTCAACATATGGTTTATCTTGTTGATCATCCCGCGTGTTTCAGGAGTATCCTGCAAGGAAACCGTCTGGTGCAGGCGACGCAGGCCAAGGCCACGTACAACCGCACACTGCTTCTCCGTAGCACCAATAGTACTTTTAACCAGGGTTATTTCCAGCATGTTACTCATGGTATCAATTCCTTCGTCAGGGAGTCTTACGTCTGTTTATTCAGCCAGACCACGACGTGCTATAAGCTCTTCAGGGGTCTTGAGCAAACGCAGACCTTCAAAAGCAGCCTTAACGACATTGTGTGGGTTATTTGACCCGAGGCACTTGGAAAGAATATTGCTAATCCCGGCAGCTTCAAATATCGCACGGGAAGCGCCACCTGCAATAACACCTGTACCTGCCGAAGCTGGCTTCATAAGAATCCGACCGGCCCCAAATCGCCCAATAATTTCATACGGAATGGACAGATTTTGATTAACCGGAACTTTGATCAGGTTCTTTTTAGCCTGCTCAACACCCTTACGGATCGCTTCAGGCACTTCGTTTGCTTTGCCAAGTCCGTAACCGACATGCCCACTGGCATCACCAACGACGACAAGTGCAGAGAAACTAAAGCGACGGCCACCCTTTACAACCTTAGCAACACGGCTGATGTGTACAACCCTGTCTGTCAGGTTTAAATCGTTTGCGTTAATCCTGCTCACTACAAACCTCCCTGGGAGAGTGAAAACTTAGAAATCAAGACCGGCTTCCCGAGCCGCATCTGCAAGAGCCTGTATACGGCCATGATAAAGAAACCCGTTGCGGTCAAACACGACGGAGCGAATATCTTTTTGCAAGGCAACCTTTGCGATTGCAGCACCAACAGCTGCTGCTGATGATTTATTACCTGTATGAACACCAGACTGAGCAACACCTTCAGTGCAGGTTGATGCAGCAGCCAAGGTCACACCCTGCACATCATCAATCAGTTGTGCATAAATATGATTTGCGCTTCTAAAAACATTCAAACGTGGTCGCTCAGCAGTACCAGTTACTTTTTTGCGAACTCTGACCTGGCGCTTGAGGCGCGTAATAGTTTTTTGTGATGTCTTTCCCACGGATCTGCTCCTTACCCTGTTACAGGTTCCTATTTTTTACCAGTCTTACCAGCCTTACGAAGAATGGTCTCAGTGGCATATTTGATACCCTTGCCTTTATAAGGCTCAGGACCACGGAAGGAACGTATTTTGGCAGCAGTTTGACCAACCAGTTCCTTATCAATGCCTTTTACAGCAAGCTTTGTCATTTTATCAACTTCAACAGTGATACCTGTCGGAAGCGGAAAGACAACCGGATGAGAATAGCCAAGACTCAGCACCAATTCAGATCCTTTAACTTCAGCACGATAACCAACACCGTTGATCTCGAGATCAGTCTGGTAACCGGTAGTCACACCGACAACCATGTTGTTTACCAAAGTCCGGGTAAGACCGTGAGCTGAACGAGACTTAATAGCATCATCAGGACGAGTAACACAGATTTTACCGTCCTCTACAGCAACGGAAACTTCTGGCATAATCGTACGGCACAATTCACCCTTGGGACCTTTGATGGTCAGGATTGAATCAGCAAAGGTCACTGCGACCCCTTTAGGAACTTCAATCGGCAATTTCCCGATTCGTGACATTGTGTGACTCCTTTAGAACTGGGACTGACTACTTACCAGACGGTGCAGAGCAGTTCGCCACCGATACCGGCTTGACGGGCTGATACATCAGTCATGATGCCCTTTGAGGTTGACAGAATCGCAATGCCTAGACCATTCTTGATGGTAGGAATTGACTCAGAGTCAACATAGGTCCGGCTACCTGGCTTACTAATCCGGGTGATTTCGTTGATCACAGGATCTTTTTCGTCGATGAACTTCAGATAGACCCGCAGGACTCCCTGACGATTATCAGCGATAACCTTATAATTTTTGATGTACCCTTCTTGCTTCAACACCTGGGCGATATTCACCTTGACATTTGAAGAAGGGATATCGACCTTTTGAAGCTTAACCATATTCGCATTACGAATTCTGGTCAGCATATCGGCGATAGGATCAGTCATTGACATCGAGACGCACTCCTCTGAGGTTATGCAGCATTACCAGCTGGACTTGATAACGCCGGGGATCTGTCCGGCGGAAGCATATTTACGCAGGCAGATACGGCACATCTGAAACTTGCGATAATAAGCCTTGGGACGTCCGCAGACCGGGCAGCGGTTATGCTGACGAACCTTGAACTTAGGCGTGCGCTGCGACTTGTTGATCATCGAGACTTTTGCCACGGAAACCTCCCACTAGTTCCTGAACGGCATGCCCATGTGCTTAAGCAGGGCCTTGCCTTCTTCATCATTTTTAGCTGAAGTCACAATAGTAACGTTCAACCCCTTGATTTTATCGATTTCATCATAATTAATTTCTGGGAAAATCAGCTGCTCTTTAATGCCAAGCGTATAATTACCCTGTCCATCAAAAGCCTTACCTGAAACGCCTTTAAAATCACGAACACGTGCGAGTGAAACGTTCATCAGGCGATCAAGAAATTCATACATACGATCACGACGCAGAGTAACCATACAACCGATCGGCATACCTTCACGCAGCTTAAAGCTGGCTATCGATTTTTTCGCCTTGGTAATTACAGCTTTCTGACCAGTGATCTTGCCTAGTTCGGATGCGGCTGAATCAAGAATTTTAACATTCTGAATCGCTTCACCTAGCCCCATATTGATTACAACCTTCTCAATTTTGGGGACTTCCATAATATTTTTATAGTTGAACTCAGTGCGCATTTTTTGCACAATTTCGTTCTGATATACTTCTTTTAATCTGGCCATGGCCTGGATTCCTCCCGATTAATTCTCCAGAGAGCTGTCACACTTGACACAGGTGCGTTGTTTGTCACCGTTTTCAAGTACCGTTACTTTGGTACGAACGGGTTTCACACACTTGGTACAGTAGAGCTGTACATTGGATACATGCAGTGCAGCTTCTTTTTCAGTAATGCCACCAGGCTCATTACCGCGGGCACGTACGTGACGCTTCACCATATTAAGGCCTTCTACGATAACGGCGTCCTTTTTAGGGAGTACCTGCAGCACTTTACCGGTCTTTGCCTTTTCCTTACCGGCAATGACCATTACCGTATCACCTTTAGCTACGTGATATTTTTTCGTTTGCATCAGTGTTTCTCCAATTTTGCGTTAAAGTACTTCCGGTGCAAGGGAGATGATCTTCATAAACTTTTTAGCCCGCAGTTCCCGAGCAACAGGTCCGAAGATACGGGTACCCACCGGCTCCTTTGCGTTGTTAATGACAACACCAGAGTTGTTGTCAAAACGGATATAGGAACCATCAGGTCGGCCAAGTTCTTTGGCGGTGCGTACAATAACCGCTTTGACCACATCACCTTTTTTTACCTTGGAATTCGGTAGCGCTTCACGCACTGAGCAGACGACAATGTCACCAACTCCTGCATATTTACGCTTAGACCCGCCAAGCACCTTGATGCAAAAAAGTTTTTTTGCACCAGAGTTATCGGCTACGTCAAGTATAGTTTGCATCTGAATCATGCTCGTATCCTCTCTGGGGGGCTGCTACGCAGCGCTCTCAAGAATCTGGCGCAGGGCCCAGCGCTTGTCTTTGCTTAATGGACGGCACTCAACAATCTGCACCTTATCCCCTGCCTTACAGCTATTCTTCTCATCGTGAACCTTATATTTCACACTCCGCTTGATATACTTATTGTATAGCGGATGCTTAACAAGGCGATCGACTCTTACAACAACGGTCTTTTCCATTTTGTCACTGACTACAACGCCGGTCTGAGTACGTCTGTGTCCAAGCTCACCCATGACAGTCCTAACCCCTGCTTTCTGTAAGGATGGTATTAATCCGTGCGATATCTTTACGGATTGCGCCAAGCTTTCCAGTATTCTCAAGGCGCCCTGTGTTCAGTTGAAACTTAAGGTTGAAGAGCTCCTGCGTTAATTCATCACGCTTCTGCTTCAATTCAGCCTCAGCCATTTTACGTATATCATTAGCCTTCATTTTGGGTACCTCTGGTAATGAACTTGGTGGATATAGGCAGCTTATGAGCTGCCAACCTGAAGGCCTCGCGTGCGATTTCTTCAGTTACTCCTTCCATCTCATACAGCACCATGCCGGGCTTTACCACACATACCCATGAATCAGGTGAACCTTTACCTTTACCCATCCGGGTTTCAGCAGGCTTTGCTGTCAGTGGCTTATCAGGAAACATACGAATCCAGATTTTACCGCCCCGCTTGATATAGCGGGTCATGGCGATACGTGCAGCTTCAATCTGACGTGAGTCAACCCAACCACATTCAGTGGCTTGCAGTGCAAACTCACCGTATGAGATCTCGATCCGGCGGCAGGCTGCGCCTGTCATCCGCCCTTTCATCTGCTTTCTATGCTTAACCCTTTTCGGCATTAACATGTGACTTGCTCCTGAAACTTATTGTCCTGGCAGGACTTCGCCCTTGAAGATCAGGACCTTTACCCCAATGATACCATAGGTGGTCTTGGCCTCGGCAAACCCATAATCGATATCTGCACGCAGGGTGTGCAACGGTACCCTGCCTTCACGATACCACTCGGTCCGTGCAATTTCAGCACCACCCAGACGACCTGAGCAGGTGATACGGATACCTTTGGCACCGAATTTGAGTGAAGATGTTACACTCTTCTTCATTGCACGACGGAAAGCGATCCGACGCTCAAGCTGAAGTGCTACGTTTTCAGCAACCAATTGAGCATCAAGCTCTGGCTTACGAACCTCATTGATGTTTATAAAAACTTCTTTAGAGGTAATTGCAGCCAGATCTTTCTTTAGCAGCTCTACTTCTGCGCCCTTCTTGCCGATGATCAAGCCTGGACGGGCAGCATGAATATTGATCTTGGTCTTGTTTGCAGCACGCTCAATTTCTATCTTTGAGATACCTGCACTATACAGACGCTTCTTCAAAAACTGGCGAATCTTCAGGTCCTCGTGGAGGTTCTTGGCATAATCAGCCTCAGCGTACCACTTCGAGTCCCAGGTCTTGATGACGCCAAGTCTGAAACCTATCGGATTTACTTTCTGTCCCAAGACTGCACCTCCGGCCTATCTCGTTTTCGTGTCAGACAAAACCACTGAAATGTGGCTTGTCGGCTTGCGGATCTTGCTAGCACGGCCCATTGCGCGCGGAACGAAACGCTTAAGAACTGCACCGCCGTCTACAAAGATCGTTTTAACAAACAGCTTGTCTATATCGTTCACGCCCTTCAGCTCGGCATTGGCAACAGCCGACTTCAGAAGTTTGAGAAGAATCTGTGCTGACGGGTTCGGCAAGAAAGTCAGGGTGTTCAGGGCTTGCTGGATACCCTTGCCCCGAACCAGATCGGCGACAGTCCGCGTCTTACGCGGAGATAGGCGTGCTAATGTTAATTTGGCACTGGATTCCATTCAGATCACTCCTTTATTACTTCTTGACCTTGCTCTTTTTATCGGCAGCATGGCCATGGAAGGTCCTTGTCGGTGAGAATTCACCTAATTTGTGACCAACCATGTTCTCGGTAACAAATACCGGGATAAATTTCTTGCCGTTATGTACCGCCAAAGACACTCCAATGAATTCTGGAGTAATAGTCGAGCGGCGTGACCAAGTCTTGATGATTTTTTTAGAGTTAGGACCTTCGGTCTCAACTTTTTTCATCAGATGCCCATCAATAAAAGGGCCTTTTTTTATCGAGCGTGCCATATAGAGCTAGCCTCTCATTCGATTATTTCGTGCGTTTTTTAACAATAAAGCGGTCAGACGTCTTATTGGTGCGAGTTTTATAACCCTTGGTAGGGATACCCCACGGTGTTACCGGGTGACGTCCACCAGAAGTTCTACCCTCACCACCACCATGTGGGTGGTCAACCGGGTTCATAGCAACACCACGAACCTTGGGACGCTTACCCAACCAGCGTGAACGACCTGCTTTACCAAGACTTACATTTTCATGATCAATATTACCAACTTGACCAATAGTTGCATAGCAGTCCTGAAGAACCAGACGAACTTCACCTGAAGGCAGTTTAACCTGGGAATACTTGCCCTCTTTAGACATCAACTGGGCAAAAGTACCGGCACTACGGGCAAGCTGTGCCCCTTTACCAATTTTCAGTTCGATATTGTGAATGATCGTACCCAGCGGAATCGAGCGTAAAGGCAGACAGTTGCCTGGCTTGATATCTGCTTCCGGGCCGCTCAGCACGGTATCGCCTACATTCAGATCTACCGGTGCAAGGATGTAGCGTTTCTCACCATCAGTATAGTGAAGAAGAGCGATTCGAGCACTACGGTTAGGGTCATATTCAATCGTTGCAACCTTCGCAGGAATGCCACGCTTGTCACGACGAAAATCTATCATACGATACTTCTGCTTGTGACCACCGCCTTGATGGCGTGCAGTTACTCGGCCAAAGTGGTTACGACCACCAGTCTTCTTAATCTTGACCAGCAGGGACTTCTCCGGCGTTGTGGAGGTAATCTCCTCGAACGTCGAACAGGTTTGATGTCTGCGCCCAGCAGATGTGGGCTTGTAGCTCTTTATTGCCATACCTGAACCCCGATTCAGTAATGATTAGTCCGTTACACTTCGAAGAAGTCGACGGTCTGGCCTTCCTTCAGCGTGATATAGGCCTTTTTCCAGTTTTGACGCTTACCGTAATTGCGACCGAAGCGCCTTACCTTACCAGCCACATTCACGGTACGTACCGAAGTAACATTGACCTTGAAGAGCGATTCAACAGCTTTCTTGATCTCAATCTTGTTTGAATCTCGGTCAACCACCAACGTGATGGTGTTTGCAGCCTCAGTACCGAGCGATGTTTTCTCAGTAACGTGGGGCTTTTTAATGATTGAATAGATATTCATTACTGCAGCGCTCCTTCCACGAGTCGCACAGCACCCTCGGTCATGACAATGTTTTGATATTTAAGCACATCAAATACATTCAAGCCGTCAGCCTTGAGCAACTTAACATAGGGAACATTTCTTGACGAAAGTGAAAGGTTCGTCGAAGGTTCCTCGGTGATGATCAAAGACCGCTCAAGATCGAATTTTTTCATAAATCCTGAAAAATCTTTTGTTGAGATTTTTTCAAATTCGAGCTGATCAAGAACAGTAATCTTTTCACACTTGAGCTGCATAGAAAGCAAGGAACGCAGTGCTGCTTTACGGGCTTTCTTATTAATACCCAAGTTATAGGTTTTAGGCTGAGGACCGAAAACGGTGCCACCACCAGGATACTGGGGAGCGCGCGAACAACCTTGACGAGCATTACCAGTACCTTTTTGTTTAAAAGGCTTTCTACCGCCACCGGAAACTTCAGCGCGTGTCTTAGTTTTAACAGTACCTGCGCGACGATTGGCCAGTTGAACCTTAAGGGCTTGGTGAATCAGTGGCTCTTTAACTTCAGCAGCAAAGATCTGCTCATCAAGGGCAACTTCTCCAACCTTTTCACGATTCATATTATACAGAGCTATTGTTGGCATACGTAACTACTCCGTCTGATTACTTGGTGGCTTTGACGCTGTCTTTAATAACAACGACATTGTTCTTGGAACCTGGAATCGCACCTTTAATCAGGATAAGATTCTGATCTGCATCAACTCGAACCACCTGGAGACGCTGTACAGTAACGCGCTCATTCCCCATCTGACCCGGCATCTTCTTATTCTTAAAAACCCGCGAAGGGGTTGCCGAGCAACCGATGGAACCAGGCGCACGGTGAAAGCGAGAACCGTGGGAGGCACGGCCACCCTTAAAGTTGTGACGCTTAATAACCCCCTGAAAACCTTTACCGATACTAGTACCAGTAACATCTATCAGGTCACCGGGCTCAAACTGCTGGACGGTAAGTTCATCACCGATATTCAGTTCTGCCTCTTGTTCAAGTTTGAGCTCACGCAGGTGTCTAAAAACACCTTTTCCTGCCTTAACGCAATGCCCACGGTCAGCTGAATTTGCCTTAGCAGCAGTAACAGCTTCAAAACCAACCTGAACGGCTGAGTAGCCATCAACTTCTGCTGTCTTCTTTTGCAGCACCACACAAGGGCCTGCCTGTACCACCGTTACTGGAACGCGGGTACCATCTTCCAGGAATATCTGGGTCATGCCCAGCTTTTTTCCGATAATCCCTTTATTCATAACAGACATCCTATCTGGCAATAATGTCTACAGCTTGATTTCAACATCAACGCCTGCGGACAGGTCCAATTTCATCAGCGCGTCAACGGTCTGCTGTGTCGGGTCAAGAATATCAATCAGACGCTTATGGGTTCTGATCTCAAACTGGTCACGGGACTTCTTGTCAACGTGAGGTCCACGCAGCACGCAGTACTTATTGATAACCGTTGGCAGTGGAATTGGCCCTGCTACACGAGCACCGGTACGCTTTGCCGTCTCAACAATCTCACCGACGGATACATCCAGCAACTTATGGTCATATGCCTTGAGGCGAATTCTGATCTTCTGGCTCTGCATCGCTTCCTCGCTTAATCTTTACTCGATAATTGCGCTGACGACGCCGGCGCCTACGGTACGACCACCTTCACGGATGGCGAAGCGAAGGCCTTCGTCCATTGCGATAGGGGTGATCAGGTTTACGGTCATAGCTACGTTGTCACCAGGCATTACCATTTCGGTGCCTGCTGGCAGTTCTGCAACACCGGTTACGTCTGTGGTGCGGAAGTAAAACTGAGGACGGTAGCCGTTAAAGAATGGGGTGTGACGACCACCTTCTTCTTTGGTGAGGATATAGGCTTCTGCCTTGAACTTGGTGTGCGGGGTGATGCTGCCGGGCTTGGCAAGTACTTGGCCACGCTCGATGTCTTCACGCTTTACACCACGAAGCAGGGCGCCGATGTTGTCGCCAGCCTGACCTTGGTCAAGCAGCTTACGGAACATTTCAACACCGGTTACGGTGGTTTTGGCAGTTGCCTTGATGCCGACGATTTCGATCTCTTCGCCAACCTTCACGATGCCGCGCTCTACACGACCGGTGGCAACAGTTCCACGACCGGAGATGGAGAAGACGTCTTCTACAGGCATCAGGAAAGGGCGGTCAATGGCACGCTCTGGATCAGGAATGTAGCTATCTACGGCGTCCATCAGTGCGTTTACGGCATCTTCACCAAGTTCGTCTTTGTCGCCGTTAAGGGCTTTCAGAGCGGAACCTTTGATGATTGGAATATCGTCGCCTGGGAAGTCGTAGCTGGAAAGCAGTTCACGGATTTCCAGTTCTACCAGCTCAAGCAGCTCAGCGTCGTCTACCATGTCTGCCTTGTTCAGGAAGACTACGATATAAGGTACACCTACCTGACGGGCAAGCAGGATGTGCTCACGGGTCTGGGGCATTGGGCCGTCTGCTGCTGATACAACCAGGATTGCGCCGTCCATCTGGGCTGCACCGGTGATCATGTTCTTGACGTAGTCAGCGTGACCTGGGCAGTCGACGTGGGCGTAGTGACGCTTGTCGGTTTCGTATTCTACGTGGGCGGTTGCGATGGTGATACCACGCTCACGCTCTTCAGGGGCGTTGTCAATCTGGTCAAACGCCTTGTATTCGGCCTGACCTTTACCGGCAAGCACTTTGGTGATTGCTGCGGTCAATGTGGTCTTACCATGGTCAACGTGACCAATTGTTCCGATGTTTACGTGCGTCTTATTACGCTCAAATTTAGCCTTGGCCATCGACTGGTTCCTCCTGTTTCTTAAATCGAGGGGTATTACCCTTTTACTTTTGCTATGATTTCATCGGATACCGACTTCGGTACCGGCTCGTAATGATCAAAGGTCATCGCGTAGGTTGCGCGCCCCTGGGTTGCAGAGCGAAGATCAGTTGAATAACCAAACATGTTAGCCAAAGGAACCATGGAACTGACAACCTGAGCACCTGCACGGGAATCCATACCCATGATCCGGCCACGACGGGAGTTAAGGTCACCAATAACTTCGCCCATGTACTCTTCAGGAACTACAACTTCTACCGACATAATTGGCTCTAGCAGAATTGGACCAGCTTTTTGACAGCCTTCTTTAAAGCCCATTGAACCTGCAATCTTAAACGCCATTTCTGACGAGTCAACTTCATGGTAGGAACCATCAATCAGGGTTACTTTCACATCAACAACCGGGAATCCAGCCAACACACCGTTGTCGGTTGCCTCAAAAATCCCCTTATCTACAGCCGGGATATATTCACGTGGCACTACACCACCCTTGATGGCATCAACAAACTCATACCCTTTACCCGGTTCAGGCTGGGGCTCAACTTCCAACCAAACGTGACCATACTGACCACGACCGCCGGACTGACGCACAAACTTACCTTCAACCTTAACCTTCTTGGTGATCGTTTCACGATAAGCGACCTGAGGCTTGCCAACATTGGCCTCAACCTTGAATTCACGCATCATACGGTCAACGATGATCTCAAGGTGCAACTCACCCATACCGGAAATAATGGTTTGACCAGTTTCTTCGTCAGTCTTAACCCGGAAGGAAGGGTCTTCACTTGCAAGCTTTTGAAGTGAAAGTCCTAATTTCTCTTGATCAGACTTGGTCTTGGGTTCAATTGCGATAGAAATAACCGGCTCAGGAAATTCAATAGACTCAAGAATAACTGCTTGATCTTCATTACAAAGCGTATCACCGGTAGTGGTATATTTGAGACCAACTGCAGCAGCAATATCACCAGCATATACTTCTTTTATCTCTTCGCGCTTGTTGGCATGCATCTTCAACAAACGACCAATCCGCTCACGCTTGCCTTTGGTTGCGTTATACACATACGAACCAGACTGCAGAACACCTGAGTAAACACGGATAAAGGTAAGCTGCCCAACAAACGGGTCAGTCATAATTTTGAAACCAAGGGCCGAAAACGGCTCAGTATCATCAGCCTTACGCTCAACTTCATTACCAGACTCATCGATACCCTTAATTGCAGGAATATCAAGCGGAGACGGCATATAATCAACTACTGCATCAAGCAGGTTTTGAACACCTTTGTTCTTAAAAGACGAACCACAAACAACTGGAATAATTTGGATATTAATGGTGCAGGTACGAATAGCAGCCATAATCTCTGCTTCGGTCAGCTCTTCACCACCAAGATACTTTTCCATCAGCGCGTCGTCATGACTTGAAATTTCTTCAATCAGCTTATCACGCCATTCCTGAGCATCATCAACCAGATCTGCAGGAATTTCTTCTTCATGAAACTTGGCACCAAGTGACTCTTCGTCCCAGATAATTGCCTTCATCCGAACCAAGTCAATAATACCTTTATAGTAATCTTCTTTACCAACCGGCAACTGAATCGGAACTGCATTCGCCTTCAAACGATCCTTGATCATCTGAACACCGCGGAAGAAATCAGCACCAATGCGGTCCATCTTATTAATAAAAGCGATACGAGGAACACAATATTTGTCAGCCTGGCGCCAAACCGTTTCCGACTGAGGCTCAACACCACCAACCGAACAGAAAACAGCAACCGCACCATCAAGCACCCTTAACGAACGCTCAACCTCAATAGTGAAGTCAACGTGACCTGGCGTATCAATAATATTGATCCGATGATCATTCCACTCACAGGTAGTGGCAGCAGAGGTAATGGTAATGCCACGCTCTTGCTCCTGCTCCATCCAGTCCATGGTAGCAGTACCTTCATGTACTTCACCGATTTTATGAGAAACACCGGTGTAATACAGGATACGCTCAGTTGTAGTGGTTTTACCGGCGTCAATATGCGCCATGATACCAATATTGCGATATTTACTAAGGGGTGACAAACGTGACACGAACTATTCCTCCAGGCAGCTAAAAACTACCAGCGATAGTGAGCAAAGGCACGGTTTGCCTCAGCCATCTTATGAGTATCTTCCCGCTTCTTCACGGCAGCACCACGACTATTAAAGGCATCCAGAATTTCGCCTGCCATTTTTTCCGTCATGGTCTTTTCAGAACGAGCCGCAGAATACTTAATCAACCAACGCATCGCCAAGGAGACACGACGATCAGGACGAACTTCAACAGGAACCTGATAGGTCGATCCACCAACACGCCGCGATTTAACTTCCAGCGTAGGCTTAATATTATCAAGACACTTCTTCAGAGCTTTTACAGCCTCTTCACCAGACTTGCTCTCAACAATTTCCAGCGCACGATACAGAATTGACTCGGCAACACTCTTCTTACCACCAACCATCAGAATGTTGATCAGCTTCGCAACAATCTTATCGTTATATTTTGGATCCGGCAGAATCACACGTTTAGGTACTTCACGTCTCCTCGGCATACCTTACCCCTCTGAAATACTTTTTTACTTAGGACGCTTGGCGCCGTACTTGGAGCGAGCCTGCATACGACCCTTAACACCAACGGAATCAAGCGTACCACGCACGATGTGATAACGAACACCCGGCAAGTCCTTTACACGGCCACCACGAATCAAGACAACCGAGTGCTCCTGCAGGTTATGGCCAACGCCGGGGATATACGAGGTAACCTCAATCCCGTTTGTCAAGCGAACACGAGCAACCTTACGAAGAGCGGAGTTAGGCTTCTTAGGGGTCGTAGTATAAACCCTTGTACAGACGCCACGCTTCTGCGGACAGCTCTTCAGAGCTGGCGCAGTAGACTTGTCCCGCTTCTTTTCCCTACCCTGACGAATCAACTGATTGATCGTTGGCATACGCTTACCTGTCTCCCAGCAGCAAAAATCTTCAACGCAAAAAGCGCGAACACTTAAACTACCAATATTGTAGATACGATGTCAACATAATTTTCATTGACATATCTTTTTTAACTACACTTCCAGCAATAACTTGAGTCTTGCGCGACAATTGCAAGTTCACATGGTGGGGGACGGAATAAGTGTAGGGCTGGAATTACACCAGCATCTCCGTCCTCTGTCTGTAGCTTACTGCTTAGCTACATGGTCGCGCTTTCTCATCGAGTTGAGACGCGTAACATAAACGCTAATACGCGCACTGTCAATCTTTTTTTTCAATCATAACAAAAAAGCTGCACACAGGTATCACCCTGCATGCAGCTTTGGTCACTAACAACAACCTAACTTAGGCAGCCTGCTGTTCTTCGTCTGCCTCAAGAGCAGCTCCTGCCTGTTCTACTGAAGATACAGAGACTTGATCTTCCACATGAAGGCGCAGATGCCGATAGCGTGGAATACCGGTACCCGCAGGTATCAGGCGCCCCATGATAACGTTCTCTTTTAAGCCGCGCAAATGGTCAATCTTGCCCTCAATAGCTGCCTGTGTAAGGACCTTGGTTGTCTCCTGGAAGGAAGCAGCCGAGATGAATGACTCAGTGGACAGAGACGCCTTGGTAATGCCGAGCAAGAGAGGCTCTGCAGTTGCAGCACGCTTACCTTCGTCAAAGGCCTTGGCATTTTCCTCTTCAAAGACATAACGCTCAACCTGGTCATCAATCAAGAGGTTGGTATCACCAACTTCCTTAATTCTGACACGACGCAACATTTGCCGCACGATAACTTCAATGTGCTTATCGTTAATCTTAACGCCCTGAAGGCGATACACTTCCTGTACTTCGTCAACCAGATACTTTGCAAGTTCCTTAACACCAAGGACACGCAAAATGTCATGTGGGTTGGATGATCCATCCATCAACGGCTCACCAGCCCGGACATAGTCGCCTTCATGGACACTGATATGCTTACCTTTCGGTATCAGGTACTCTTTAGGTTCACCAAGCTCTGGCGTTACAACAACCTTGCGCTTGCCCTTGGAGTCCTTACCAAAATTAACCTTACCGTCGATTTCAGTGATAACAGCAAAATCTTTTGGTTTACGTGCTTCAAACAGCTCTGCAACCCGTGGCAGACCACCGGTGATATCCTTGGTCTTGGTTGTTTCACGCGGGATCTTTGCAATAATATCACCGCCGCAGATGACAGCATCTTCAATTACGTTAATGATTGCCCCCACAGGCAGATAATAACGCCCTATGGTTGCTCCAGACTCACCAGCATCCTTAATTGCAATTCTTGGACGCTTATCAGAATCTTTGGTTTCTACAATTTCTTTACGGGAGAGACCAGTAACATCATCCAGCTTCTCTTCCATGGTAACGCCTTCGATGATATCACCAAATTTAACTCGACCACCAACTTCTGTCAGAATCGGCATGGTGTACGGATCCCACTCAGCAAGTGTTTCACCAGCCTTGACCATACCTTCCGGGCCAATCTTCAATTTGGCACCATAGACAACGCCGTACCGTTCGCGCTCACGCCCAGTCTCATCCACCACTGCCACTTCACCGTTACGGCTCATAACAATATGGAAGCCTTCAGCATTCACAACAGTATGAAGGTTAATGTACTTGACCAAACCTTCATAGCGTGCCTCAAGAGAAGTCTGTTCAGCAGCCCGTGAAGCGGTACCACCGATGTGGAAGGTACGCATGGTCAGCTGTGTACCAGGCTCACCGATGGATTGTGCGGCAATAACACCAACCGCTTCACCCATATTCACGATGTGACCTCGAGCAAGGTCACGGCCGTAACACTTGGCGCAAATACCACGCTTGCTCTGGCAGGTAAGCACTGAACGCATCTTGACTTTTTCAAGACCGGCATCTTCAATCTTCTTAACCAGATTCTCATCAATCTCCTGGTTCGCTTCAACCAGAATCTCATTAGTAATCGGGTCATGAATATCATCAAGAGCAACCCGGCCAAGGATACGGTCACCGATATGCTCAATAACCTCTCCACCCTCAGTCAGTGAACTGACCGCGAGGCCGTCCAAGGTTCCACAATCATCCTCAGTGATGATTGCGTCCTGGGCCACGTCAACCAGACGGCGGGTCAGGTAACCGGAGTTTGCTGTTTTCAGCGCGGTATCTGCAAGACCTTTCCGGGCACCGTGGGTTGAGATGAAGTACTGCAACACGGTCAGACCTTCGCGGAAGTTTGCGGTAATCGGGGTTTCAATAATTTCACCAGATGGTTTGGCCATCAAGCCCCGCATACCAGCCAACTGACGAATCTGCTGAGCAGAACCCCGTGCTCCAGAATCTGCCATCATGTGAATAGCGTTAAAGGAAGGTATCTCTACCTCTTTACCGTCACTATCAATGACGATTTCCTTGGAGAGGTTACCCAACATCTCCTTGGCAATCTCTTCAGTGGCCTTTGCCCAGATATCGATAACCTTGTTATAACGCTCGCCATCGGTAATCAGACCTTCGGTGTACTGGTTCTGGATTTCCTGAACTTCTTCATTTGCCCTGTCAATGATGGCCTGTTTTCCTTCAGGGATAACCATGTCATCAATACAGATTGAAATACCAGCCAGGTTAGCATAGCGGAAACCGGTTTCCTTCAGACGGTCAGCCAGAATAACAGTTTCCTTGTTGCCGGCCAGACGATAGCACGTATCAATCAGGTTGGAGAGTTCCTTCTTATTCATCACCTTGTTAATGGTAGAGAAAGGAACCTGTGGTGGCAATACTTCACGAAGAATGATTCTGCCAACGGTAGTATCAACCAGTTGCGGTTTTTCTTCAGGATTGTCAGGTGCATCAATCATCCGCACCTTGACCCGTGCCTGCATATCAACCTCACCATGGTCAAAGGCGATACGGACTTCTTCAGGAGAAGCGAAGATAGTCCGCTCCCCCTTTGCGCCGATACGCTCTCTGGTCATGTAGTAGGTACCAAGAACCATATCCTGTGAAGGCACAATAATTGGCTTGCCGTGGGCCGGGGAGAGGATGTTGTTGGTAGACATCATCAGAACCCTGGTCTCAACCTGGCTTTCAATGGAAAGCGGCAGGTGCACGGCCATCTGGTCACCGTCGAAGTCAGCGTTGAAGGCGGTACAGACCAATGGGTGCAGCTGAATGGCCTTACCTTCAATCAGTACCGGTTCAAAGGCCTGAATACCAAGGCGGTGAAGAGTTGGTGCCCGGTTTAACATAACCGGGTGCTCACGGATAACTTCTTCTAGTACGTCCCAAACCTCGGGGCGTTCCTTCTCCACCATCTTCTTGGCACTCTTGATGGTGGTAACATACCCACGCTCTTCGAGTTTATTGTAGATAAACGGCTTGAACAGCTCCAGGGCCATCTTTTTAGGCAGACCGCACTGATGTAATTTCAGTTCAGGACCGACAACGATAACGGAACGACCTGAGTAGTCAACCCGTTTGCCCAGCAAGTTCTGACGGAAACGGCCTGATTTACCCTTCAGCATATCAGACAAAGACTTAAGTGGTCGCTTGTTGGGACCGGCTATGGCCCGACCACGACGACCGTTATCAAACAGTGCATCAACCGCTTCCTGCAGCATCCGCTTCTCGTTGCGGATAATCACCTCTGGTGCCTGCAGCTCACAAAGGCGCTTGAGACGGTTGTTACGGTTAATAACCCGGCGGTAGAGGTCGTTCAGGTCAGACGTAGCAAAACGGCCACCATCCAGCGGAACCAACGGACGTAGTTCAGGTGGTAATACCGGAATACACTCAAGGATCATCCACTCCGGCTTGTTGCCAGACTGCTTGAATGCCTCAACAACCTTAAGACGTTTAGCAACCTTTTTACGCTTGGCCTCGCTGGTGGACTCCATCATCTCCATCCGCAACTGCACAGCCAGCTCATCAAGCTCCAGCGCCTGAAGGCACTTACGAACAGCTTCAGCACCCATGCCACCATCAAAGGCATCAATGCCGTACTCTTCTTGCGCCTTAAGAAACTTGTCCTCAGACAACACCTCACAGAACTTCATTGGTGTGGTGCCTGGATCAGTAATGGCAAAGGCCTCAAAATACAATACCCGCTCAAGATCCTTCAGGGTAATGTCAAGCAGGTTACCGATCCGGGAAGGTAACGACTTGAGGAACCAGATATGGGCAACCGGAGTCGCCAAGTCAATGTGACCGAGGCGTTCACGACGGACTTTTGAGGGAATAACCTCAACACCGCACTTTTCGCAGATAATACCGCGATGTTTCATCCGCTTATATTTACCGCAGTTACACTCGTAATCTTTGGTCGGTCCGAATATCTTGGCACAGAACAGACCATCACGTTCCGGCTTGAAGGTCCGATAATTTATCGTCTCAGGCTTTTTCACTTCACCAAAAGAACGCTCTCGTATCTTCTCCGGTGAGGAGATTGAGATACGGATGGACGAAAAATGCAGCGGATCTTTAGGTTTATCGAAGAAGCTTCCTGTGAAATAATCTTCCACGGTCTATCCTCCAGTATAAGTCTCATCATCAGGGCGAACCGAATGGTCCGCAACAGCGGCATGACTACCGCACGGTGTTACTCGTCCCCTTCAAGCAACTCTACATCCAGGCAGAGTGATTGAAGTTCCTTGATAAGCACGTTAAAGGATTCAGGCAGACCAGGCTCCAAGGTGTGCTTACCTTTGACGATCGCTTCGTACATACGGGTACGACCGGAGACATCGTCCGACTTAACGGTCAGGAACTCTTGCAGCGCATAAGAACAACCATACGCCTCCATTGCCCATACCTCCATCTCACCCAGACGCTGACCACCGAATTGAGCCTTACCACCAAGCGGCTGCTGGGTTACCAGCGAGTAAGGTCCAATAGAACGTGCGTGGATTTTGTCGTCAACCAAGTGGTGCAGCTTCAGCACGTACATGATCCCGACCGTTACTTTATGTTTGAACGGTTCCCCTGTGCGGCCGTCAAAGAGTGTTACCTGACCATTGGTTGCAAAACCTGCCCTGGTCAGCAGCTCCTTGATTTTAGCCTCCCCTGCCCCTTCAAAAACTGATGAGGCCATCGGTACGCCACGTGACAAGCGACGGGCGACCAGCAGAAGTTCTTCGCGATCCATGGTATCAAGAATCTTGGTGAACTCAGGGTTATCATAGGTTTCACGGATAAATTTCTTCAGGTTCTCTTCAGAAGTATGCTCTTCAAGCATTTTCTGAATTTTCCAGCCAAGTCCCTTTGCAGCCCAACCCAAATGTGTTTCAAGAATCTGTCCCACGTTCATACGGGAAGGAACGCCCAACGGGTTCAGCACAATCTCAACAGGACGACCGTCATCCATGTACGGCATATCCTCTTCCGGCATGATCCGGGAAACGACACCTTTGTTTCCGTGACGACCGGCCATCTTGTCACCAACCTGCAGCTTGCGCTTGATGGCGACATAGACCTTAACCATCTTGATCACGCCTGGAGGCAGATCATCTCCTCTTCTCAGCTTCTGAACCTTATCGTCAAATACACCACGAATCAGGTCGACCTGCTCATTAAGTTTGGAAATAACTTCAGCGACCTTTTCTTCTACATCAGTGCCATCGTCGACAGAAATGGTAGCCCAGCGGTCCATGGTCAATGACTCAAGCAGCTCGTCAGTGATCTTCTTGCCTTTTGCAAGTACGGTCACACCTTGACGATCTTCAACTTTAGCACCTGCTGTCTTGCCAACCAGGAAGCGCTTCAGCTTTCCGCGAGCTGAGTCACGGATGATGCGAACCTCATCCTGCTCATCTTTGCGAAGTTTTTCTTCCTCGATCTTCTCGATCAGCTCAGTCCGGGCATCTTTATCATTGCCTTTACGGGAGAAAACCTTGGCTCCGATGACGGTTCCTTCCACACCCGGAGGTATGGTCAGCGAGGTATCACGCACATCGCCGGCCTTTTCACCGAAGATGGCACGCAGTAGTTTCTCTTCAGGAGAGAGCTGCGTCTCGCCTTTCGGAGTAATCTTACCCACCAGAATATCACCCGGTTTAACTTCAGCACCAATCCTGATGATACCGGACTCATCCAGATCCTTGAGGGCTTCTTCACCAAGGTTCGGAATATCAGAGGTAATCTCTTCCTTACCAAGCTTGGTGTCGCGAGCAACACACTCAAACTCTTCAATATGGATTGAGGTATAACGGTCATCCTTGGTCAGACGCTCTGAAACTAGGATGGAGTCCTCATAGTTGTAGCCGCCCCAAGGCATAAACGCCACGATGATGTTTTGACCTAGTGCCAGTTCACCCATATCGGTTGAAGGGCCATCGGCAATCACATCACCACGCTTAACCTTATCACCCATCTTAACCACCGGTTTCTGGTTAATACAGGTGTTCTGGTTCGAGCGCGAAAACTTGACGAGGTTGTAAATATCTACACCTGTGCCAGCCTCATCGAATTCCTCTTCATCAATCTTGATGACGATCCGGCCTGCATCAACCGCATCAACCATACCGGTATGACGAGCAATAACAGAAACACCAGAATCCTTGGCAACAATCCGCTCCATACCGGTGCCCACCAGCGGTGAGTCGGCACGTAACAGCGGTACTGCCTGGCGCTGCATGTTTGATCCCATCAGTGCCCGGTTGGCGTCATCGTTTTCCAGGAATGGAATCAAGGCCGCTGCAACAGATACCAGTTGCTTGGGAGCCACGTCCATCAGCTCAATCTCATCACGCTGCACCAGAACGAATTCACCACTCTTCCGAGCGGAGACATACTCATTAATAAGACGACCGTCCTGATCCATCAGGGCGTTTGCCTGCGCAATGGCATGTCCTTCTTCTTCCAATGCCGAGAAGAATTTTACTTCGTTGGTAACCTGGCCTTCACGAACCAGACGATAGGGTGTTTCAACAAAGCCATGCTCGTTAATCCGGGCGTAGGTTGAAAGCGAAGCAATCAGACCGATGTTCGGACCTTCCGGTGTCTCAATCGGACAGACCCTGCCGTAGTGCGTAGGATGTACATCCCGCACCTCAAAACCGGCGCGTTCACGGGTCAGACCACCTGGTCCAAGCGCCGACAGACGGCGTTTGTGGGTAACCTCGGACAGCGGGTTCGTCTGGTCCATAAACTGTGATAACTGAGAAGAGCCAAAGAACTCCTTGACCACCGCTGAAACCGGCTTGGAGTTAATCAGATCATGGGGCATCAGGTTTTCAACTTCCTGAAGAGACATCCGCTCCTTGATGGCCCGCTCCATCCGCACCAGACCAATACGGTACTGGTTTTCAAGCAGCTCGCCAACAGCCCGTACACGACGGTTACCAAGATGGTCAATATCGTCGATTACGCCACGACCGTTTTTCAACTCGATCAGGTAACGTACAATCTCCAGGATATCATTACGCTGACAGCGCTCTACAGAACCACCAAAGGCGACTTCAAGCAGCATACGGTTACGACGAAGCCCCTCAATACGTCTACGATTTTCATCATAGCCACCCTGCTCAATCAGATCTACCAGCTTACTGAATGCATCAGGCAGTTCAATGCCTTCTAACAAATCACGCTGGAAAAATTCAGGGTTAGCAACAATACCGTTCAACTCGTCTGCCAGCTGTTCCAGTACGCGCTCCGGCACAGGCTGCTGCAGATCAAGCTTTTTAACTGTTTTTGTAAGCTCAGCAGAAATTCTTTCCTTAAGTGCCATATCAACTGGACGGGAACCGTTTACCAGACTCCCGATCAACTGATCAGCATGCTGCAGCTCAGCAGCAGTCAGCATGGTAGGTCCATTAAGGATAGTACAATCAGGCCATACTTTCAGACCAAGCTTAAAGTTAAGCTTCAAGCGTCCAACAGCAGAAAGATCATAGCGCTCTGGATTGAAAAACAGGTTATCAAACAGCACCAGCGAGCTTTTGAGGGTTGGAGGATCACCAGGACGGAGGCGACGATATATTTCAATCAAAGCCTCATCACTGCTATTTACCTTGTCTGCAAGCAGTGTATCACGGAAAGAAGAGGTAATATTAAGGCCATCTATATAGAGTAAGCCAAATGGACCGACCTCTTTCAGACGCAACTCATCAAGTTTATCAGCAGTTAATTCCTGGTTACATTCTAGTAGGATTTCACCGGTAACCGGATCAACGACATCTGAAGATGCATATCGTCCAATAATACTCTCAGCTGTTGTAGGAATAGTTGTAACGCCATGTTCAATCAGCTTTTTGATTGAGGCCTTGGTAAACTTTCTATTGGCCTTGACAATCACTTCACCCTTGGCATCAGTAACATCGACCACAGCCTTTTGAAGGGTCAACAGCTCAGGCTCTATCTTTTTACGCAGTTCACCTGCAGAGATAACGATCTGCTCGTTCTTATAATAGTAGTTAAGCAGGTGCTCAACTGAGTAACCAAGCGCTTTTAACAGAACTGTGGCAGGCATCTTACGACGTCGGTCGATTCTGACAAAAAGAATATCTTTGTGGTCAAACTCAAAATCAAGCCATGAGCCACGGTAAGGGATAACGCGCGCTGAATAAAGTACTTTACCGCTCGAGTGGGTTTTCCCTTTATCATGGTCAAAGAACACACCAGGTGAACGATGTAACTGACTGACAATAACACGCTCAGTACCATTAATGATAAAGGTGCCGTTCTCGGTCATCAACGGAATTTCTCCGAAATAGACCTCCTGCTCCTTGATATCCTTAACACCACGGACACCCGATTCCTTACCGGAATCCCAGATAACAAGCCGCACCTTAACCTTCATAGGGGCAGCATAGGTCATACCACGCTGATGGCACTCTTCAACATCGTACTTGGGTTTACTCAATGTATAGGAGACATACTCAAGTGACGAAGTTTCGCTGAAGTCCTTAATCGGAAAAACAGACCTGAAAACAGCTTCAAGACCAATATTTTTACGCAATTCCAACGGTACGTCGGATTGCAAAAAACGGCGATAGGAGTTTTTCTGAATGTCAATCAGGTTCGGGATATCAATGATATTCTTGATAGTGGCAAAATTTTTGCGCAGCAGGTGGTTGTTGGCGATCGAGTAGGCCATACCTTCTCCTTCGGCAAGTAGCATAAAGAACAGACAACAGCACACAAAATACTGATTTAATTACATTAAACCAAAAGTCGCATGCCAGGGGGATTGTTAAAAACAGGACAAGCCAAGGCCGCACCAGGCGACCTTGGCTTCCTGCAGGTATTGCACTGCGCAATTATTTGATTTCTGCTTCTGCGCCAGCTTCAACCAGTTGCTTTAAAGCTTCATCAGCTTCAGCCTTGGCAATGCCGGTTTTAACTGGGCTAGGTGCGCCATCAACCAGATCTTTTGCTTCCTTCAGACCCAGGCTGGTCAGAGTACGTACAACCTTGATCACGTTGATCTTGTTAGCACCGGCACTTTTCAAGATAACGTCAAATTCGGTTTTCTCTTCAGCAGCCTCAGCTGTAGCAGCAGGAGCAGCAGCAGCTACAGCAACAGGAGCAGCAGCAGAAACGCCGAACTTTTCTTCCAGCTCCTTAACCAGCTCAGCCAGCTCAAGAACAGTCATCTTTTCAATAAATTCAACTACATCTGCCTTAGTAATTTCAGCCATGATATCCTCCATATAGGTATCGAGTATTTAATTTTGTAGAGATACAACGTGAAGTTCTAGTTGCCTTCTTTTTTTGCCCGGATAGCATCCAGAGCGCGAACCAGTGAGCCGGGCAGTGCTGCCAGTACACCAACAAAGTTGGTAGCTGGTGCCTGCATAGAGCCGAGCATCTTGGCAAGCAAAACTTCCCGTGGTGGGAGATCTGCAAGAGCCTGAATCTGGTTTACATCAATAACCTTGCCGGAAAGCACACCAGCCTTTAGTACAAATACGCCTTTTGACTCTTTGGCGAATTTGGACAGAACCTTGGCAGCACCGACAGGGTCGTCATAGGAAATAGCTACCGCTGTTGGGCCTGCAAGATACGGTGCTAGGCACGCAGCCTCGGTTTCTTGTGCAGCGATATCAAACAGGGTGTTCTTAAACACCTTGTACTCAACGCTGGCAGATCGAAGCTCGTTACGCAGCGTTGTTGCCTTATCCACATTCATACCGCGGAAATCAGCTAGAAACACTGCCTTTGCACGCGTCAACTTATCGTGCATCTGCGTTACTTGTTCCTGCTTGACAGATTTTTTCAAGCGTCGTCCTCCTTTCTTTTGGTTTCTGGGGAGACCCCCATGCCAAAGTCAGGAGCGTAAGTTAACTTACGAACCCAAGTCTCGGCAGGCAGACCTGTTACGTCTTTATGCTGGCATGCGCCTGCTGTCTGTGACTTTGGCTAAAAGCTTTTAAATATTTGCAGTTACATCACTAATATCAAGATTTATTCCAGGCCCCATTGTTGATGAGAGAGAAATTTTCTTGATGTAGGTACCTTTTGCAGCAGAAGGCTTTGCTTTTACCAGTGCTTCAACCAAAGCAACCAGGTTTCCTTGAAGTTTTTCAGCATCAAATGAAACCTTACCGATAGGAGCGTGAACAATACCGGCCTTCTCTACACGAAACTCAACCTTACCAGCTTTTGATTCCTTCACTGCGCGTCCAACCTCAAAAGTAACTGTTCCAACTTTAGGGTTAGGCATCAGACCACGAGGACCGAGCAGTTTACCGATTTTACCAACTACACCCATCATATCGGGTGTAGCAATAGCGGTATCAAAATCAAACCAGCCATCTTGTATTTTAGCTACCAGATCATCAGCACCGACATAATCAGCACCGGCATCCAGAGCTTCCTTCTCTTTTTCGCCCTTTGCAAACACCAGTACCCGTACATTCTTACCCAGACCGTTGGGCAGAACAACAGCACCACGAACCATCTGATCTGCGTGACGCGGGTCAACACCCAGCTTAACCGCCACATCAACTGTTTCATCAAATTTGGCGTAAGCAGTATCTTTTACCACTTCAACCGCTGTTTTCAGGGGATAAACCGAGTTACGGTCGATCTTGGTCATTGCGGCGCTATGTTTTTTTGTACTTTTTGACATGTCCGTCCTCTCCTACTGAACTCTGTTTCCTCGGCAGAAGCCGATGTTACTCTACAATATCTACACCCATGGAACGAGCAGTACCTTCTACTGTCCGCATGGCTGCTTCAACAGAGGCCGCGTTCAGATCCGGCATTTTTTTCTTGGCAATTTCTTCTACTTGAGCCTTGGTCAACTTACCGACCTTGGTCTTGTTCGGCACACTTGATCCACTCTCAATACCAATCGTCTTTTTAATCAGAACCGGTACCGGTGGGGTCTTGGTTATGAACGAAAATGAACGGTCAGCGTAAACGGTAATAACAACAGGGGTAATAGTACCTTCGTCAGCCTGGGTCTTGGCATTAAAGGCCTTACAAAATTCCATGATATTGACGCCATGCTGACCAAGAGCAGGACCAATTGGAGGCGAGGGGTTAGCCTTACCTGCAGGAATTTGCAGTTTTATGTAGCCGGTTATCTTCTTAGCCATTGGAATGCACTCCTTTTATTACGTACCGCCTTCTGCAAAAGAAGACGGATTTTATCAGCATTTCTCTACTTGCATAAACTCAAGTTCAACCGGTGTTGAACGCCCGAAGATGGTAACAGCAACGCGTAACTTACCTTTATCCGGCTTAACGTCTTCAATAACTCCGGTAAAATTCAGGAACGGACCATCAACAACACGAACTGTCTCACCAACATCAAACTCGATTTTTGGACGTGGCTTCTCAGCGCCTTCTTCCATCCTGCGAGTAATCTTATTAACTTCCTCATCAGGAATAGGAAAAGGGGTGTTTCCACCGACGAAACCGGTTACCTTGGCAGTTTCCTTAACAATGTGCCATGTTTCGTCAGTCAGCTCCATCTTGATCAGGATATAGCCAGGAAAGAACTTGCGGGAAGAGGTTTTCTTCTCGCCTTTCTTGAGCTCAACAACGGTTTCAGATGGGATCAGTATTTCACCAAAAAGATCTTCCATCTTCTCATTCTTGACCCGTTCAGTCAGATTGAGGCGAACCTTGTTTTCATACCCTGAATATGTATGTACGCCATACCATTTCTGGCTCATAATTGATTTCCTGTTATCCCAATACCAAGCGCATAAGCTTGGACAGGACCACATCACACAAACCGAGGTAAATAGAGACCATGAAAACGATCAGGATCACGACGCCGGTTGTTGCAACGGTTTCCTTGCGAGTTGGCCAGGTAACCTTGCTCAGCTCAAGTTTTACTGACTCGAAAAATGTCTTCACATTCGTCACAATACTCTCCCGAAAATGCGCCTGACATACAATTGCATGACGAATCAACACTCAAGGCTATTAAGTAAATGGCAGGCCAGGAGGGATTCGAACCCCCAACATCCGGTTTTGGAGACCGGCGCTCTACCAATTAGAGCTACTGGCCTGCAACTGTGTTGTCGCAACCCCTCTATTTTGTTTCCTTGTGGGGGGTATGCTTACGACAAAAACGACAATATTTGCTGAACTCCAGCTTCTGCGGAGTAATCTTTTTATTCTTTGTTGTGGTGTAGTTTCTTTGCTTACACTCGGTGCAAGCAAGGGTAATGATGTCTCTCATTGCTCTTCCTTTTCAGACGCGAGCAAGGCGCTGTCAACCTTTACGGCAGACAGCGCCCGCTGGCACATCCTGTATCTTACTCGATAATTGCGCTGACGACGCCAGCGCCTACGGTACGACCACCTTCACGGATGGCGAAGCGAAGGCCTTCGTCCATTGCGATAGGGGTGATCAGGTTTACGGTCATAGCTACGTTGTCACCAGGCATTACCATTTCGGTGCCTGCTGGCAGTTCTGCAACACCGGTTACGTCTGTGGTGCGGAAGTAAAACTGAGGACGGTAGCCGTTAAAGAATGGGGTGTGACGACCACCTTCTTCTTTGGTGAGGATATAGGCTTCTGCCTTGAACTTGGTGTGCGGGGTGATGCTGCCGGGCTTGGCAAGTACTTGGCCACGCTCGATGTCTTCACGCTTTACACCACGAAGCAGGGCGCCGATGTTGTCGCCAGCCTGACCTTGGTCAAGCAGCTTACGGAACATTTCAACACCGGTTACGGTGGTTTTGGCAGTTGCCTTGATGCCGACGATTTCGATCTCTTCGCCAACCTTCACGATGCCGCGCTCTACACGACCGGTGGCAACAGTTCCACGACCGGAGATGGAGAAGACGTCTTCTACAGGCATCAGGAAAGGGCGGTCAATGGCACGCTCTGGATCAGGAATGTAGCTATCTACGGCGTCCATCAGTGCGTTTACGGCATCTTCACCAAGTTCGTCTTTGTCGCCGTTAAGGGCTTTCAGAGCGGAACCTTTGATGATTGGAATATCGTCGCCTGGGAAGTCGTAGCTGGAAAGCAGTTCACGGATTTCCAGTTCTACCAGCTCAAGCAGCTCAGCGTCGTCTACCATGTCTGCCTTGTTCAGGAAGACTACGATATAAGGTACACCTACCTGACGGGCAAGCAGGATGTGCTCACGGGTCTGGGGCATTGGGCCGTCTGCTGCTGATACAACCAGGATTGCGCCGTCCATCTGGGCTGCACCGGTGATCATGTTCTTGACGTAGTCAGCGTGACCTGGGCAGTCGACGTGGGCGTAGTGACGCTTGTCGGTTTCGTATTCTACGTGGGCGGTTGCGATGGTGATACCACGCTCACGCTCTTCAGGGGCGTTGTCAATCTGGTCAAACGCCTTGTATTCGGCCTGACCTTTACCGGCAAGCACTTTGGTGATTGCTGCGGTCAATGTGGTCTTACCATGGTCAACGTGACCAATTGTTCCGATGTTTACGTGCGTCTTATTACGCTCAAATTTAGCCTTGGCCATCGACTGGTTCCTCCTGTTTGTACATTGGTTGCCTGATCTTGTTAATGCTTGCGCACTCGCTCCCTACATCTACACGGATTCGTCAAAAGAAATGGAGCCCACATCCGGACTCGAACCGGAGACCTCTTCCTTACCAAGGAAGTGCTCTACCTCCTGAGCTATGTGGGCATTTCACGAATATCATGAGATTGGAGCGGGAAACGGGACTCGAACCCGCGACCCTCAGCTTGGAAGGCTGATGCTCTAGCCAACTGAGCTACTCCCGCACAACGGCATGCACTGCTTTGGTCGACCAGACAACCCCCCTAACCAGTTCATACGACAGAAACGCTGTCTCCTGGATCTGGGCACCACCCGATTCGACCGGTGACTAATATGGTGGAGGGAGGAGGATTCGAACCTCCGAAGTCTACGACGACAGATTTACAGTCTGTTCCCTTTGGCCGCTCGGGAATCCCTCCAGGGATGATGCTACGTTTCACTTGACTGGAGCTGGCGATGGGACTCGAACCCGCAACCTGCTGATTACAAGTCAGCTGCTCTACCAATTGAGCTACGCCAGCAATTCTCGGCAAAGCGTGGAATTTGTGCTTTTACTGCAGTGGCAAAAGATTGTCAAGTTTTTTTTGGATATTTTTCTATCCACAACTCTGTCACCTATACGATACAGCACGTTAACCAGCTATCTATGCAAACTGAGGATTTAAGGTTGCGCCTAAAAAGGCCTTGATTTTCCTAAGTGCATTTTCTTCAATCTGACGGACCCGTTCACGGGAAATAGCAAAATGGTCTGCTATTTCCTGTAACGTCATCGGATCATCTGCCACGATACGTTCTTTCACCACAAACTGTTCTTTCTCGCCAAGGCGAGCTACGGCACCTGCAACAATCTGCCTTAGCTCCTGCTGTTCTTGAAGATCTGCGAGCTGGTTTTCCTGATTTGGACGTTCATCGACCAGCTCTTCCAGCAAACTCCCCCCCTCACCAGGGGACAGCTCTGCATCCAAAGAGACCTCGCCCATCAGCCGCAGCTCCATCTCTTCAACATCAGCCTCACGGACATCAAGCGACAAGGCAGTAGCAGGTAGATCACCGTCATCGCTACCTGTCATGCTGCGGATAGCATTTTTAGCCTGCTTAAGTTTAAAGAAAAGCTTGCGCTGAGCCTGGGTTGTACCGATTTTAAGTAAACTCCATGAAGAGACGATATAGCTTTGAATCTGAGCCCTGATCCACCAGACAGCATAGGTAATCAACCGAAATCCACGATAGGGGTTAAATTTCCGCACCGCCAGCATCAGGCCGATATTGCCTTCCTGAATTAGGTCAAGCATTTTCATGCCATAATTACGGTACTCGGCAGCAACCTTCACAACAAAGCGAAGGTTCGATGTGATCAAAGTTTGCGCAGCACTCAGATCATTTTCTTCAAACAGCCGAACGGCAAGTCGATGTTCTTCCTGCTCATCCAACAATGGAAACGACCGTATTTCAGACAAATACCGAGAAAAACTGTCTGTTGTAATTGGAATGGTGGTATGCATTATCAGATTACCTCACTTCCACATTTTAGCACTCACAACATAAGACTGCTAAAACTATAACAACCCGTCTGATAAAAAGCAACCCCCCTGTAGAACTTATCCCTTCAGCCTCCGCCAGCCAGATTCTGCAAGTTCCCGCATCCCCTGCAAGGTACGCTGATACAAACGACGCACGGGCAAACGGTTTAGTGTGATGCCTGTCATCTGGCGTTCAAGCGCCAACTCATCTCCGGCTGACAGACCGGTCAGTTCAGCAGCACAGCTACCATCAAGACCAAACAGAAAGCGATAGGTTGTCCCCTTAAATCGGCAGGCAACAACAACCAGCATCACTTCAGGTTGCCCTGTTTTATGGTGATAACGAGTAGTTGAGCAGACAAACTGTCCGGTACAGCTTCCCGTCTCAGCCAACAGGGCATCAATAGTCACCTGTTTGGGCTTCGGCCGCCCTAATGACGGCAACCCCCAGGGGCGGTACGGTTCATGGGGACGATGATAATAATGTTCACTGCGTTCCAACAGAATCACCACATTATTATTGATTGGGCCACCAATGGAGTGGGAAAGCCCGGCCTCAAAACCGGCTTCACGAATCAGACGATGGTTTTCAACCACCTGAATCATGCCGGTTGCTCCCAGAGGATGACCACGCCCCTTCAGCCCCCCCGTCAGATTAGTTGGGAAACGCCCCTCAGGACCGGTCAGCTGATCGTCAAGCAAGGCATCAAAAAGCCGATTACGGCTTACTATTCCCAGATCAACCAGGTTAATCGGGCCAAAACCGTTAAAAGGGTCATGCATATTGACATGCAGCACCCCTTCCAAGGTCTTGACATCTCGTAGACCAGCCATGCCATAGGCGTATCCGGCAGCTGTTACCGTAGCAGGAAAGGAATGGAAATAATGGCGATCAGCAATGGTAGGAATATCTGTTGCGCTGCCAAGCCCTGCCACCTGCACATCCTGCGGACGTGAGGTGAGAATCACAGCTGCCATACCGTCAGACATGGGGCAGTAGTCATGATAACGTAGCGGAGACCAGTAACGGTAGTTTTCTCCGGTATCAACCTGCCTGAAGTACTCATCAACCGGCAATGGCTGGCGCAGATGCGCATCAGGATTTTGGCTGGAAAAGCGATGGCTGCGCTGGGAGAGAAGAGCTGAATAGGCAGACCATTCCAGATCAGACAGCCCGAGCCGAAGCTGAAGTGAGCGGGCTACCAAAGCGCCGCAGGCCGGCATGGTAAGCCCGAATTCAGCCTCGTTTCGATCAATCACACCGGCAATAATCCGTGTTGCCTCCTGGGTTGAGGCATCGCTCATTTTCTGTATACCGATTGCCAGAACATGATCATGGCGGCCAGAAGCAACTTCAAGATAGGCATTTTCAAAGGCTGAGGCACCTGACGACGAGGCCGTGTCAATCAGCACTGATTTGACACCGGAGATCCCCAAGATCCCCGCAATTTTTGCAGCAGTGTTATCTACTCCTGAAAATGCTGCCGGATTCTGACTACCTACCACAACAGCATCAATATGCCGACGGCGCACCGGGCTTCCCGTAAAAACCTGCCCGCACTGTTCCGCCATCTCAAGAAACGTCAACTCTTCACGGTCCTTGCCGGTATAGCGTCCGACCGGCCCCATCCATGAAGCGGCCAGATACACAGGACGCGGCCTAAAATCCACTCCCATGACACAACCTCCTCTCCTCAAAGAACAAAAGGCGCTCCGAAGAACGCCTTTTGTGTAAACTGTGATCAGCTACAAATGGAATTTACTTTCTCAGGACTTTAATGACCGCTGAGAAGTCCTCTTCGCCGTAACCTGCCTCAATCCCTTTTTCGTACATCTTGCTGGCCGCCTCGGCAGCAGGCAGATGCAATCCAACCAGACGCGCGGCATTCAGCACCAGATGCATACCATCATTCACATATTTCATTGCCAGACTGCGGGCAAATTCATTGCGGGACATGGCGCGCCCCTTCAGGTGGAAGATCGGCGAAGCAACCCCACGGGTATCCAGCACCTCCAGGATTTTATCGGCGCTGAAGCCCATCTTTTCGCCAAACACCAAACCTTCGGCAAGCACCTGAACCAAGGTACCCTGCACCATGTTCACAATAAACTTCATCTTGGTGGCATCACCAACTTCGCCGACTGTAATGGTGTTAAGACCAAAAATACTGAATGGTTCACGACACTTGCCGATTATTGCCGGATCTCCACCAACAATAATGGTTAACAAACCGTTTGCAGCATGGTCTTTGTTGCCCCATACCGGGGCATCAAGATAGAAACAACGCTTTTTAGATGTTTCCTCTGCCATCTTAAGCGTTGTTTCAAGGGAGGTTGTTCCCATATCAGCAAAAATAGTCCCCGGCTCAATACCGGCCATTATACCGGTTTCTCCGCAGAACAACGGCCCCTGTTCATCCCCTTCAGAAACAATGGAGATAACCAGTTCACGCCCACGGGCAGCTTCTGCTGCTGTTGCTGCGCCTGTTGCTCCAATAGCAACTAACTCGTTAATCTTTTCAACATCAGTATCAAAGACGGTAAGTTCATACCCTCCCTTGACCAGGTTGGCTGCCATATGCCGCCCTACGGTCCCTAAACCGATAAAACCGATCTTATGTAGCATCTTAAACTCCTCCTATTTATAAAATAAAATAATGTTATCAAAAAGCATCTTTGCATTTATTACACCGAAAGCGGTACTGTGGCAACCATGATTTTCACCTACAACTGCGGTTTAAAATATTACCACCCTAGCGACTGCGTTGCACTCCAACCTGATCGCAGCAGCCAGTCAGCCGACATCGGCTACAAGCTGGTGAGACAGGGTAACACAGATTCTGACCGTAGCAGACCAAAAGATCATTGATTTTTATCCAATATTCATCTGGCAATTTTCCACGCAAGACCTGCTCAGTCTGGTCTGGCGTTTTAGCAGCAACATACCCCCACCGATTGGTTATGCGATGTACATGGATATCAACACAGATCCCCTGCTGACCGTGCCCGAGCGTCATGACAAGATTTGCCGTTTTACGCCCTACTCCCTTAAAGCGGAGCAGCTCCTCAATACTATCCGGCACAATCCCGTTATACTCTGCCAACAGCGTCTTGCAGATCTCATAAATCTGTTCGGCTTTTGTACGATAAAAACCTGCAGGGTAGATCAGATCTGCAATCTCTGGTATTTCCAGGCAAACCATTTCCTGAGGAGAACCGGCCCGTTTAAACAGTCGGGCTGATGCAGCAGCAGTAACAGCATCCTTGGTACGCAGGGAAATAATACAGGAGACCAAAACATGGAAGGCTGAGCGATGCTGCTCCGAGATAACAGTCACTGAAGGTGTTTCCCACTGTTGACATTCCTGCTCAAGAACAGCCATAACATGATGAATTTGATTATCGTGCATGCCAGCTATAGTAACCGATGCATCTGCAGCTGACAACCTGTAGCTCTGTTTGTTACGCAACTGTTTCCTGTTTATTGAAAGGATTTCCCTATGATTGACCTTCATATGCATTCCAGCTGCTCAGATGGCGTCCTGCCCCCTGCACAACTCCTTGCTGCAGCTCAACTCGCCGGACTTAGCACCATTGCCCTGTGCGACCATGATACCGTTAGCGGAGTCGAGGCCGCGATCCTGGCTGGGAAAAACCTGGGGGTTGAAGTCATTCCTGGGGTTGAGCTTTCTGTCTGTTTTAAGGGATATACCGATGTTCATCTGCTGGGCTACTGGATAGATATCCATGCACCAGAACTGACCGAGCGGTTGGATACGTTTGCCTTTCGCAGAAGCAACAGAAACCGTGAAATTGTCATGGCGGTTAATCAGGTACTGCAGCAGGAACAGAAAGAACCGTTAGCCATAGAGGAAGTCGAAGCACTTGCAGATGGTGTTATGGGGCGGCCTCATATTGCACGTGCCTTGTCTCAGCGCGGCTACGTGACCGGTATGGAGGATGCCTTTACCCGCTATCTTGTGCCGTGCGATGTTCCCAAGACCTACTGGCCCATGGAGGATGCCCTGACAACGATTCAGCGCGTTGGCGGTGTAGCGGTATTAGCCCACCCCACCAGCATCACACGCGATCAACGAATCCTGACTGAACTGATTACCGAACTAAAAGAACTTGGATTGGACGGGCTTGAGGTTTACAACACACTGGCAGCAGAACATGAGATTATGTTTCTCCAAAGCCTGGCTAACCGCTTAAACCTGATACCGACCGGAGGATCTGATTTCCACGGCATTGAAGAGCACGATCAAATAGGAAAAGGGCGAGGCGGCACCCGTTTTTCCGATGCCCTACTCCCGCCCTTACGCAAACGTGCTATTGAACGATCAGCAACTGCTGACTAATCAGCATTTTTCCTTATACTCTCTGTAGTTAACAACATGCAGGTTATCATTAACGCCAGTGACACCAGTAATGGCTGCAGCCACCTTCAGAGCGGCTTTTTTCTCCTGTTCTGACCCGATGTAGCCGGACAAGGTTACCTGGCCGTCTTCAACCTCTATCCTGAAAGGACGATATTCCAACTCTTCAGAGCGCAACAGCGCCGTCTCAATCTTTTTAACCAGAATGGTGTTTTCAATTTCTGATGTAGACCAGGAGTCTGCCTCTTTCAGCTGAGGATCCTTCACAGCGGCCACAATGATATCAATAATGGCACTTGGAGAAAGTCGGGAGGTATTAAAGGTCAGATCATAGCCAAGTGGATCATTCCAGTCACGGTCAAAATAAAAATGAATAAATCCTCCACGTTGATGATCACTACGCCGGATTAACTCCTGTGCGAGGTCAGGATCAATCCATTCACGTTCAGCAAAGCGCTCAACACGTTCTTCAAAATCCGCAACAAAACGTAAGCGCAGAACATTGCCACACCCTTGCACAAGATCCTGCCCACCACGCCCATACAGAATGACGTTCCCTTTCTTGGCAAGATCCAGAAGAATAAGCTCAATCGAGTTTAATGAAGCAGCCCGCGCTCGATCTTCAACCGTATTATATGAAGGTGGCTTCTCATCAACCGCCTGCAACATTTCAAGAGAGAGCCCATATTCTGCAGCACAGGCAGCAAGTTTGGGCCCATCAACCAGGGTGTACTTCAACTTTTTTGCCAGTTCCTTGGCAATGCCATAGGCACCGGTTCCCATTTCACGGGAAATTGTAATGATTGGCATCTGAACGTACTCCTCCAGTTCAAACTTAGTGTATACGGCTGGAAACTAACACGTTCCGCTTGTCTGCACAAGACGGCAATGCTAGGGTATGTGCTCTGACACAGGAGGTAGCCATGCCGGACAGCCTGGACTTTATGCTGCGCCTTACCATTTTCTGCATCATGCACTCACTGCTGGCGGCACCATGTATAAAGAGCCGTATACAGCTTTTTATCGGACGTCCCCTGCCTGGCTATCGACTTATCTACAACCTATTTTCGATGCTGCTCTTCGGTTGGGTCATGTTGGCATGGCAATCAACCAGTGTACTCTATGTTCCCCCAGGTATCTGGAGTCTTGTGCTCCATGGACTACAGTTTATCATTCTGTGGATAGGCCTCGGCTGCCTTCGCCAGACCGGGCTGGCAGGCTTTCTGGGAACAAATCTGGCTCTTGAGAATGAACGGCCTAACCTGATTACCACCGGCTGTTACGCTGTTGTCAGACATCCGCTCTATCTGCTTGGCAGTCTGTTTCTACTGTTAAATCCGGTTATCACAACCCGCTGGATTGCCTTGACCCTGTTCAGTATTCCCTATTTCATCTTTGGCGCATTGCTTGAAGAACGCCGCATGATCCGTCTTCTTGGCGAAACGTACCGTCAGTATCAGCGGGACGTCCCTTTTCTGATTCCCCGCTTAAACCGACAGATCAGCGCAGACTGACCTGCTTTATCCCTGCAATCAGGGACAGAGCATCAACCAGCTTACAGCTTGCTCTTCCACTTATCACCCTGACCCGAAACTCAAATCTGACCGTCTCTGCCTCAACATCCCTTTCAACACCGCTTTCCATCAGGTCTGAACCACAATCCCGCACGACCTGAGCGATCCGCTCGGATTGTCCTTCAAAGTAAGCACTGACAACGGTTACCTGTTGATAGGTATCCCTGCTTAACCCTTCTTCAACCCGCTTTAAGACGAGCAGGCTGATCAAGGAGATTGCGGTTACCACCACGGCAATCAGCAACATTCCGGCACCACAGGCTGTTCCGATGGCAGCAGCTACCCAAAGGCAGGCTGCCGTTGTCAGGCCACGTACTGAGGCGTTTTCACGAATAATTGCCCCCGCACCAAGAAAGCCGATGCCAACCACAATCTGGGCCGCAACCCGCCCTGGATCAACCCGAACAGCAAGGTTGCCTGACATACCGCCATATTCATGATAGAAATGAATCGACACCCCCATATAGAGGGCAGCACCCAATGCAACCATCAAGTGCGTGCGAAAACCGGCCGGACGACCATGCAGCTCCCGTTCCAAGCCGATTAACCCACCCAACAGGGTCGCCAGCAGGAGACGAATCAGTAACTGCACCTCAAATGCGGAAAGCGTCATGGCAACTCTTCTTTAAGCTGAACAGAAAAACACAGATTGCATCGCTTAACGGTTTCACCGCTCTGAATAACTAAAGGAATCGTAACAGATGTACTACCGGACAGAGAGACCTTCAACTCAGGCAAGGTAATTGATTTAACAGCTCCCCCATCATTTTCCGGCCTGCTAACCACAAGTAACTCATCAGATAGTGTAGTCTGGGAAACCGGATCGGTGTCTGTTTTGTCTGCAGGTTCATACTCATCCCGAAGCTCCTGCAACACCTCTTGGGAAAGCAGTGCCAAAGACTGCAATATTCCTTCACCGGTACTTGCAGAGCACGCAACAGTCCGACTTGCATCGAAGCAGGCTACAAACTCAGTTGCACTGTCCAGACCACCAGCAAGATCCGACGGAAGCCAGACCCTGGGCAGCCTGTGTAACTCTCTGCCATAACTGGTTAACATCGACCTTAAAACCCGAAGGCTGTCAGTCGCATCATCACCACCGGATGCCCCTCCATTTGTCACAAGGGCAATCCCGTCAACCCCCTTCAAGGTCATCTTCCAGGTTCCAGGATTAGCCACCGGTCCGGTCATGGTATAGAGATGAAACCTGATACGATAGCCATCCAGACTGGATGTTTCAAACGGGATATAATCAAAAAAAAGCAAAGAATCCTGGCCAGCTGGCATGGTTTTGAGTGGACCACACAGACTTGGCTTGATTCTCTGATGGATAAAGCGAAACAGTTCTCCCTTGCCGCAGCCCGGGGGACCGAAATAAACAATTTTTGCATTGATTTCACGCTTAGCGTGATTAATTACCGCCATGGAGGAAGAGCCTTGTTTTGATGTTCTAGCGTTTTTTGTTCATAATCATCCGCTTGGCCTGCGTCGCAACCACTGATGAGATATTGCGACTTTTGGCATAACCGGCAACATCTTTTTCATTCATAGTTCCCAGATAACGCAGCGCATTAGCCAGAGGGGTTTTGGGATTTTCGATCAACGCCTTACGGATCTGGTAGTTTTTCACCCATTCCTTATTGGCACAGATCAGGCGCATGATTTCATCGTTTTGCACCCCGGACTTCAAGAGCGTTAGCACCTCTGGCTCAGACATTCGGGGGTTTTTAACAACGCCACTACTTACCAGCTTATTAGCATCTTTGATCAGGATTTTACGCCACTCCTTGTCACCGGTTAGCGCCATCTTGATTTTTTCGCCAATGCCCATCTCCTGAGCCAGCTGATATTTGCTCAGGTACTCATCATCCTCATCAGTAGCCTCAACCTCATAATCGGTTTCAGACGTTTCAACCTCTTTGTCTAATTCCTCAGCACCAGGATCGGATGTAACCTCTTCATCTACCTGAGCTGACAGATCAGCAGATTCTTCCAGGCCTGTATCAACAGAACAGTTTGCCAACAAGAGGTCACGGGTTACCTGGGCAAGTTCGGCAGTAGCAAGCAAGACAGTCTTGACAGCCGAATCAGAACCGCAGGTACCTGCAATAAAATGCAGCACAGCCGGGTGAAGCCCGCCACCTTCCAGCGCAGTAACCACCAGATTTTGATCCAGCGCAGCCAACGTACCTGCAGCCAGGCTACGCACTTCTGGCTGGCTATCCTTACTTAAACAAAAAAGCAGCAGTAACAGCTCACGGGGGGGGAGGTCTACAGCACCTCCTGCCCCCCGCAGCCGTTCTTCCAACGGTGTGCCAGGCCGGACAAAGGCTGCCACCGATGCAGGTATGCTCATTTTTACCGTTTCTGACACCAAAATTACCGTTACTCAAGTACCGGTGCAGCTATACCGGCGGCCTTCAGTTTTTTAACGGCAGCATCAGCTGCTTTGCGGTCAGTGAAGGTACCGGCAGTCAGCTTACGGGAGGCAAGTGGTACCTGAGCCTTCTTAATCGACACCTTTACACCGGCAGCAGACAGACGCTGTTGTTCAGCCTGAGCACCGCTCAGCACAGCATAGGAACCGGCATACACCTCATGCTTAGTACCACGCTGGGTCGAAAAACCGCTGCCTGCAGCTTGCTGCAACTTTTCCACTGCCTTCTGGGCCTCTTCCTTGCTGCTATATTCGCCATAGAACAAGCGATTCATAGCAACAGGTCGTTTGGGCCCACTGGTCATCAGCGGTGCAAACCCAGCCTTTTTCACCTTTGTCAGATCTTCTGCCAAAACTTCCTCTACAACATATAAACCGGCCACAACAGTCCAGGGACCATTTTTCTTAGGGGCTGCAGCGACTTTACGGACAGGTTCAGCCTGCTTGGATTGAGCTGGCTTTGCCTCTGCCACACCCTTTTCAGGTTGCTTGACCGGTACAGCTGTTTTTAACGGTTCTGGTTTCTTTACTGCCGGAGCGACCGCCGCCTTTACCGGTTCAGGCTTCACAGCAGGCTTGGCAGGAGCTGGTTTCTTCTCCTCCGGCTTTGCAGGAGAAACAGCAGCAACTTTGGCGTCAGCCGTTTTTTGCACCGGCTTTACTGCTGATGCAGCTGGAGCTACAGCTGCTACCGGTGAAGGTGTTACCTGTGCCTTTTGTTCACCTGTTTTTTCTGCCTCAACAGGTGCGGCATCACGGGCCGGTAACGGCTGTTTTACTACCTGAGGTGGAGGTTGGGGAGCCGGTGGTTGTTCCTGGGGCCGAATCAGGCCGGTAAAGAAGTAGAGATACCCGAACCCGCCCAACAGGAGCAACAACAGCACTACCATACCAGTCTGACGACCTTTCTCCTGGGGTTGAACCTGTGTCTCGCCCTCAGTCGCCTCGTTATTAAACTTTGAATCCATACTATACACCTCCGTAAATGCTGAATCTGCGGGACTGCAAGAAGCTATGCATGGGAAAACGTCCAGCACACAACCTCCGGCCCCTCACTATCAAGCTAGTCTTTTTTTGCTGCCTGTGCTTCAGCTATAACCTTTTGTGCCATATGGGTCGGCACCTCTTCGTAGTGTGAAAACTCGGTACTGAACAGACCACGGTCACTGGTCATGGATTTCAGGTCATTGGAGTAGGCCAACACCTCTGACATCGGAACTACTGCCTTAATTGTCTGGGAGTTTGCATTGGGTTCAACACCAACCACCTTACCACGCCGGGAGTTAAGGTCACCAATCACATCCCCCATATTTTCGTCCGGCACTGTCACTGCCAGATTAACTATCGGCTCAAGTAGTACCGGTTTGCACTGTTCCATTGCCTTTTTAAATGCCAGGGAACCAGCAACCTTGAAGGCCATTTCCGATGAATCAACCGTATGAAATGAGCCATCATACAGAGCGACCCTGAAGTCAACCACCGGATAGCCTGCCAGGAATCCTTCAATTGCTGCTTCCTGAATGCCCTTATCAACGGCCGGAATATACTGACGGGGAACCACGCCACCAACAACCTTGTCATCAAAGATGTAACCTTCGCCACGTCCGGTGGGGCCCATCTCGATCCAGCAGTCACCGTACTGACCTCGTCCGCCTGACTGTTTCTTGTACTTGCCCTGGACCTTGGCTGTCCCGCGAATGGTTTCAAAATACGGCACCTTGGGAGTCTTCAGTACCACATCCACGTTAAACTTACGCTTCATTTTTTCAACAATCACATCCAGATGCACCTGCCCCAGACCGGAAATAATAAACTCCTTGGTCTGAGGATCACGGTGCGACTCCAGCGTCGGTTCTTCCTCAATCAAGCGGTGCAGGGCGTTGTGAATCTTATCTTCATCTGCCTTGGTCTTTGGCTCAATGGCATAGGAAATCACCGGCAGCAGTTGCTTGGCCGGCTCGTAGACAACCTGCTTGGCTGGATCACAAAGCGTATCACCGGTGACCGTTTCCTTGAGCTTGGCAACGGCGACGATATCGCCAGCAAAGGCCTGCTTAAGCGGTTTCTGCTTCTTACCTTCCAGCTCATAGATCTGACCAATCCGCTCCTCTACCCCTTTACTGGCATTATAGATGGTGGAATCAGAATTAAGGGTACCGGAGTAGATCCTGAAGATGGTGATCTTACCGGTATAGGGGTCTGAAGTAGTCTTGAACACCAGTGCGGAGAACGGCTCTTTTTCATCCGGCCCACGCTCCACCAGATCGCTATTTTTAGGATTGGTGCCAGCCGCCTTGGTACGATCCAACGGTGATGGCAGAAAATCGCAGACCGCCTCCAACAATTGACGTACGCCAACGTTCATGGTGGCAGAGCCGCACAGTACCGGTGTGAAGGTGTTGCGCATGGTGCCGACCCGCAGACCATCCAGAATTTCCTCTTCAGTCAGTTCACCGGTTTCCAGATATTTTTCAGTCAGGGCATCGTAGGCCTCAGCCACGATCTCGATCATATGTTCCCGCAGACGCTGGGCCTCATCCAGATAGTCTGCAGGAATCTCAATCTCCTGACAGCCACCGGAACCATCCTTGGCGTACTTGCAGGCTTTCATCCTGATCAGGTCAACCACCCCTTCAAAGGACTCTTCTGCACCGATCGGCATCTGAATAGCGACGCCGCGGGCCTTGAGGCTTTTTTCCATATCATCGATGGCACGCAGGAAGTTTGCCCGTTCCTTATCCATCTTGTTCACAAAGGCGATGCGGGGGATTTCAAACTCATTGGCCCATTCCCAAACTTCTTCAGTCTGGACTTTGACACCAGAGATCGCGGAAAGAATTACTACCGCACAATCAAGTGCCCGCATACAGGCACGGGTATCACCAATGAAGTCACCGTAACCGGGGGTATCAACAAAGTGAATCGAATGACCATTCCACTCACAGTGGTCAAAGGCGGACGAAATTGAGATCTTGCGCTTTACCTCTTCAGGCTCAAAATCCATGGTTGAGGTACCGTCATCAACCCGGCCCAGACGATCAATCATGCCGGTGTTGAACAGAATCGCCTCAGCCAGCGACGTCTTGCCGGCCCCACCGTGTGCTACAATTCCCAGATTACGAATCTTTTCCGTTGGATACGTCCCCATGCGCTGCCTCCTTGTCTACGTTGATAGGTGCATGACAACTTTCAGGAATTACCGGTTACGCTCGTACAAAATCCTCAATCCCTCCAGAGTAAGAAATTCATCGACCTCGTCGATAGTCTTTGATTCCGGTGCAATCAGGGCTGCCAGGCCACCGGTGGCCAAAACCCGTGACTGATCACGACTCTCTTGCTTGATCCGCTCCACAATACCATCCACCAGCCCCACATACCCGTAAAAAATGCCGGATTGCATTGAGTTGACCGTGTTTTTGGCTATGGCCTGGGGAGGACGACAGATATCAACCCGAGGCAGTTTGCTGGCACGCTGAAACAACGCCTCAAGTGAGATGGCCAGCCCCGGTGCAATGGCACCACCGCAGTATTCACCTTTGGCATTCACATAGTCAAAAGTAGTGGCAGTACCAAAATCAACGATGATCAAAGGGCAGCGATGCTTTTCATATCCAGCCACGGCATTCACGATCCGGTCTGCACCCACTTCGCGGGGATTGTCATACTGGATCTGCATGCCGGTCTTGATACCGGGACCAACCACATAGGGGGGCAATGCAAAAAAGTCACGGCAGAGTGATTCAAGAACGCCAGTCAAGGGAGGAACCACAGATGAGATGATTATAGCCTTGACCTGGGTAAACGAAAGCGAGGCCAGGGAAAAAAGACTGTTCAACATGACCCCATATTCATCAGAAGTACGGGATTTATCAGTTGAAATACGCCAGTGACGCACCAACGCCTCACCATCGTAGATACCAAGCACAATATTACTGTTGCCAACATCAATAACGAGGAGCAAACGGTTCTCCTTTCATCCCGATTTTACTCAGACAACGGTTACATCACCGCTTAAAATCCGTTCTACCCGTCCATCAGGAAGTTTCATCAACAGGGCACCGTCATGGTCAATTCCCATAAAAGGTCCCTGCAGTACATGGGATCCCACCGCTACCTGCACCTCACGACCAAAGGCATTGCAGTAGCTGGCCCACTCTTCCCGCACCGGGCCAAACCCTTCCTGCTGAAAACGTCGGTATTCCTGATCAAGCTCACGCAACAAGTGAACTACAAATGTCTGGCGGGCTATCGGAGAGCCGGTCTCAAGCATCAACGAAGTAGCCGGTGTACGCAAATCCGGGGGGAACTGATCAGCACGCATATTGAGATTAACCCCGATCCCCAGGATCACGAAGCCAACCCGATCAGTCTCGGCGTTCATTTCATTCAGCAATCCGGCAACCTTGCGCCCGTTCATCAACAGATCATTGGGCCATTTAATGGCCGGTTGCAGACCGGTGGTTATCTTAATGGCACGGGCAACAGCTACAGCGGAAAGAAATGTCAATTGCGGCGCTTCATAGGGCGGCAGCTCTGGACGCAGCACCACAGAACAGTAAAGATTTACCCCGGCTGGGGACTCCCAGCGCCGCCCAAGGCGTCCCTTACCTGCCAACTGTCGTTCAGCCAGCAGCACCGTGCCATCCTCTGCACCCTGTTCAGCCAACAAAAAGGCATCGGCATTGGTAGAACCGGTCTCGCCACAGCAGACGATCCGGCGCCCTATCAGGCAGGCAGTTCCCAGAGCGTCCTGTACACAGGACTCATTCAGCAGGTCTGGCTCAGTAGCCAGACAGTACCCTTGAGAAGGAATTGCATCAATCCGGTAACCGGCTGATCGCAGACTGGCAATCTGCTTCCAGATGGCAGTACGGGAAACACCCAATTCACGGCTCAGCAGCTCTCCAGACACAACTCCGGCGCCTCTCAGGAGTTTTAGCAGATCCGCTGCTGCCGTACGCCGGGGCATAGACATCAATCCAACAACATGGAGATATCCATTGCCCGTGGTGAATGGGTCAAGGCTCCGATAGAAATAATATCAACACCGGTCTCCGCAATGGCCCGAACCGTAGCAAGATTGACACCGCCAGATGCCTCCACCAGTGCCTGCCCGTTGATCAGTCCGACACAGTGTCGCATGGTGTCGCAATCCATATTATCCAACATGATAATATCGGCACCGGCAGCCAGTGCTTCCCGCACCTGCTCAACCGTTTCAGTTTCAATCTCAATCTTCAGGGTGTGAGGTATATAGGCACGGGCTCGGCGAATCGCCTCGGTAATCCCCCCTGCAGCCGCAATATGGTTTTCCTTGATCAGGATACCATCATACAGGCCGGTACGGTGGTTGATCCCGCCACCTACCCGTACGGCATACTTTTCCAGTACCCGCAAACCAGGGGTAGTCTTACGGGTATCAACAATCCGGGCCTTGGTCCCCTGAACAGCCTGCACATAACAGGAGGTTAGCGTGGCAATGCCGGACATCCGCTGCAGTAAGTTAAGCGCCACCCGCTCACCTTGCAGTAACTGGGCTGCATCACCGGACATCCGTGCCAGCACTGCCCCTTTTTCAAGGACCTGACCGTCATGACACCAGGCTTCAAACACAATAGCAGCGTCAAGCAGATTAAAGACCCGGGTAGCCACACTGATTCCAGCTACCGTCAAAGATTCTTTGGCAACAAGCCTTGCTGTAGCTGCGCGAGGTTCCGGGACCACTGCCTGGGTAGTCAGGTCACCGGTGTGGATATCCTCCCGCAGGGCATTTTTAATAATATCGTCAAAGGTCAGCATCACACCTCATCCCATCATAGAAAATTGCATGCTTGTATACCACACCTCTCCCACCCCCGCAACCGCATTCAAGCTGGTTTTCATTGAGTATCAAGGGTGTATAGTAACTGTATACAATTATCAATTGACAATCGCCACTGCGGCCCTTAAAGTAAGGCGCTTAAAATTTAATTAGCTTCAAGGGGGATTCCGATGAACGGGCGCATTATTACCTTCTTTGCAGCGGCTATTGTCATGATGATGACAGTTTCCGTGCAGGCCAAGGACATCAAGTTCAGTTTCAAGAACGCCTCAGCCGTTGTCTTCAGCCACGACACACACCTTGCAAAGAACAAGGACTGCAAGACCTGCCACAGCGCAATTTTCAATCTTTCCAAGAAGCGTACCTATTCCATGGCAGAAATGGAGAAGGGCCTTTCCTGCGGTGCCTGCCATAACGGCAAAAAGGCATTCAGTGTTGCGACTGAAAAAGATTGCAGCAAGTGTCACCGCGGTACCCCCAGCGCTATTACCTACCGTATCCCCGCCGGCAACGCCATGTTCAGCCACGACTCACACGTTAACGGCAAAGGGCTCGGCTGCAAGAGCTGTCACAAAGGCGGTCCAATCCGCCGTGGTGTCAGCATGGCTGAAATGGAAAAAGGAAAATCCTGTGGTTCATGCCACAATGGGAAAACTGCTTTTACCGCCGCTGCAAACTGCGGTTCCTGCCACCGTGGCTTGGCTACCAAGACCCTCAAATACAAGTCCAAGCCGGTTAACGATGCGGTATTCAGCCATGATTTCCACGTTCAAGCTTACAAGTGCGGCGATTGCCACACCAAGAAGTATGATTACCGTCAGGGTTCCCGCAAGGCAACCATGGCCGATATGGCAAAAGGCAAATCATGCGGCAGCTGCCACGATGGCAAGACCGCCTTTGCCTCAACCGGTGATTGCAATAAGTGCCACGTTGGCTACAAGCCAGCAAATCTGACCTTTAAAAACAGCCGTGGCACCGTGGTTGGTTACTTCAGCCATGACTTCCATACTGCAGCGTATCAGTGCAGCGACTGTCACACCAAGACCTTCCCCTATGGTGGAGGCAAGCGGATGACCATGGCAGATATGGCCAAAGGCAAATCCTGTGGCGCCTGCCATGATGGCAAGACTGCCTTCTCGGTTTCCGGAAGCTGCGCCAAGTGCCACAAAAAATCCTGACCATCTCAGCAATGGCTTGACAAAAAAAGCGCTGCCCGTAAACGGGTAGCGCTTTTTTAAATTCAAACTAGCCGAGTGTTACCCACCCGAATCAGATCAGCTAAAACATACTATACCGATTACTTCCGGTAGTAATCGTCACAACTTGGTCATTCAAGCCCCACCATCAACTAAGTAGATAGAGGCGGTGTCATGCCCGCCTCTATCTCTATCAATCCCATAAATATCAATTAGTCGTTACGGATGCTTCGGTAGAGACTACGGTTCCAGCAGGATAAACAGGTGCGGTTCCTGCAGGGTAAACGGCTTCAACCTGATAGTAATTAATAGCCCCTGAAGTGAATGACGTGGTGTCAGTGTAACTTGCCACGGTAATACCGGTTGCTATTGCTGTTTTACCAGCGATACCAGCCGAAGAGACCGCACCACGGTACACATTATAGCTGGTAGCATTAGGGATGGCAGTCCAGGCCAACACATTCTGAGAAGAAATGACAGACCCGGTTAGAGTAAATGAAGTCAGGCTAGCACTCACCTCAGTGGATGGGCTTGATTGACCACTGTCGTTCAGGGCAGTCACCTGATAATAGTACGTTGGGCCTGCAAAGGACGTTGAATCAGTATAACTTATCCCACTGACACCGGCTGTCAAAAGAGTTTTCGTTGTAATGCTGCCTGATACAGTACCCCGAAATATAACATAGTTCGAAGCTCCTGAAGAGGCGGTCCAGCTCAATGTTATCGGTCCGGTCGAAGTAACCGTCAACCCGGTTGGTGTAGTAGGGGCCTGAGATGATCCACACCCTGAAACCAACATCAAAACAAGCAAAACAAATGAACCTAAAAACGTTTTAAACATCTTAATCCTCCCGAAAACCCTTATAGAATATTACAACTGGTCTGGTTCTGGAAAACGAGACCGCCTGTCCACCACAAAACTGCTACCCTTGTTACCTTTGGCCAGCTTCTTCAACTCTGCAGCAACTTCAGCAACTCTGGCAGCGTGGCTGATACTGGGGGAGTCCGTCGGCACAATCGCGATGGAAATCCCTAAAATTGGCATCTGATCCTTTTCTCCCTTACGGTTCAAGGCATGATAATAACCGCGCTGCTTGGTATCCTCATCAAACAGGGTCTGCACAATCTGGTCAAAATGGTTGATAACAGTAGTACAGACCTGTTCTGACCGTTCACGCGGGACGATAAAGACAAAATCATCCCCCCCCACATGTCCACAGAAACCACCGCCTGACTCACGCACCGCATTGGACATGATCCGGGCCAGCATCCTGATCACTTCATCACCATGGGAAAAACCAAAAACATCATTGTACGGCTTGAAGTGATTGATATCAACGTAGCAGACAGCCAGAGGCAACCCCAGCGAATCCTCAATTGCCCGATGGATTGAGGTATTACCCGGCAGCCGGGTCAAGGGATTATTGTCAAAGATCCGCTTGATACGTGATAGTGAAAGCGTAATCCTGCTAACCAGTTCAGCAAAGTTAAGTGGCGTTACTACAAAATCATCAAGGGGAAAATCGTCCCAGGATTCCTGTTCAGTACCGGGTGGGAAAATGCCGATAATCGGGATGGGGCTGAAGAAGCTGTCACCACGTACCATGCAGAGCATGTCGTGGCACCCGACACAGGGGGAGGAAAAATCAACAATGATCAGATCGGGCGGATCAGAGTAAAAGGCCCCCAGGGCAGCAGCGGTTTTTTCCACCACCATGACCTGATAGCCTTTGCTTTGCAGGCGCAACTGCAACAGCGAGGAGAGCTGTTCCTGGCTTGATATGAGAGCAATTCTAGGCAACGGCGGCACTGGCCAGCTCAAGACTGAAGTTCTTTACTTCCACCAGCTTATCTTCCAGCTCCACTACAATTTCCTGCAATAAAGACTCTTCCAGCTTCAACTGATCCCAGGCAAGCTGCTGAATCGGTGGTACATAAGAGTCACCACTATCACCAAAACCGCTGGCCTTGATCAGCACGTCAGCCAAGTGGACAACGGAAGTTTTTATCCGATGATCCTCTGAGCCGGCCACGTTATGATGGTAGGCGATCGGCTCGGAAAGTTTATCCGGCAGGAACCAGCTTTTGGAAAGCCACCCCCCCACCTCTGCGTGGTCCGTATCCAGAACCGCCTTTTCAGCATCACTTATATAGAGATCATCCAGTTTGATTCTGCTCCGGATTTCAGGCATCTGCTCAGCACATTTGAGGCCGATAATGACCTTACCTATGTCATGCAGCAGACCGGCAGTGGTAATTTCCTCCACCTCAGGCAAAGCCAGTTTACGGGCGATAATTCCAGCCGCAGTGGCGGTGCCAAGGGAGTGTTCCCACAAGCCGACACTGTTTTTCTCCATAATCTCAAAAATTGACGATGACAGCGCCAGGGATTTGACCACATTGACTCCCAGCAAAATCATGGCATTTGATATGGTGGAGACACGGTAAAATCCATAGGACGGGGAGTTGGCCAGCCGCAGGATCCGGGCTGAGAGTACCTGATCAGCGGATACAATCCGCGCCATCTCTTGAACTGACGACTTGTCATCATTGGAAAGGGAATTCAGCTTATTAATGACACCAGGCAGCGTTGGCAGCGTCTTGGTGTCCATGATGATCTTCTTAAGATCACTCCTCCGTTCGTCCACCGTCATCTCCCATTGCCGCAGTAAAATGAGTACGATACACCTCAAACAGGGTGGCATTGTAACGATTATCCATGGTCTTTGAGAATCGCTTTTCAAGATCAGCCAGCTGTTCCGTCAGACCACGATCACCCTCCTGCCAGACCGGATGCCCCTCCACATACAACGATTGCACCCCCATCTGCTGCAGGCGGCTGATAAGCGAGTCTGACAGTTCTGTCCCTTTGCCGCAGATCGGCATGCCGGTTGGACTGTCATTTTTAAAAATGTCCCGGGCCAGCACCATTTCGGCAGCTGCCAGATTAAGCGGTATCTTCTGCATAATCGCTACCAGTCTCCCTTTACGATCTGTACAGTAACAGGGGCACAATACTAGGAAATGTACCCATGAATGTCAAACGCCATATAGATTTATAAACGTTATTTTTGTGGCCTGCCCCGCCCCAAAAATACCACACCTGTCTTAGTATTCATAATTACCTTACGACCAACATGCCCGCCAAGGTCGGAGGCCACCACCATTATCCGCCACTCCTCAAGTTGCGTCATGGCCAACTCAATATTCCTGGCACCAATCGGACAGGCGGCACTACTGGTGGCAAGCAAGTTAGCACCACCAAAGACTTTTGCTACAAGATGCTGTTTACGGGCACCAATGGCAAGGACATGTTCCAGTAAACGCTCCATGGCGATATTACCGTATTTGGGCGTTGCCAACCCCTCACCGTTCCAGAGTGGCAGCATAAAATGGTTCATGCCCCCACCGCCATGCACCTGATCCCATAAACAAACGGCCACACAGGAGCCCAATACGGTGGTAATTTCACATTCATCGGCAGCAACATGGGTTGCGCCGGGAAACAGAAAGTGCTTCGCAATATTCACTCCAGAAGGCTCAGTCATCTTACTTCTCATCCATCTGGTCGAACAGAAACAGATTACCCCCTTCGGCAAAGGTAACTCCGTCAGTATTGTAAGAAGCGGCAGGAAGCCTGACGGTAAAGAGCGAACCGACTCCAGAGGTGCTGTTAACCTGTATCTCTCCCTGTAGCAGATCAATCAACGACTTGACCACACTCAACCCCAACCCATGCCCAAGATGTGCCCGGGTTGGACCACTATCCAACTGCACAAAACGATCAAAAATCCGCTTTAAATCTGCCTCAGCAATACCGATCCCCTGATCCTGAACCTGAATAACCAGCACTTCATCAGTCTGTTCGAGCTGCACCACCACTTCACTGCCCGAACCGCTAAACTCAATCGCATTAGCAATCAGGTTAGCAACTATTACCTGAAGTTTCTGGGAATCAGTGGGAAAGTACAGCAGCGTATCCGCCTCTGCTCCGCCAACTGCAAGACGGACCGAGAGATGCTTGTCAGCAGCGTGGGTACTGAAGTTATCCAATACGCCCCGTACAACAGAGGTAACATCAACATGTTCTATACTCGGCATTGTTTCGCCAGCCTCAAGTTCTGCTGCAACAAATATGTTACGCAACTGGAAATCCAGATAAAATGCCTCGGAAAAGATCATGGAAACCAGTTCACTCACCTCTGGTTTTTTAACAATACTCGCCAGTTGTGAGGCCAAGCCAATAATCGCATTAAGTGGATTATTAATTTCATTGCGAATATTAGAAAGAAAATTACTCTTCAGCGCCTCTGATTCTTCCAGCTTACGGTTCATATCAACCAGCTTGCGATTAACCACAGACAGGTCATTCAAAGACTTGCGACTTTGATCAAGCCGAAATTCCAACTCCTCAACTAACTGTTCGTCACTCAGATTCTGCATATAATCCCCCCTGCAACCAACGCTAAGCCCCCAGTAATCTCAACTATAGCACCCTTTCAACCAATAACAAGCATGCCCATCATCGCTGCAGGTAACGGAACACCAGACGACGTTCGATCACAAAACGGACCCCAAGCGGGATCAAGACCGCCAAAAAGATCAGGCCACAACCAGACCATTCACGCAGTGTCAACCTCTCTCCCAACACAAAAAAACCGGCCAGTAGGCTCCAAACCGGATCAAGCGTATAGACAAGCCCGGCCTGGGTAGGTGTCACATAGCGTTGATACTTGTTTTGCAAAGTAAAGCAGACCACGGTAGGAAAAATGGCACAATAGACGATTGTGCCAAAAGAGAGCAGCCCCAGTGAAAATGACGGCGTCGGAACAAGCAGTGCGGTCACTGCTGCCATCAATGACACAACACAGAACTGTACCAGCGAAACCAGCCAGACATCTTCATCCTTCAAGACCTTTGAAACGGTAATGATATGAATTGCGATAAAAAAGGCGCAGAGGGTAGAAATCGTATCCCCACGGTTGAACCCAGCGCCGCCACCTCCAGCCAGCAGGGCGATTCCCAGCGAGGCAAGCACAATTCCGGCGATGTTAAGACGACCGACCCGGTCCTTCCAGACCGTACGGGCAATCAGCGGAATAAACAGCACAAACAGATTATTGATTACACCGGCACGAGAGATACTGGTCCCCTGCACCCCTGCGACAAAGGTCAGGTTGGTAATTCCAAGGGCAAAACCAACAACGGCTCCCCGCATAATCGTCTGACGGTCAAGCCGGGTAAGTCGAGGCAGACAAAGCAAGCCCATCAGAACTGCTGCCAGCGAAAAACGCAGTAGCACAAAAAAGGGAGGTGGAACCTCCCTGACACCAATCTTGGTAAAAAGAAAGCTACCACCCCAGAAAAACGTAGTCAGAACCAGAAAAAACAGCACTTTTCCCGACGAAGGAGGATGTACTGCGGACACTCCATTATTCACTCGAACCACCTGTTGCCTGTTTTTGCTCAAGCCGCCACTGTTCCGTAATGTCATTCATGATCACGATCATACCGGTAAATTTCTGGCTGATATCCTGCATCCAACGCAGGGAGACCCGATAGCGATGTTCTCCATCACCCGCAGCCAGTGTGGTAAAAAAATTACGTTCCTGCTCATCAGCTGCCAAAAACTCCCCCACCTCATGGCCAAACCAGGGGAACGGTGCATCAGCTGCCCGACCGGAATAGTAATAGCTACCCGCCCTGTTCTTACTTAATAAAAGTTTTGAAGCAGCCTGATTCATCTGGGTAATGCGCAGACGGCTGTTTAACAGAAAAACAGGAATCGGCAGACTTTCAAAAATTGTTAGGAACTGATTTTTTTCATTGGTTATTTTTCGGTTTGCCTGCTGTAGTTCCCTGACCGCAGAGTTCACTGCATCACTACGACTCCATTCGGCACAGAAAGCGATCTCAATACGATCAAAGACCCGCTCAATAAACCGGGCATACTGCCTGAGAACCTGTGGTTCCATTTCCTGGGCTTCAACCAGATCAAGATATGACAGCCGATAATACTTCATAAGCCCCAGAAACATCTCTAGGGTAATGCCCCGTGTACGATGCTTCTGAGCCTCCTGCACACCGAATGCGGCTACAGGATCATGCACAAAATCATCGTCCGGCCCCAGTTCCCAAGGTTCAGCTGATAGCTCAAGCGCTGCGCAGATTGAATCAGTAAGTCCCACAATGGATACTCGCCAAGCCTCCTCAAGCGTTGAGGTATAGCGGGTATAGTCACGCTCAATGGCATAATCCCGGACCCGCCGCATCAGCCACCCTTCGTGTTCCTTTAACAACAGTGCCAACGGCTGCATCATATGCCTCCTCCAAGCAGACAGCTTTCCACAAGGATAGCAGGGAAACACTCATTGACAAGCCAGATCACCACGCCACCGCCAGGCAAGAAGCATCAACATCACACTATTTATCCTAACCGATAATGTTTACGCACCGCTGTTGCAACCTCCCACTGACAGTTCATGCCAGCAGGAAAGACAACCAGATCACCAGCAATCAACTCAATCGGGGCACCATCTTCAGGAGTCACCACCGCCTTACCCTCAAGCAGGTAGCAGACCTCACGCTGCTCATAACGCCAAAGAAATTCAGACACCTCACAACACCAGATCGGCCAGTCAAAAACGCCCAATGTTGCCAGACGTTCGGAAGACGGGTGTTGCTCAATCATAATCGGTAACATCACTCAAGTTCCTTTCTGGTTATCTGCGTATTCAGGCCAATGCAGGGCCAACCAGACCGTATCCTGACCAGGCAGCGTCCATTCCACGCGGTGGCGGCAATGGGCTGGTAAAAGCATCCACTGGCCAGGCAACAGCCGGTGCGGTGTTTGTTCTCCTTCAATCAGCAGCAAAGCTTCCCCTTTTACCAGCAGCACCCATTCATGCCAGGCCTGATCATGCCACTCACCTGCCGCAGTAGCATGCCCCTGTGAGACAATTCGCTCAACCCGAACCCCATCAATGGCAACGAGTGTTTCAAACAACTCCCCTTCAGATGTTTTTGGCACTGCAGTCAATAGACTACCAAAGTTTATCATATTTCATCCCTTTAGGTATAAATTGCGGCAAGCAAATGACTTGCCATTGAATTATTCAGGAATCACGCTACAATAAATGCTATAGTATGCCTTTCCACTCGGAGCATCAAAGGAGTTCTCCAGCATGGCAACAGACCGTGACCTCATTGATAGCCTTGAAGCACTTGAGTCAGACCGTTTTCAGCAGCTAATGGCAGACGAGCGTTTTAAGAACAATCCCCTTTTACCTGAATTTCAACAGCTGCATGAGCTTTATCGCACTCTGACCCAGCGTTCGGAACGGATGATCAAGGAAAAAGCGTATCTGCAGACCCAGTTGGCAAACATGAACCGCTCTCTGGACCTTGCCACCAGAATTGATCCGATGACCGGACTCGCCAACCGTCGAGCCATTATGGAAATGATCGAACAGGAATTCAGCAGAGCCAGCAGACATCAACGGTCGGCTTCCATCATCATGGCTGACCTAGATTACTTTAAAAAGGTTAACGACACCCATGGATTCAACACGGGGGATGACGTATTGGTGGAGGTTTCCAGGGTGCTACGCGGCTGTCTGCGTAATGAAGACATCTGTTCCCGCTGGGGAGGTGAAGAGTTTCTGGTGCTGTTGCCGGAAACCCAGCTTGACGGAGCCCTGGCAGTTGCCAACAAGATCCGTGAATCGGTTGCCATGACCGAATTCAAGGTCAACCGTCCCGGCATTCAGCTTACCATCAGCCTGGGGGTATGCGAGTACAAACCAGAGCAAAATATTTTTGAGGCGATCTCCCGGGCTGACCAGGCCTTGTTCCAAGCAAAACTGGGGGGCAGAAATAGGGCCATTGTGGCAGCCTAGTGAAACCTGGCAGTTACTGCAACGCCCCACTTTTATTCAGCACTATAAATAGTGTTTCAGCCACCTGTCGATAACCGGCAGCATTGGGATGGATTGGGTCAGACTTTAACGAACGGTCTGACAACACACGCTTCAATACATTACCTTCGTAGGGTATACTGGCATCTTTTGCTATTTTTTCATACCATTCCGGTACTTCAAGCCCAAACCCCAGGCGTGGTACCCCGATCAATACCACTCCAACACCCCGCTTTCTGATTATCTGCACCATAGCCCGCAGATTCTGTTCTGCCTTGCTATCATCCATTCTGCGCAAGAAGTCATTACCGCCAAGACACAAAAGCACCAAAGCCGGCTTTTCCTGTTCAAGAAGTTCCGGCAGGCGAGCCAAACCAGCTTCAGTCACCTCGCCAGGCACCCCGGCATTGAGAATACGTCGGCCACTCATGCGACTCAACACAGCCGGATAGCTCTCTTCAGTAGCAGCACCAGTGCCAGCAGTCAGGCTGTCGCCAAAAGCCAACACAACTGCATCGGCAGGTAGCGGTTGCAACGTCGGAGTAGAAGAACAACCGAAAAACAAAAGCAGGCTACACAGGGACCATACAACAACTCTATAGCTCATTACCTGCCTCCTTCCGAGACCCAAACTGGTAACAGCAAACTGCTTCTGCTGGACAAGCTAAGAGTAACACGGTATTACTCCACCCGATACAGCAGACTCTTTACTTTATTTTACGTAAGTATGCATTTTCTACTTTACAGCCTTCCGGGGAGCATCTGATATGAATCTGCCTTTTCCCTTTTGCTTGTTCATCATGGCGTTTGTGTCTGTTCTCTGGGCAAACAGTGCCCCTGCACTTGAGATTATCCCCTTCCGCACAACAAACCTCAACCCACTGATACAGATTTACGGATTACCGTCAGAGACCTCATCCACAGTGCTTGCCGCAGGCAGTTCCCAGCTGCAGCTGACCCAGGATATTGCCAGTCTGTACAGCACCAAGAGCACAGCCAATGAGCAGATCCTGCTGGATGGTGAACTCTATCGCTGGACCCTGGCTGGGCGCTATGGCATAATCGACAACCTTGAACTGGGTGTCGAACTTCCGGTTATTCTCCAGGGAGGCGGTTTTCTGGATGGATTCATCATGGATTGGCATAGAATATTCGGATTCCCCCAGGGGGGCCGCGACACAGCCCCAAAAAATAAACTTCGTTATTATTACAGTAAAAACGGCATCAAACAGCTTGATGTGAGCCACGCCTCCGGTGGCATAGGAGACCTCAGCATCTTAGGCGCCTACCGGTTGTTTGAACAGCAGACAGATACGGATCATGACACCCTTGCACTGCGCAGCCAACTCAAGCTGCCCACCGGTGACAGCGCCAGCCTGCGGGGGAGTGGCGGTGTTGACATTGCCCTGTTCCTCAGCGGCGCCATGAATCGCCGGACAGAGTGGGGCATGCTGGGTCTTTTTGCATCAGCTGGGGGGATGTACACCAGTGATGGCGACATACTGAAAAACCAGCGTGAAAACTTTGTAGGCTTCGGCACCACCGGGTTAGGCTGGTCACCGGCTGACTGGATCAGCTTCAAGGCACAGTGTTCACTCACCTCTGCGTTCTATAAACAAAGCTCACTTGCTGAATTGGGAAAGGCTACCGCCCTGCTCACCACTGGCGGGGCACTCAAACTGCCAGGCAACTATCTGCTTGATATCGGTATTGGCGAGGATATCGCAGTAGCCACAGCTCCTGATGTCACCTTTCATTTGGGCCTAAGTAAAAAATTCTAACGCCATGTTTTTGTTTATTGCACCTATCTAACATCACCCAACTCTTTTAAAAAACACAACTTGCGGCTGACAAATTTTAACTGAGCATTGCTTGTATGCCAGTATATTTTCGTATATAGTCTCACCTTATTATGCGACGACTCACCCTTCCATTAAACTTGCTATTTTCTGTTATTATTTTAATAACAGTCGCACGAATTCTAGCAAATACTGTCTCTTATAAATTGGAGGCATCCTCCGCAAACCAGCAACCAAAGAGCGTTCAGCAATCAAGCTCGCCCCCCCCCCAGCAGACGCAACTGCAAGGCTTTGCCATTATCCTTGAAAAAGCCCTGTTTGGACCGGCCACCAAAGGGGTACTAACCCCGGCCCTGCAGCCGACTGCAAGCGGACCTCCCCCTGTCTCTCAAAGTGACCTGAGCCTGCTTGGCACCGCCATCGGCTCCCCCCTCGCAAGTTTTGTGCTGGTACGCCGCAACAGCAGCAACGAAGAACGGGTCTTTAAACTTGGCGAAAAGGTCTTTGATCTTGGTACGCTGACTGCTATCAAGAAGGAAACGGCAGAAGTACGCTCAGGATCGCAACTTATCACCCTGCGCCCCCCGTCAGCCCCGGCCGAACCGGCAAAACCTGCCCAATCTGCGACCGGCGTGACCAAGGCGATGGCTGGCGGTTCAGGCATTATTGATCAACGGGCCTTAAATGCAGCCCTTGACAACATTGGTCAGGCCATGACCGATGCCCGCCTGCTGCCCAGCGTCAAAGATGGAAAAGTAGAAGGATTCAAGGTCTCAGAAGTGAAACCCCAGGGGGTCTTTGCTGCCGTAGGCCTCAAAAATGGCGACATTCTGGCAAAGATCAATGAATTCCCCATTGATTCACCTGAAAAAGCGATACAATCCTTTGTGACCTTAAAAGGGCAGAACCGGATCAAACTTGATCTGATTCGCGATGGTGCTCCAACTTCACTTGCCTATGATATTCGCTAACCCTGGAGGTTGTGCGTGAAACAATTGAAAGTGTTACTGATTGCTCTGTTATTTATGCTGCTCTGCAGCCCACCGCTCCATGCAGCGGCCCAGGGTGTGATCATGAACTTCACTGATGTTGAAATCGGCACCATGGTGAAATTCATCAGCGAACTGACCGGCAAAAACTTCGTCCTAGATGAGCGGGTAAAGGGCAAGGTTTCAGTCTTCTCTCCATCAAAATTGTCACAGGATGAGGCGTTTGCCCTGTTCACCTCCGTGCTGGAACTTAAGGGATTCACCTTGATACAGGCTGGTAAGGTTTACAAGGTTGTGCCGACCGGCAGCGCCAAGCAGGCTGGCATGAAACTGGTGGACAAGGAACGGATTCCGATGGGAGACGCATTTCTTGCCAGAGTGTTTCCGCTTACGCAGATATCTTCTCAAGAAGCACTGACCTTCCTGCAGCCGATCATTTCAAAGGAAGGGCATATCGGTTCCTTTGGCCCCGGCAACATGCTGCTGGTGGTGGATGCCGCCTCGAACCTGCAAAAGGTAGCCGACATCCTTTCGCTGATCGACACCCCACAGCGGCGCGAAGGGGCAGAACTGGTCTACCTCAAGCATGGCTCTGCAGAAGGGGTTACCAAGGTTCTGCAGGAGTGGCTTGCAGGGCGTGGAGCCCGCCAGGCAACCAACGGAACGGTACAGTCGGCAGGCAGCGGAGCCGTGCAGGTACTTGCCGATACACGTCTGAATGCCGTGCTGATCTTTGGGCCGGAAAAAGACAAAAAGGATATCCGCTCCCTGATCACCCAGCTGGACGTCACCCCGCCTGAGGCCAGCAGTAAGATCAATGTCTGCTTTCTTGAAAATACTGACGCCACTGAAATGGCTAAAGTCCTTGATGGTGTGGTCAAGGGGATAACAACACAGGCCACCACCGTTCAAGCCGGCACGGCCAACACCCAAAGTTCCCCCTTTGACTCCGGCAAGGTTACCATCACGGCTGACAAGACATCAAATTCGCTGGTTGTCATGGCCTCACCAACCGATTACAACAACTTGAGGCAAGTGATCAAAAAGCTGGACCGACGCAGCAAACAGGTCTTCGTACAGGTCTTGATTGCCGAGATATCCCCTTCGAAATCCAGAAGCCTTGGCGTACAAGGTGGTGCCTTTGCTGTTGGGGCATTGGGCAAATATCTCCAGGGAGGTGGCATCTATGATCCCTTTAACACCTTTGGAAGCATCCTCGGCTCAAGCAGTAGCACGAGTCCGCTAAACACACTGATTGCTGATAAACTGAAAAACACTTCAAGGCCGGTTACCGGGGCAGCTATTCTCCAGGCTCTTGAAACCGAAGGAATGCTCAATATCCTCTCAACCCCCAACATCCTAACCACTGATAATAAAGAGGCAGAGATCAATGTGGGGGAGAACGTGCCGTTCAAGTCCTCCACCACCCAAAGCACCTTTGGCAGCACACAATCCGTTGAACGCAAGGATATCGGCATCAACCTCAAGATCAAGCCCCAGGTCAGCGAAGGGGATTATATCCGTATGGATATCTATCAGGAAATTTCAGCGGTTAAAAACGACAAGGGTGACGCAGTTGACCTGATCACCACCAAGCGCTCCGCCAAGACCAGCGTGGTGGTCAAAGACAATGAAACCATTGTGATTGGTGGCCTGATCCAGGATACAGAAGACAACACCGTCCAGAAAGTACCGCTGTTGGGCGACATCCCCGGCCTGGGCTGGTTCTTCAAGACCACCACCAAGACCCGCAAGAAGACCAACCTGCTGATCATGCTGACCCCGCAGGTGGTCAAAGATGCCCGTGATCTGGCAACCATAACCGAGGGCCAAAAGGGTAAGTTCGCTGAAGCTGCCAAAGAGTTTGGCCCTCTGAATGTGCAGAACGAGATCTCCGGCAAAGCGATCAAACCGGTTACTCAAGGGCAGGAGAGCCGGCCCTGATGAGTCCCGAGCACACCTTGGACAACCTTAAGAGTGCGGCTGAGCGTCTGAACCTGCCTTTTCTGGAGCGGATTGACGACCAGCAGGCCAACACCTCATTACTGACCAGACTCCCGCTTGCCTTTGCCCGGAGCAAGCTGTTGTTGCCGCTGCAGGAAAAGGATGACCGTCTGCTGCTTGCCGTGAGCAACCCTACGGACCTGCTGGCCCAGGATGAGGTGGCCAAGCTGTACAACCTGCCGCTCTCCGTACTGGTGGTACCGCCCGACGAGCTGCTGGCAGCAATCAACCGCCTCTACAGCCGCACAGCCGGATCGGCCCGTGAGGTGGTGGAGAATCTGGCCGATGAAGACCTCTCGGTCATCGCCACTGAACTGGCCCACCCCAAGGATCTGCTTGATTTAACTGATGAGGCACCGGTCATCCGGCTCCTGAATGCGATCCTCTTCCAGGCGGTCAAGGAACGGGCCAGCGATATTCATATTGAACCGTTTGAGCGGACTCTGGATGTCCGTTTCCGGGTTGACGGCATCCTGCATCAGGTCCTGGAACCGCCCAAGGTGCTGCAGGAGGCGCTGGTGTCGCGGGTCAAGATCATGGCCTCGCTGAATATCGCGGAAAAGCGTCTGCCCCAGGATGGCCGTTTCAAGGTGCTGGTGGCAGGCCATGAGGTGGATATCCGGGTCTCGATCATCCCGACCTTTTTTGGCGAACGGACCGTACTGCGTCTGCTTGATCGCCACAAAGGGATCCTGTCACTGACCGACATCGGTTTTTCCGAGCGGGATCGCGATACCATGCAGCGCCTGATCAGCCGCTCCAGCGGCATCATCCTGGTAACCGGCCCCACCGGCAGCGGCAAGACCACCACCCTCTATGCAGCGGTCTCACGCCTGAACCGTCAGGAAAAAAACCTGATCACCATTGAAGATCCGATTGAATACCAGTTGTCCGGCGTCGGTCAGATACAGGTTAACCCCAAGATTGACCTGACCTTTGCCAACGGACTGCGTTCAATCCTGCGCCAGGACCCGGACATCATCATGGTGGGCGAGATCCGTGATGCCGAAACCGCCGAGATTGCCATGCAGGCCTCGCTGACCGGCCACCTGGTGCTCTCCACCCTGCATACCAACGATGCTGCCACGGCGGTTACCAGATTGATGGATATGGGGATTGAACCGTTTATGGTGGCCTCATCCCTGGCAGGTATCCTGGCACAACGTCTGGTACGGACCATCTGCCCCCACTGCCGCGAGTCCTACCGGCCGGAACAAGCAGTTGCCGGGCTGCCGGAACTGCTCTACCGAGGACGTGGCTGCGACCACTGTTTTGGGCAGGGAACCCTGGGAAGGACCGGAATTTACGAACTGCTGACCATTGATTCCGAGCTGTGCGGCATGATCACCAGACAGGCGCCGGCCGGTGAGATCAAGGAATATGCCATTTCCCGTGGCATGCGAACGCTGCGGGAAGATGGTTTTGCCAAAGTAGCCGCAGGGGTCACCACCCTGGAAGAGGTCCTGAGGGTAACCCAGGAAGAGTATGTCGATCTTCCAGTATAGCGGATATTCGTCAGATGGCCGTGAAGCCAGGGGTGTTCTGGAGGCTGACACCCTGCGGGCTGCTCGCGAAGAACTGCGTAGCAAGGGGATCTTGCCAGCGACTATCGTTGAACAGGATACCAAAGCCTCTTCAGGTATCCTGGGCTTAGGCCGCAAGGCGGTTTCTGTTGCCTCACTCGCCCTGTTTACCCGGCGCCTAGCCACCCTTACGGCGGCGGCGGTGCCGATCCATGAAGCACTGGAAGCACTGCACCGCCAAGAGAAGACCGGAGAGTTACGTTCCATCCTGTCACGTCTGCGCAGCCGTCTGGCAGAAGGTTCACCACTTGCCCGTGCCATGTCCTCAGAACCGAAAGTCTTTGGTGAAAGCTATATCGCCATGGTGGCAGCCGGTGAGGCTGGCGGAGCTCTTGAAAAGGTACTGCAGCGCCTGGCCGACTTTCTGGAACGCCAGGAGGAGATGCGCCGTTCAGTCAGCACTGCTCTGGCCTATCCGGGCCTGATGGCGGTGGTGGGCAGCGGTGTCATGCTCTTTCTGCTGACCTTTGTCGTTCCCAAGATCACGGGCATTTTCGCCGACACCAAGGCCACACTGCCGTTTTTGACGGTGGCGCTGCTAACTGTCAGCAACCTGGTTCGCAGCGGCTGGTGGTTGCTGTTGCTGCTGACCGTTGCCGCCCTGTTGACCTACCGTCAGCTATCCCTCAAGGAGGCCTTCCTGCAACGTCGCGACCGGTTTCTGGTGTCACTGCCGCTGGTGGGTGGACTGCTGCAGACCCTGGCTTTGGCCCGTTTTTCAAGGGTTTTGGGGCTTTTGCTGGGAAGCGGCGTGCCGCTTCTGCATTCCCTTGAGATCACTTCAGAGGCGGTGGTCAACCGGGCCTACCGCGCTGTCCTGCACGAAGCGGGACGTTCACTGGCAGAAGGAGGCAGTCTCTCCGCCACGCTGGAGCGTTCCGAGCTGTTCCCACCGGTCCTGACCCACCTGATTGCGGTGGGGGAACGCAGCGGCTCTCTGGTTGACAGCCTGGAAACAGCAGGCAGCAGTTTTGAACGGGAGTTTGAGGCGGCAACCGGGCGCTTTATGGCCCTGCTGGAACCGTTGCTGGTGCTGGCGATGGGGCTGATGGTGGGACTGGTGGTGATTGCCGTCCTGTTACCGATTTTCCAGCTGAACGAACTGGTTAAATAGAGGTTTGAAGGGGGAAGAGACCGATGCAAAAAACAACAGTCAACAACCGGCGGGGTTTTACCCTGATAGAAATCATGGTGGTTATCGTCATCCTGGCGCTTCTGGCGGCGCTGGTGGGCCCCAAGATCATCGGCAGATCTGATGATGCGAAACTTGCCGACGCCAAGGTACAGATCCGCAATCTGGAAACCGCGCTCAAACTGTACAAATTGGATAACGGCAACTACCCCACCACGGAACAGGGGATGCAGGCGTTGTTGACCAAACCGACCACCGGACTGATTCCCAAGAACTACCGCCAGGAAGGCTACCTGGAGAGCAAAAAGCTGCCGACAGACCCCTGGGGCAGCGACTACATCTATCTCTCCCCCGGTGAGCATGGCGATTATGATCTTTGCAGTCTTGGCAGTGATAGTGTCAAGGGGGGCGAAGGTAAAGGTGCCGACATCTGCAACTGGAACATCCAGTAAGCATACCGGACAGCACTGCCCCACCGGTATGATGCGGCCCTTGAACGCAGGTTTTACCCTGCTGGAACTGATTGTGGTGCTGCTCCTGGTGTCGCTGATCGCTGCACTGATATTTCCGCGTCTGCCTTCAAGCCAGGCATCAGATCTGCGCAATTCTGCCCGTCAGCTGGCAGTCCTGATGCGCTATCTTGAAGAACGAGCGGTTGCAACAAAGAAGACCTACTACTTGTACATCAACCTTGATGATGACCGCCTGACTGTCAGCCGGAAAGGGGCGGTCGGCAATGAAAACGGGCAGGATGACGACCCATTCCTGAAACGTCAGCCGCTGATGAAAGGTATCCGCGTCAGTGACATCACCACGGATCAACTCGGCAAAATCAGTACCGGAGAGGCGTTGATCAGCTACGGCCCCGGTGGCCGCTCGGCCCCCATGCTGCTGCATCTGGTTGCACCCGACAACAGCTACTTCACCATTCAGGCACTGCCGGTCAGCGGCTCAGTCAAGGTCGCGTCAGGATATCAGGAGACAATCCAGTGAAGAGCCGGGCATCCAACGGTTTTACCCTCCTTGAGGTGCTGGTGGCCCTGGCGCTGGTGGCCGGTGTGCTGACAAGCTCCGTTGTGGTCTTTAACCGACAGCTTTCACTGGTTGTGCGTGATCGGGAAGAGACCTCGGCCATGCTCTTGTGCCGAGCCAAGCTTGAAGAACCGGGCTTCCTCACGTCACTCAAGGCCGACGGTTCATTTGCCCCGGAACATCCAGACATGACCTGGAAACGCGTGGAACTGCCCTCAAACTACCCGGGACTGCGCCGTTTTACGCTCACGGTCTCCTGGCAGCAGGGCCGCCGCAATCTATCCCTGGTGACCTATGACCGTAAATAATCGTCGCGGGTTTACCCTGCTCGAACTGCTGATCGGTCTTGCAATTGCGACGCTGATTATTGCCGCCGCCTACACTACGCTGTTCTCCCTTAACCGGGCCCATGATGCCGCCTCCCAGGGTATGGAACAGCGTCGGGTTCTGCGCGCCACCCTGGATATGCTCCGCCGTGAACTTGCGTCACTGCGCTATTTTTCGGACGACACCCGTTTGCGCTTTGTGGTGGAAGACCGGGACTATTTCAGCAAGCCTGCCTCAACCCTGACATTCAGCACCCTGGCTGCCCCGACCCCAGCGCCGGTATCCGATCAGCTGCGTGTACGTTACCGCATCGACACCTCCCGGGAGCGGCTTAGCCTGACCAAAGCCAGCCAGGACCTGTTGCTGGCAGGGGATGAACCCAAGGCCTATCCCCTGCTGGATGAGTTGGAAGGCTTTCTGGTGGAATGCTCGGATGGCAACCGCTGGCTGAAGACCTGGGACACTGAACTGACCAAATCACTGCCCAAATTGATCCGGGTCACCATCACGCTGCGTGAAGCAGGCCAAACGGTAGCGTACCAGGCCACGGTCAAGCCAAGGATTACGTCACGATGAACGGCAAGCGCGGGTTTGCACTGGTCATAGCCCTGGTGGTGACAGCGCTGGTCACCGCTCTCGTGGTGACCTTTATCAATGAGGTCTATCTTGAGACCGGCACACACCACAATGCCGTTGCGGCCCAACAGGGCAGCCTGTTTGCCGAAGGGGGCATCACCGGCGCGCTGCAGCTGCTTACAACAACCACGTCAAGTCAGTCATACAGTTCACTGAATGATATCTGGGCAAAACCGCTTGCGTTTGACGAAGAGCGGGGGGCTTTGCGGATCACAATCGAAGAGGAAAACGGCAAGCTCAACCTGAATCTGATTGCACTGCCAAACGGGCAATTCAATCAGGAGTACAAAGGTATTGGACTACGGTTGCTGACACGGCTCAAGCAGCCCTCTGATCTGCTGGACAGTCTGGCAGACTGGATAGATGCTGACGACAGCCCCCATCCGGGCGGTGCCGAATCAGCCTGGTATCAGGGACGTAAAGTAAAATATCGTCCACGCAACAAACCGCTTGAAACCTTTGAAGAGCTGAACAGAATACGAGGTTTCACCCCGGAGCTGGTTGAGCAGTTGCGGCCGTTTACCACCGTATACGGAGATCAGCCCGGCGGGGCTGTTGCTGCTCCGGTCAATATTAACACAGCACCGCGGGAAGTCTTGCTGGCACTGGATGAGGGGATGACCGAGTCTCTAGCAGAGCAGATCATTGCCTACCGGCTGACAACACCTTTTAAGACTTCGGCGGAACTGGTCAAGGTTCCCGGCATGCAAACCATTGCCACGGCCCTGCAAACCCGTATTGTAACCAAAGGCTCGGTCTACCGGATCCGTTCCGAGGCCACTGTCAACGACGTTACCCGCACCATTGAAGCAGTAGCCCGTATCAACGGCGGGACATCCACCATCATCTACTGGCGGGAGTATTGAGACCATGATCATACATGTCATTCAACTGCATGAGTCCGGCTTTACCCTTGGCAGATTCCGACATGCCGGCAGGGAACTGGTGCCGCTTACCGCTATCCGACACCAGGCAGAGAACCGGGAAGAGCTGGTCAGCAGATTACAGGAGGCTCTGACTTCTGTCACAAAGGGCGAGACCAGGACGATCCTGTCCATCCCCCCACGCCTGCTGAGCCTGCGCGAACTGCAGCTTCCCATCACTGATCGGGCAAAAATCCGGGCTATCCTTCCGTTTGAACTGGCAGGAGAAACCGCTCAGGATGACGCCACCATTGTCTGTGATGCGGTGGCGCTGGCAGGGGGAGGCCAGCTGGCTGGCTGGGCAGCACAGGGGCAGATTGCGGACCTGATCGCCACCCTGTCTGAGGCAGGGGCTGAACCTGAGATCGTCACCGTCTCCTGCCTGCACTGGAATCTACTGCTGCCGCCCGACTCCGCTGAGACTGTGGCAATCTGCGACAGTAACGCCGTCAGCGTCTGCAGCCAGGGTCAGCTGTTGTTCTGCAGAACCTTGAACAGCAGCAGCATTGACGACCTTGAACGGACGCTTGCCACGCTGGAACTTACCCGCGACCTGCAGGTAGACCGGGTCCTGCTCCTTGACCCGCTGTTACTGCCCCTTGCCGCAACGTCAGAGCGGGTTATCGAACTGTTCCCCCTGCCGGATGCGTTAAAGACACCGGCATCGCAGGATGGGCTGGCCCCGCTGGCCCTGGCTGCCCCCTTTGCTGCAGCGTTGGCGGTCTGTTTTGGAGAACCGTTCAATCTTCGCAGCGGGCCATTGGCCTGGAAGCAGAAAAACAGGCGTTTATTGCGAGCGTTTCGTCTGCCGCTTATACTGGCCTGTATCGCTGCCATTCTGCTGCTTGCAGAGGCAGGCACCCGCTGGTACCTGCTCTCACGGGATATCGCGTCACTGAACAGCTCCATCAGCAAGATCTACCGGGAGAGTTTCCCGAACCGGAAGAAAGCGGTGGACGAGGCCGCGGAACTGAAGGCTGAAATTCGCCGGCTTGAGGGCACCAGCCTCAGCCCCACCATTCTGCCGTTCCTGCGTCTACTGACTGAACACAAGGGCTCAGAAATCACCGGATTCAGTGAAGTCGACTATGATGGAACCAGCTTTAAAGTTAAAGGCGATGGCAGGACCAGTGCCTCGATCAGCGCAATGCGACAAAAGCTGCTAACAGCCGGATGGCAGGTGGAACAGCCGGAGATCACCAGCAGGCCGGATGGAACGATCCTTTTCCAGCTGAAAGGGAACCGTGGAGGAACAAAGCCATGACGCTGCTCAGTAAAATTACAGATCAGGTATCGACACTGGATGCTGAAATCAGGCGTATGATGGTCATTGCTTTTTCCATCGTACTGCTCTTTTTTGTCTGTTACGGATTACTGGAAAATCACCTATCGAACCTGCAGCGTAAGCTGGTTTCCCGTGAACTGACCTTGAAGGAACTGATGCCCCTGCAGCAGCGCTACCGGGAAATCTCCGGAGAGTCCCAGCGCCTGACAAACCATTTGGCAACCGTGACCACAGATGACAGTCCGGCGGCCATCATTGAACAGAGCGGCATTGTCCCTAAGGCAGGCATCCAGACCAAACCGCTGCCCAAGCAGGAAAAAAATGGTTCACTGGAAGACAGTTCCGAGATAACACTTTCAGGTCTGAGCCTGAATGAGACAGTCAACCTACTACACCGCCTGGAGTACGGCACGAAACCGGTTGCCATCCGCAAGGCACTCTTACGGACCCGTTTCAGTGATCCGGCAAAGCTCGATCTCACCCTGACCGTTGGCCTGCTGCGACCGGCACCGACAGAGCGTCGATGAACCGTTTCCTGCGCCTCATAGGCGGCTTTGCCGCCGCCCTGGCAGGCCTGGTACTGGTCATGATGCTGGCGGTCTGGTTTATTTCTGATCGTTCCCTTGAGCAGGCGCTCCGCAAACAGCTGGAACCGCAAGGGATCACACTGCAGACCAGAAACCTGCGGACGGCCCTCCCCTTTGCGCTGGCGGCAGACCAGCTGACCATCGGCGATGGGAACGGGGCATGGCTTACCATTGAGCAGTTCCGTCTGCGTCTGCAACTGCTCCCGCTGCTGACCGGCAGGGTCAGACTGGGCGTGAGCGGCCGGAGCGGTTCCGGTTCACTGCTCGGTTCATTCAGCATCTACCCGCTTAAAAAACGGTCGGGGACCATCCGTATTGCGGGGCTTGAACTGGGCAGCATCCCTCTACTTACCTCAAAACTGGGAGGGCAGCTGCGCGGCACGGCACGGCTGGATCTCGACTTTACCACTCAACAGACCGGTGTCCTTGCCGGGACCGCCAAACTGCAGATAGCGGCACTGGGGCTTAAAGGTGCCAGTATTGCCGGTATGGCACTGCCTGATCTTACCGTGCATGAGGCACGGGGACTGGTGACCACCAGCGGCCCCCGTATCACCGTTGACAGTCTGGCAATGCAGGGCGAAGGCATCTACCTGCGCCTGACCGGTACCACCAGTATCGCCCCCAACGCCCCGCTCAACCTCAGCCTGCAACTGATGCCGACCGCTGAATTCCTGGAACAACAGAAATCCATCTTCCTGCTGATGATGCTCTACCAGACAGCGCCGGGCAGTTACACCCTGCCGATCAGCGGGACACTGGCATCACCACAGCTGGCAGGCAGGCGTTAAACATCTCAAGGTCAGGGTATCGTCATCTCACTTCAACGATCTGTTTCTTACATCACCTGCATATCCGAGATCCTATAGGGTGTGTGACCTCACCCAGACCGATACCGATCCAGCCTTGCAGCGGAATTCACCCCAGCCATACTGATTGGTAGTAACTGTTTCAGACAGATGGCCGGTATAGTCACGATAGACTGTGTCCGGCTGCCCCACCTCCATCCATTTGAAACCATCACCACCGTTACTCATCAATACCGCCATGCCGCCGGGGTGTTCATCATCCCCAAGCCTGGTCCAACCTATCACTGCAGGATGGTCAAAGTAATCATACTGTGGCCCGTAGGCATACCTTTTACGGGCATTCAGAAAACAATCCAGTAAGAAGCGATGGGACGGCATCACAATATGATGCCGGTTGCCATCCTTGCCATGATCATCATACTCTGCACCATAGTAATCAGCATAAAACAGACATGGATACCCTTCACTGCGCAGCAGGATCAAGGCATAGGCCAGTGGCTTGAACCACGGTTCCACCACCGATTCCA
>Ga0209016_1000115_pt1 | contig 117643 bp, 93 predicted proteins | sample EPASupsiteSAE305_FD_187265 | JGI IMG/M metagenome (GOLD analysis project Ga0209016, IMG submission 187265) | Bioremediated contaminated groundwater microbial communities from EPA Superfund site, New Mexico - SAE3-05 (SPAdes) (version 2) | ecosystem: Environmental > Aquatic > Deep subsurface >...
TGTGCAAACAATTCAACAAGAGCGGACTGCAATGAGTGAACTTCTTTTTGAAATCGGAACAGAAGAAATTCCGGCCGGATACATTCAACCGGCCCTTGACACTTTGGCCGCTGAAGCCGCTAAAAAATTGCAAACGCTTGAACTTTCCTTTCATTCGATCCGCACCTTCGGCACCCCCAGACGCTTGACTCTGGCGATCGAAGGTTTGCAATCCCGGCAGGCTGACCGTCGTCAGGAGCATATTGGCCCCTCTAAAAAGGCTGGTTTTGATGCCAGCGGCAAACTGACTAGGGCGGCCGAAGGCTTTGCCCGGTCGCGTGGTTTTGAACCTCAACAGTTGCAAGTGGTCACCACTGCCAAAGGGGAATATCTGATGGTGGTGGAGGACGTCAAGGGGCAAGAAACTGCTGCTTTGCTGCCCGCCTTGCTGGAATCGCTCATCCGCGAACTGGTGTTCCCTAAATCCATGCGCTGGGCTGATTACCATATGACTTTCGCCCGTCCCATCCAATGGCTGCTCGCCTTGTATGACGGTGCGGTACTGCCTTTGACTATTGAGGGGCTGACCAGCGGCAACACCACTCGCGGACACCGGTTTATGGCTCCCGCCGAGGTTCCGGTCACGGGTGTGGATGCTTACCTCAGAACCCTTGCAGAGCGGTTTGTCATGGCGGACCCGGTAGAGCGTAAAGCTAAGGTGGTCGAAGAGGTTAAACGCGCGGTCAAGGAAGCAGCGGGAGAAACCGGAGCGCGACCGGTTTTCCATGAAGGATTACTAGATACAGTGACGAATCTAGTGGAAGATCCTTGCGCAGTCTGCGGCCATTTCGACCGCAAATTTCTCCAGTTGCCTGAAGAAACCCTGGTGACCTCAATGCGGGAGCATCAGAAATACTTTCCCGTTGTCGGTGCGGATGGCAGGTTGATGCCGCTTTTCGTTGCTGTCAACAACACCAATGTTTCGGATCGTACCCTGGCAGCCAGTGGTCATGAACGTGTCTTGCGGGCGCGCCTTGAAGACGGGCTGTTTTTTTTCAACGAAGACCGTAAACGACCGCTTGCCGACCGTTGTCAAGAATTGCACGGGATCGTTTTCCAGAACAAATTGGGCACGATGCAGGCCAAAAGCGAAAGGATCAGCGGTCTTGCCGGTTGGCTGGCCACCCGTATTGCTCCGGAACTGCGTGACGATGTTGTTCGTGCCGCCATCTTGGCAAAGGCGGATCTGTTGACCGCCATGGTGGGGGAATTTCCCTCACTGCAGGGAATCATGGGCCGGGTTTATGCGCTGCACGACGGAGAAAAGCCGATCGTCGCCCAGGCCATTGAGGAACATTATTTGCCGCTCCGGGCTGGCGGCGAGGGGCCGCAAACGCTACTGGGGGGACTGGTCGGCATTGCCGATCGCATGGATACCCTGGTTGGTTGTTTTGCCATCGGCGAGAAACCCACGGGCAACAAGGATGCCTTTGGCCTCAGACGGCAGGCTATCGGCTTGATGAGCATTCTCCGAGGATTGCACATCTCAATTTCCCTGAAGGAAACCGCTGCCGCCGCTCTTGCCGGATATGCCGGAATTGTCGATCAGAAATCAGAGGTTGTGGACGAGGTGCTAACCTTCATCCGCCTTCGTTTTGAAAATGAGCAGGTTGCCTTCGGTCTTCCCCAGGAATTGGTGGAGGCGGCCACCTCGGTCGGCTTTGACGATCCGATCGATTGCTTGGCGCGGATTGATGCCTTGCATCAGATCCGCAGCCAGGAGAGTTTTCGGGTGCTGGCCGGCTCCTTTAAGCGTATTCGTAATATTATTAAGGACAACAAGGACATCGAAATCAATCCTGCCCTATTGGCCGAACCGGCTGAACAGGAGCTATTTGCCGCACTCGCCAAGGTGCTGGAAAAGGCCCTGCCGCTGATTGAGAATCGTGACTACTCTTCTGCCTTGCTTGCAATGCTTGAGATTAAGAGCCCTGTTGACCATTTTTTTGATACCGTCATGGTTATGGCCGAGGAAGCCGCGATACGCCGTAACCGGTTGAATTTGCTGACCGCTTTGGGAGAAGTGATCCTCCGGGTGGGAGACATCTCCAGGATGCATGTGGAAAAAGAGTAAGCAGGCTCGACCGACATTGAGCAATTGCTCAGCTCTGGTTGCAGGGTGTTGGCAAACAAAAAAAGCTGTCCTCAAGAGAGGATAGCTTTTTTTGTTTCGTGGTTTTTAAGGAATTAAATTTTGTTATTTTTTATGACATACTGTGCATTTGACCAGATCTAGGTTGTTTTTCCGATGACATCCCTGGCAGAGGGTGTGGGCGGCGTTTTTAAAGGTAGAGATTTTTTCTGGCAACCCAGCTTTGCTATTGTGGCAGGATTCACATTTTTCGATTTTTTGGCCATCGAAGTACGAAAGCCGTTTGCCTTCCTCACTCTTGCTGTGGTGGCAAGTCTTGCACTCCAGTCGGATCTGGTGCGCGGCATGAGGGAAATAGGCCGGTTTAGATGGCTTTGCCGGATCAAGGGTAGACTGTAGGATAATTTCCTGCGAGCCCCTATCCCCGCTTGTTGCCTTGCCCAAGGAAAAAGGGATACAGCAGAACGCCACGAAAACGCCGCAAATCAGCGTTTTTTTCATGACAAGGCCTCCTTGACTCAACTCTTTTCAGACGTTTACAAAAACAATAAACAATAAATACGATGGACAATTTATAGCGTGGTGACAGATGGATTGTCAAGATGACTGATGACGTGAATATCGTTTCCGATTCTTTTTCGCCGCATTGTTTCTAACTGCTCAGGCAGAGCCGTAGCTGTGGAGTCCGGACAAGAGAAAGTTCACTCCGAAATAAGTGAAAAAGACAGCCAAAAAACCGAGAATTGCCAACCAGGCAATACGGCGTCCACGCCATCCTCTCGTAAAGCGAGCATGCAGGGTCGTGGCATAGAGAAACCAGGTAATAATTGACCAGGTTTCCTTTGGATCCCAGCTCCAGTACGTTCCCCAGGCCTCGTTGGCCCAGATGGCGCCGGTGATGATGCCGGCCGAGAGCCACATGAAGCCGAAGACAATGGTCTTGTGGATCAGGTCGTCGAGCACCATCAGTTCTGGCAATGAGCCTGCCAGTGTATGATTGTGTTTTTTGTAGGTCGCCGTCTGCTTAAGCAGATACATGAGGCCAAGACCACCGGCCACGGCAAAGGCGGCGTAGCCGATAAAACAGGTGACCACATGGGCGATCAGCCAGTTCGACTGCAGGGCCGGGATGAGCGGGCTGATCTTGGAGTCGATGCGATCGGAAAACGAGGCGTAGGCCATGGCCACAGCCACACAGGGCATGACAAAGGCACCCATGATCCGTGTTTTGAAACGGAATTCCAAGGCGAGAGAAAAACAGGTCGTGCACCAGGCGAAAAAGACCAACGATTCGTACATGTTGGTCAATGGGGCATGGCCAATGCCCATCTGGTAGGACTCGTGCCAGCGCAGCCCGATGGCGGTGGTCTGGACAACGGCCCCACCTAGGGCCAGCAGCATGCCGATTAGGCCGATCCGTTCGATCTTAAAAAGAAAAAGGCCAAGATAAAAGGCTGCGGCCAGGAGATAGGCAATCATGGTGATGCCGAAAAGTTGAGAACTGTCCATAGTCTATCCGTTAAACGGCGAAAAGCCTTGGGAATAGGTGTTAATCGGTATTATTTTTCTAACTTGCTGATAAATTCGGAAAATTTACTCTCAAAACCTACCTTGTTTTTGTTGGCCTCGCCAGCGAAAAGAATCCGGCTGCCCTTCTCCTCCGGTTGGATAAAAACGTATATTTTACGGTGTGACAGGAAAAAAGCTATAAACAGGCCAACAAGCATGAGCAGGCAGCCACCGTAGACCAGCCAGACGCCTGGGTCCTTGGTCGCTTGTAAGCCAGTGGCGTACATTTGGCGGATGGTGAGGAGATAGGTTCCGGAAGGCCGCTCGATAGCTGCCTCCTGGTTGCTGTTCACCCAAAAAATGGAGGGATCGCCCTGATTGTCGGTAAACCATATTTTTAAACGTCGGGTCACTTCTCCCTGGCTTTCCCGGTTAACAATACCGTAACTGACGCCTGTCTCTGGCCAGTCCATTTGTTTCGCCGTGGTTACAGTGGCGGAGGTTTCGGAGCCTGTTCCTTGTTTCTTCAATGAGATGCGGTAGTTCTGGTATGGCTGATAACTTGACTGATAAAAAGTGACGCCCTTATAGGTCAGGGGCTGGTTGACCTCGATATCGGTGGTTCGTACCGGTTGACCATTGTCGATAACCGTGACCCTGCTACGGTAGGTTTTGGGCATTCCGTTCGGGTAATACTCAATGGCAAAGGCGTCACAGCGCAACTGAAGGCCGAGATCAATGTGTTCACCACCTTTGAAGGCGATGATATGATCGGTAACCTCGCCCTCAGGCAGCATGATTGAACCTTTGAAGGCAAATTGCGGATCGTGGAGGATTTTGCGTGCCACCGCCGAGGAACCGATCAGGGCGCCAGCCAGAATAATCAGGATGGAACAGTGAACCACATAGACGCCAAAACGGGTCCAGCTGCCTTTTTCCGCAAAAAAGAGATGTCCCGCATTTTTGTCTGTTTCCCTGGCTTTCCACCCCTGAGACTTGAGCAGGGTTGCCACGTGTTCAGTCGCCAGGGTGAAGGGCTCGGGGATTTGAATTTCGTGACGCAGGGGGAATTTTGTTAATTGTTCGGGGACCACTTTTAGACCGTCCCGGCGGATGGTACGGAACACCTGGGGGATACGTTCCAGGCTGCACACCGTCAGGTTGATGGCAAAAAGGGCGAGCAGGCCGAGAAACCACCAGGAGTTGTACATGTCTGGAATATCGAGGAGTTGGAAGAACTGGGCTGTCTTTTGACCGTATTTTTCGATATAGAAGGCACGAGGGCTGTTCTGAGGAATGACGGTGCCGATGATCGACGTGGCGGCCAGAAAGAAGAGCAGAAACAGTGCCAGTTGGACCGAGGCGAACAAGCTGAGGATCGGGTTCTTTTTTGAGGTGGTCATGAAAATGTATACCGGTAAATCTACGGGTTGTAGTCGTTATTTGGGAAGAACAGTTACCAATCCTGGACTTCAGAATCTTTCCTTAGCACGGAGCGGCGTAACTGGCAACAGGCAAAAATACTGGGAGCGCTGTGGAGGCACATTGTGGTGTTCATGCAGCCGGTGCTCCCCGGATCAGCATCGAGGCGTTGGGGATGACCGCTACCTCGCCAGCTTCGATTGCCCGGCGGCTCGCCTCCTCAACACTGATCTTTGTGGTGCCGATCTTCCGGCAGAGATGTTCGTCCAAGGCAGTGACCAGGGCGATCTGGATCCGGCCGGTTTTGGCCATCATAGCCAGGGCTGTGCCGCCATTGCCGCTGTACTCCCCAACCAGATGATCGAAAGCGACCGTCCAGCTACCCATCTCAAAATAGGGTAGAAAGGTGGAGGAACCGATGCCGTCGGCACATTCGGCTAGGACAATCAAGGTACCACCGTCGCGGACAAAGGCGGCGGCGTTATCGATCGCTTTATGTGCCTGGATCATGTTGATGTCCTTGGGGTAGCCGCCCGCCGAGGCCAGGACAAGATCGTGCTGTTTGCTGGACGCGGCTCGATAGAGGGTGTCGTGTTCACGGCAGACGGTGAGAAAATCATCGTAACTCGTGCCGAAGCGGTAGGCCGCGACCTCGCCTTGGCTGTCGAGCAGACCGTGAATGGACAGATAGGGCGGCAGCATATGATCAATCTCAGCCAGATCCTCGGCCAGGGGATTGGCGTCCAGCTGTCCTGGCCGGCAGCCAGGCGCAAGGATTCGCTGCTCGGCATCGAGAAAAAGCCGGTGGTTGCGATAGATCGCCTCCTTCTCCCCCAATCCGGGAAAGAGCAGCTTGCGGCCACCGCCGAAGCCGGCAAAATAGTGATGGGAAATGGCACCCATGGTGATAATCAGGCTGGCTTCAAGCAGATCCGCGCGGATGCGGACCGGCGTGCCGCGGCCGGTGCGGCCCAATTCGGCAAACCGGGTTGGTGCTGTACTCCGATGGTGCATAAAAGGGTAGGCCGCATACATCGGGCCATAGGCGTTTAGAGACTCGGCCTCGCTCTGCGGGGCATGGGTGCCATAGGCAATGTAAAAAGTGATCCGGGCGCGGTCGACACCCCAGGCAAGCAAGGCTGTAGTCAGCCAGGGCAGAGCTTGCGGATAGCCGCAAAGTCGGGTCTTATCAGCGACGATGATGGCAACGGATCCGTGGGGAACAGCCGGGGGCAGCAGCCGGTTCACTCCGGCCAGGAACGATTCGCGGCTCACCGATTGTTCCGGCTCGCGGATTTCAAGGATATCGGCTTTGGCAGAGACCGTGCATTCCAGGCAGTCACGGCCATAGCGCAGGGCCAGCGTGCGGAGAGGGCTCATTGAGGAGGCTCGCTTAGCGCTTGTTGGATTAGTTCCAAGGTATGAACAGCCTTGATGGGCAATCCCGCCCGATCAACGATATCCTGCAGTTGCAGGATGCAGCCTGGGCAGCCGCTGGCGATCATTTCGGCTCCGCTGGATGCAAGCCCCGTCAGCTTGCGGTCACCGATCGCCCGGCTCAATTCCGGATGGGTGGCAGTGAAGGTGCCGCCGAGCCCGCAGCAGAGTCCCGCGTCCTCCATCTCGATAAAATCGACCTGGGGCAGGGCGCGCAAAAGATCGCGTGGCTGCCGGGTGATGCCAGCGGTGCGCAGATGGCAGGGGTCGTGGTAGGTCACTTTGATGCGCTGGCGCCATCTGGGCAGAGCGGCCAGGCGATCAACCAGTCCCTGTTCGGCAAGAAATACATGGACGTCGATGAGAGCAGCGCCAAAAGGGTTGCCCGCTTTTTCCGCATAATGACCGGCAAGCATGCCGTGGCAAGAGGCGCAGGCGGTCAGGATGGACGCTACGTTCTGGGTGCGGAAGGCCTCGATGTTGGCGTCGGCCAGGGTGTTGATCAGCGTACCGTTGCCCGAGGAGAGCGCTGGCATGCCGCAGCAGCCCTGGGTCTTAGGAAAGAAAACAGAAAAACCTAGGCTGTTTGGCAGCCGGACCAGGATTTCCCCCACCTGGGGGTAGAGGTAGGTCAGGGCGCAGCCGGCAAAGACACCGACAATCGGCTTGGTCTCCTCGCCTTGCAAAAATTCCGGTACCCGGGCAAAGAGGCTGCGTTCCGGGATGGGCGGCAGGCTGCGTTCTTTCAACACCGCTGGAGCAAACCGCAGCCGCAGGCCGCTGGTCTTTGGGATTTTTTTGAAGAGCAGAGGTGAGAGCAGCTCCGCGCCTTTGAGCAGGGTCTTCAACAGCGGTTTGGAGCCGGTGAGAGCAGCCACACCCTTGCCGATCGGCGAAAGGCCCTGCTCTGCGGCGATTTTACGCCTGAACGCTCCAATAATGGCGTCGGTGGGCACGTGATTGGGGCATTTGGCTACACAGGAACCGCAGAGCAGGCAGAGGCCGATTTCTTGGCGCAACCGTTCGTCGAGACCAACTTCCCCCGTCAGTACGGCTGCGGCCAGGACAATTTTGCCACGGGCCACCGAGCCTTCATGGCCGGTTTCCAGATAAACCGGACAGTGGGCCTGGCAGGCGCCGCAGCGAACGCATTGGGCCAATTCGTCACTATACTGTTCCAGTGGTTTCTGCTCAGCCATGACGGTTCAGGGGGCGATGGTGCCGGTCGTGGCAGCCGGCACCTCTTCCGGAAAAATCTTGCCAGGATTCATGATGTTGTTGGGGTCCAAGGCTTGTTTTATGGTTCGCATGACCGCCAGGGTTGCCTGGTCCAGTTCCATGCCGATGTACGGAGCCTTGGCTGTGCCGATGCCATGTTCGCCACTCACGGAGCCGCCCAGGTCGACGGTAGTGCGGAAAATCTCGTACAAGGCCTGGTGTGCCTTGTCCTCCATGCCCGGTTGATGGAGATCGACCATGACATTGACATGGATATTGCCGTCACCGGCATGGCCGAAGTTGACGATCGGCACCCCATAGCGGCTGGCGATGCCCTCCAGGGCTCTAATCATCTCCGGTACCCGGGAGCGCGGCACCACGATGTCCTCGTTGAATTTGTGGGGGTTGAGGTTGCGCAGGCTGGGGCTGACGCTGCGGCGGATTTTCCAGATGGCTTCTGATTCCTCGGCGGTCTCGGCCACCCTGGTTTCCAGGACACCTAGCGGGCGGATGATCGCAAGGATTTTTTCGGCCTGGTCGTCGAGCAGCGCCCGATCGCCATCCACCTCAATGATCAGGACCGCCCGGCAGGCCAGCGGCAGGTCGAGCGTGGTGGCCTTGCGCACACAGTCGATGGCCGACCCGTCCATGAACTCCAGAGTGGTGGGGATGATCTTGCCGCGGATGATCGCTGAAACGGACTGAGCCGCCCCATCGATGGACTCGAAGGCAACCAGCATGGTCTTGCGGGCCTCGGGTTTCGGCAGGAGACGAAGGGTGATCCGGGTGACGATGCCCAAGGTGCCTTCCGAGCCGACGAACAGGCGGGTCAGGTCGTAGCCGACCACGTTTTTCATGGTCCGGCCGCCGGTGTGGATGATTGCGCCGGTGGGCGTCACCACTTCCAAGCCCAGCACATAATCCCGGGTGACCCCGTATTTGACGCAGCGTGGCCCGCCAGCACATTCGGCGATGTTGCCGCCCAGGGTGGAAAAGTCCTTGGAAGCCGGGTCGGGCGGGTAGAAAAGGCCGAGCTGTTCCACTTCCTTCTGCAGGTGGCCGGTGACCACCCCCGGTTCAACCACGGCGATCAGGTTGTCGGTATCGATCTCCAGAATTCGGTTCATCCGGGTCAACACCAGGACAATGCCGCCGCGAACCGGCAGACTGCCGCCGGTGAAGCCGCTGCCCGCACCCCGGGGGAGAACGGGAATGCGCTCTGCATTGGCCAGGCGGACGATCCGGCTGATTTCCTCGACACTGCCCGGATGGACCACCACATCGGGCAGACACTGTCGCTGGGTGGCGTCAAAGGAATGGGTGATCCGGTCGACAGTACTGTTCGAGACATGTGTAGTTCCAACAATATCGGCGATTTGTCTCAGGAGATGCTCAGTCTGCATGAATTTCAGGTTTTAAACCATCCTATGCCTTGCCGGCAGGGGGCAGATGCACGGTCATCTGTGGGAAAGGGATCTCCCAATTATTGGCGTTGCAGCAATCCACGCACCATTTAGCCAGGGCACGTTCGATCCGCCGGTAGGCTGGGGCTTGGTCGCCCTTGAAATCGGCCAAAACCGCTACGTCAAGCGACGAGGGCCCGGCCTGAAGAAAATCAACCGACAAGCTGAGACAATCCTCGTCATACCCATGTTCCACCAGTTTTTTCTGGAGAAAGGTTTTCATTGTTGTCAGAACCGTGGTGGTGATTTCGGCCTGCAGGTTGTAGGAAAGACCGAAAACCACGCGGAGGCTGAAGTTGCGTGACAGGTTGGCCGGTGACTTACTCAGAAAATCACCGGTCTGGTACACTGTTCGCCTTCCTCCCAGCTCGACCACCTCCACCTGCTCATGGGAGAGACTGACCACCTTGGCAAAAGGTTTGCCGTCAAACGCCACCCAGTCGCCTTTCTTGCAGGGAAACCAGGGCTCGTCGTTGTGATATGGACGGGAAATCAGGCCAATCATGTTTTCAATCGGGATGCGCAGATGCATGCCGAGGGCCGGGTTGTAGAGCTTGCAGAAAACATTGAGCGCTTCTACCTTCCAGGGCACGCCATTATAAATAATCCGCTCACCTTCGCGGATCGAGCCCATGTTGAGCACCAGTCGCACCTGCTGCCACATCTTGGGCAGGGTCTGGCGGACCGTCCAGACCAGACCAAGAGATAGAATAATCATCGCGCTCAGCAAAAACCAGTCTTCAGCGGTGTAAAGGACGAAGACTAGGCCAAATATTGCTGAAATGGTGGAGAAAACCTTGAAGAAGATGTCGAGAATGCGGACATGGATAGGCCGTTGTTCCTTCCGTGCTCCTGGAAGAATGTAAAAGAGCAAGCGGGCGAGCAGGCGAAAAGTGAGGAGGATGACCACAAAGGTGACAAAGGCGATCAACATGTACAAGCCGCGATTGCGGAAAAACTCACGCACCGAATTGCTGGAACTCTCAAACAGGGAAACGTCTTTATTTTCGAGTTTGGTCAGTTCCCGTTGAGTCAGATCCAATTTGCTGCTGATCCGTTTCTCCGCGTTTTGCCAGGCGGGAAGGAGTTCTCCGAGGTGCGTTTTTATCTTGGGGCTCTTTGTCTCGTCGATGAGTTTGTTGAGATGCGCGACTGCCCGGCGCGCTGTGGCCAACTGCTTGTTGTAGTCATTGATGGTGTCCTTGAGATCGGCTTTTTGCCGAACCCGGGCGGTAAGCTGTTTTAACTCCTTGATGCTCGGCTCCAGCAATATGGCCAGTTCATCCTTCCAGCTGAAGGTGACTTTTTCTTGCTCGGAGAAGATTTCGGGAGCAACCCCGGTGGCGGTCCGTTCAAAATCGGCAGAAGTTTCGGAAAGTTGCTTGTCGAGTTGAGTCAGCTCCTCCTGGAGAGTCTTTTTCTCGGCCTCAGAGGCGCTGGTTTTCAATTTTTTTGAGGTGGCTGCGATCTGAAGTTTGATGTTCTTCTGCAACTCCACCAAGGACGCAAGCATATCCAAGGTGTCGCCTGTTTGTTGAATACCTTCTTCTTGCTGTCGCAGTTGTTTGGTTAGTACCGATTCGATCGTGATCTGCGGTTCGGGCTCCTCGGCAGGGGTTGCCGGTTGCTGCGAACGGATGCCGGCGAGCAAAGGGGGCGTGGCTGTCACCTGGCGGGGAGGGGACTGTGACGGGAAGAGCTCGAACCAGAGCGAGGCCTGCTGTTTGGCTGTTTCAGGTTCAGCAACAGCGTTCGCGAGCAGAGGGGGAACGTTGTTTTTCAAGCCGGTCTGTTTTGCGGCAGCATTGTTTTTGGTGCGTTGACCGGATTTCGAGGGTTTTTTGACCAATGGTGCAGGCTCGGCTGTCACCGGCGTGGCGGTCGTTTTTTGGGTCGGCGGCTTGGTGAGCAGTTGGGTGGCGGGCGAAGCCGGCGCGGGCGAGGTTTGTCCCGGTAAAGGGAGCCAAGCGGGTTGTTTGACCGCTTCCGGAACCGTTTGTTCCAGTGGCTGAGACAATAGAGGAGGCGCGGCAGGTCTTGTAGCGTTCTGTGGTTCTTCAGCGAAAGCCGTCAGCGCAAGGGTAAGCAAGAGTGAACAAAAAAGTGGGATATGCATAGCCAGATTGGAGTGAAGGAGAATTAAAGGGGGTGTTCATTGATTGAGGCATTAGACGCCTGCAAAAATTAAGAACGGTTTGCGCTTTGCTCCAGTATTGCAGTGGGCGGATTGTTCTTATTCGCTTAAGGGGCCAGCCGTTCGATGGCCCAGGCATCATCCTTGCGGGTATAAAGAAAACGATCGTGGAGCCGGCTGGTCTGGCCCTGCCAGAACTCGATGCTGGTCGGCCGCACCCGGTAGCCGCCCCAAAAATCAGGCAGGGGAATTTCTCCGTGGAGAAATTTATTTTTCATCTTGTCGAGTTCCATCATCAGCAATTGCCGGGAGGTGAGTACGGAACTCTGTTTGGAGATCCAGGCGCCCAATTGACTGTCGCGCGGCCGACTGGCAAAATAACGAGCCGATTCAGCGGCGCTAATTTTTTCGGCAATGCCGGTGACTGCCACCTGCCGCGCCAGCTTGATCCAGGGGAAAAGCAGGGCAACATGTTGGTTTTCTGCAATCTGCCGGGCTTTGCGGCTACTGTAGTTGGTAAAGAAGACAAACCCGCTGCGGTCAAAGAGTTTGAGCAGCACGGTGCGAAGGGTCGGTTGGCCATCGGACCCAACCGTAGCCAGGGTCATGGCGTTGGGCTCGGGCAGTTCGGCCGCGCAGGCTTCATTAAACCAGCATGCAAACTGGTCAAACGGGTCGGAAGCCAGCATCTCCCGATTGAGCACTGGGTTGGCGTATTCTTTCCGCAATCCTTTGATATCCATCTTTTCTCTCCGTTGGGCGCGTCAACTTCGCACCATAAGCTGAACTCTTTAGCAGGTCAACTCCTTCTTGTTCATAGTTTTTCTTCCGGCGATATTTCAAGCAATTGCAAAGTTGAGCATGGTCAAATATCCAGGGAAAGGTCCTTGTGTAGAGAGCTGGAAGAGGGAAACGGAACAGGCGGCGAACCAGATTGGCCATTCTGGAGGCAAGGCCGCTTCTGTGCATCGAGATGGAGGCCAAGCTGGCCATGAATGACCCGATCTAGCGAATAAGGGGCATCCGTAAAAAGTATTCCACTTTTGATTGAGCAATGGATGTGCCTGCGGCAGAACAAGGAGTATTCAGCCGATTATCGCATGCGGCTGCGCAAGAAACACAGGTGGTTTACTTGTGTTTGTTCGGGGAGGATACCGGCCGTTGTTGATGAGGACAACGGCCGGATTCAAACTGGGGGATCATGTGGCTGTCATCGCCGCAAGCATGGCGGGCAGGGCTGAGGCGCTCGGTTCCTGAATAAAGAAACCACGCAGGCTTTTTTCGGCCAGTTGAGCAAAAGGATTGGTCTCAATGTTGACGTCGATGATCACGCCGTCATGCTGATAGACCTCGCGGGCCACCTGGTTGGGTAAATTGGTGGCGCCGGCCGTGCCGACGACGATCAGCAGCGCGGTCTGTTGGGCGGCCTGAATCGAACTGTGGAAGTGGTAGTGATGTTCGTTGTAGCTCTCGTCGAACAGCAGGATGTGCGGCCGGGACCGTGCGCCGCACAGCGGGCAGCGCAGGTGCTCCCGGTCGCTGTCGCTTAACTGTTCTTCCTTGGTCTTGGGCCCGACCGCTGCCGGAATGGGGTACACCGCGTCGCTGCATTCCAGGGAGCAGCGCATGTAAAAAACATTGCCGTGGATTTGGTAGGTGCGGGGCAGGGTGTTGCCGGCGCGCAGGTGGAGGCCGTCGACGTTTTGGGTGATCAGGGTGAAGCGGTCGCCGAATTGCCGCTCCATCTCGACCAGGGCCAAATGACCCGGATTGGGCTTGGCCGCACCGCAGACACCCATGCGGTAGAGATACCATTTCCAGACTTCGTCAGGCATCTGGCAGAACATGTGAAACGTGGCCATCTCCTGGGGCTGGTAGACCGTGGAGCCAACAGTCCAGTAGCCCTCCGGGCCGCGAAAGGTTGGAATGCCGCTTTCCGCCGAAATGCCGGCCCCGGTCAGCACCGTGATATTACCAGTTCCGCCGGCGATCTCCCGCAGCACATCTTGAACTTCCTTTCGCATGGCTTTGCTCCTTGATTATTTGTGTGGTCATTCGCTCTGAAGTCTCTTGGCAGAAGAGCGTTATGTGGTGACAACATCCTGTGTTAAATCGAGAAATTGATTTTTTTCAAGGGAAATGTCCGCTCCCCTTCGCCCTTGGCTGCATGGACGAATATTACCTCGGGGATGGGTTTGGAGCGGATTCAGTACCTTTCCAGCAATCGTTCTTGCGTGGTTTAAATTTACTTGTCTGGCTGGAATCCTTATCATACAAGATGTCCTCTTTGAGAAAGATTCATGTTTGTCATTCTGGAGCATTTTGTTCAATCAAATTGAGCCACCTCTCGACAGGGCGGCCGGAGCGGATGAAAAGGATTCATTTTGGGCCGGCTTGTGGTAAGAATGCTCCATCATCCATTGATGAATAACAAGGAAGGTGCATCATGAAACGTCGTTTTCTTGCCGCGGTGATTGTGCTGCTGGTCTGCGGTGGATGCGTGGCTTATTATCAGGACCCCTACTACTACCCTTATTCCTACAGGCCTTATTATTACCCGTCCTACAGACCTCCCGCCGCCTATTATTATCCCGGCTGGACGTATTGGTATCCAAGCTTGTATCTAGGCCTAGGCTATGGATATCGTGGTTATCATGGGCACCACGGGTATCAAGGTCATCACGGCTACCGCAGTCCTTATTACCACCATGGCGGCGGCAGGCGCTGACCAGGAAAACGGGGCTCGAGGAGGCCATGGACGGGCAAAAGTGCCGGTTGATCCGCCTCCAATTCATCTCCTTTATCTAACGATCTTTTTTGCCGCTCCGCAGCGGTTACACGAGCCCCTCACCTCTCACTTTTTTCCACTCCCTTCTTTTTTCGTTTCGATCCAATAACCATGTTAGACAATGAATCGTCGCTACGGCTTAAACTGCTTCGTTTTCCACCGATTATTGGCGTTATTTACATCCATGCTTACGGCTCGGTCATTTATTACCAGGGCGGCAGCCTCGGCTCCTCTCAACTGAATGCATTCACCAATTTTATCCGGATCTTGCTTTCGGAAGGGGTGGCCCGGATAGCGGTGCCGCTGTTTTTTCTGATGTCGGGCTACCTTTTTTTTGCCACCTTCCATTGGTCGCAAAAGACCTATGTAAGAAAAGTGGCTACCCGCCTACGTAGCCTGCTTATCCCCTTTCTCTTCTGGAATATCCTGGCGCTCTTATTTTTCGCCGTGGTTCAGGCCATTCCATCCATCCAGCCTTATTTCAGCGGGACCGGCAAAAAAATCATGGAATATGGAGCTTTTGATTACCTGAACGCCCTGCTCGGTCTCAAAGGCTACCCGATTGCCTATCATTTCTGGTTCATCCGCGATCTTATACTGCTGGTAGTACTGGCTCCGGTTCTCGCGGTTATTGTACGCTTTGTTCCCATCCCTTTTTTTCTGTTGCTGTATGTTTGCTGGGTAACCGAAAGCTGGCCAATCTACATGCCGGGAGCTGTGGGGGTGCTCTTTTTTTCGGCAGGCGCCCTGTGCGGCATCAAGGGCCAAAGCCTGTTCGCCTTTGATCGATTCGGAACAGCCATTCTCTTGCTCTATCTCCCGCTACTGATTGCCGACGTGATCTGGTATGAGGCCTGGTTTAATGTCTATCTCCATCGCACCGGATTGATCGTTGGGGTGCTGGCGACCCTGTATGCGACCAAGCTGATCCTGCGCAGTCAAGGTTTGTGCAACGCGCTCGTTAGCCTTGGCGGCGCCAGTTTTTTTGTGTACGCGGCCCATGAACCCCTGCTGGGCATCTTCCGCCTGCTGGCCTTCAAGTATGTGCCGCTCGAAGGGGCCTACACCATGCTCATCTTGTATCTGGGCATTCCGGTGCTGCTTATGGCGCTGCTGGTGCTCTGTCATCGTCTATTCACTATTCTTTGCCCGCGTTTGCTCAGCGTGGTGACCGGAGGTCGTTAAGCATTGCTCCACTCTCGCCCAGGGCAGAGGGTGGGTTCATTTTAGAGTAATTTAAAAATTATTAGGATCTCCTTACTTGATTCACAGTCCCTTATTGTGTATAGATCACTGATTTCTTATAAGAGTGACTTGTTTTTTCCATGGAAAGGCTATGCGTTGCTGGCTGTTTTCTGTTCGCAATTGAATCGATTTTTTTAAGGATCTAAGGACAATGCACATTCATACCCTCGAAACTTGGCAACATTCGCACAATTTTTTACCAGAGACTGGTCGGGCTGAAAAAAATACAATCCGGGTTATGCTGCTGACCGCCGCTATGATGGGCATCGAGATCGTGGCAGGGATGGTGTTCGGCTCGATGGCACTGTTGGCGGACGGCTGGCACATGGCAACCCATGTTGCCGCCTTTGGCATTGCCCTCTTTGTCTATCGCTATGCCCGCAGCCAAGCTGACAACCCGCAATTCACCTTTGGTACCGGGAAAGTGAGCGTTCTGGGCGGCTTTGCCAGCGCGGTGGCCTTGGCGGTGGTGGCTTTAGTGATGGCGTTGGAATCGGGGATGCGTATGCTGCGGCCCGAGGCCATCCACTTCAATGAGGCCATCGGCGTCGCCATTGCCGGTTTGGTGGTCAATTTGGTCAGCGGTTTTTTGCTCCATGAGCACCATCATCACGATGAACAGGTCCATGAACAGCATGGGCATGACCATCATCACGATCACAATCTGCGCGCCGCCTATCTGCATGTTCTGGCCGATGCCCTGACATCGTTGCTGGCGATCATTGCGCTCACTGTTGGCAAATATTGGGGATGGATCTGGCTCGATCCGGCGATGGGACTGGTGGGGGCGGTGGTGATCGGGCGCTGGGCCTACGGGCTGGTTCGGGATACCGGGAAGATTTTGCTTGATGGTGGAGCTGATGCGCAGACTGTTGCGTCAATCCGGCGGGCCATCGAAGAAGACGCCGATAACCGGCTCACCGATCTGCACGTCTGGCATGTCGGGGCCGACACGTATTCCGTCGGGTTGGCGTTGGTGACCCATCATCCCAAAGAGCCGGAACACTATAAACGCCTGCTTCGGCATATTCCGCATCTCGACCATATTCTGATCGAGATCAATCCCTGTCAGGGAGAATCTTGCGTACGCACTGCCAGTTGAAACGCCCGCCAGCGTCGTAAAAAGCAACTACTACAGAGCAGAGTGTGTATCGATATGGAGACTGGTCATGGAATCGAACCAAACAGCGTTCCTTTCACGGTCAGCTCAACGGGGTTGAAGCCCGCGGCCGGCGCCAGCCAGCTCAACCAGTCGCATCGCTTTTCTATATACCATTGATCGAATAAAGCAATCAAAAGATGGTGACGAGCCGGAGCCGTGCAGGCGCATTCCCTCTTCAGTGGTTTTTTTGCCGTTATTGCCGTTGGTTGTTTTCGGAGGCGTTATTTCCCTGATTGATTTCGTCGTAGATTTGGTGCAGATGCACTGGGGCGGCCTTACGGCGCAGACGCAGATTGAGCATCTCCACGATAAAAGAAAAGGCCATGGCAAAATAGAGATATCCCTTGGGCATCTCGTGGCCGGTTCCTTCAGCCACCAGGGCCACACCCACCAGGACGAGAAAAGATAGGGCCAGCATCTTGACGGTTGGGTGCTCCTCGACAAACTCACCGATCGGTTTGGCGGCAAACATCATCACGCCGATGGCAAGGACGATGGCGGTGATCATCACCCAGAGGTGGTCGGCCAGACCGACCGCGGTAATCACCGAATCGAGGGAAAAAATAATGTCGATGATGGCGATCTGGGCAATAACCAGCGGCAATTGCGAAGCTAGGTGCTTGGGGCCGTGGATTTCGTCGCCGCCCTCGAGGCTGCCGTGGATTTCGGTCACCGCCTTGTAGATGAGAAACAGGCCGCCGAGCAACAGGACCAGATCGCGGCCGGAAACCGGATGCCCCATCACCTCAAATAGCGGCGCTACCAGTTTGGCTAGCCAGGCCACTGACATCAAGAGGACTATACGGGTGCCCATGGCAGCCAGCAGGCCGAATTGCCGTGCAAAAGCGCGTTTGTTCGCCGGCACCTTACCCACCAGCAGGGTCAGGAAAACGATATTGTCAATGCCTAGTACAATTTCCAATATGGTCAGCGTCAGAAGCGAACTCCAGATGCTGATATCCCACAACCATTCCATAATGTTTTAGTTTTCCTTTTTTTTAAAAAAAATAACAGGGGAGCGCCTGACATCTCGCCGCCCGGATCGTCGACCGGAAAATTCCTCTTTCAGCGTTCTATTGTTGGGTCTGGAGAAGGTTCGGCCGTATCGTTTTCCTCTTCTTTTGTCTTGAAACGAATGGCGTGACCGAAAATATAGGTGCAGATCGGCACTCCGAGAATCAAGCCCCAAAAATTGAACAGTTTGCCGCCAATGGTGAGGATGATGAGGATGATGACCGAGTTGATCCGCATGTAGGACCCGTAAATCCGTGGGTTGAGGATATAGCCCTCAATCAGGTGGATGACGGCGATCAGCAGGATGGCCAGGAACATGGTCTGCAATCCTGCGGTCTGGAGAGCAATCAGGCAGATGGGGATGGAGCTGATGAACACGCCGATTACCGGGAAAAAGCTGCAGAAAAAGACGATCATCGACAGGAAGGCCACCTGCTCTCCCAGCCCGAGCAGGCTGATGCCGATAGCGGTCAGGAAGGAGTTGATGATGGCGATGATCAACTGGGCTTCCAGCGCTTTGCCCAAGACCAGGGAAAAATCTCGAATGTTGCCGGCCACGCTTCGATAGATGAATCGGAGCTTGGTGGATTCCAGTTCCCGGACGCTGGCTCCCAGGTTTGCCAGATCGAGTACGATCAAAAAGGAAAAGAGCAGAGATAGAAGGAAAGCCGAAGTTGCGGAGGCGATTTTGCCGCCGATATTGCCCAAAGCACCGAACACCTGACTGACATTCTGCACTCCGCTGGCTGTTTCACCCAGGTGGAGAAATTGTTGGAGAATGGAAGCGGTGGGTGAGTGTTTCAACCCTTTCTTTTCAGTTCCTTCCACAATGTTTTGTTCTTGTTTGGATACGATCTCCGGGAGGAATTCTCCCAGCAGGGGATATCGCTTGCCCACAGTGAATAATTCCTGGTCGACCCTGTAGATGTAAGTGGTGAATTGGCTCACAAAAACCTCGGTCTGTTTTTTCACCTTAGGCGCCAGAAAAATACCGGCCGCGGTCATAATGCTCAAGATAACCAGAGCCACGAGCACGACCCGTATCACCCTGTTTTTGATATGAGGTTCCAGGCGGTTGACGCTTTGCGCCTGGATATAGGAAAAGACAAAGGTGAGAAAGAGCAGCAGAAAAAATGATCGCAGCAGATAAATTACGCCAAGGAGCACTCCCCAGACCAAAATAGTAGCGACATGGGGTAGAATTTGGTTCCAGGGTTGGGGAAGAGAGTGAAAAAGGTTATCGTTATGGTTCATCGAATGGGATGGGTTTCAGGTTGAATTCCGGGGGTGAATGCGGGAACGTCGGATACAAAAACCGCGGGGAGCGATTGGTCCAAAAGAGGTGGTTCCAGGGTGGACGCTTGCATGCACCCGAGTCTGTGATCAGAATGCTGGCAGCCCTGCACATTCAATGGGGAGAACAGCACCTGGTTTCAGGTTTTTTCAAGAGCCCTCTTCCGGGGATGATAGAGGTGTATTTTTCCAAATTTGCTGAGCATTTTGTAATAGACCGTGTCGGGAACATATTCGCGAACGACCTGCTCCCAGTCATCCGAACCCACTAACCCTTTGATCAAGCTGGAACTCACCTCCACCAAATACCGGGGCGACATCATAAACAGAGTCTGGATGGTGTCGGTCATGTTGCCGTTGACGTAGCGCATGCTACGCTCGTACGTGTAGTCCTTTTCATTGCGGATGCCACGGAGGATATAATCGGCCCCAATCGTTTCAGCGTATTTCACCAGGAATTTATTCTCGAAGTGCACCACTTCCACATTCTTCCAGCGGGCGCACATCTCTTCCAGCATCTCTATCCTTTCATCCAGTGTGAACGAGTACTCCTTTTGCGAATTCTGCCCGACCGCCACATAAAATTTGGTGAACAGACGAGCGCCCTGTTCGATCATCCACAAATGGCCATTGGTCGGCGGATCGTAACTTCCAGCGTAGATTCCTTTCATAGAAAATCCTGTAGCATACGTGGTGGATGACGGGCGGGTGCTTCCCGGTGGTTTGGCTGAACGGCCTGTATCAATGCTTCTTGCGGCCCTGGCGTCTGTTCCGAGCACATTTTCCATAAGGCCGGAAAACCGGTGCGCCAAGTGTTGCTCAGCTATAGCAAACAGGCCCGTTCTCCGTCAATATTATATTCCTGCGATTCATCGGAGGGTCGCCCTTATGCGTCAGCTATGCCGCCTATTACGCCTGGATCAGTGTGTGCCTCTTTGATCAGCCAGAGGTTTTTGGCAAGGTCAACCGCCGCACAGACACTTCCGGTACGGTTGCCGCCTCGGTGTTCGAAGAATTCCGGAAGGATACGGACGGCTCCATTATCGCGGTCAAAGCCATGGAGCGGCTGCTCAGGGCAACGCGTGCCCGATGGGTTATCCTGTCCTATCGTTCGGGAGGGAGAGCGACCGCGGAAGAACTCAACCAGGCACTGTGCCGCAATGGACGATTGGTGGAAGTGGTCGAGGTTGACTATAAAAGAAACGTCATGGTCGCCATGAACTGGACCAATGAATGGCTGGCGATGTCGGCCAATCACATAGGGAGTTTTTGTTTCTTCTGGAAAAATGAACGGCTGTATTGCTGCCGGCGGATAATGCTGCCCAAGGGCTCGCCTCTTCATTCGTTTTTTTCCGGCGTCTCCTCGTCATCTTTGGCCAGATTGATTCCGGGAAGTTCCAATGGCGTTGGCAGCGGTTTTTTCGGTGTGCCGGAGATGTCGGTAATGCGGCGGACACTCCGGTTGGCGATCCGTTTGCCCTTGGCGCTTGCCCCCTTGATAAGGTAGTCGTCAAGATCGATTTCCACGGCATTGTGCTTGGCGCGGGCCGAGGGTGCCAGGCTGGCACGCACCCGCAGTCCCTCCTTGCCCAGCAATAAAAGGAGAATGGTGGAACGCTTGTCCGCCTCGAACAAATGGTATTCCCGGTTGAGGATGAACTTGGGTGTGGTGAAGCGCTTGACGTAGGCCAGATTCTCCGGGCCGTGGCGGTAGATCAGGTTGAAGACCAAATCGTTTCTTACCACCCCCATCCAGCATAGGTCCGGACCAACAAAGAGCTTGTCCGGAACGGGCACCACTTTGTAGAGGCCATCTTTAAAAATCAGCAGCAGGCGGTCGTATTCGGAGCAACACAGTTCGTGCTCGCTTGCGGCCTCCTCGGCCTTGATCTTATGGCCGAGAAAACCCGATTCCCGATGGTAGCCCACCGTGAGGTTGGAGAGGGCCGCGGCCCGGGCATCGACCTCGTCAAAGGAGCGCAGTTCGCTTCGGCGGGGAAACATCGGGCCGTATTTAGTGAGCAGGTCTTCAATGAAGCTGATGGTGAAGCCGACCATGTCGGTCAGATGGGTCTTGATCTGGGCAATGGCCTTCTCGATTTCCCGCAGTTCCTTTTCCTGACGGTTGATGTCGTAACGGGAGATGCGGCGGATCTTGATTTCCAGCAGACGTTCCACATCCTCGGTGGTGATTTTGCGCTGCAACTCCAACGCATAAGGCGCCAGGGCCTGGCGTACGGTGCTGAGCACTGCCTTGTAGTTGATTTTTTCCTCGATCTGCTTGTAAAGCCGCTCCTCGATGAAAATCTGCTCCAGCTTGCGGGCGTGCCATTTTTCTTCCAGCCGGTCGAGCTCGATGCGCAGTTCGCGCTCCAGATTCACCACCAGCCGGTCGGTGTTGCGTTTGAGCACCTCCTCGACCTCCAGCTGCCGGGGCATGTTCTCCTCGATGGTCACCAGGCTCGGCGAGACGCTCAGTTCGCAATCGGTGAAGGCGTAGAGGGCATCAATGGTCTCCTCGGCGAGGACGCCCCGCGCCAGCTTGATCTCGACCTCGACCTTTTCGGCGGTATAGTCGTTGATCGATGCGATTTTCAGTTTATTAGCCTTGGCCGCCTTTTCAATCGATTCGATCAACGATTGGGTGGTGATGTTGTAGGGAAGCTCGGTGATGACAATGGTTTTGGAATCCGGCTGTTCCAGCCGCACCCGGCAGAGCAGGCGGCCGTTGCCGTGATTGTAGTCGGCCACATCAATGATGCCGCCGCGGAGAAAGTCGGGATACAGAACAAATTCCTGGCCCCGCAGGTAGTCGATTTGGGCTTGGAGCAGTTCGGAAAAATTGTGCGACATGATTTTGGTGGCCATGCCGACCGCGATGCCTTCGGCCCCGAGCAGAAGCAGGAGCGGGATCTTGGCTGGCAGGCGCACCGGCTCCTGCATACGGCCGTCGTAGGAATCGATGAACTCGGTCAGATCCTTGTTGAACAGGGTTTCTCGCGCCAGCGGTGACAGGCGGCATTCAATATATCTGGGGGCCGAGGCCTGATCTCCGGTGAAGATGTTGCCGAAGTTCCCCTGCCGGTCGACCAGATAGCCCTTGTTGGCCAGATTGACCAGGGCGTCAAAGATTGATTGGTCGCCGTGCGGATGCAGCTTCATGGTTTCGCCAACCACGTTGGCCACCTTGTGAAAGCGGCCGTCGTCCATGTTGTGCAGGGTTTGCAGCAACCGCCGCTGCACCGGTTTGAGGCCGTCGTCGACGTCGGGGATGGCGCGCTCGCGGATGACGTAGGAGGTGTAGTCGAGGAAATTGGTGTCGAACAGCTGGTGCAGTTTGCCGCGTGGCTGCTCGGTGGTCTCGCTCATATCGGCCTCACGATCAGATGGTCCATGATGTACTGCTTGCGTTCCGGGGTGTTCTTGCCCATGTAGAATCGCAGCACCCGGCTGACCTCACTGAGACTGTCGATTCGCACATGCTTGATCCGCATGTCCGAACCGATGAACTGCTTGAACTCGGGCGGTGAGATCTCGCCTAGCCCCTTGAAACGGGTCATCTCGATGCTGCGGTCGGCCTTGCTCTTGGCCTTGAGGGTCTGGATGGCCGCCTCCATGTCCTGATCGGAATAGCAGTAGATGGTCTTTTCCTTATTGCGCACTCGGAAGATGGGCGTCTCGAGAATATAGACCCGTTCATGCTTGATCAGCAGCTCGAAATAGTGGAGGAAAAAGGTAAGCATGAGGTTGCGGATGTGGAGGCCGTCGACGTCGGCATCGGTGGCGAGGATGACCTTGTCGAAGCGGAGATCGTTGATTGATTCCTCGATATTGAGGGCCTGCATCAGCGAATACATCTCCTCGTTCTTGTAGAGCACGTCCAGCCGCTGCCCCAATACGTTCATCGGCTTGCCTTTGAGCGAGAACACCGCCTGGGTCATGGGGTCGCGGGCGCTGACAATGGAGCCGGCGGCGGACTGGCCCTCGGTGATGAACAGCATGTTCTCGCGGCCAGGTTTGGAGGCATTGCCGCGCGAGGGATGATACTTGCAGTCCTTGAGCTGGGGAATCTTGAAGGCGATTTTTTTCGCCTTGGCCTTGGCGTCGCGCCGGACCGACTGCAACTCCCGTCGCACCCGTTCGTTGCGCTGTACCTTGTCGACAAAGACCTCGGCGGTCTCCGGGAATTTATAGAGGTGGGTGGCCACCGCATCCTTGACCGCATTGACGATGCCGGCGCGGATGTCGGTGTTGCCCAGTTTGTTCTTGGTCTGCGATTCGAACACCGGCTCCTGCACCTTGACCGCCAGGATGCCGACGATGCCGTCGCGGACGTCAAGGCCATTGAATTTTTTACCGGTAAACTCGTTGATACCCTTGAGAATGCCCTCGCGAAAGGCGGAGAGATGGGTGCCGCCCTCGCTGGTGTAGGTGCCGTTGACGAATGAAAAATAGGATTCACCGTAGTCGTCGGTGTGGGTGAAGGCAAACTCCAGGGCCTTGTCGGCAAAATGGACCGGCGGATAGATGCGTTCGCTGTTCACCTCGCGATCGAGCAGGTCGAGCAGGCCGTTTTTGGAGAAGAAGAGGGTACCGTCGAGGTAGAGGCTCAAGCCCGCGTTGAGGTAGGCATAGCGCCAGAGCCGCTGTTCCACGTACTGCGGATCGTACTGGAAAGCCGGGAACAGCTCGGGGTCCGGGAGAAATTCCACCAGGGTCCCGTTTTTTTCCTTGGTCTCGCCCTCCTCCTCGTGCTGGAGAACGCCTTGGGCAAAGGTGGCCGTCTTGAAAAGGCCGTCGCGAAACGCGGTGACGGTAAAACGGGTGGAGAGGGCATTGACCGCCTTGGTGCCGACGCCGTTGAGGCCCACCGAAAATTGGAATACTTCGGTATTGTATTTGGCGCCGGTGTTGATCACCGAAACGCATTCGACCACCTTGCCCAGGGGGATGCCGCGGCCATAATCGCGCACCCGGCACAGCCCCTCTTCGCCCACGGCAATGTCGATTCGCTTGCCGTAGCCCATGATGAACTCGTCTACCGCGTTGTCCAGGATCTCTTTGAGCAGAATATAGATACCGTCGTCCGGATGCGAGCCATCGCCCAAGCGTCCGATGTACATGCCTGGCCGTTTGCGGATGTGCTCCAGCGAACTCAGCGTTTTGATCTTGGATTCGTCGTATTGGTGTTCGGACATTGGTATTGAAGGAATGAAGGTGGTTAGACTGGAGCCAAGGAGAAGCGACAATCAGGGCGGTGGGCGGGCTGAACACTCCTCATTGTTTTTATATCCGCAACTATTGCAAGAAAGCAGCGGCAACCTTGCAGCGGGCGCACTGTACTTTTCTCACTCCCGCAAGTCAAAGAAAAGCGTGCATCCGCTCCGCTGCGATTCACTCCATCATGTGGACGCGCTCGCAGTCCGGGCAAATCCAGGTGGGTCCGTTGCTCATGCCCCACTTGTTTTCCTCAAAACAATCGGGGCAGATCTGGAAGCCGCAGCCGCAGCTCCAGCAGAAGGGTTTTTCTTCCTTGCAGCAGTGGCAGCGGAATTCTTTTTTCCGTCTGCGGCCGCGTGCCGGTTTGTTGGTCTGTTGATCCATCAGTCCGTATTCTCCTTTGCTGGGCGCAGTTCCTGGTTCAGCCAGGTGAGATAGCTCTCTCCCCCAGCGACCACCGGCGAAGCCAGGATCTCCGGAACCTGGTAGGGGTGAAGGGCTCGAATGGCCAGGCAGAGTTCGGGAAAGAGATCGCGCCGCGATTTGATGGTGCAGACCATCTCCTCGCTCTGCTCGATTGCCCCCTGCCAGCGGTACCAGGAGGTACAGGGGGTGAGCTGGACACAGGCGGCAAGCCGCTGTTCCAGGAGTTGCGCCGTAAGGCGTTCCGCGCTCGTTTTATCGGCCACGGTGGTGACCACCTGGATATAGGGTGTCATCGTTTTCTCCATTAAAAGCCGTTGACAAGCAAACCCATTCCAGCTCACGCTGGAATATTTTTGCAAAGTGGAATATCTTACCAGCGCTTTTGAAAAAAAACAAACCAGAGCTTTCTCCCTTTATCCTTCAAACAGGTGATCCCATGCTCCTTGCCGTGGATGTCGGAAACTCCCATACCGTGAGCGGTATCTTCAAAAAAGGTCAACTGGTGGGCAACTGGCGGTTGCAGTCGCGCCAGGATCGCACCGCCGATGAGCTGGCCATCCGCTACCACGCCCTGTTTCAGATGGCTGGGATCAATCCGGACCAGATTACCGGTTTTATCATTGCCTCGGTGGTACCGACCCTGGAATCGAGCTGGCTCCATTTTGCCCGCAGCTACCTGACCAAGTTGCGGCAGCCGCCTCTAGCCGTCACCAACACCATCAAGCTGGGAATGAAAGTGGCCACCGAGAATCCCGCCGAGGTGGGGGCCGATCGGATCGTCAATGCCGTGGCCGCCTGGGAGCGGTTCCATAGCCCGCTGATCGTCATCGATTTCGGCACGGCCATTACCTTTGACTGCGTCAACGGGGTGCCGGAATATGTGGGCGGCACCATCCATCCGGGCATCGGCATCTCGCTCGATGCCCTGGCCACCCGTACGGCCAAACTGCCCCGGCTGGATATCGACGTCACTCCGGATCATCCCATTGGCACCACCACGGTCAAGGCGATTCATAGTGGGGCTCTCTACGGCTTCGGCGGCCTGGTGGACCGGATGGTCCAGGTGCTGAGCCGGCAATTGACCCCCGATCAGGAACGGGCCCGGACCATCGCCACCGGCGGCATGGCGGGACTGATCAAACCCTACACCGAGACCATCGATGAGATCGATCCGCAATTGACGCTCACCGGTTTGGAACTCATTTACCGCCTCAACTGCGAAGGCAAGCATGCTTGAACGGCCAGTCCTGCCGCCCCGGCTGAAGCGGGGCGAGACCATCGGCCTCTTCTGTCCGGCCGGGCCGGTGCGCGACGTCCAGCGGTTGCGGGCGGGAGTGCAATTGATTGAAGATCTTGGTTTTGCGGTCAAGGTGCGGGGACCGGCCGAACCCCGGGAGGGGTATCTGGCCGACAGCGACGGCTGGCGGGCGGAACACCTGCACGCCTTGTGGAACGATGAGGAAGTGCGGGCCATTCTGGCGATCCGAGGCGGGTTTGGCTGCCTGCGCATGATCGGGCAGTTGGATTGGGAGCTGTTCCGGCGGCAGCCGAAATTTCTGGCCGGGTTCAGCGACGTGACCGTGCTGTTGAACAACCTGGTGGATCGTGCTGGGCTGGTTGCGATCCACGGGCCGATGGCCACGACGCTCTCGCGCAGCGACGAGCCCAGCCTGGCCTCGCTTTTTGGCCTGCTGACCGGCGATTTTGAGGAACGGTTGCAACCTAAGGGGATGGAGATCCTGCGTGGCGGCACGGGCCGGGGGCGGCTGGTCGGCGGCAACCTGACCACCCTGGTGCATCTGCTGGCCACCCCCTGGGACAGCAGTTGGGACGGCTGCATCCTGGTGCTGGAAGACACCAATGAACCGCTCTACCGGCTCGACCGGATGCTGACCCAATTGGCGCTGGCGGGTCGGTTGCAGCGGCTTTCCGGCCTGTTGCTCGGCGATTTCGATGCCGGCGACGATGGGTTGACCAATCTGCGGATCCAGGAGGCAGCCTGGTCGAGGGTGTTGGAACTGGCGGCACCCGGCTATCCGGTCTGGGCCCGTTTTCCGTCCGGCCATCGGGAGAGAAACCTGGCCCTGCCCATCGGCATGGAAGCAGTCATGGAATCCGCCACCGGCACCCTCCGGCTCCTGCCCGAGTCTGTGCTCAGAGCTTGAAAGTGGTTGGAAGCTCATGCTGAAACGTTTCGTTCTCACCCTCTTTTTTCTGCTTCTGCTGCTGGCCGCCGCCCTGATCAGCCTGCTGCCGCTGCTGCTGATCCGCGCCAAGCTGGACGGCCCCACTTTCCTGGTGGCGCTCTGCCTCTGGGGGGCACTGGCCAGTGTGGTGCTGCTCGCTTTTTTTGGGATGATGCTGAAAAAAATCTGGTTCTTTCGCGGGACTGGCGATCCGATTTCCCTTGACCAGCTGCGGCAGCGGCTCTTGACCGTCAATGCCATGGACTGCCCGGTGGCAGCGGTGGCCAGGCGGCAAAAGATCATCCTCACCTGGCGGTATCAGGAGGTGCAATGGTGCGAATTGTTCAGCCGTTTAGGTCTGAACCGGCTGTTTGAGCTGCACTGTTGTTTCGATGCCGATACCAGGACGGTCTTTTTGCAAGACCGGATACGCAGCGCCGATTTCCTCATCTGTCCGGAACGGGTCAAGACCGGCGGACTCCGCATCCCCCTGCCGCTGCTGTGGGCGCGTTCCAAGCGGCTCAATGCCATCGAGCAGTACGCCACTCTGGCGCCGCACGACTTTGCTTTTCACCCCCGCGAGATCAAGTCACCGGTCCTGGGCACCATCCTGGCCAGCGGCTGGCACGTCCGGTTCAGTCTCTGGTAAGGATAAAACATGCTCATTGAGGCTCTGATCCGGGTGCCTGTTCTCTGAAGTACCCCTCAAATATACCAAATTTTTCTGACTGACAGGGCATTTCAACCACGGTGGCCTATTTCCAGCCCTAGCCTGGATGTAACGGAGCGGAATCCAGGAGAATCAAGCCGCCACGTTTCCGGAATATGCTTTGGCTTCATCCGGGCTATGAATATGCACCATGTCTCATAGTTCTTGGGAATAACGGAGCAGCGTTGCATCCGTGCTGATGGTCGGCAAGAGAAGACGAAGCAGGAAAAGGACGGGAACAGGGTCGAGGGGATTTGAACAAGGGGCAGAAGGAGGGCGTCCTATTATGGACTTGTATTACTGGCAAACGGGTGCAAAGAAGAGGGGGCACAAACACATCAAATAAAGTGTTTGCGCCCTGGCCGTCAAGAGCTGCATCCGGTTGCTGTTGCTATTCCGTCCTTCTCCTTCTGCCAAGACCGACAAGGCCGAGCAGGCCCGTGGCCATAAGCAGCATGGTTCCCGGTTCCGGAACAGTTGCGTTAAATTGGAGATCATCTAAGGCAAAGAAATCGCCCGTGACCGCCATGTATTTAATATCGTACGCACCTCTGGCAATAACGTTGTAGACATTGGTACCACTGCTTGCTTCATAGGTTTCAAGCACATTCATCAAGCTGTCATAGACAGTAATAGTTTCTGGTCCACCCCGGCTGTTGGCGATGCCAATGCCGACCTGGCTGGCCAGATTGGCAAACTCCATCAGAATGGTGCCGTCCCAGCCTAAAGCTGCATCATTTTGATCAGGACTTTCCCCGCCAACACCTGTACCAATATAGTTGGGTGCACTTTGGGATCCTGCATAACGAGCGAAGGTGCCCCATCCCGACAATTCAGTGATCGAGGCCAAACCCATTGCTGCGTAGTCGCCAGCGCCTATCACTGTCCCTGTTGCTTGGTCGTCAAAGTTGATCAATGTTCCAAACACTGGATTAAGTGATGGACTTGGCGTTCCGACGATCAAGGCAGCACTTGCAGTTTGCCCAATCATCAGGGCCGCTATTCCTATTGAAATACTCAACAAAGTCTTTTTCATGGTGCCCTCCTCCTTATAATGGTTGTGTGTGCAAGCAGCTACGCAAGCTGATTCTTTTGTTACGAGTCTGGTACGCCCTCCTTTGCGTATACTATTAATGTCTTCTTGCGCGCTGAACCTCTGTGGGAGTATGGGAGAATTATTACCCTGTTGTTTCGAAAAAACAATAAGATGAAAATATATACTGAATGTGTATTTTTCCTATTCAATAGCCACCTGAGCAAGTGGATAGAGGCTTGAAATCTTTAAATTCGTGCTTTCAGACCTCCTGACATCGGTTTTTTGATGTAACATGTTGGCAGCTTCCCTTTATTTATATCGACCATCGAAACCGTTCAGGTCCTGGTAAACGATTTTTTTAGTAGGCGCCTGAGAAAAGGTTGACGTGTGGGGTGGGTGGCGTGGAGTAGGGGGGAGTGCAGTTCATTGTGGCAGGCAATGTCAGCGGAACGAAACAACAGGCGGAGTGCAAAAAAAGGGCGAGGAATCAACATCGATTCCTCGCCCTTGGAAAGAAGAAGGCGCGCGTTTAGAGGCAGCCGTCGACCGCCTCCGCAGGCAGGGTGTTTTTGACGTCGTACACCACCGAGGCCGGCCTGCACATCCGGCGTAGATCCTCGCCCGTCAGCCCGGCGAACTCCCGGTGCGCCACGGCCAGTATCACCGCATCGTAGCGGTTGTCGGCCAGCCGGTCGACCATGGTGACCCCGTAGAGGCGATGGGCCTCGTCCTGATCCACCCAGGGATCGTATACTTCGACCTTGGCCCCGAAGGTGTTCAGTTCCTCGATTATGTCAATTACCCGGGTGTTCCGCAGGTCGGGACAATTTTCCTTGAAAGTCAGGCCGAGAACGAGAATGTGCGCTTCGGCCACATGGATGCGCCGCTTGAGCATCAGCTTGATTGTTTCCGAGGCGATGAAGCGGCCCATGTCGTCGTTGAGACGGCGTCCGGCCAGGATCATCTCCGGATGGTAGCCGACCTCCTGGGCCTTGTGGGTGAGATAATAGGGGTCGACGCCAATGCAGTGGCCGCCGACCAGACCGGGGCGAAAGGGAAGAAAGTTCCATTTGGTGCCGGCCGCTTTCAGCACTTCCAGGGTATTGATGCCCAGCCGGTTGAAAATAAGCGCCAATTCGTTGATCAGGGCGATATTGACGTCACGCTGGGTGTTCTCGATTACCTTGGCCGCTTCGGCCACTCGCATGGAGCTGGCCTTGAAGGTACCAGCGGTGATGATCGTGGCGTAGAGGGCATCGACAAAATCGGCAATCTCGGGAGTCGAGCCGGAGGTCACCTTCATGATGGTCGGCAGCCGGTGTTCATGGTCGCCGGGATTAATCCGTTCCGGGCTGTAGCCGGCGAAGAAATCGCGGTTAAAGGTCAGCCTGGAATTGCGTTCCAGGATCGGCACGCAGACCTCCTCGGTGGCTCCGGGATAGACGGTGGACTCGTAAATCACCACATCATCCTGCTTCAGCACCTTGGCGACGGTCTCCGAGGCCTTGATCAATGGCGTGAAATCGGGCCGTTTGTTGGTGTCGATAGGGGTCGGCACGGCGACGATGAATACGTTGCAGGGCCGCAATTCCTCGAGGTCGCTAGTAAAATGCAGATTGCCGGCCTGACTGAGTTCCTCGCTGCTGACCTCGCGAGTGACATCGACATGCCGGCGCAGTTCCTCGATCCGGCCAGCCTTGAGGTCAAAACCGACGGTCGGTATTTTTTTGCTGAATTCAACGGCCAGCGGCAGGCCGACGTAACCAAGGCCAATAATTCCTATACGGGTGTTGTGCAAAGAAGGCATGCGGGTATCCTTTCGGGGGTGTGTGCAATGGGAACAGCTCTTTTGCTGAACTATTCCAAGGAGTATAGGACGAAGCCTATCGCGCCGGAAGTGTTTTTTTAAGAAAAACGTTAAACGCCCCTGGACCGGTCTGGCCAGAGCAGGGTGTGGAGCTGGAGTTGCAGCCGGACGGGCAACCGGTGCGCCAGGATCAACCGCGCCAGGGCGGTGGGGTCGAGCAGGGGCCGGACCGGAGAAAACAATACTGGAACCGCTGGCGGCAGTCGATTTTCCTCCACCATCGTGCGGGACCAATGAAAATCGGCCTCGGAACTGAGGACCAATTTGATTTCATCCTGGCATCCCCGCTGGTTCCGTTTTTTCAGCAGGGCAAGATTGTCCGGCAGATTATGAACCGCCATGCCTGAATCCGGACATTTGATGTCCATGATGATGCCGACCTGATCCGGCACGTCGTCGAGCGGCAGACTACCGTTGGTCTCCAGCAGTACCGGGCGGCCGACATCGAGCAGGGCTTGCATCAGTGGCAGGGTGCCGGCCTGGAGCAATGGTTCGCCGCCGGTGATCTCCACCATGACGCCGGGAGAACGTTCGACCCAGGCCAGGATGTCCGGCCATTCCATGGAAGTGCCCGCCTCTTCCCAGGTATAGCGGGCGTCGCAGTAGGCACAGCGCAGGTTGCAGCCTGCCAGGCGCACGAACAGGCAGGGTAGGCCCGCCCGGGTCGACTCGCCCTGGATCGAGTAAAACAGCTCCGAGACCTTGAGCGGGTCAGTCACCGTAATAGACCACGCCGCTGGAATCGGTTTCCCGCACCTCAATGCTGTACAGGCTGTACCGTTCGGTTTGCAGGGGCTCTTTCAGGCTGTCAAAGAGGAACATGGCGATGTGCTCCGACGAAGGGTTGATTTCACGAAAAGCCGGATGTTCATTGAGGTCGTGATGATCGAGTTCGTCGACCACGGTGTTCACCGTTGTTTTCAGTTGTTTGAAATCAATGCCCATGCCGAGATGATCGAGCGCTGTCGCACGCACGGTCACCTTGACTTTCCAGTTGTGGCCGTGGGGATTCTCGCAGTTGCCTGCATAGGCTCGCAGATGGTGGCCGCCGGAAAAATGGGTTTGAATAAAGATATCCATCGTGCTCCTTGCCGATTAGAAGGGAGAGTAGTGTTCTTGAATGAACCGGGGCGCGCCGGCGAAATGCGGCTTGCGCACCGTCCTGCTCAAATGGTAAACAGATTTCTCGCGCTGTCCACAATATTGCCGCAAGCGGCTAACAGTAGCAGAAAAACGGTTGCCTTGCCAGCCCCTCGCATGTCCCTCTTTCGTTCAGGTGGAGCCACTCCTTGCTGGAAATGCACACACCCATCGCCGACTTGACCGATGACACCTTGTTTTCCGGCCAACTGATCTGCCGGCAACGCCGGGACGGCTACCGCTTTTCAGTGGATGCGGTGCTGGCCGCCCACTTCACTGTGCCTAAATCGGGACAGCGGGTGCTGGATCTCGGCTGCGGCTGCGGGGTGATCGGCCTCATTCTCGCCTACCGTTTTGCCGACGTCACTGCCTGTTGTCTCGAGTTCCAGGAAGACCTGGCAGCTTTGGCCGAGGAGAACGGCAGGCGCAACGGATTTGGGGAGCGCTTTAGCGTCCTCCGGGGCGATGTTCGCAATATTGCCAGGGTGATGGTCCCGGAATCCTTTGATCTGGTAGTCTGCAATCCGCCCTACCGCAAACAGCACAGCGGCCGGATCAACCAGGGCGATCAGGCAGCCTGTGCCCGCCATGAACTGAACGGCGGGATCGATGATTTTGTCCGCGCTGCCGCTTTTGCCGTCAAAAATCGAGGCAAGGTGGTTTTTGTCTATCCGGCGCGGCGCGGCAACACCCTGCTTGCCGCCCTCCATGGTCAGCGCTTGACCCCCAAAAGGCTGCAGCCGGTTTATTCCTACCCCGGTGCGGAGAGTGCCCGCCTGATACTGATCGAGGCAATAAAAAACGGAGGAGAACAAATCGAGATTCTGGCGCCACTGTATATCTATGAACGCAGGAACGGGGACTATTCTTCGGCCTTGCAGACTCTGTACCGGGAGGATATATGCTCGCCAAGGTGATTGGTTGCTCGGTGTCCGGGGTTGACGGGCTGCTTGTTCAGGTGGAGGTGGACCTGGCCCAGGGGCTGCCCTCCTTTTCCACCGTGGGGTTGGCGGAAGGGGCAGTGCGCGAGGCCAAGGACCGGGTGCGGGCGGCCATCAAGAATTCGGGGTATGAGTTTCCCCAGCGGCGGATCACGGTTAATCTGGCGCCAGCATCGGTGAAAAAAGAGGGAACAGGTTACGACCTGCCCATTGCTCTGGGTATTCTGGCGGCGGCCGATATTCTGCGGAGCACCCAGCTCGAACAGACCGCCATTGCTGGCGAACTTTCCCTGGACGGTTCGGTCCGGCCAGTGCCCGGCGTACTGCCCATGGCCCTGGCCGCCCGACAGGAAGGGTGCCGGCGGTTTCTTGTTCCGGAGGCTAACGTAGCCGAGGCAGCCATTGTCCAGGGTCTGGAGGTCTTCGGCATCGAGCGGCTCGATCAAGCGGTGGAATTTCTTGCCGGCAGGACCGCACTCGCGCCTCTGGTCATCGATCCAGCCGAGTTGTTTGCCCGCCACGACCACTATCCGGTCGATTTCGCCGACGTCAAGGGGCAGGACTATGCCAAGCGGGCCCTGGAAATCGCCGCCGCTGGTGGCCATAATCTGCTGCTCAGCGGCGTGCCCGGCACCGGTAAAACGATGATGGCTCGCCGTTTGCCAACCATCCTGCCGGACCTGACTCTGGAGGAGGCCATTGAGACCACAAAAGTTTTTTCGACCGCCGGGCTCCTGCCGGAAAAAACACCGCTCCTGGTGACCCGTCCTTTCCGTTCGCCCCATCATACGGTCTCCGACGCCGGCCTGATCGGCGGCGGCCAGATTCCCCGTCCCGGCGAGGTATCGCTGGCTCACAACGGGGTGCTGTTTCTCGATGAGCTGCCGGAGTTCAAGAAGCATGTGCTGGAAGTCCTGCGCCAGCCGCTGGAGGACGGCACGGTGACCATCGCCAGGGCCGCGACCAGCCTCAATTTTCCGGCCCGGTTCATGATGGTGGCGGCGATGAATCCGTGCCCATGTGGTTTTTTAGGTGACTGCGTCCGTTCCTGTACCTGCAGTCCGCTTCAGGTGCAGCGTTACCGTGGCCGGTTGTCCGGGCCACTGCTGGACCGCATCGACATGCACATCGAGGTGCCGGCGGTGCAAGTCAAGGATTTGATAGGCCAGCCCGTGGGCGAAACTTCCGCCGCCATCCGTATGCGGGTTAATGGGGCACGGGCTCGTCAACGGCAGCGGTTTGCCGGGGCAGCCAAGCTCTACTGCAACGCCCAGATGAGTGCCAAGGAGGTCAAGCAATTCTGCCGCCTCAATGCAGCTTCGACCCATCTGCTCAATCAGGCGATCACCCGCCTGGGACTCTCGGCCAGGGCCTATCATCGCATCCTTAAAATCGCGTTGACCATCGCCGACCTTGCCGGAACCGCATCTCCGGACACCGCCCATGTGGCCGAGGCCATCCAATACCGGCGAATTCAGTTCGAACTGTAGCCGAGTCCCGCCGGCGTCCGGTCTGCTTCCAGGACTGCCCTGATCGTGTCCGCCAATCCCTTGATGGAAAAGGGTTTCTGTAAAAACCAGACTCCTTCGTCCAGCACGCCGTGATGGGCGATCACATCGGACGTATATCCCGACATATAGAGGATTTTCAGTTCTGGCCGCAGGCTGGCCAGTCGATGAGCCAATTCCTTGCCGTTCATCCCTGGCATGATCACATCGGTGATCAGGAGATCAATCCGGCCGGAATCTTGTTCGGCCAGGAGAAGCGCTTCATCCGGCAAAGAGGCGGTTAAGGTCCGATACCCGAGTTTTTCCAGGATGGTCTGGCCAAGATGAAGAATTCTCGGGTCATCTTCGACCAGGAGAATGGTCTCTCCCTGCGCCGGCGGGGGCGGATCCTGGTTCTCCTCCTGGCGGCGAACAGCGCCAACCGAGGGTACCGGCAGATAGATCGAAAAGGTTGTGCCCTTGCCCGGTGTGCTGTCAACTGCAATGCACCCCTCGTTTTGTTTGACAATGCCGTAGACGGTCGCCAGGCCGAGTCCGGTGCCAAGCTGCCCTTTGGTGGTGAAAAAAGGCTCGTAAATTTTTTCAAGCAGATCGGCATCCATGCCACAGCCGTTGTCGGCGACTGAAAGAAGGACATACTCGCCGGGATTGGTTCCAGGGCACGCGGCGCAATAGATTGCATCCAAAATGGCGCATTCGGTCCGGATAACGATTGTACCGGCGCCATCGATAGCGTCGCGGGCATTGACGCAGAGGTTGGCCAGAATCTGGTCGATTTGGGCCGGATCCATCTTGACTGGCGGCAGATTGGAATCGGGCGACCAGATCAACTCGATATCTTCACCGATCAGCCGCTGTAGCATCTTCAGCATCCCCGTCACCATCTGGTTCAGATCGATGATTTTGGGCACGATGGTTTGTTTACGGGAAAAGGCCAGCAGCTGCCGGATGATGTCAGCGGAACGCAAGGCCGCCTCGTGGATCTTTTCCAGGTCGGCATGCACTTTCTGGTCAACATCCGTCTTGGCCAGAGCCATCTCAGCATAGCCGATGATCACTGCCAGGATATTGTTGAAATCGTGCGCTACCCCACCAGTCAAGCGGCCGACCGACTCCATTTTTTGCGCTTGCAGGTATTGGGCCTCCAATTTGAGCTGGGCGGTGATGTCCCGTTTGATGGCGACAAAATTGACGATAGCTCCCTGGTCATCGAAAACTGGTGAGATGGTGGCCTCCTCCGTGTAGAGGGTGCCGTCTTTTTTCTTGTTGATCACACGGCCGGTCCATGTCCGGCCGCTGGTGATGGCCTCCCACATCGCTTCGTAAAAGGCCTCTTCATGCTCGCCGCTTTTGAGGATGCGCGGGTTTTTCCGGAGGGCTTCTTCAACACTGAATCCGGTCACCCTGCTAAAGGCCGGGTTGGCATATTGGATGTCCCCTTGGGCATCGGTGATGACAATCACCTCGCCGGCATGTTCGATGGCCACCTTGAGCCGTTCCAGGTCGACATCGGCCTTTTTGCGCTGAGTTATATCGCGGGTGATTGAAATGAGATGGGGCTCATTGTTGAGCAGCAGAGGCCGCGCCGACATCAGACCGATGCCAAGGCTACCGTCCTTTCGGCGGAAGACAGCCTCCAGATTTTCACAGGAACCGCGTGTCTCAAAAGCCTCGACCATCCGTTGCCGGTCGGCGGGGTTGTGCCAGATGTTGAGTTTGGTTGAGGTTTTTCCAGCGACATCCTCGCGGGTAAAACCGGTCAGATCGGTAAAGCCCTTGTTGATCTCCACAAATAGGCCATCCGCAAGGCGATTGATGTTGACCGCATCCGGGCTGGCGCTAAAAGCCAGGGCGAATTTCTCCTGGGTTTCCCGCAGGGCTTGTTCCGTCTGTTTGCGCGCGGTGATGTCCCGTAAAATCGACTGGTAGGAACCATCGGGCATCATTTTGGTGCGCATCTCAAAGGAAATTTCCGAGCCATCCGGACGAATCAGCACCCGGTCGCTAACCACCGTTTTTCCCTCATGCAGGAGATCGAAACGAAAGGGGGCCGCCGCCATGCTTTCGCTGGTGAAGGGCAGGGCACTGATATGCTTGCCGATGAAGTCGTCGCGTTCCATGCCGAGCATAGCGCACATGGAGCTGTTACCTTCGGTGATGATCCCTTCATGGTTGCCGAGGAGGATGCCGTCGACCGCCAGTTCGATCAGGGCGCGATACCGCTCCTCGCTCTTCCGCACCGCCCTCTCCGCCTGTTTTGACGCGGTGATGTCAAAAGCGGTGAAGGTGACTCCGGCAGCCAGGTTGTCTGCAAGGATAGGGGTGGAACTGAGGAGAACATGGATACTTGTTCCGTCTTTCCGCTGCCACCGGGTTTCAACCGTTCCGGTGCCGTGGTGGCCGATCTGGCGGTATTTCTCCGTGCCGACCACCTCATATTCGGCGTCGCTGGGATAGAAAATGCGGGCATTGCAACCGATGAGTTCCTCGCGGGTGTACCCTGTCATGGCACACAGACGGTCGTTGACCGTCATAATGACACGGTTGCTGACCACCCCGATCCCAGTGGGGGCGGCTCGAAAAATGCTGGCAAGATACTGCTCGTTCGTTCGCAGGGTATCCTGTGTCCGTTTAAATCGCGCCATTTCCCGTTTGGACAGGAGGAAAAGAATCAACGAGGTCGCGGCAACAAACAACCAGCCCTTGTAGGCTTGGGCTTGGGATGCGGCTTGGGGGTCCTGGAAGAGAAAGAGGATGGCCTGATCAGAAAACCAGATCCACAGTACGGAAACAGCCAGATAAATCAGTGTTGTCTTGGCGGCAAGTCGACAGGGGGGAGAGAGCGAGACCAAAGTAAATCATCCGGTTAGTCGGGGAAAATGTGCTGCAGAGGGAAAAGATCGGACGGCGTCTGTTTCCATGCGACTGGCATCCTACTCTGTAACAGCCAAAAAGTATAGGTTTTGCAAGCATAAACGAGCATCCGGTTTTGAACGGAACCAGATTAAAACGATTCCATTGGACGAGTTTTCCCTTGCACTTCGTTATCCTTTTTATAATATATCGTTTGCGCCGGTCATGTTCGGGAAAGAGCCTTGTCGCTCGAAACTGTTAAGGTGCTGGACCGCTCTTCGTGCCGTTTCACCCCTGTGTACAAAAATGAAGACTTTTCGACAGAAATGAAAAAGTGTGTGGGTTGTTGTACCGGATTTTTGGGTGCGGTGAAAAGACAATCGAGAATAAAACTCCATTATATTGGTCGGATAACCGGTACGCCAACAGATCATTGAAGAGGGTTGTTCTTTAGGCGCACGATATGCAATCACCTTGTGAGTCGTTTGTTCAAAATGAACAAGGGCAAGGCTTGTGGTCGAATCCAAGAAACAGCGGTGGAACGGTACACGGTCCAGCCGTCAGCATAAGACAGCCTTTCCCTGGGGGTAACGCCACCATCCATCATGCACACACGCGGCGCGAGAATTGCCGGAGTGTTTTTTTATCAATTCACCGGAGAACAAAGATGAAAACAATGAGAATGCTCGTCGCAATGATTGCCGCCAGTTTGCTGCTGGCCTTTTCCTCCCTCCAGGCTGCGGAGGCAATTAGAATTTCGGTCCCGGCCAGCATGACCGACGCCATCAAGGAATTGATAGCCCAGTTTGGGGCCACGGGGCATTCTGCCGTAATTATGCCTAATTACGGGCCGTCTGGAGCCTTAGCCAAACAGATCGTCGAAGGCGCACCCGCTGATCTGTTCATCTCCGCCAATCAGAAGTGGATGGACTATCTCCGCGAGGAGAAACGGATCGAGCCGGCAACGGAAAAAATTCTTGCCGCCAACACCCTGGTGTTTGTTGGCATGAAAAATCCAGCGGTGATCAAAATGGCGGATATCGTCAGTCTGAAGCGGATCGCCATCGGCAGCCCGAAAAGCGTTCCGGCGGGCGAGTATGCGGTTCAGGCCATGGAAAAGTCCGGCATTTACAAGCAGTTGGAAGAGGGCCAGAAGCTGGTCATGGCCAAGGATGTGCGCCAGTCGTTGACGTATGCCGACCGTGGTGAAACCGACGGGGCCTTTGTCTATAAAACCGATGCCTTGATGGCGACCCAGGCGGTTATTCTTTTTGAAGTGGATTCAACCCTGTACTCCCCGGTCACTTATCCGATTGCCCTGACCATCGACGGCGTCAAGAATGACGAGGTGAAGGCTTTGTACGACTTTCTCACCGGACCGGCGGGCAGGAAGGTCTTCCTCAAATACGGTTTCAGCGCCGCGAAGTAATTTGCTCGGTCCCTTCTCCAAGGTAACGCCATGTTTTTTTTGCAACCCTCGGATCTCGATGCGATCCTCCTCTCCTTCAAGGTAGCCTGCACCGCCACCCTGTTGGCCACCCCCCTCGGTATCGGCGTCGCCTATCTCCTCGTCCATACCCGTATTCCCGGCAAGACGCTCATCGAGGGGCTCGTCAATCTGCCTCTGGTCCTGCCGCCTGTGGTCATCGGCTATCTGCTACTGGTGCTTTTCGGCCGCCACGGATGGATCGGGGCATGGTTGATCCGTTTTGATATCCAGATCATCTTCACCCTTACCGGCGCGATCATCGCCTCGGCTGTGGTCGGCTTTCCCCTTTTGGTGCGTTCGATCCGCCTTGGCATGGAATCGGTCGACACCTCAGCTCAGAGGGCGGCCCGGACCCTGGGAGCCAGCGCCTGGGATGCCTTTTGCACTATCACCTTGCCACTTTCCGGCCGAGCGATCTTTGCCGGCATGACCCTGATGTTTGCTCGCAGCCTCGGCGAGTTTGGCGCCACCATCATCTTGGCTGGCAATATTCCTGGGGTCACTCAGACCATTCCCCTTGCGATTTATGAATATACCAGTTCGCCCGGTGGCGACCGGATGGCGCTTTCGCTCTGCCTGGTGTCGATTCTACTCTCCTTTGTCGTCCTGCTGGCGAGCGGTGCGGCCAGCAAATCTCTCGTGAGAAAATAGGCATGCGATTGGACGTTTCGGTACGAAAAAAACAGGGCGCTTTTCAATTTGACGCTGATTTCAGCCTCACCGGCCGCCGCATCGGTTTGTTCGGCCCTTCAGGCAGCGGTAAGTCGACCCTGATGCATCTGCTGTCTGGGCTGCTTAAGCCGGATAGTGGCCATATTGCCCTCGACGGCACCGTGCTCTTTGATACCACGGCTGGGATCAATCTGCCGCCGGAGAAACGCAGGGTAGGGGTGGTCTTCCAACATGCGCATCTCTTTCCCCACATGAGCGTGCGCCGCAACCTGCTGTATGGCTGGCGGCGGACCCCGGAACAGGAACGGCATATCCAACCGGAGGCGATTATTGAGACTCTGAATCTCGCCCATCTCCTCGACCGGGGAGTGAACTTGCTCTCCGGCGGCGAACGTCAGCGGGTGGCCCTGGCGCGGACTGTGCTGACCTGCCCCCGTTTAATTCTCATGGATGAACCGCTCACCGGTTTAGACGAAGAGTTTAAATTGCAAATTATTCATTATTTAAACAAGGTGTTTTCGAATTTTGCTATTCCCTTGCTGTTTATCAGTCATTCACTTCTGGAGATGCGGTTGATGACTGAGCAGGTGCTGGTGGTTGAGGAGGGGAGGGTGTCACGGGAAATGGCCACCGAGGAATTGGCACAGTCGGCCTGGGCCGCAAACCGGCAGGGTTATGTCAACATCCTGCGGTTGGGACGACCAGAGCCACAGGGTGATCTCTGGGTCTACCGATGGGGCGATGTCCGGCTGGTGCTCACCGATGAAGGCGGCAGCGAGGAAAATATCGTTGAATTGGATGCGCGGGAGATTCTTCTGTTCAAGCGCCATCCCGAGGCGACCAGCGCCAGAAATCTTTTACCGTGCACGGTACGGAAAATCTTCACCGTCGGCAACCGGGTACGGGTGGAATTGCAATGCGGCTCACAACAGTTGGTTGCTCAGGTCGTGCCCGAATCGATGCGTGAATTGGAGTTGAGCGAGGGCGCGGAGGTGGTGGCGGTTATCAAGGCATCGGCTTTTCGGCGGCTGGGATAACTGGAAGCCGGTGCAAGATGAAACGGCGGGCCATCCATGCATGGGCGGTCCGCCGTTTTCAATAACCAAAGGTGCCGTCGTTCTTATTTATGACAGACGCCGCATTTGGCCAGTTCCGGCTTATTTTTTTTGTGACAGTCCTGGCAGAGAGCATGGGCGGCATTCTTGAAGGTATTGACCTTCTCGGGCATGCCGGCCTTGCTGTTGTGACAGGTTTCACACTTTTCTATTTTTTGGCCCTCGACATAGGCGACCTGCTTGCCATCCGCTCCCTTGCTGTGGTGGCAAATGCCGCACTCCAGCCGCGCCTGATGGGCGCCATGCGGAAATTGGGCGGGCTTGGGCGTTTTGGCGGGATCAACGGTGGCTTGCAGAGTGATTTCCGTAGGCCCCTTGTCCGCTGCAGTTGCAAGGCCGGTAAAACCGGCAGCGCAGCAACACAGCAGAAAAACGCCGTATTTTAACATGTTTTTCATCGTACTACTCCTTTGTTTTTTGTGATTACCATCGAACTTCAGCCAGCCTCAGCACTTGCTGAGGGACCGGCGGGGTTCGTAATGCCACATAAGCCAGCCGATTAACCATGGTGTGCAATTGGAACCGGCGATTGAAGCGATAGCAAAATTCGGCAAGATGCCGGGGTAAGTGCTTATCGCTGATGGAGTGATAAGTGCCATGCAAGGCATTCTTCACCTTGCCGAGAACGGTGTCGAGCCATTGGAACACCTTGCGGTTGCCATACTTGCCCCCAGTATGGGTGATGATCCGCTTATGGTCGCAGCGTTCATTGAGCGGCGTTCCCTTTGAGAAGGCTATTCTCCCTTGCCTCAACCAAAGAAATCGGATGAAAAACGTATTTCCAGAGTTTTATATACCCCGGACCAAGGCCTTTTGTCCGCCAATTTTTCAACATTCCGGGTGACATTCTCAATCTCTCGGAAACATCCTGAGATGTAGGTGTCTTCGCGTAGAAAATCCGTCTGTTGAAAGTGTCTCTGAAAGATGTTGACTTTATACTACCACGATGAGAACATTTAAATTGATGAGGTACATACATTGTACACGATTACAGAACTGTAATAATGATAGGAAGGAGGTTTCTTTGAGAATTTATATACTATCCTTGTTTTTATTCTTTGGTTTGATGGTTGCTCCAGTGTCGGCTTCGGATGTGGGGAGCGTTAAGAATATAGACGGCCGAGCATGGATTACACGAGGCGAGGAGCAGCTTCCCGCTACACCAGGTCTCCGCCTCATGGTTCTTGACATCTTGAAGACCGATGTTGATGGCGCCATGGGTATTATCTTGCGCGACGACACCATTATTTCCATGGGGCCAAGTAGTCAGATGGTGCTTTCCGAATTCATTTTTCAGCCCGAGGAAAAGCATATGGGCATGCTGACCAAGTTCCTCAAGGGAACCTTTACCTATATCTCAGGGGTCATGGCAAAACTCGATCCGGAGTCGGTTAAGATCGAAACGCCGGAAGGAATGGTGGCCATCCGTGGCACCCATTTTCTCGTTAAAGTCGAATAACATCGCTCAACGGATTCATGCGACGTCTGATATTGATTTTGATGGCCTGTTCGCTCGTTGCAGGTTGTGCGCCCAGAAGCACTTTCGTGCTGCTGCCTGATCCCAATGGCCAAGTTGGTAAAATCATTGTCACTAATCCCCAAGGTGCCCAGACGCTCAACCAAGCGAGACAGTCTGTGGCTATCAAGAGTAAAACTGACAGTCCAGGCAAGATTAAAACAATGGACGAGGCGGAAATCCATTCACTCTTCGGCAAGGCCTTGGGCATCCAACCGTCGCCACCCGCCAAGTTCCTGCTTTATTTTAAACCTGAATCAGTCCAGCCAAATCCGGAATCTGCATCGGAGATCCCCAAGATTATGCATGCTATCAAGGATAGACATTCCATGGATATCAGTGTGAATGGGCATACAGACCGGAAAGGCGAGGTTGACTATAATAATGAACTGTCTTTTCAAAGGGCTAGACGAGTCCAAAAGATGCTCGAGAAAGCAGGGGTAGATCCCTCACTCATCACTACCACCTCCCATGGCAAGAATAACCCTCTTGTCCCCACAGCGGATAATGTGCCGGAACCGCGTAACCGTCGCGTCGAGGTTATCGTGCGATAAGCGTCCATGCGCTCCCTTTCTGCCTTTCAACAAACCTCTATCGGCACGAGCAAGGGCATCCTGACAGTTGGTCTGTTCATGGGCGTGTTCGCTGCCATGTTGGTCATGCTTGCGCCTGAGCCGATTCAACAACTCAACCGAATGAGCTACGATCTCATGTTGCGTAGATTGGGTGAAAAACCTCCCAATCCAAACGTGCTGATTGTAGATGTGGACGAGGCCAGCTTAATCCGTTACGGACAGTGGCCATGGCCGCGTCATCTTGTGGCCCGGCTCTTGGACATTTTGCGTGATGGGAACCCTGATGCCGTGGGTATCGATATCCTCTTTGCAGAACCGGACCGATCCTCATTGAAGTTTGTAAACAAGGATTTGAAGGCCGATTTCGGCGCGGAACTCGATCTTGCCAATTTGCCACCAGAAGTTGTGGATCACGATTGGGCTCTTTCCCGCACTTTGCATCGTGGCTCCTTTTATCTGGGAGCTATGTTTCGGTTTGGGGATAAACTAAAGATAAAAGAAGAATTGCCAGGCAGTCGATTGGGTATCACGTCTATCAGCCAAAAAGGTGAAGGCGTACAATCTTTTCCCGTAGCTGATAACGTCGTGACCGCCATCCCTCAATTGGCAAAATCTTCCGATGGATTAGGATTCGTGAATGCGGTGCCGGATTCAGACGGGGTTATCCGACGTGTACCTTTGTTCATCCGGTATGGTGGCACGCTGTATCCGTCTCTTGCCTTGGCCACCTACATGCGCTCCAGACAAAGCGAGACTGTGATTATTGAATCCGATCCCCAAGGCCTGGTCTCAATCAAAGCGGGAGATACTTCCATTCCCGTCGACAGACAGGGGTTCGTTTCCCTGCGATTTCGTGGTCCTGCAAAAACCTACCCGTACATTTCCGCCGCGGATGTATTGGATGGCAAGATCTCACAAGATATTTTTGACCAAAAGATAGTTTTTGTAGGCTCCTCGGCTGAGGGACTCAAAGATATCCACACGACGCCCTTCGATCGCCGCCTATCCGGTGTAGAGGTTCATGCGACCATGGCCGGTGCCCTTCTGGACCACGATTTCATTTCCATACCAACCTGGAATGCCGGCGTGCAAGGAGTTGGGACGTTTCTTGCTGTTTTGCTTGCATTAACTATTGTGTTGCGGTTTTCGACTTGGGCTACCGGACTGACTCTGGTGGTTTTTTTTCTCTTTGTCCCTTTAAGCTCCAAGGCTTTATTCGATAGCTTCCAGGTTTTTATATCACCGGTTCCAACCATGGTGATTTTTATTCTATCCTTCGTTCTGCTTGCATTAACGCGTTTTCGCAGCGAGGAACTTCGTGTTTTGCATCGTGAACGTCAACTTGCCGCGGCTAGAGATTGCGCAATCGTAGGTTGGGCGTCCTTGGCGGAAACACGGGATACAGAAACCGGAAACCACATATTTCGAACACAAAAATATATTCAAGCCATGGCTCTACATCTTGTGCATCACAAGCGCCTTGAATATCGAATCCAACCAAAAGACGTCGACCTGCTGTTCAAATCCTCTCCGCTTCATGATGTGGGAAAAGTAGGTGTACCGGATTCCATTCTGCTCAAACCAGGGCCGCTTACCCCCGCAGAATTCGAGGAAATGAAAAAGCATACTCTCTATGGTGCCGAGGCCTTGGCTAAGGCCGAATCGGCATCGGGTATCACCGATGACACATCTTTTCTTAAAACAGCTCGAGAAATTGCCCTGACGCATCATGAAAAATGGGACGGCACTGGCTATCCCAATGGGCTTGTAGGTGAAAACATTCCCTTGAGTGGCAGGCTCATGGCTTTAGCCGATGTGTACGATGCACTTATTTCTGAGCGTGTCTATAAAAAAGCCATGAGCCATGAAACGGCCGTCAACATAATTCGCAACGGTCGGGGAACTCATTTCGACCCTGTAATTGTTGATGTCTTTGAGGCTTTGGAAGATACATTCTTGGCCATCAACCTGGAGCATGCCGATCAGAAAAGATAATGCCCAAGAAAAAACAGAGCCTTGTATTTTGGTTGAGGTGGAGGTCATATCCTCCTGGGGGGTAACAGAGATTCTTTGGAAGGTAGATCTTACAAGATTGTCAAATTTATCTTTGTGTCCACCTTTTCTTTACCAGGTCGGCGAAATGTGGTGGAATTTCTAAAGCGCACCGAGAGGACGGACCGCATAGCGGCCCGTCCTCTCGGTGTTTTAAGCATACCTATCATGAATTAAACGTATGACAGCTTGAGCATTTCACCTGTTTTTCCAGATGTTTTTTATGGCTCTCGCTTCCGAGCCACGATTTGCTGCCATGGCAACTGCTGCAGAGCACACTTTGTGCTTTGACTAAACCAGAGGGTTCCTTGGTGTGGCAACTGGAACAAGACACCTCGCTTCTATGCTGCTGATGCGTTGCCGCCCACCCAAGGCTTTTCTTTTCATGGCACAGGGTGCAGGATTTCACTGCATTGGGAACGGTGTGGTAGCCTAAAGAGGTAAAGGGGACCATGCCGGTACCATCCGGTGTGTTGCCTGTATTGTTATGACATTCAATGCAGGAAGGCGCCTTGGATTTCGGCTCCACTCCATGGGTAATCAGCATCTCGGCATCAGCTTCAACATAGGAATAGTTACCGGTCATACCCTGCTCTACCATTCCCTTCTGGACAGCGTCATCGAATCTCCCCGTCATGAACATCCACACGATGGCGGGTGGGATGATCTTGCCACTTTCATGCAGGGGGATGAAGGTGAAGTGTCTCTTAATGGGGACAATGGAAGATTTGCCATCAAAGGGGGTTCCATTGGCCTTGGCCATGTGGTAGACGCCGTTGGTACCTGCTGTGATAGTTTCACCGGTGTTGTAGACGTAGGATGTTCCGTCAAACCAGACGTACTCGGGTTTGACAAAAGACTTTTTGATCTCCTCCCCGATAAAACCTCCCTGACCGGCTAGTTGCGTGGGATTCCATACCGGAGTCCTGAAGTCTCTGGACATTTCAGTAGCGCCGCCCTTAGCAAACTCGCGGATATGGCACACCTGGCAACTCACCTGTCCGGCTGCATGCCTATTAAGCGTTGCATCGGTGTGCGGAGCCGAGGTGTGACATGTCTGACAGGTAGGCGGATCGGCCTCTGTGCCCCGCAAATCAATGCCCCGGCCGCTAATTTTATGATTCAGGGCAGAGTGGCAATCAACACAGGTTAACTTGGCGCCATTTTGCGACAGATGCACATCCTGGTCAACGGTCGGGTTGGCCGAATTCAGGCCAATGTCGCCTCGTTTTGTCCAATCGCCGCCACCGGCAGTGGCATGGCAGCGCAGGCACGATTTATTGGTGGGCAGGTGGACGGTTCTAGCCAAATTCTCCATGATGGTTCCTGCCGGCATCTTGCTGTAATCAGGTTCAACCATGTAGTTGCCCTGGCTGTCGGACTTGCCGAAGACGTAGGTCTTGGTTTGTCCCAAAACGTTGGTCACGGTCTGGGTATTATTGGGATCGGTGACGAATTTTCTCTGGTAGGTGTCGCTATGGCACATCAGGCAATCGACGTCTTTAGCTTCGGCAGGATGCGGCGCATTGCCATCGGAGCGAACATGGCAGGAAAAACAGGTGTTTTTCGATGACATGGCGTACGTGCAGAAGGTATTGATACCGCGCATTGCCTTGCCGAGCTCCTCACCCTTGGTATTGGTCAGCTCCGGTGTTGGGGCTTTCCACTTAGCGTGGAGGCTATTGACCATTTGGGTACCCTCTGTCGCATGGCAGCTTAAACAGGTCACAGGCCCTTCATACTTGGTAATGGTGTTGTGGGCCGGGATGGGGCCGTTGACCAGTGTAGGTGCTTTGGCGACAGTAAAGGCGCTGGAGCTGGTTAACCTTGCTCGGCGATCCCTGATTTCACAACTGTAATTCCAGGTTCCGGCGGTTACGTCGGCCGGGACCTGGTAGTTGTAACTGGCTATGGTCCCGTTGATTCCCATGGCTTGCCCGGACACTAGGGCTGTGCCACCAGGATTTTTAATGGTGATCTTTGCAGAAACTAGCGGCAGCAGCCAACCTCCGGTGGCGGTGCACTGCAGGCGCACGGAAGAGCCGGCGACAACTTCTGTTGGCGTGGATGCCATGGTAATTGACCGTGCTGCTGCGTGGCTGCTGCCGGCCGACAGGATGATTATAACCAGTCCAATGACAGCGATTCTCATGCGATTCCTCCTTTCTTCTTCTTGAGACTTCTTTGCCCGTGATCAAATCACAGACATGTTAATAACCACTATGTGGTAGCAATAATCGGGCCATGCTTTACGCGATGGAATACAAAATAAGAATAGGCCTCAGCGATAACTCTGCGTGATTCACGAAATCCGTTCAGAGTTTGTCTCTTGTGCAAATTAAAATAAAATCAGAATTTGCACAGATAATCGGTTGGATAAACTTGAGTTCAAGCTGTGAACGAGGGGGCGTCTCTTATAGGAACCACTTGGAATCTTCCGTGTACTATTCTCATTCTATAATGATAATTTATATTGTCAAGACACTTTGTGGTACATGTTAACATTATATAGTTTGAGAGAAGTATTGAGATCGGGCTGGCCGCGCAGTTGACGGGTGCACACGAGAAATTGAGCGGCGTTAACCAAATTTGAGGTCGAGCGGCTACTTCCTGGACTTGGGATAGATTCTGGGGGTATGCTTGTTGACGAGCGGCAGCCAATGAATGGCCAGATGAAACAGGCCAAGAGTTCGCATCACGGAGAGGAGAATAGCCATATGTAACCAAAACGGGATGCAAACCTTGTCGAACTGTTAGGCAGGCAGGACGGCGGGGCTTCCCGCCTCTGTGGGCAGGCGGGACTGATGCACTCTGCCCGATACAAGAGGGGCTAGGCCGTCACGCTCAGATTTGAGAAGAGAATGCCATAACCCGTTATCGCCGCAAAAATCAAGGTGGCGATGACCGAAACCAGAGCAAGTCTTTTTTGCATCGGCGGGATAACCGCAGAGAGGCTTGCAACGGCGCGAAACGGGTGGATGGCGACGGTGCCCATTCCGGAGACAACACCTACCAGCAGTGCGCCATACATGGGATAACCGATGTAGCCATACTCCTGATGCAGAAGGCAGAACGGACAGTGATGGGTGGGCAGTTCATAGATATACATACTGATAAACGAAATGAGCGCACTAATGGAGAAGAGGAAATGGAGGAGTGAGGCCAGGGAAAACAGCAGCACACCCTCTGATTTCAGATAGACGGAGAGTCCCAGTGCCAAGGTAACGATCATGCTGGAAAGAAAGGCGATTTGTGTCCATGAACGGGGTAGGCTGAGCAGATCGGAGAGGACCGTGTTGGACTCGGTGCTGAACACCAGCGCGCAACAGGAGGTGATAATATTCGGCCGCAGGCTCAGTAAATACCCCGCCTGCATGAGGGTTTCGGCAAGCACCAGGGGCGTAATGACGAGCAGCAGCCAGTATTTCGTCTGGATTAAAGGGTAATCATGGGCCTTGTTGTCGGTGGCATTGACGATAAGCCACAAACCGGCGAGCAGGCAATTGACGATTTTGCCAACAAGGGCCGGATACCCAAGGCCATTGACCTTGAGGCTCCCGGCTGCGCACATGGCCCCGACGAACAGAGGGCTGAGGGTGTCGGCCGTATAGATAAACAGAAAAAGGGAAAGAATCTGGAACCCCAAGGCATAGGTCATGATGGTCGATACCAGATAGGTTCGGCGTTCCAGTTCCAGTTGCCTCTCGCTGCCGCTGTCGATGTCCCAATGGCGAATGATCTGCATGCCGTGGTAGGCGGAATAACACAGCATGGCCGAAATCAGCCCCGAACCGAGCAGTAAGGCCAGAATACCGGGATGAAAAATCATGCATCATCCTCAGGGGACACAATTTTACCATCTCGTATTTCAACCATCCGGTCAACAACATCCGAGGCATAGACAATGGGGTCATGGCTGGCAATCAGGATGGTTTTTCCATCTGTTTTCAGCTGCCGCATAATTTCCATGAATTCAAAGGAGAGCGCGGAATCCAGGTGGGCGGTCGGTTCGTCGGCGATGACGATGGCCGGATTGTTGATCAGCGCCCTGGCAATGGCGGTTCGCTGGGCTTCACCGCCGGAAAGCCACTCCACCCGCGCTAAGGCCTTGCCAGCAAGATTGAGCAACGCAAGCAGATCCATGGCTCGCCGCTTCAAGACGGCATGTTTTTCACCCTTGGGGTAGGCGGGAAGCATCACGTTTTCCAGCGCAGTAAGACCTTTGATGAGGTTGAATTGCTGGAAGATCATCCCAAAGGTCTCCCGTCTGATTTCGGTAAGAAACCGTTCGGGAAGACTGGTAATTTCTCGATCTTGCAGGGTGATCCGGCCCGATGTCGGCCTGGTCATGCATCCTAGCAGACTGAGCAGGGTGGTTTTTCCTGAACCACTCGGCCCTTTCAATGCCGTGACCACATGGGAATCGATAGAGAGATCCACCCCTTCGATGGCCACAAATTCGTTGGGTTGGCCAGCGTTAAACACCTTTCGGATATCCTGAAGATGGATCATGGGCTTACATCCTCATCACTGCATCCGGGTCAATCGTTGCCGACCGCCACGACGGCACGATGGTGACCACGGTGTAGGGAATGACCGTTAAAAAAAACAGGACCGCTAACTGATAGCTGTGAATATGGGGCGTCAGTCTGAAATGGGGATAGAGGACCGACCATCCCTTCAAGACTGGTTCAAACAGCAGGGAAGAGGCGAAGAAAACATGCAGGTAGGCGAGAAAGATCCCCAGGAAAAATGAGGTCAGGGATACGGCCGCTCCTTCCCAGAATTTCATCAGCAGAATATCCGCGGTTTCCCATCCGATCGCCTTGAGAATCCCGATTTCGCGTTTTTCTTCGGCACTTAATCCCGTAGCCTTATCCCAGGCGAGGATGATGAAGGCCAAGAAAACACCCGACAGGATCATCAGGATCACCCCGCCGCGCCAGTCGAAAACCGCATCATAGGTCCGCAGGATATCGTTTCGCAGGGTTGGTCGGCTGTCTGGATGGATTTGGGTGATCTTGGTTGCGATCGTGGCCAGCTCCTTGGTGTTTTTGACCGTCAGCACCAGGTCCGTGGCCCGATCATTGGGGAAGGCGAAGAGCTTTCTGAAATCCGGCTCCGAGAGCAGGATCAGATCGGCGGTCACCAGCTCCGAGGCAGCAGGAAGTACCCCCTTTACCTGCAGGGTCAGCACCTCGCCCTCATACGTCTTGAAAGGGATGCGGTCATTTTTACGCAGGGACTGCGAAGGCTTTCCGGGTTCACTGCGCCTGGTCACGCCGGCGCCAATGATGATCGAGCCAGGATGGTCATTCAAGTCGGCGTTAACCATAAGGGTATAGTTGGCGCCGCTGAATGGGTCGTAATAATAGCCCCAAAGCCGTGGCTCTACAGATTGCACGCCCCTGATCGCCTTGATCGACTCAATATAGTGGAGGGGAACCAGGTCCTGCCGTCCCGCCACCAGCCGCTGCACCGTCATTGCAGGCGCATCCTGAAGAATCTGGGCCGCTTCTTTCTTGAGGGCGTCGGCGAGGAATAAAACGGAGGCGAGCAGAAAAATCACAAAGGTGTACACGATGATCAGGGCGATATTCTTGCCTTTTCTCCTCCCCAGCGACGAGAGGGTAAAGTCGAGAATATGGCGTTGCTTTTCAATGGCGCCCATTACTCAGCACCGCCTTGCGGCTGAAGATGGGGCGGGGGGGGCATGAGGGCTCCTGAAGGGAAATGGTCGAGCGACAACGGATGATCCTGAAACGGCGTGTGCAGATCCGCCATGTTGGGATGACGGGTGTAGCGCGCTTCGGTCGTCAGGCACAGGTCCGTTAACGCCAGCGCCCTGACGATTGCCCGCCGTTCCTGGATCCGTTGTTGATCGAGGCGTTGGCTGACGGCGGCATCCACAAACATCAGGCAGAGCAGCAGCACGCCGATGAGGAGTGAACAGAAGAAAACATCTGATTTTCTCTGCAGGATCATTCCAATCCTTTGATTAGTTCCGGGGTCACTTCATCAAAACGGAGTATCTGCTTCCCGGAATGGTCTTTGGTGAATTCCTTGGCCTCCGTTTCCTGTTGAAAGGGGATGAGTTCCCGCCCCATCGGTCCGAAGACATCGCTGCCGATGACATACCAGGCTGTTCGGCCGTCTACCGGCGTCATGCTGTAATAATCCATGACAAAGATAGACGCGATGTCGGACCGTTGTTTGGCCGCATTGTATTTTTTGAGGTCGAAGAAGTATTTAAACATATCCTTGGCGCCGTCAAACAGAGCATGCGAACCATCGGTAAAGATGATCTGGGCCAGGAAATCGGGATATTTGGCCACAAACATACCGCAGACCGGGCACTTGTCCGCTTGGGTGGCTGCAACGGGAGCCACTTGGGCGGAATCGGCCGTCCTGGATAGGGACAACACCACTACAAAGGCGAGAAAAAAAGCCGCAACGGTTCCACGGTATGTCTGCATGACAATGCCTCCTGATCAAGGATACGTTTATTAATGCCCAGCCCCTTGCATCTTTTTCATTTTTCTCTTTTCTCGGATCATCTTGGTGTCGGCATACATGCTTTCATACGCTGCCTTCATGGCCGCATCAAAGGTCGCTATGGTCCCGCCGTTTTCCTTGATGAACTTTTCCGCATCCTCTTTTTTGGCAAAGGCCCACTTGGCTTGTTTGGTCATGACCCCGGGCTTGCTGCCGTCAATGACCCAGAAGGCCTTTTCCGCATCAATAAGTTCTTTGCTGTTGTAGTCGCCCACCTCGATTGCAACCGGAGTTTTATCGATGTTGACGGCGAGATCGGTTGCCAGGCAGTGAATGGAGCAAGTCCCCAATTTGGTGCCGTCGTCATAGGTGACGAGCATCCTGCTGTGGGCAAATTTGGCCCTGTCCATCCCGCAGTATTTACAGGATGGCGAGCTTTGCACATCAGCCTGATTCGCCATGACCAATCCGGCAATGCACAGCAAGCATGTCATCAATACAGCAGTCAGCATTCCTTTTTTCATCATATCCTCCTGTTGTTGGTTTGTTTGTGCGATCGGGCTCAATGCGCACGGTTACTTTTTTTCAGCCTCTTGCATCTTCTGCGCTTTTCGTTTTTCCCTGATCATTTTGGTATCAGCGTACATGCTCTCATAGGCCGCCTTCATGGCCTCGTCGAAGGTCGCCAGGATGCCCTGGTATTCCCTGATAAATTTTTCCGCATACACCCTGTTGCCAAAGGCCCATGCCGCCTGTTTGGTCATGACCCCGGGCTTGTTGCCGCCAATGACCCAATAGGCTTTTTCCGCGTCAACGAGACGTTTGTTGAAGTAGTCTGCCACCTCAATGACCATCGGGGTTTTATCGATGTTCATTGAAAGATCAATGGCCAGGCAGTGCAGGCTGCAGGTGCCTACTTTGGTGCCGTCATCATAGGTCACAACCATCCTGCTATGGGCGAATTTGGTTCGGTCCATGCCGCAATATTTACAGGAGGGGGCCATTTTTACATCCTCCTGGGCCAGGACGAATCCAGCAATGGACAGTAACAAGACAATCAGTATAGCAGAGATACTTCCTCTTCTCATGGCAGGCTCCTTTTCATTAAACTCCTAATGTTCATCTGTGTTTGATGTTCCCGATGCAATGGTTGCCGGGGTGGACGCTGGTGCCACCTCCTGCTCGCTTCCGCGATCATCGGTGCCGGGCCTCTCTTTTCATCATTGCAGATAAGGGTTCCGGGTAATTCGCGTGTCCCGCGCCGGGAACGACGGGCTCATTAATAGTTGAACCTGTAGGTAAAGTTGAGCATGGCGGTCAAGGCGTACTCTGTCTCCAGGCCATACCAGTTGACATCCTGATAGAGGGAACGCCCATAACTGCCGTTCATGGTGAAATTTCCACCCAGGGCGGAGAGGAAGCGCCAACTGCCGACTGCGGTCAGCATGACAGACTCACCGCCGCTATTTTCCATGGTCACCCCGTTGAAACTATTCTTGCCGGTATCGGTGGCGTCAAGCTCCAGGCCGAGCATCACATCATAATTGGGGGTATAGTGCAGGGCCGCGCCAATCTTGGCGACATCGCCGAAATCGTAGTTGTCGCTGTTTTCCTGATTGACCAGAAAACTCAACTCGCCATGGAGCCAGAAATCGCCGAAGCGGATCGAGCTCAATAGCCCGCCACCGAGGTTGACGTTGCCCGTGCCCGTCTGCAGACCTGGCATGTTGGTGGTGGCATTGGCAAAGTCGGTATCAAAATCGCCGGTCGGCAGCGTGACGTTCGCCATCACGGTAACGAACTTGCTGTAATAATTGTCACGCCACACATTATACCGCAGCTTGAGGTCGAGGTCACTGATGCCGTTATTTTCTCGTACTCTTTCAATATGCCTGCCATTCGGCATTCTTATATCCGAGGTCATGGTCTTGTCCAGATTGGCGATCTTGGCCGTAAGCGACAACTGATCGGTGAAACCGTAATTGGCCATCAGCATGGTCGCCGAGGACTCCATCTTCTTCGGGGCCATGGGCCTGCCGGTGGCGGCATTGAATTGGGCGATCGATACCTCATCTGTCCCCATTTTCAGGGTGTCCATTTTCATGGCCATGTACCCGATACCGACACTGCTGGCCCCTTTCGGTGGCGGAACCGCCGAGAGAACCCGGTTGGGCATGGTCATGCCCATGGGCGATATAGCCTGCAGGGCCTGATCAAAGGTCAGAAGCGCGCCGCCATGTTCGGCCATGAAGGCCTTGGCCGCATCCTGGTCGGCAAAGGCAATAAAGTTGGGAATCATGTCCGGCACTAGATCGCTGCCGATGACATAGGTGGCATCCGCCGCCGTAATCTCCTTGCCGCTTGCCCAATCATGCACGATCACCGAAGTGAAGTTGCTCGGGCCACCGGCGTCCGCGACGAATCGCAGCATGTCGGAGCCGCCGCAGGTCTTCTCCACTCCGCCGTCTTTGGAGGTGATGATTGCGCTGGTTTTCTGATACAGATCAATATACATACCGCACAGTTTGCAGCTCTCGCGGTCTTCAGCCTGGGCAATCGAGGCCAGGATCAATGCCGCAGCCATAAGCATTCCGTGTTTTTTTCTCATTGTCCCTCCTGGTATTTGGATTTGTTATAAAAGAGCTCCAACGACCAGGCACTCTACTACGCAGTATTACTGCTAACAATGCGACAAATTGTCGCAGACGGCCTCGTTTGCTTGTCTCTTGACGGTCTTTGTCCTCCGTATCGTTGAGGCTGATGTCTGTTGATTTTTGGATCTTTCGCAGGCTTTCCCGAAAGCATTTTCCCCATTGATTCTTCCCTCGTGAATCTGCATGGGGACTTTTTTTATCGCCCTTCATGCGGGGGCAAACTTGAATAACTTACGTTGCAGGCTGCGTCGATGAATATTGAGTTTGCGCGCCGTTTCCGAGATGTTGCCATTACAATCGGTCAAGACCCGGTTAATATGTTCCCATTCCACCCTGGCCAGGCTCGGCGGGGTCAATTCTTGCTGGTCAATCGGGATCGGAAGTCCATCATCCTTGGTAAAGGCAAGGAGGATTTCCTCGACATCGGCAGGTTTGGGGAGATAATTGACGGCGCCGAGCTTGATAGCCTGACTGGCGGTGGCAATGCTGCCATAACCGGTGAGAACCACGATCTTGATCCCCGGTTGCAGGCATTTGGCCGTTTCCACGAGTTCCAGGCCGGAACGGTCCGGCATCCGCAAGTCAAACAGGCCCATCTCCGGGGCATGTTTTTTCAAGACCTCCACGGCGCTCTCATAATCATGTGCCTCATGGACAGTGAAACCCCGCCGGCCAAAGGCGAGCGCCAGCCGCCTCCGAAAGACCTCTTCGTCATCCACCAGAAGAATCGAAAATGTCTGCTCAACCCTCTCCATGTTGCTTCTCCCTTCCTTGTTTTTCCATACCTGGTCACCCTTCATCTGCTTAGGCAGGCAGGAGCATGTTTCCCGCTCCCGGATTTTATGCCTATTTTGAAATCGTTCAGCGAGCCTTGATCCAAAAATGTACCGTTGTGCCGACACCAGGATTCGAATCAATTGCAAGGCCGCCGTCCAGGCGTTCGGCCAACGTTTCAGCAAGATAGAGCCCTAGCCCCAGGCCTTGGCCGACAGGCTTGGTGGTGAAGAAGGGTTCGCGCGCCTGTGCCATGGTCTCTTGATCCATGCCCCGTCCTCGGTCGCTGACCTTGAAATGGACCGTGGTATCGTCGATCCCGACCTCCAATGTCACTGTCTCTGTCGCATCCGAGGCATGAAAGGCATTGGAGAGAAGGCCGCGCAGAATCTGTTGTACCGAACGTTGAGGCACGGTTATCCCGGCTTCCAGGACCTTGCAATCAATCACCAACCGGTCTCGGAGCTGTTCGTCCAAGGCGGCTTGAACCTCGGTGAGCAGATCGCCGATGGCGAGGGTGGTCATGCTTTCGCCCATCGGTTCTCCGGCATCCGCTGCCATCTGGTAGAGGATCTCCCGGCAACTGTTCACCTGAGAACGAATGAGTTGCAGGTCGACCAGCCAAGCCTCGTGACTGCCTTGCCGCATCTCCTGATATAATTCTCCAGCTACCACGGCAATGGTGGATAAGGGGGTCGCTAATTCATGGGCGGCGCCGGCAGACAGTGAGGCCAACGACGCCAATCGCTCATTTTTTAACTGTTCTTCCCGCAATCGAGCCATGGTCTCCCGGCGGGCGACGAGGGCTTGCTGAATGCGGGTGACGAAAAATATCACGAAGAATGAGGTGATGACATAGGCGACCCACATCCCCTGCAGATGCAGACTAATATCCCTGGATGTTGCAACGGCATGGTCGATGGAATGATCGGCCAAGGAAGGTACGCTAAGACCCGGCCAAAAGAAAAGTCCGTAACAGGCTGCGGCGAAAACCGCTAAGCTCCAGGCCATGATCCCGGGCAGGAGAATGGCGCCGACAACGATATGGACCAGATAGAGGAAGGTGAAGGGATTCATTGCCCCGCCGGTCAAGGCGAGCAAGGCTGTCAAGAGTGTGATGTCCAGGAACATGGCCCCGGTGAACAAGGGAAGGGGCACCGTCTTCTTTTCCCGGATCAGCCAAGTGAAGAGAAGATTGGAGGCGACTTCGAAGGCAATCAGTCCGAGAACCAGGAGCGGCACCTCTGTGGCGAACAGGAAGCGCACCGCCGCAAAGAGCAGAACCTGACAGAGTATCGTTCCCCAGCGCAGGGTCAAGAACCAGGCCGTTACGGATTCGTCAAACTGCTTATTGATTCCCGGGTTCAACTCATGTTTGCAGAAACCGATGCTAGCTGAGCCGCAAAACCTGCTTTTTGCCCAAGTCTTCATGTCGGGAAGATGAGCCCAAGCGAGACATTTCGCCCCATCCTGTCGACACTGATTATTATCCAGCGATTGATCGGTCTTGAGGTCCTGAGGGGTGGCAGGCGGTCGGGTCTTATTCTTCGATGACGGTTCCATTACCTCCGTGTGACATGTTGCGTCAGGGTCCCCGCCTTTTTTTTTTACTTCACTGTGCCATTTCCAGAGCTCGAATATAGCGGGATAGATCAGCAATTCGAGCAGGAAGGAAGTGAAAACACCGCCGATCATGGGGGCGGCGATCCGCTTCATCACATCGGAGCCGGTACCGATGGACCACATGATCGGCACAAGCCCCAGAAAGAGGGTGGCCGTGGTCATGAGCTTCGGCCGCAGGCGCGTCACCGCGCCTTGCAGTACCGCGGCGCGTAGATCGGCCAGGTTCGACATGCGTCCTTCCTTTCTGGCCTGCTCGTAGGCGATATCGAGGTAGAGCAGCATGAACACCCCGGTTTCGGCATCGACTCCAAGCAGGGCGATCAAACCCACCCAGACCGCGATGCTCATGTTGTAGCCGAGCAGATAGAGCAACCACACGGCGCCAATGGCCGAGAAGGGGACTGCCAGCAAGACGATGCAGGTCTTGGTCAGCGAGCGGGTGTTCAGATAGAGCAGCAGAAAAATAAGGAAAAGGGTGAGGGGTACGACCATTTTCATGCGTTCCTGCACCCGCTCCATGGCCTCATACTGGCCGCTCCAGGAAACGGCATACCCGGGGGGCAACTCCACCTTGTCCCGGATCAACCGGTCCGCCTCCTCGATATAGCTGCGCGGGTCCCGTCCGGCCAAGTCCACATAGACATACCCGGTCAAGAGTCCATCCTCGTTGCGAATCATGGATGGGCCGGTGGTCACCTCGATTTCGGCCAGCTGGCCGACGGGAATCTGGGTTTGTCCTTTTTCTCCAGCGACCAGGACGCGACGCAATGCCGGTAGATCCTGGCGGAAATCGCGCATATAGCGAACATTGACCGCGTAGCGTTCCCGTCCCTCCACAGTGGTGGTAACGGTTTCGCCGCCGATGGCGTTCTGCACCGCGGCCTGGGCCTGTTCCATGGTCAGGCCGGCAAAGGCCAGCTGCTCGCGATCCCATTTAAAATCAAGGAAATAGCCGCTGCCGGTCCGTTCAGCAAAGGCGCTGCGGGTTCCCTTGACGGCGGGGAGGAGGGCCTCGATTTTCGAACCGATCGTTTCAATGGCGGCCAGGTCGGCGCCCGAGATCTTCAGGCCGATCGGGGTGCGGATGCCGGTGGTCAGCATGTCGATCCGCCCCTTGATTGGCATGGTCCAGCCGTTGGCCAGTCCAGGCAGGCGCAGGGCCTCGTTCATCTGGCTGATCAGTTCTTCCTGGGAGATGTGGTCGGGACTGAAGCGGCGCAGAACCGACTTCAACCAGCCGGGCGCCCAATCCGAATACCAGGTGTCGACCGAGCGCCATTGTTCCTTGGGACGGAGGATGATCACCGTTTCCAGCATCGACAGCGGCGCCGGATCGGTTGCGGTTTCAGCGCGGCCAGCCTTTCCCAGCACTCGTTCCACCTCAGGGAATTGCTTGATGATCCGATCGGTGGTCTGCAGTAATTGCTGGGCCTCGCCGATGGAAATCCCCGGCATGGTCGACGGCATGTAGAGCAGGGAACCTTCATCCAGCGCGGGCATGAACTCCGAGCCCAGTTTGAAGAAGACGGGGACCGTACCGACCATCAGGACAAGCGCCGCGGCGAACACCACCCCTTTATAACGCAGAGACCATTCCGCCACCGGGCGGTACATCCGGATTAGCACCTGGCTGATCGGGTGCTTTTCTTCCGAATGAATGGTACCGACAACCACGGCATTGGTCGCCCGGCACAGCCAGCGCGGCCGGAAATTGAAGTTCCGCAGATGGGTGAAGGTCAGTCGCAGGGCCGGATCGAGAGTGATCGCCAGAAAAGCGGCCACGATCATCGAGAGGTTTTTGGTGTAGGCCAGGGGTTTGAACAGGCGGCCCTCCTGCGCCTCCAGGGTCAGGATCGGCAGAAACGCGACCGCGATCACCAACAGGGAAAAGAAACTCGGCCCAGCCACCTGTTTCACAGCCTGGACAACGACCGCTCGATACTCCTCCTTGCGACCGCCCTGTTCCCATTCCTCCAGCTTCTTATGGGTCTGCTCGACCACCACGATGGCGGCATCGACCATGGCGCCGATGGCAATGGCTATGCCGCCCAAGGACATGATATTGGCGCTCACTCCCATCCATTGAAAGGGGATAAAGGCGAGCAGCACCGTCACCGGAATGGTGATCATCGGGATGAGGGCACTGGGGATATGCCAGAGGAAGAGGAGGATTACCAGGGCAACGGTGACCACCACCTCGATCAGGGTGGTTTTGAGATTGGCGATGGCGCGCAGGATCAGTTCCGAACGGTCGTACACCGGCACCACGCTCACGCCTTCCGGCAGGCCGGGCGCGATCTGCTGGAGCTTTGCCTTGACCCGTTCGATGACATCGAGGGCGTTTTGCCCCTGCCGCATCACCACGATACCGGAGACTACCTCGCCGCTGCCGTCCAGGTCGGCAACGCCCCGGCGCAGATCCGGTCCCAGTTCGACCTTGCCGATATCCTTGATCCGGATCGGAGCGCCGCCCTCGCTGGTGGCGAGCAGGATGTTTTCGAAATCGGCCAAGGAGGTGGCGTACCCCCGTCCCCGCACCATGTACTCGGTGCCGCCGAATTCGATCAACCGGCCCCCGGTTTCGATGTTGCCGCCGCGGACCGCATCCACCACGTTGCCGATGGAAAGGCCGTAGGCCTGCAGTTTGTTGGGATCGACATTCACCTGATACTGTTTGCTGAAACCGCCGATGGGCGCCACCTCGGCTACACCGGGTACCGCCTTCAGATGGTAGCGCAGATACCAATCCTGGCAGGCACGCAGATCGGCCAGGCTGTGTTTGCCGGATTTGTCCACCAGGGCATACTGAAAGATCCAGCCCAACCCGGTGGCGTCTGGCCCGAGTTCGGTTTTTACCCCTTGCGGCAGGCCGGGAAGCACGCCGGAGAGATACTCCAGGGTGCGCGAGCGGGCCCAGTAGATATCGGTGCCCTCCTCGAAAATCACGTAGACGTAGGAGTAGCCGAAATCGGAAAAACCCCGCACCGCCTTGACTTTGGGCGCTCCCAGCATGGCGCTGACAATTGGGTAGGTGACCTGGTCCTCGATGATGCCGGGGCTGCGATCCCAACGCGAATAAATGATCACCTGGGTATCGCTGAGATCGGGGATGGCATCCAAGGCCAACCGCTGCATTGACCACCAGCCGGCAATACAGGCAGCGGCCACCAGGAGAAAAACGATGAACCGGTGCTTGACCGAAAAATCGACGATGCGGTTAATCATGCGGGTGCCCGCCATGGGCTGGGGCATCGGTATGCACCGGATGATCTGCCTTTTCCGTCAGGAAACGCTGCGGATCCTGCTCGAACTGCTCCTTGCAGTCCGCACTGCAAAAAAAATAGGTTTTTCCGTCCACTTCGGCCGTCAGACCGTCAGCCGTAGCCTGATCCTGGTTGACGGTCATCCCGCAGACCGGATCCTTGACCTTCTCCGCCGTGCTCCCCTGTGTGCGGGTGGCGGGCATGGCCGGTTGGGGTGCGGGTGCCGCCGCTGTCGCCTGGGGCTGGATGGGTTGTTCATCCTTGTCGTCCATGAGCCGCGCTGCCGCCAGTTTCATGCGGCTTTCCGAATCGATGAGAAAGTTGCCCGAAACCACGATCTTCTCGCCTGGCTGCAATCCTTTGATAATCTCGACCCGCTCGCTCGTCTGCCAGCCGGTCACTACCTCGCGCGGCTCGAAGACGCCTTCTCCCACGACCACATACACTACCTTGCGCTTGCCGGAATCGATCACCGCGCTCGACGGCACCGTGATCGCCTCCGGTAAGGGGATCAGAAATTGGACATCGACGAACATTTCGGGGCGGAACAGAGAGGCGGGGTTGTCCAATTCCAGGCGGACTTTCAAGGAACGCGAAACCGCGTCGAATCGGGGCAGAACTTCGCTAACCGTCGCGGTAAAGTGTTCGTTCTGTTTGGGTAGGGAAATTCTGGCTTCCATACCGGGCTGGATGCGCTTCGCCTCGCTGTCATACAGGTCGACCTCGACCCAGACCCTGCCCAGGTCGGCGATCTTGAAACATTCGGCGCCACTCTCGATTTTCTGGAGCGACGAAACCTTGCGTTCGAGCACATAGCCACTGACCGGCGAGCGCAGGTCGACATGGGTAATATAGGAGCCGCTTTCAGTTAGTTCCTTCAGCTGGTTTTCCGGAACACCAAAATTGAGCAGTTCCAACCGGCCTTTGCTGGAATAGAGAAGGTTTTTATCGCGGCCGGGGTCAGCGCCTTCACCGCTCTCTTTGGCCATGCCGCCCATGTGTTGGGAATGGTCCATCCCGGATGGTTGAGCAGGTTCCTGTGGTGGTGTTGCTGTCGCCATTCCTGGGGTGGGCTGTGAACTGGCACGCGTGTGTCTCGTAGGAGGCGGATTGCCCGGCATGGGATCGTCTGTGGGAGACGGCGGATCCGCCATGCGCTGCTGTTCTGCGTCGCGGGCCATTTGTGAGATGGTTGATCCCCGCCGAATCATTCGGGCCTCGGATTCAGAGATGGGCAAACCGGCCTGATAACCCGCTCCGGTGGTCACTCGCCTTCGGGATTGGTCTGCTCCAGCAAGAGGTGTTGTAGACACTGGTAAACGATTGGTGTAGCCGAGTTCGGTCAGATACCGCTGTTGCCAGGTGAAAAAGTCGTAATTGTAAACCTTGATCTGCGCCATGAGCTGATTTTCGTTGACCAGGCTGCCCGTGGTGCTCTCGTTGATTTCCTCCAGCCAGCCATCGGTGGCCGCAATCAAGGTGAAGACCCGGTTTTCGTCAGGTCTGATCCGGCCCAAGGCCCTGAACCGGTCGGTTTCCGTGGTGCTCGTGACCTCGCCGAGCTGCACACCAATGAGTTGCTGTTTGCGCGGATTGATTGTGACCGCGCCTGGAGAGGTTGGAAGAACTGATCCGGTAAGGTTAGAGCCGCCAAGCATACCCTCCTCGGCATAGACCGGTTCCATGGGCATGCCGCAGGGGGCGATCCCCGGTTCCTTGGTGGTATGCGCCGGGTTCATGGGGTCAACATAGTGAAGAATCTGACGCTCGGCGGTGTTGTTCGATTTAAGAGGGGCTCCGCGCTGGCTGAACCTGGTTCCCGCCAAAAAGAAAATCGCGAGAAGAATCAGGGTCGAGATGAGGTACAAAGACTTCTTCATAGTTGCAACCGGCCTTTTTGAAGAAAAGAAAAACATCCTCCATGCTTACCGGACAAGGGGGATGTTTGTTGAATTCGGATTTTTTTATACCGTCCTGAGGTTTGTTGCCCGTTGTGTGCAGGGTGTACAGAGAATACTCCCCTCAATTTCCAATCTCAAGACTCAATTTAACGAGAAACAACAATAGGTTATTTTTTTTCAAACGAGCATTCGCGAGAACATGACTATCTCGCGGCCAACGGCTGCTTCTGCCCTTGAATGGATGGCATCTGTTTAAGCAAAAAAAAAGCGCCGAGGGAGGGGATGTCCCTCCCTCGGATTGTGGCAGGTTGGAATTACGGGGTAACAGCACTGAAGACGTTCGACCAGGCTGAGGAACCGCCGAGATTATTCGCCCGGACGCGGAAGTAATACGTCACTCCCCGGTACAGCTTGGACTGGGTGGCCGTGGTGGTGTTCGCGGCCACGTTGGTGGTGGTTAGACCGACAGTGAAGGTTGCATTGGTGGCTCGCTCAATGGTGAACCCGGTTTCCGTGGTTGCGTTATCCACCCAGTTCAGGGTTACCTCGGCCCGGTTTCCGGTCCGAACCACCGACCCGGTCAGGTTCGATGGCGCCACCGGCGCTACTTCAGCGGAGATGAGGTTGGAATTGACAAACACATACGGCGCGAGGTTCGCATTAGCCGCAGCAACCCGGTACTGGTAGGAATGACCGGAAGCCACCATCGTATCTACATAGGCGACATTACCGGTGTTGTTCCGCGCCGGTGCCTGTGCGATAAGAGTAAACGGTCCTCCGTCCACACTCACTTCAACTAGGAAAAATGCCTCGTTGGTTGCATTGTCCCGCCAGGTCAACCGGACCTGCGGGCCGGCCTGGAGGGTGGCCACGACGTTGGTCGGAGCGTTTGGCACTCCGATCGCGGGGCCGCCAACCGGGGCGGCTAGCGTATCGCCGGCGGCGTTGAAACTGACAACGCGATAGCGATAGTTGCTGGTTGGGATAGCGGTACTGTCGGTAAAGGAAGTCTGGTTAGCCAGAACATTCCCGATTGGCGTGTACGCGCCGACACTGCCGTTGTTCGCAACGGTCGCCCGCTCCACTCGGTAACCGATTTCATTGGCCAGGCTGCCCCAGGTGTCGAGGGTTGTCGGGCTGGCATAATCAATCGGAGTGGCATCGGCCCAGGTAAGGTTGACGACTCCCGTGGTCGCGTTGCGAGCGAAGGTCACTCTAGGTGGATAGGAAAGTACTGGGTCAACCTGGGCGCTGATTGGGCGCATCATATCCATCTCCTCATGGCTGAGGATGTGGCAATGCCAGACATATTCCCATTCAAAGTTCGTCATCGTGTTGGTGATCGCCGGGGTAATGGGATTGCCAAAACCATCGACATTGTTAAATATAGCGGTCGATCCGATCGGCATGGCCGGGTTCAGCGGCCGGATGCTGTCGGGCAGTCCAAACGGGAGCTTGGGCAGGTACGGCCGCAGGGCGACAATGGTATCCTCAAGCGGGCTGATCCGGACCGTCTCCTTCCACCCCAGTTCGTTGAGATCGGGCTTGCGGACAATCCCGTCCCAGCCAACCCGGTTCAACAGCTGGACATCAAACAGATGGAAATGGATCGGATGGGTGTCGACCCCGTTATGGGTTATTTTCCAGACCTGAGTGCCATCGGATGCCGAAGAGATGGGAGTCACATCAACCCCAGGCGGCAAGCCTATAGGTTTCACCACTTCAGTTGCCGGGTTAACAAACGGATAGAGGATAAGAATCTGCTGATTCGGTGGTTGGGCGTTGGGCGCCTCCAGTCCAAGGTTGCCGCTCATCCGGCCATATTCCATTTCAAAGGCTTCGCCCATTTCATCCTGGATGGCTTTACGCTGCAGCGGAATCGTCAGTTGCGGACCAGCCAGTGTCTTGAATCCGAAAATCTCATCATAGATTTGCACCAGGCCGTCTTTACCCTTAAAGCTGGTGCCATAGGCCGAGTTGTACTCGCTTTGTCCGACAATGATCGGATTCTGCGATGATTCGAACACGCCGGATCCATCTGCCTTGTGCGCGAATGCCGCCTCAAGCCCAGGCAAATCAAATGCAGGTGCCGGGGTGCCAGCAACCTTGATCTGCATCACGGTCCGGGTGTTCGGCCCATACCCAACCGGCGTTGAAGGCGCACCACCGGTATCCCGGTAGTCACCGTTGCCGGTGTAGTAGTCATAGCGAGGATCACGCGCCGGAAAAGCGGCGGGAGCATCGTTGTAGAGGATTAAGGTCTTGCCGGCAAATTTGGAGAAATCGACGATCACATCTGCCCGCTCGGCCGGGGCCAGGAGCAGTGAATGCCCATCCACATTGCCAGCGTTGAAGACGGTCGGGTCATTGACCCAGGTTGTCGGCTGTGCCGGGATAACCACCGGTGCCGGCAGAAAACCACCTTCATTGCCGATTTGAATCCACTCCGGTCCTTCCGTTCCCGCAACCGGGGTGGGGAACACGGTGGGATCAGCCAGGGCGGCGGCAACTTCAGCAGGGTTCAACTGCACCTCTGTGGGTGCTGCCGGGTCTGCCAGATAGAGAGACAGGTTGAAAGAACGGTCATTGGCCGCGTTGAGGACACGGAGCCGGTAAGACTTCGGTTCAACAGTTACGGTCGGGTAGGCGGTGCCGTTGACGACCGGGGTGTCATGGAAGGATTCCATGCCCATCGATAAGAATGGCGTCCCTGGCATCAGTTCCGGTTCACACCAGCCGAGATCAGGGTCGCAGGCTGCATTATAGTACGTGTTGGGGATCGGCGGGTAGTCGATGTTGTTCGTTGGCGGCCAGAACCAGGGACCATAGGCCCAGCGGCCAAATTGGTTGACTCCCGAGGCGTCGCCAGGATTCTGCGCCGGTACGTAGACATGCGGCACCCAAAGATCGCCGTCAGTACCCCAGCGGGCTTTATCCCACAGCGGGTCGGTGGTGCTCAGCTGCGCATCGGACGGGACAAAGGTTTTATCCTGGATAATCAACGGCAGAGTGTCAGCCGGTCCGGGGATCACACCATCGGCAACCAGTTTTTTCTCCGCATCGTCGCTGATCACATAGCCAGCTGCTCCGCCCACATAGACGTTGAGACGGGTCATGCCCCAGGCGTGGTCATGATAGAACATCAGCCGGGCGCTCTGCTGGTTGGTGTAGAAGAAAGTGATCGCTCCCGGTCCCGGATCGGGCATGTCGGGAACGTTCTTCACGCTGACACCCTTGGTGTACGCGGTGGTCTCACCGGCAGGAACGACCCACTGGTGCGGGGTACCGTCACTGATCCAGGGCGAGAATCCGCCATGGAGATGAAGGGTGGCCCGGTTCTCAGCATAACATCCGGCAGGTTTCGGGATATCGCCGCACTGCGGATTTCGCGGATCGGGATCGGGTGCCGTGAGCAGCGGCCCTGCGCCGGAACCCATGACCGTGGTGTCCACCGGTACAAACAGGTCGCCCTGTGCACCCACGGGGAGCAGGTTGCGGAACAAAATGCGCACCGGCCGGTCCTTGGTGGAGGAAATCAATGGTCCGAGGTAGTGGGCTTTCGTCACGCCTTTTGCCTGTGTGCCGTCAGGAAGCAAAATCGGAACACCGGCTGGGTCGGTGAGTGGTACTCCATCCCCCGGGATCACGCTGGTATCCAGCTGCACATATCCGCGCAATTTGGTGGGGTCCAGATCCGAGTGCATCTGTTCCTCATACTCGACTATCCCTATTTCATAGTAGTCCGAGCCGGGATAAGTGGTGGTGTCTGGCACCGCAACCGGGATGAACTGGCCGAGGTTGTTTGGCGTGTTCAGACCGGGCAGGGTGTCGACGAATTTCTTGATTCCCTTAAAGTTCGCCGTGTCTGCGGGATCGTACAAAGGACTATTGGCATAGTTCGGAACACTGAAGTATTGGGGCACTGGATTTGTCTGGTACGGTGCCGCCGATGCCGTGTTCTGAAGCGTAGACATGGAAAGTGAGCCAACCAGCAGAGCTGCCGAGGCACCCAGGGCCACGCTGAACAGCGAGCTCCTGGCTCGCCGGGGAATACCCTGTGCCGTCAAGGATTGCACTTTTTCTTTTTTCATTTTTTTGCCCCCCTTTCAATTGGCGTAGTATCGACCGGTGCCGTCGAATTTTCCAGTGCCGGCGCGACAAAACCTTTTGCCTTGGCGCGTTTGGCTGCCTCTTGCCGTTCAGCCTGGGTGATTCGGTTTTTTCCAGATATGGCGGACCCGTCCCTGGACAAGGCAGGGCCATTTTTTTGGATGGAAGCGTTGCCTTTCTCTGTATTTGCTGCCAGACACTGACCCGCTCCTAAGCTTACTGTCAAGATACCCGCAAAAAGAAACAAGACAGCGCGGTTACTTTTTTTCATGGTAGCACCCCCCTGTGAATGAATATTGAATGCGAGAAGAACGATCTCTTGTCTTCATAATGCACACCCTCCTTTGAGTGATACGAACGGAACATTGCGGCAATGTACCGATTTTTTCCGTCCAAACTGGTTCATACCGTCGTTTTCCTGGTTGTCCGCAACGGCTCTATCTTTTTCGGCCCGCTGCGGCCAGTCCCGCCAGACCAGTTCCAAAAAGCAGCATGGTGGCTGGTTCGGGTACTGGATCGTTAAGGGGTGGTTTATCCCTGAAGGCACCTCCCAGGAGCACGCCGTATACCTCAAAGTCACCTGAAAGAGCTGTAAGGCTGACCTCGAGAAGATGATCGTTGAGGAAGCTGGCTTGAATATTTCGATGAAAATATCCGTCATCAATTTCTCTGTTCACGAAAAGCGATGTGCCATCAACCACGAGAGATGCAAATTCACGGAATGCAACCCGTTCTTTGCCGGTATTCGGATTGAGGATATAATCGTTGTCGTAAAAACTAATTTCAATCCATGCGCTGGTGATTTTATCCTCAGGATTGATGTTGATCATGGGGCCATAGGGATCGGAGCCAGAACCATCCCAGGCCGAGAACAAGGGGTCGTTGTCCAGGTCAAAGATCCATGTGTTGGATGTGTTGGTACTGTCAAAGACAAAACCCCCCTGCATTTCATAAAAGTTTACTGGAGCCGCTGCTGCCGTTCCAGCCCAGCCGAGCATTGCGATACAGATCGAAGTGCACAGTGTTTTTTTCATCCGTTTCCCTCCTTGTTTTCAGATACTGCTTCGATGCGTCACTTCTTTTCTAGGAAACCGTGTCCCTGCTGTCGCAAGAGATCAGATTTCACCCATTCTTTAGGCCTACTATTAGCGGATATTTCTCAAGATACAATATTCATAAATATGATATTTATATGATATATAAAATATCATATTTGCAAAAAGAAGGAGCCACACAACGTGGCAACGCACAAAGTGGCAATATTTTTTTTGGTGGTGCGTAATGGCTGCAAAAAAGCAGGGAACGAAAAAAATGAAAGGAACGGTTCGGGCAGTGATGACCGGCGAAAAGACGTCGGCAATAATTGGTGCAACGGTCGCGATGTGCTCCTCGCGGAATTTTTTTAATGCGGAGCCCAGACAGCGGAGTATTGCCTGATTTGAAGCGAAGGTTGCGCTAGCCGCAAAGGGGAGATTGACGATGAAAATCGGTTGGTACATGTGCCTTCTGTAAAAAAAATGTCTGCCTGCTATGTGGGGGATCTCCTTGTTCTTTAAATGCTTGCAGGTTTGATCCTTTATGTGAAAAGAGAAAACGTTCCGTCTTTTTTAAACATCCAGACACGCTCTATTATCTAGTCATTTTGCAAGAAGCTCTAATGGGGATGGAATTTTTGTATTTGTTTCTCCAGGCAATTGGGACAACACCCGTGGGATATTTCTCCCCATTGGATTGCAGCGAGATATTCCTCCACCTGATACCATTGACCTTTGTCAAGCACCCCCTGCCGATCGCAGCGGATTTTATTGCAGTAACAGCACCTCATTAGAATATTTTCATGCACCGCCACTTTTTTTTGCACATCTTGTTTGGCGAAGCAATTGGACATCCGATACAGCAATTCATCTGTATCGCAGGGTTTTTCAAGAAAATCGTCGGCATCAAGCCGGAGCGCGTCAACCGAGGCTTTCTGATCAGCATGCCCTGTCAATATGATGACCATGGTTAACATGTTTCTCCGCTTGGCTGCTTTTAAGACCTGAAAACCATCGAGGCCTGGCATTAAGAGGTCGGTGATGACCAGGTCAAAATATGCATCATTAATCCTGGCAATACCCTCTTCTCCGCTTGATGCCGCGGTGACCGCAAAATTTTCATAGGCTAAATCCCTGGACAGGCTATGCAGGATGAGTCGTTCATCGTCAACAAGCAGGATGGATTTTTGTTCCATGGAGACCCTCTCTTGGTCCGGCATTCCAGAAGTTCATGGGCCACCGGTATCAAGAGGTCCGAAAGTGAGATCCCGGCCCGCCTTTAATGCGGTTTGCAGTCGTAGCCCCATTCGCATCAAATTGGTTGCCATGCGCTTCCCGTGGTTGAAGACAGGTTTTTTCGATCGACCGAATTAATCCCCGTTCCGCCTTCAGTTCGATCTGGCTTTCAGTGTTGCTGAAGATTACCAAATGCCTACAAAGTAACAATGGGGCTATATATGACAGATATATGATAATAAAATTATCATATATCCTGTGGTGGGTTCGGGAGAGATACGCTCAGGGCGGTAATGGCGAACGATGCTGAGAAAAACGATCCGCTCAGGCTGGAGAGGAGGAGCGGGATGAAACCACCTTACCTAGGATTCGATCGAAAGCAAGGTCTGGAGGTTTGTTTTTTGATGGGAGATATCAAGTTTTTTCCGGATATTTTTCCGGTGAATATTGACTGTCCCTGGTGAGAGGTGCATGATTTCGGCAATTTCCTTGCTGCGCTTGCCTTGTTTGACCATGTTGGCGACTTGCATTTCCGCGGGGGTGAGCCGTACCAGTTTGGAGGAATAGGTACTGGCAAAAGGAGAGGTCAGTTCCTTGATATTGGTCCGGAGGATATCGACCAGCATCCGTTGCTGCTCAGTCAGCCGGCTCTCGCTCAGCCGGTCGAAGAATGGTTCAACCAGCTTGCTGGTGTTGGAGAGCACCTGCTCGGCAAGAATCTCCCGGTCTTCTTCCCGTTTTTTCAAAAGTACGTTCAACGCGACATTGGATTGGGACAATTCGGCTGTCCGTTCCTTCACCCGCTGTTCCAACTCGTCCTGATTTCGTTTTAATTCGGCCTCAACCTCTTTCAGCCGGGTAATGTCGGTAACCGTGCCGACAATCCGTTGCGCCTTCCCCTCCGCATCCCTCGTCACCGCCTGTCCCCTGGACAACATCCATTGCCAGCCGCCGGCCTTGTTGCGGATGCGATACTCCACCTCATAGCGGAGGGTTTTGCCCTGAATATGGGCTTCCCGCTGGGCCAGCACTTTTTCAAGGTCATCCGGATGGATGAGGTTCTCAAAAGTGTGTTCATCGCTGCTTGCACGCTCAATCTCATATCCCAGCGTGTGCTGCCAGTTAGCCCCATAATAGACCTCGCCGGTGAGCAGGTTGCGGTCCCAGACGCCATTGGATGCGGCGTCCAGCGCCAGGTGAAATCGCTGTTCGCTTTCACGCAACTGCGCCTCCACCAGCTGGCGTTGATGCATTTCTTCCTCCAGCTGTCTATTTTGTAAGGCCAACAGTTTATTCTGCTGGGCCAGCCTTTGCAGGAGGCTGCGTTTTTCCAGGCAGCGCCGGATTCGGAAAACGAGTTCTTCGATCTCGCATGGCTTCAGGGTGAAATCGTCAGCGCCAAGGCGCAGAGCGTCAATGGCCGATCGCATATCGCCATAGCCGGTAAGAATGATAACGCTGGTCTCGGGAGCGAGCCTTTTCGCGGTCTTCAACACTGCATACCCATCAACGTCGGGCATCATCAGATCGGTGATCACCAGATCGTACTGTCCATGCTCCAAGGCGTTGATCGCTTCCTGGCCACCGGCCACGGCGGTAACCGAGAAATGCTCTGCCTTGAGGTCTCGGGTAAAGGACTTCCGGATGAGCTGTTCGTCATCGACAAGTAAAATGGATAATTCGGGCAGGTCGTTATGTTTCATCGAGCAGCAATCTCCCCTTCATCCCGTTGAGGACGCGGGTAAAAAATGGTTACAGTCCTTAAGGATGCTACGTGTCGATTTCCGCACCTTTGATGGGCAGGAGGACGGTAAAGGTTGAACCTTGTTCGGGCGAGCTCTCCACACGTATCTCGCCTCGGTGATTTTTGATGATACCATAACTGACCGACAACCCCAAACCGGTCCCTTTGACCTCAGGTTTGGTGGTGTAAAAAGGCTGAAAAATCAGATCGATGTCAGAGGGTTGGATGCCGATGCCGGTATCGGTAATCGCTGTGGCCACCATGTCCGCATTCTCCTGCCAGGTTTTGATTGTAATCACCCCGCCAGGCTGATGGCAAGCATCCGCCGCATTGGTCAACATATTGAGAAAGACTTGTTTGATCTGGTCGGAAACAGCCTGGACCTCCGGCAACCGTTCCGCATACTCACGCACCACCGAAATCCGCTTCCCCTTGAAATCGTTTTTATACAACAGGAGCACGGAATCAAGGGTCTTGTGGAGATCGAGCAGGTTTTTCCTGCCCGTGCTGGGACGGTTGAACTCCTGGAGGTTGCGGATCAAGTCCTTGATCCGGTCACCTTCTTCGATGGCCTCATCCAGCAATTCCTTATCCTCTTCCTCCAGGATCGCTCTTCTTTTCAATCCTTTGAGCACAGACAGAATACCCTGCAGGGGGTTGTTGAATTCATGGGCAATTGAGGCGGACAACTTGCCGATCGCCGCAAGTTTTTCCGCATGCAGATATTGCTTCTGGGTTTTTTGCAGTTCAAGCGTCCGTTGCTCTACCCGCTGTTCCAGTTCATTGTTGAGGGCCTGCAACGCCACCTCCGCTCGTTTGCGGGCAAAGGCTTCCACAATCGATGGGGTCAACGCTTCCAGTATATCCTGCTCCACCTGGGTATACCCATTTTCGCGATTACCTACGGCAATGAGGCCGATAACGCGGCCTTCGCGAATTAAGGGCGTCCCGAGAAACGAGGTGAGCGGGTAATGCCCTTCGGGCAGACCGATGCTGTCCGGATGATTGGCCGGGTCATTGGTGAACAAACTTTTGCCATCCAGAATCACCCGGCCGTAGATGCCATGAATTTTAAAGGTTCCAAGTGACATCCGATGGCCCTTAGAATCGTGGAGATTACATGCTTCAACGCCGGAGCTGCAGATCGCGAGGTTTTCAAACTCGGCTTTACTGATGTTGCCTATAAACCCGACCTGGCTTCGGGTAATTTTTTTGGCGACGTCCAGGCAAACCATGCCCAGTTCTTTCTCAGTGGTGCAGCTCAAGCCGGCTTGCAGTATTTGATTGATTCCGGTCAAACGCTCCTTGCTCTCGAACAGTTCCCGTTCTGTGGCGTGTTTGTAGAGCGCCATCTCGATCTGGATGCGGAGATCGCGTTCGCTGAACGGTTTAAGGATGTACCCGTAAGCCTCTGCCTGTCGAGCCCGCGTGATAGTGTCTGTGTCGGAGTGTGCGGTCAGGAACAATACCGGAACATTACACTCCTCATGAATCATCTTGGCCGCTGTGATCCCATCCATTGCACCTGCCAGCCGGATGTCCATCAGCGCCAGCGCCGGCCGCAGCCGGCGGACGAGTTCTACAGCTTCTTCCCCGGTCATGGTTGTTCCGGCAACAGCATAGCCCAGCTTCCTGACCTTGTTGGCAAGGTCTTCGGCTACAATGGCTTCGTCTTCGACGATCAGTAAAGAGGGCGTGCTCATGATTGTATACCGTTTAGGGGGAAGGTGATTCTGAATTCGGCACCGGGGGCGGTTCCTGTTTCCAGTCTGCCGCCTAACTGGCCAGCTAGTATGTGCACGAGGCGCAGACCGAGCGAATCGGATTGCCGCCAGTCCCGCCCAACCGGCATGCCGACGCCGTTGTCGCTCACCCGCAAGCAGGCCATTGCGGTAGCTGGATCACGTTCCAGCGTCACCGTCACTTCTCCTGCCCTGCTGTTGGGAAAACCGTGTTTAAGGGCGTTGCCGGCCAGTTCGTTGAGGATCAACCCGCAGGGCACCGCCTTCTCGATCGGCAGTACAATGGGTGCGATAACAAAACGAAGTTGCACCTTCTCAGCCAGAGCACCATGAGAGCGCCAGAGATATTCTAGCAGGCTGGCGGCATATTCGGCGAAGTTTAATTGGGCCAGGTTACCCGTTTGATACAAATTTTCATGGACCAGCGCCATCGCACGGACACGATCACGCACGTCGCCGAACACCGCGCGCATTCGCTCGTCAGTCAGACTGTCGGCTTGCAAGCTGATCAGACTGGAAATAACCTGGAGATTATTTTTTACCCGGTGATGGACTTCCCGCAGCAACACCTCTTTCTCCGCCAGTGACGCCTTTATCTGCTCCTCCGCCTGCTTGCGTTCAGTGATGTCGAGGCCTGAACTGATGGCATACTTCATCTTGCCATCCTCAATGATGGCAGTGTTGGACCAACTAATCAGACGGCGTGAACCATCTTTGCTGACCCACTCATTTTCGTGGCTGTTCGGAAAATCTCCGGCCTGCAACTGTTCCCAGGTAAGGAGGACTCCCTCCAGGTCCTCTTCGGGGACAAATAGTTCCCAAAAGATACGCCCCTGGACCTCGGCAGCGGTATAACCCGTTGCCGTCATGCAGGCCTGATTGAAGCCTTGGATGCGGCCTTCCCGGTCAAGAACCACCACCATAGTACCGGCTGTATCCAGCACGGCCTTGTTGAACTGCTCGCTGGCCTGTAACGCTGCTTCGGCCTGCTTGTGCATTATTATTTTGCGATTTAATTCTTCATTGACCTTTTCCGCAGTCGTACGGGCGTCGATCGCATCCTGCATCAGGTTGAGCGCCGCTGTGTGTGAGACATTCAACGCGGTATTGGCTGCCTGGAGTTCGTTGGCGAAGTTTTGCAGCTTTTTCTCGGCTTCCTTGCGTGCGGTTACGTCACGAGAAATACCCTGGAGCCCAATAATGGTATTGGTTGCTTGAATTGGCGCAATATTGATCTCCGCGAAATAGGGTCTGCCGTCCGCCTTGAGCAGACGGAGTTCCAGCGCATGAAGATGTTCCCCTTCGAGAGCCCGCCTAAAGGAAGAGGTCGCGAGATCTTGGTCTTCCTGGGCGATATAGGTGCTGAATTTCTTGCCGATGACCTCTGCGGCATTGTAGCCGTATTGAGAGACCGCTGGAGAGCAAAACACCACCTTGCCGGTAACGTCCAATTGAAAAATGAGATCAACGCTGGTCTCCGCGATAAGTTTGAGGCGCTCTTCGCTCTGTTCCAGGTTCCGGAAGATGATCGCCATGGGTTCTTTGACCCCGGTGACGACGATCGCCCTGTAGATCAAGGCGGAGGAGAGAAAGAGAAAAAAATGACCGACTAGGTTGGCCTGTCCGTAGACGCTGAGGTACCGGGTGAACGCGGCATCCGCTGCGATGGCGCTGACAATTGAAAAGGCCAGCAACTGGAGAACCCTGGCGTCGAACAGAGAGTGTTTTCTGAGAAGTAAAACAAGAGCTGCCAGCAGGATGAAAATAATGATAAATTCGCTGTAGATCTTGAAAGGGGTTAATCCTTTGCCCTCAATGAAACAATCCGGAAACACACCGGAAAAAATCGCCTCGAACAGGAGGGCGGTAATAATGACCTGGACGGTGAGCGCGGCGACTGCGTTCAGTCGCCGGGTGATAAATAACGGAGCGATCAACAAAGACATGCTGAACATATACCGGAAAGCGATCCACAGTTGGGTGGGAAGATTGGTGTCGTATTCAGGGAAGACACCAAAACCTTTATAAGCAAACAAATGCACCAGTTCAAAAGATGCCGAGGAAAGAAAGGAGATGCCGAGAAAAAGGATATAGTGGTTATCAAGAAGCTTTCGTGTGTTCCAGGCGAGGACGAAAATGGTCAGGAGAACGATCGCGCAGATGACTTCAATGAGACTGTGGAAAAGAATAAAGGAATAGAAGCTGCTCGCGTAGAGGCCGAGAGCCGCAAGGATAAACAGATACGCAGGAAGGAGCAGACGGGCTACTGCATGAATTTTGGCGTTACTGATCATTTGTTGCACTACGCACCTCTAGGAAATCGAGCGCATAGCGCGGCGGTTGTCCGGCCTCGGCGCAGAGGGCGTTGATTTCTTTTTTCAGCTCAATCATGCGCAGTTCACGGCCCACCGAAACATTGTTGAATTGGGTCAGTTCCTTGATCTGCCTCTGGATCACCTCTTCAGCCTCCTTGCGTTTACTGATATCCGTACCGATGCCGATAATGGCGACGAGGACTCCTTGTTCATTAAACAGCGGTGCCTTCGTCATGGCCAGGGGGATCATCCGTTTATCCCGGCACTGGACTACAAATTCACCAGACCAGGTTGCCCCTTGAGCAAGAGTCGCCATGATTTCGGGCAGCATCGTCCGGCTTGACTGAGGAGGAAGTATGTCTTCCATCTTTCGTCCGAGGACTTCTTCCCTTGACCAGCCAAACATGGCAATAGCTGTTTTATTCCAGAAGAGTATGGCTTGATCCGGATCGGTGGCGATGACGGCTTGGCCAACGGAATCCAACATCCGTGCCTGCAGGGATAGGTTTTCCTCGGTTCGTTTGCGCACGGTGATGTCGTGGACCGCTGCAAAATGAATGGTGCTTCCCAATGGTGCGGGTCGGCTGTGGGTTTCAACAATAATGCGGGTGCCATCTTTACGTACCATGGTGTGCTCGATTGCCAATCCCTGTCGCTGTTGAATATTCGTCTTCAACCGGTCGATGTCCTCGGAGGCCATGCAATTGGATAGCTCCATGCTTTTAAGTTCGGGAACCGTATAGCCCAACATCTTGGCAAATTGTTCATTGCAGTCCACAATCCGTTCTGCCTTGATTTCGACAATGCCTTCGTAGGTAGCTTCCGCGAACATCGCCAACCGTGCCTTGGTATCGCGCATCATCACCTCGCGGTCATATGCGGCGGCCTTTTCCCGGTTAAGCCGGTAAAATTCGGCGAACAGACACATGCATAAGCCCATGCAGAAAAAAATTACCATCCCTATACGGTCGATAGGCGCTGCGATGCCGAAATGTCCGACCGGCGGCAATACCCAGAAGTTCACCGCCACACCCGTTAAAATCGTAGTCGCCATGCCCGGTCCAAAACCACCCAGCAACACCGCCGCCATCACCGCCGGATAGAAGGTGATGTAGGTGGGAAGACCATGGCCGACCCTGGTTTCCAGAGCCAGGCGTAGCCCCATTGCTGCTGCTGTGAGTGCGACCGCCAGGCCGTAGCGCAAAATCAACCCAAACGGCTGCCGCCATTGCCTCGTAAGGAAACCTTGCTCATGCCATGCTTCCCCTAGCTCCGCCAGGGAGATTTTTCGTCCGTTTTTTTCGCGAGCCACCATTATGGCCGCGATAAACAGATAGACGCCACCAAGATATTGCGTAATCCTCCCCGCCCAATTCAGAGGACAGCCATGAGACGACTGCATCATGACACCGGCCAGGCCCAAGGACAGCAAGGATAGGCCAAGGCCATACCAATAGAAAAATTGAGATGGATGTCGCCGGTTGAAAGACAGCATCTGGTACGCAACCATGATGAACAGGGTAATCGACAAGAGGAGCACAATCTGCCGGACCAGAGTGCCTCCGACGCTTTGCACGAAAAAGACCGGGGTCCAGCCCGCTGCCGCTGCCCCGACCAGCAGAACCACAGCCGCCAACACAAGCGCATAACTCGTCGCCAGCCACCCCCATGGCCGCACAAGCTTTTTGCGCCACAGTATTCCGGTCGCGTGGCAGAACGCCGCCCCCAATACGCCCAGGTTATGCACGGTGATGGTCAGGTTTCCGCTGGTGTCAATCAGCATTGAGGCTGCCAGGGAGGTGAAGCCCCACAGTAACGAACCGCAGCCAAGCATGAGCAAGCCTGATTGGCCACTTTCCAGAAAACGGCGGGCTGTCAAATAGCCGATGCTTAAAGAAACCAGCCAAGTGAAAACAAGGTTCAGCGATAGCCGCAGGATCGGGGATTCGTACGTGGTCTGAGGGTTTGCCACCCAAAGTCCCGCTATGGTCAGTAACAGTAGCGGCAATGGTATCCAGGCATAACGGCTCAGATGATCAGGTTCCAGGAGACGATCCTCGTTTGGCGTCACGGAACTCATGGCGTAACCTCGTCGAAATTCTGCGAATAACGGCACGGCTGCCCAGCCTGTTTGCAATCAGAGGTGTTGTGCATGGTCTATGGATACGTTGAAAGAGAGTGGACGCCCGTACAACCCGGAGATTGTCCCTTTTGGACGGGGTGATTTCTTGGTCGTTTTTTTCCTCTTTTTTTCTTTTCGTTTTTGTACCCGCCGGGCATTTTTTTGGCGAGCGATAACTTGTACCGTCAACGATAAGTTCGTAGGCGTTCTGTCTGTGACGTGGTCAAAGATGCGGTCATGGTTGGACGTTAAAATTAGCCTGCCCAGGTAGAGAACTGGGCGGTATTCATTGACTATCCCAAGACAATTTGTCATAACAACGCAGTCGATTTTTAGGCGGAGGTCTTTTTCAATATTAGTGGAGGAGCGAATGAAAAAGGTAATATGTATGATGCGGATGGCCCGTTCCGCGTGCCTGTGCGTCTTGAGTCTGTTACTGATGACTTCCTTTGCCCAGGCGGCCGTGATCAAGATCGGCGCCATTCTGGCCGAGACTGGTCCGGCGGCATTTTTGGGGGGGCCCGAGATACGGTCCCTGAACATGCTGGTCGATGAGATCAACGCCAAGGGCGGCATCAACGGCAAAACCATCGAGCTGGTCGCCAAGGATTCGGGCGGCAGTCCGGAGAAAGCGGTTTCTTTTGCCAAGCAACTGATTGAAGAGGACAAGGTTTTTGCGATCATCGGGCCATCCACCAGTGGGGAGAGCCTGAGTATCAAGAAGATTGCTGAGGATGGGAAAACCATTCTCATTTCCTGTTCCGCCGCGGAACTGATCGTCAATCCGGTGACTCCGCATGTGTTTAAAACCGCGCCGAGTGACAGCTATGCGGCTCAGCAGATTTTCATGACCATGCAGAAGAAGGGGATCAAGAAAATCGCGGTGCTGGCCGGTAACGACGGATTCGGCAAGGCCGGCAAGGAACAGCTGGCCAAAAATGCTCCGGAGTTCGGCATCACCATTGTCGCTGAAGAGGTGTATGACAAGAGCGCCACCGATCTTTCGGCCATTGTCGCCAAGTTGAAGGCCAATCCTGAAATTCAGGCTGTGGTGAACTGGTCGATTGTTCCTGCTCAATCAATCCTGGCAAAGAATATCAGGCAGGCCGGCTGGGATGTCCCGATCTATCAGAGCCATGGCTTCGCCAATATCAAATATGCCGAGGCTGCTGGAGCCGCGGCCGAGGGCATTATTTTCCCGGCCAGTCGCCTGTTGGTGGCTGAGTCGCTGCCCGCCGGACCGCAAAAAGACTTCCTCCTCAAATATAAGACGTCCTATGAATCCAAGTTCAACGAGAAGGTGTCTACCTTCGGTGGCCATACCTACGATGCCATGACCATCCTGGCCAAGGCCATTGCGGTAGGCGGCGAAGATCGTGAAAAGGTGCGCGCCGCCATCGAGAACATCACCGGCCTGATCGGCACAGCCGGCACCTTTAACTTTTCGCCGACCGATCATGGCGGGTTGGGCCTGGATGCCTTTGCCATGCTCACCGTCAAGAACGGCCAATTCGTTCTTCTGCAACAATAAACAACAGCTTCACTTTCCTCTGGCGGTGCATTGCCGCAGGAACTCAATCATGAGGGGGATGGACCTGGCCGGATCGGGTCCATCCCCCTCATGCCGTTTCATGAATTAAAACTGTTTCGTTTTCCGGGTGAAAAGATCGCTGGCAGTGTTGCCGATGATTCGGGTTCGTGGTATAGCTGCCGCACATTCGCAACAGCTTCCGTGTCCAACCCGTGAAGCGCCCCATTTGAACATCACGTTGAGCAAGGAGAACGTTGAACCATGGAACGAACATTTGCCATTATTAAACCCAATGCCTTTATCGCCGGCAACGCCGGTAAAATTATCGCCCGCATCTATGCCGAAGGGTTCAAGATTGTCGGCATGAAAAAGCTGTATCTCAGCAAGCGCGAAGCCGAAGGGTTCTATTATGTCCATAAAGATCGTCCCTTTTTTGGCGAACTGACCGATTTTATGTCCAGCGGCCCTTGCGTTGTCATGGTTCTGGAGGCAGATGGAGCGATTAAAAAATGGCGGGACCTGATGGGCGCCACCAATCCCGCCAATGCCGCCGAGGGGACGTTGCGCCGCGAATTCGGCGATTCCCTGGAGGCCAACGCCACCCACGGTTCCGATGCCCCGGAAACCGCCGCCTTCGAAATCGGCTACTTCTTTTCTGGTCTCGAATTGCTGGTCTGAGCGCTCGCAACTCCAGGTTTACAGTCATTGGTATAAAAAAGGCGGTCCCTCAGGGGCCGCTTTTTTTATTACCGGCTCGATTTTGAAGGAAGAGCGCTTCGGAACGGGCGGAACTGTTTTGTCCCGGAGAGCCCGGTCGTCTTCCGTGCAGTTGCTCACTCAACGTGGAGCCAGAAGGAGGCGGTGATAATGTTGCCGCCACGATTGAACTGACCAAAGAGCAGGCTTGTTGGTCAGTTTTTCATTTTACGCTCCAGAATGGTCTCTATGGTTGATGCAAAACTTCGGAGTGTCGGCAAAGGCGTCAGGAAAGGGGGCACGGCATGGGATCCTGCGCGTTCTCTCCTGCGTCGATTCAGTCGTGTTGAAGGACTTCTTCAGGATTCACGATAGTGCTCCTCCTTCGCAGCCAGATTTGCAGCCTTTCCATATACAAATAAAACACCGGCGTGACATACAGGGTCAGGGCCTGGGAAAAGAGCAGGCCGCCAACCACGGCCAGGCCCAGGGGTTGCCGTGATTCCGCGCCAGCGCCATAACCCATTGCAATCGGAATGCCGGCCATCAGGGCCGCCATGGTGGTCATCATGATCGGCCGGAAACGGATGACGCAAGCCTCGTGGATGGCATCATGGGCGCTCTTGCCCTCCTGTTGGGCGGCTATGGCAAAGTCGATCATCATGATGCCGTTCTTCTTGACCAGACCGATCAGCATAATAATACCGACAAAAGCGTAGATAGACAGCTCGACCTTGAACAGCAGCAAGGTTATCAGGGCGCCGAAGCCGGCAAAGGGCAGGGCGGTGAGGATGGTCAGCGGATGGATGAAACTCTCGTACAGGATGCCGAGCACGATATAAATGACGATGATCGCCAGGCCCAGGAGCCAGCCCATGCTCTCCTGCGATGCCTGAAACTGTTGGGCGTTACCCTGGAAAGAGGCTTGGATCCCGGAGGGCATGAGCGTGTTAGCCTGTTGTTGCAGATCGGACAGGACTTTGCCCAGGGCAAAGCCGGGCTTGATATTGAACGATAAGGTGACCGAAGGCAACTGCCCCGAATGGTTGATCGAGAGCGGCCCGAGGCCTTCGCGGACGCTCGCCACGGTGGAGAGCGGCACCAGCTGCCCCTGGTCGGAACGGACATGGAGCAGCGTCAGGGCGGAGGCGTCGGTCTGAAACCGTTTTTCGAATTCGACAATAACACTGTACTGATCGTTGGCCCCGAAGATGGTGGAAACGTCGCGGTCGCCATAGGCGCTGTACAGGGTGTTTTCGATCCGCTCCGGTGAAACGCCGAGCAACAGGGCCCGGTTGCGGTCGATGACCAGATTGAGTTCCGGATTATCCATTTGCAGGTCGCTGGACACGTCGACCAGGCCAGGCAGATCGAGCATCACCCGTTCGAGTTTGCGGGACACGGCATAGAGTTGCGGCGTGTCGATGCCTTGCAGGGTCAGCTGGTACAGACTGCGGGATCTCCGGCCGCCAATAGTGATCGGCAGCGGGTTCACCAGCATGGCGCGGATGCCCGGGATGGCGTTCAGTTTGGGGCGCAATTGCTGGATGACCTCGTCAGCATTGAGGTTGCGTTCCGACCGGGGCTTGAGGATGAACATCATGAACCCGGTGGTGTTGGCGCTGATCATGAACCGGTCAATATTGGGGTCTTGCTGGGCAATGGTGCCCAGCTGCATCAGGTGGGCCACCAGGTTCGCCCAGGAAATGCCCTGGTCGGTCTGGGTGGAGACCATGATGAAGCCTCGGTCTTCCGAAGGGATGAACCCTTTGGGCACCACGACGAAGAGGTAGCCGGTCGCCGCCAGAACGGCCAGGGAAACCAGCATGGTGGTCCGTTTGTAACGGAGCACGGTGAGCAGGCTGCGGTCGTACAGCCGCACCATCCATTGATAGCCGGCTTCGGTCAGCTGGTACATCCTTCCCTGCTGGCGATTGCCTCCTTCGTGGAGGAACCGGCTGCACAACATGGGCACCAGGGTCAGACTGATGATGCCGCTGACCAGGACAGCCACGCCGATGGTCACCGAGAATTCGCGGAACAGCCGTCCCATAACCCCGCCGAGGAAGAGCAAGGGGATGAAAATTGCCACTAGGGACAGGGTCATGGAGATGATGGTGAAGCCAACCTCGCGAGCGCCGTCCATGGCCGCCTGCATCCGGGTCTTGCCCATCTCCAGGTGGCGGACGATGTTTTCGAGTACCACGATGGAGTCATCGACCACAAAACCCACCGCCAGGGTCAAGGCCATCAGCGACATGTTGTTGAGACTGTAGCCGAGCAGATACATGACGGCAAAGGTGCCGATCACCGACATCGGCAACGACAGGCTCGGAATCACCGTGGCGCTGAGGTTGCGGATGAAGAGAAAGATCACCAGCACCACCAGGGCCAGGGTCAGCAGCAGGGTGAACTGAATATCTGAGACCGATTCCTTGATGGCTTTGCTGCCGTCCCGCAGCAGGTTGAGCTGAATTGAGGCGGGCAAGCCCTCGGCCAGTTTGGGCAGGAGATTCTTGACGGCGTCGGCGACCTCGATGGTGTTCATGCCCGGTTGTTTTTCGATGGCAAGAAAGATCGATCGGGCCGTAGTCGCGGGGGTATAAAACCAGGCGCCGGACTGGTCGTTTTCAACGCTGTCGATCACCGTGGCCACTTCCGACAAGCGGACGGGCCGGTTGTTGCGGACCGCCACCACCACATTCTTGTACTGCTCGGCTACCTTGAGTTCGCCGTTCGCCTGCAGGGTCAGGTTGCGATGGGGACCGATCAACTGGCCCATCGGCTGGGTCGTGTTCTGGGTGCTGACGGCCTTGGCAACCTCGTCGGCATCGAGATCGAAGCCTTTGAGCGCCCGCGGGTCGAGCTGGACGCGCACCGCATATTTTTGGGTGCCGCGAAGGGTGACCTGGGACACGCCGTTGATCATCGACAACCGCTGGCTCATGGTCTGACCGTATTGATCAAGCAGGGAGAGCGGCAGGGTCGGGCTGCTGAGCGAGATGAACAGGATCGGGTCAACGGCGGGGTTGGTTTTGCGAAACGAGGGCGGCGTCGGCATGGAATCAGGCAAGTTGCGGGCCGCCAGCGAAATAGCGGTCTGCACATCCTGAGCCGCGGCGTCGATATCGCGCTCCAAGGAAAATTGCAGGGTGATCTGGGTGCCGCCGGTGGTGCTGACCGAACTCATGGAATCAATGCCGGGGATAGTGGCGAACTGTTTTTCCAGGACCGTGGCCACGGTCGAGGCCACGGTGTCGGGGCTGGCACCGGGCAGGTTGGCGTTGACCAGGATCGTCGGGTAATCGACATTCGGCAAATCGCTGATCGCCAGTTGCCGGTAGGCGATCAGGCCGAAGAGCAGAATGCTCACCATGACCAGCACGGTCATGACCGGCCGGCGGATAAAGAGATCAGAAATGCCGGTCATCGTTTGGCCTGCGTGCTGCCGGTTCCGGCCGCAGCCTCCTTCTCCTTGTCGTGCGTCCGGCCGCGCTCCTCTATTTTGGAGCCGTCCGCCAACTGTAACTGGCCGTCGATGACCACGCGTTCCCCTTCTTGCAGACCGGCCTCGATCACCGTTTCTCCCTCAAACAGCATGCCGGAGGTCACCGGGCGATAGCTTACGGTCTGATCCTCCTTGACCACATAGACATACATGCCGCCCTGGCCAGCCTGAACCGCCTGGGAGGGGACAACGATGCAGTCGGCCCTGTCGGTCAGGTGCAGACGGACATCAATCAGTTGCCCGGGCCACAGCCGCTGCTGGCTGTCAATAAAGCTGGCTTTGAGCCGGATCACGCCGGTGGCCGGGTCCACTGTGTTGTCGATGAAGGCGAGCGTGCCGGTCAGGGGCTCCTTGCTAGCATTGGCTTCAGTCGCCCTCACGGCAAGGGTTCCGGCCGCACGATAGCGCACAATATCCTGGAGATGGTGCCCGGGGACGGTGAAGGCGGCCAGAATCGGACGGGTCTGGTTGATGCTGAGCATGGGGGTGTCGGCATTGGCCTTGATCAGGTTGCCCTGGTCACTCTGGATTTCTCCGGTGCGGCCGGTGAACGGCGCCCGGATGGAGCAGTATTCGAGTTCAAGCCGGGCGGCGTCGACAGCCGCCTGATCCGCTTTTACCGTGGCCGAGAGGGTTGTCACCCTGGTGGCCGCCTGATCAGACTGCTCCATGGAGACATACCCTTTCTGGGCCGCCAGGGCATAGCGGTCGGCCTCGCGACGGGCATTCTCCAGCTCGGCTTTGTCTTTGGCGAGTCCGGCCTCGGCTTTGGCCAGGTTGGCGGCAAAGGGGCGGGGATCGATGGTGAACAGCAGCTCACCCGCCTTGACTTCGTCCCCTTCCCTGAAATGCACGGTTTTGAGTGTACCCGTCACCTGTGAGCGGATCTCCACTGTAGCGGAAGCCTCGACATGGCCAATGGCATCGATGACAACCGGCAATGTTTTTTTTGTGCTCGCCGCGACCGTCACCGCAACGGCGGCTCTTTTTTTCTGGCCGCTTTTCCCCTCTCCCTCTTTGCCGGTCGAGCAACCTGCTCCGGTCAGCAGCAGAAGCAGGCAAATCAGCGACAGAAGAACCAGATGAGGGGGATGAACAAAAAAAGGCCGCAGGCGGGCCGGCGGGAGCGCGTTAAACGAGCACATTAAAAGGTGTTCCTTGCTTGATGGGTACGCATCAAATCGATGCTGGAAACAGCGGCGGGCGTTGGGGAAGCATCCGGCCAGCCCCCACCCAGGGCTTTGTAGAGGGCGATCATGGCAAGGGCCAGGCGCTGATCGCTTTGGGCGAGTTTATCCTGGGTTTGATAGAGGGCGTTTTCGCCTTGCAGGACATTGAGAAAGGTGGTGATTCCGGCCTTGTACTGGCCGCGGGCAATGAACACCGCCCGCTGGCTGGCATCCACCGCTTCTTTAAATGATTGCTGCGTTGCCCGCTCCCGGTCAAGGGCGATCAGGGCGTTCTCCGCCTCGGTCAGCGCCATGAGCACTGTTTTTTCGTACAGGAGCATGGCACGCTCGCGCCGCGCCTCGCTGATTTCAATGGCGGCTCTTGCCCTGCCGCCATCGAACAACGGCCAGCGCACCGCCGGGCCAGCTGTCCAGAAGCGGCTTCCTGTCGAGATGAGATCGCTGAGGGAAAGGCTTTGCAGGCCGATCAGAGCGGACAGGGAAAAGCGGGGAAACAGTTCGGCGGTGGCCACGCCTACGAAGGCGGTGACTGCGGCCAACTGGCGTTCGGCACTGCGAATATCGGGCCGCTGTCGAAGAAGTTCCGAGGGCAGAATGGCGGGGAGATGCGGCGGCACCAGCGGGGTCGGTCCAGGATCGGCCAGTTCCGTTTTCAAAGTGTGCGGCTGCTGGCCAAGAAGGAGGGCCAGCTGATGCATCGCCTGGGCAGCGCTGCTCTCCAATCCCGGAATTTGACCAGTGGTCTGGGCCAGCAGGGTTTCGGCCTGGGCGACCTCCAACTCACTGCCCAGACCTATCTCGAGTTTATTGCGGACCAACTCCACAGTCTGCTCTTGGCTGCGGCTGTTTTCCCTGGCAATGGCCAGACGCTGTTGGCTGGCGCGCAGTTCCAGATAGCTTCGCGCCACCTCGGCGGTCAGAGTGACGTATGCGTCCCGCTGGTCTTCCACGGTGGCTTCCAGGTTGGCCTCGGCAACTTCCACCTGCCGCCGGATGCCGCCGAAGACATCAATTTCCCAGCCGGCGTCGAAATGAGCCTGGAACAGATCCTGGGTTTGGTCACCGGAGGAAACGTGCTCGCTGCGGCGGCTATTGGTGAAGCTGCCACCGACATCAACGGAGGGGAGTCCGTCCGCGACGGCCAATTGACGCTGAGCCCTGGCTTCGCGAATACGTGTTGCGGCTATCTTGAGATCGGGATTGGCGGCAATGGCTCTGCTGATCAGTGCATTCAGTGGTGGATCTTTAAAGAGGGTCCACCACTGCTGGAGCGTCGCTGCAGGGGCCCTGGTGGCTGCTGCCGAGGCTTCGCTCCACTGGGCGGGCATGACAGGCTTGGGTTCGCGGTAATCAGGACCGGCCGGGGAGCAGGCGGTCATCAACGTCATTCCCCAGGCCGCCAAAAGGAGGACCGAACCGGTTTTGTGGTTCTTCATGAAGTGCATCGGTGCGTTTGCTTACCTGAACAGTTCTGTGGTCGAGAGCGGCGGTACCTTGTTGGCGTGAGCGCAGGCTTTTTTGCCGGGGACACCTTTTTCGCCCGCAAGCATGAACCATATAAAAAAGACGATGGTTGCACAATAGATTCCTGAGCGGCCCATTCCCTGCAAACCTGGCGGTTTTCTATCGGCTGGTGATGTTGCTGAAAAAAGGGTCGCCAAGGGTGGAGACGGTTTTGTTGCAAAACGGTGAGCGCACCGTTTTTTTGATGTCATAATTGCGTGAGGAAGGTAAAGTCGGGACGGCTTCAGGCGGCCATTAACCATTTGTGTCTGCCGGCGCGGTCGACTGCTGTCGTACGCGTGATGACGGTGTTTTTGGGAAACTATCCGGACCGCTGCTGTGCAGACCGAGCCATCTTCATTGCATTGAATTATGAGAGGAAAAAAAAACGATTATGAGCCTTGGTTTTCTCGCTAAATTACTGCCACCGCCGGAGAACAAATTTTATCAACATTTTGAGAACGGAGCAGAGGTCTGTGAACTGTCTTCCCAGCTCTTTTACCAGATTGTCCATTCCGATTTGAAAGAGCGGGAAGAATATCTGGTTCATGCCAAAACCTATAAGCGCAGGGCGGTGGAGGCCCTGGAAGGCAGTCTCTCCCTCCTCAACGCCTCCTTTATCACCCCGATTGACCGTGAAGATATTCAGCTGATCTCAACCTATCTCTACAAGAGCACCAAGGTCATTCTCAAGGCCTGCGTCAATCTGCGCATTTACAAAATCGATTCCTACAACGATATCGTCAAGAAACAGGCGGAGATTCTGATTAAATCGGCGGAAGAGCAACGAACCATCATCTCCATGCTGAAGAACAGTGCGCCGCTAAAAGACATCACCGACTGCAACTACCGGATCAAGGATATTGAAAATCGCGGTGATGAGATTCTGTTCACGGCCACCGAAGAGATTTTTTCCGGCAAGTACGATGCCCTTTATGTGCTGAAATTACGAGACATCTACAAGGGGATTGAGAATGCGCTGGATATGTGTTCGGTGATCTCCGATCTGATTGTTAATGTCGCCCTCAAGCACAGCTGAGAGCCCCCCTATCTTTATATCGCGAGCGGAAGTTTGTGTTGCCGTTCTGAGTGCGCCACGGAAAAAAGGAAGAGACTAAATGGTTCTGACCCTGCTTATTTTTGTTGTCATCACCGCTCTGATTTTTGAATACATCAACGGGTTCCATGATTCCGCCAACGCCATTGCCACGGTGGTTTCGACCAAGGTCCTGTCCGCCCGCGCTGCAATAATCTATGCTGGAGTGCTCAATATATTTGGCGCCTTCATGGGCACGCATGTGGCCAGCACCATTGGCAAAGGCATTGTCGCCACCGACAGCGTCACCCAGGGGGTGATTCTCTGCGCGTTGTTGTCGGCCATCATTTGGAACCTGATCACCTGGTACTATGGCATTCCTTCCAGCTCCTCCCACGCCCTGATCGGCGGTTTGATAGGGGCAGCAATCTCCAAGGCCGGGTATCACGTGGTTTTATTCGACGGTGTCACCAACAAGGTGCTGATTCCCATGATCACCTCGCCGCTCCTCGGATTTGCCATCGGGTTTCTCTGCATGGTGACCATCTTGTGGGTGTGCTCCAAGGCGAAACCGAACACCGTTAATAAATATTTCAAGAAATTACAGCTGGTTTCCGCCGGGATCATGGCGCTGAGCCACGGCAGCAACGACGCCCAGAAGACTATGGGTATCATCACCCTGGCCCTGGTCAGTTACCACACGCTGCCGACCTTCGAGGTACCCTACTGGGTCATCCTTGGTTGTGCGGTGACTATGGGCCTGGGGACCATGGCCGGCGGCTGGCGGATTATCCGCACCATGGGCAGCAAGATGATCAAACTCAAGCCGGTACACGGCTTTGCCGCCGAAACCTCGGCTGCCGCTGTTATCCTCACTGCCTCCCATTTCGGTATCCCGGTCAGCACCACCCACATTATCTCCACCTCGATCATGGGCGTGGGCAGCACCAGAGGGATTCATGCCCTCAAGTGGGGGATCGTTGGCAACATCGTTATGGCCTGGGTGCTCACTATCCCCGTCTGCATGGTGATTGCCGCTATTTTGTACCGTATTCTGCCGGTCTGATTGTCCGCTGCATAAACGATGAAAGCCGGGTCACAATTGACCCGGCTTTTTTTGTTGACCCTCGCGCCTTTCCTCTATCCCGTATTCAGTCAAAACAAGAGAGGCGGCATGATCCGCTGACCATGACGGGAAAAGAAAAAAAATGGTCAGGCGACACTGGCCTCTCGCCGCACCCGGTCGAGCACCTCGCGTACCTTGCTTGCGAGGACCTGCGGCGTGATCGGCTTGAGGAGTACTTCCTGGATGCCCAGCAGATCGAGGTTCTCCCCGGCAAGCTCATCCTTATATCCCGTGTAGATGATCATCGGCATCGATATACCTGCCTCGCGGAGGTCGCGGGCCAGGGCAATCCCGGTCAACCCGGGCATGGTCAGGTCGCTGACCACCAGTTCGACTTCACCGTGCTGTTCATGGAGGAATGCCAGGGCCAGGGCGCTGTCGGTGAATTCCGTCACTCGGTATCCCAGGCCCAGGAGAATTTCTCTCCCGATTTCAACCAGAAAGGGGTCGTCATCCACATACACAATGTGTTCGTTGCCTGGAACCAGGTTTTCTTCGCAGGGTGGAGCGATGTCCGCGGCTTTTTCTGTCAAGGGCAGCCAAACGTCAAAAATTGTCCCCTGTCCAGGGGTGGACTCAACGGTGATCAGCCCCTTGAGACTTTGAACGATGCCGTGCACCACGGAAAGGCCAAGGCCGGTGCCTTCATCTTTGTTCTTGGTGGTAAAGAAAGGGTCAAAAATACGGCCGCTGATCGATTCGGGGATGCCGTGTCCGGTATCGCTGATCCGGATCCGGACATACTTGCCTGGCCCAAGTTTGGTGTTCAGCTTGACCAGTTTCTGGTCTGAACCGGCTTCGTCCAGGGCAACCGACAGGGTGCCGCCCCGTTCCCGCATGGCATGGCCGGCATTGGTGCAAAGATTGAGCACAATCTGGTGGATTTGCACCGGATCGGCCAATACCGTTGCGTCTGTATGGAGACAGTCCTCGATGACGATAGTGGAGGGCAGGGTCGCCCGCAGCAGATGCATCACCTCCTGGATCACCGGCCGCAGTTGCACCGGTTGCATCGAGGTCTCCGTTTTTCGACTGAAGGCGAGAATCTGATAAATCAGTTCCCGCGCTTTTTCGCCGGCCGCAAGGATCTTTTGCAGGTATTCCCGCATCCGGCCGTCGGCTCTTTCTTTCATCAGAAGAATTTCCGCATACCCGATGATCCCCGCAAGAATATTGTTGAAATCATGGGCAATGCCGCCCGCCAGGGTGCCGATGGCCTCCATTTTCTGGTTTTGGCGGATTTCCCGCTCCAAAAGGACCCGTTTGGTGTCGTCGAAGAGATAGCCTCGGGTGCGCACCAGCGTGCCGTTGCTGTCAAATTCACCGATTATATTGCCAATGCAGTAGAGCGGGCTGCCGTCCCGCCGCTGGAACTTGGCCTCATACCGCTCCAGCTTGCCCTCGCCGCGAATTTTTTCGAGATGAATGTCCCGGTCCGCAGCGACGGTATAATGGTTGACCACATTGGTCCGTTTGATGTCGTCAATGGTTTCGTAGCCGAACATGCGGGCAAAGGCGAGGTTGCAGTCAAGAACCTCCCCTTCTGCCGAGACGATGAAATCGCCGGTGAGGTCCTCGTCAAAAAATTGGCGGTACCGCGCCTCGCTGGCCCGTAGCTCAGCCTCCGCCTTTTTCAAGGGACTAATATCGACAAAACTCTCGATCAGATAGTGGTCTCCCCCGTTTTCAATGCTTGTCACACTTTTCAGCACCGCCAATTCGCTGTGGTCAGCCCGCAGTATCATTCGTTCGCTCAGGTCAATCTGTTCGTTGTGGTCCAGGACGGGGCAATCGTTCTGTTCCTTGGGACAGACAAAAGCATGGCAGATCCGGCCGATCATATCCTCCGGAGAACGCCCGATCATGGCCGCTCCAGCCTTGTTGATGGCAACGATATGGCGGTCGTCGGCGGCTACAACCATGACGCCGCAGTTGATAGTGTCAAGCACCCTCTGGAGATATCGTTCTTTTTCTTCCTGGCTTTCATGAAGCTTTTGCAGGGTGCCGAGCATGGAGTTGATTGTTTCGGCCAGAGAGCCGATTTCATCCTGCCCCTGCACTGTGACGCGCTGTTCCGGAACACCTTTTTCCCTGATCCGGTCGATCTCATGGGCCATGCGCACCAATTTGCGGAGCACAATCCGGTTCAAAAGGAGGATGAGAACTACCACAAAAACAAAACCGAGAAGCGCCGCGGAAACTGCATGTTGTTTCCATATCGCATAGCCTTGCCGGAATATGGTGCGCGGCAGCGTGATCGTCGCCGCCAGCTTGGGTTGTCCGGAAAGATCGGCAAGCACGGTCGAGGCGAGCAGGGTGTTGTCATCGACCCGTTCATACCGAAAGTGTCCGGCGTCTTGCGGTATAGTCTTGGGGTCTGGGGATTGCAAGGGATGAAAAGCCAGCTGCAATTGCGTCAGGGTGCTGATCCGTTCGATTTCAGCTTTGTCGAGATACCGGCCGATGAGCAACCTTCCACGACTTGGCTCATTCCTCAGGCTCGGGACAATAGGGGCGGAGATGATCAGCAACGGCGCCGCGGGCGTGATGATTACCCCTCTTTCAATCTCCGGGGTGCCAGGAGAGGGTTGCACAAGCCGTGGAAGGGCTCGGATTGCCTTGACCGTCGAGAGGTCTGGCTCAGTCGGTTGGGCGTTGACAAGATTAAAAAACTGCTGATGCACCAATTCGCCCTGGGCATTGAAATATATCATGAAGTTGAGACGCTGTTCGACAAAGGTCGCATCCATGAGATTATTCTCAATGTATTCAGCGTTACGGTCGCTCACGAATTGGAAGGTGTCGTCCCAGAAGGCCCAGTCCGAGCAAAAGGCTTGCAGTTTATCCAGGGTCGAGTCGATTTCATTGACCACCCGATGGACCTGGACCTCGGCGTCATCCTGTTCAAGGGATGCAAACCGGCTCAGTACCAGGTTTCGTGAGGTCAAGACCAGGGCTATAACCAGCATGATGACGACCACTAAAACAGAAGTGGCTGTTTTGGTGACAATACTACTCTTGAAGGTGCTAAAAGGGTACATGTGGCGCGCTGTCCTTGATGGCGATCGAATGGAGAAGGAAGACGAGGCGCCACTGTTGTCGAGGGTTTTAATGTGTATGGCTTGAGTATATACTACCCTTGAAGGCTAGATAAAGAATTATTTCCATTAACCGGGTAGGGATGCCCGCTGCCAGTGCGGCCAAGTCCTTCCGGTGGGGTAAGAGGAGTTGTCTTCAAGATTGTTGAGCGCTATTCCTTTCCAAGAACATCGGCGAGATGCTGCTCTCGGGGGGCAGCTGTTGGGAGGGAGGGTCTTTTGCTTACCTGCAGGCGTCGATTTTCGGGGTGTGGTTGAACAGGTCCGCCAGTCGCCGGAAAAGGGAGGTGATTCCCCGCCAGAGACGGGGAATCATCCAGATGGACACCAGGAGAAAGAGGCCGAGGAAGACGAGAAAAACCCAGGGATGCTTGACAGCGGCCCATATCCCGCCGACCACCGCCACATCCTCACTGATCGAAAGTGTCCAGTTGGTGAAGGGTTCGGGCGAGGTGTTGACCAGGACCCTGGTGCCTGCCTTGACGGCATGGGCGCCCGCGGAAACGGTTCCACCCACGATGCCGGCCGCAACCATCATGGCCGGATCCACCTGCCCCACCGCTCCGGCGGCCAGGATCGCGCCAGCCGGTATGCGAATGAAGGAATGCAGGGTGTCCCAGGCCGTGTCGACACCCGGAACTTTATCCGCAAAAAACTCGATCGCATACATCAGGCCCGCCGCGCCAATCACCCAAGGATGGGCCAGCACCTGAAGATCCGGGGGCAAATGAATTGCTCCATTGAGCGCCATCAGACCCAGCATCAGCATGGCGGCATACAGATTGATGCCGCTGGCCCAGGCTACGCCCATGGTTAGGGCGATGATGCTGGCGATTTGGCTGGAAGCGTCCATCCTTGAGCGGGTGTTCTGTTTAGTTCTGGCGGACCGGGTTGATGACAATATTGACGCGCCGGTTCATTGCATCGCTGGAAGAGATCGGTTGGGACTCGCCGTAACCGATGGCCTCGATGCGCCGGGTATCAACACCGCGCTGTCCCAGGGCGTTCTTGACCGAATTGGCCCGCTGTTGGGACAACTGCTGGTTGTATTGTTCGCTGCCGCGCGAGTCGGTATGGCCTTCGACCCGGATCGTGGTCTGCGGATATTTGTTAAGTACGTTCGAGATGCGATCCAGTTCGCTGTACGCGCCGGGTTTGATTTGGGCGGAATCGTAGTCAAAGAACATGTCGCTCTTGAAGGTGGCGGTCAGTACATCCTGGTCGCGCTGAATGCTGGCGGATTCGACTTGCCGCAGATCTTGTTCCTGGCTGTCCATGTACGCCCCGATCTGGTTGCCGGCGATGCCGCCCAGAGCCGCACCGATACCCGCGCCAATTAGGGTGCTGGTGGTGTTGTGGCCAATCGCCTGCCCGAGAATCGCGCCAATACCGGCTCCGGCAGCGGCCCCGACACCGGTTCCCGTTTGTTGTTTGGTGGCGCCTGCGCAGCCGGTCAGCATGGCGGCAAGCGCGATAATAGTGGTCATTCGCATCATTTGATTCATAAAAGCTCCTTACATTGATATGGTGTTAATGTGGACCTGGACAGGTAATCATCAGTTGAGGCCTCAGCACTGCAAGTGTACCCCTGCAGTTAAAACTAGTAAAATTATAATGCACTTTCGGGCAAAATGGGAAATGAAATCAAACCAAGACACATGAATGATAGCGTTAATGTGCGTTTTTAAAAGGATAGTAGTGATTGGACGCATCTGTCGATAAAGAAGTGCGTCCAACAATTGGCAGTCTGCAGCAAATGTGCTAGGAGTCCGTACTTGAAAAATAGCCGTAGTTCCCCCTGAAATTTTTTCGGAAAGCTGGATTGCAATGGAATCGCAAGGGATAAAAATTGCAGACATCCTCAAAATAGAGAATTCGTTCATCACCCTGTTGGCACGTTTTAAAAGCGATTTGAATAAGTTGGGCATTGTCTACCTGCATCCCGGTGACAAAAAGCCAATGCAGTTGTTCTCGCCGGAATTTGCCTCTCTGTACACAACACTGGTCTCGGATTTTCATGTGGGCTTCACCACGGGGGCTATTGTCGGTCTGGCCAGGGAAAGCACACCGGCCGACGCCTGGAAAAGCGACACCATTGAAAGAAACTTCCAGGATAAAAATAGCCTCCACCAGGGAATTTTGAGAATAATCAATGAGGAAGATGGCATACCGGTTTTCATGCACAGAACCCATGCCATTGGCAATATCGCGCCAGCATTGGGGTATCTTTTCAGGGGAAATCACCAGGAAGTGCAAAAAGCCCTGGACCGGTACAACTGCATCCAGAAAAGCATTGTCGCCAAGATACTGGAGGGTAAACCCAGTCAACCCAGCGACATCTTGATCAATGCCAGCATGGTTGGCGATGGCCTCAAGTCAGATCGCCGTGCCAGTGCGATCAGCAAGGCACTCGACTCGTTAACTCTTTCTTCAGGCTATTAGCCTATTATCAGACCAGGATGCACTCTATTTCGACCTACCGCAGCCGACCGGAAGCAAGGCGTTTGTTGGTAAACCTTGTCCTTGCAAGGTGATTGCCGTCGCTTCTTTTTCTTGACCTGCACTGGAATATCGGAGAAAAGAAAAGTTCTTTCTCACCACAGGGGGATGCGATGCTCGTCAGAATGCTTGCAGGTGATTCCTTTGCCGCCAACTGCTACATCGTTGCCTCGGAAGCGACCCGTCGAGGCCTCATCATCGATCCGGGGGTGCAGGCGGAACGCATCATAGAGACAGTAGCGGAGCTGCATCTGTCGATCTCCTGCATAGCGCTGACCCATGCCCATATCGACCATTTCAGCGCGCTCGATATCATCCGGAAGACCTACAATGCGCCCTTTGCTGCTTGCGGCGGCGATACCCCCCAGACCTCTACCGCGCCCCGCCTGATCATCCCCGGATTGACCTTTACCCCCTATCAGCTTCCTTTTCCTCCCGACAAAGTGCTCAAGGACGGTGATGTCCTGACCGTTGGCGACATTCAACTCACCGTTCTGCACACCCCGGGGCACAGTAGCGACAGTCTGTGTTTTTTGGGGCATGGGGTGGTGTTCAGCGGCGATACCCTGTTGCGGCGCACAATCGGCGCGGCTCTTCCCGGGCTATTCTCCGGCCATGATCACCGGCAATTGCGGGACAGCATCCAGCATAAACTGTTGCCCCTTCCCGATGACACCATTGTCTACCCGGGACACGGCTTTTCGACCACCATTGGCGAGGAGCGGAGGCTGAATCCGATGCTGCACGCTTGAGTCACGACCCGATAGTGCCGCATTTAGCGGTTTTTTTACAAGGGGAGGGGGAGGCGATACCCCTCCGACCCGGCCGTTCAGCGGCGGCAGGTTGATTTAGATATGGCGGCTGTACTCTTTGATGATTACAATGAGTTGCACTGTTACTTGAGGATACAATGTGGTACTTTTTTCTGTATCGTCCAACACCCTTGATAGCCCATTCTTATGGCGATGATGCCTGATTTCACCGACAAAACCATCGTGGTGACCGGAGGGGCGCAAGGAATCGGCCGGGCGGTTGTGGAATATCTGGTGCGCCGGAATGCCTCCGTGGTGATCGCCGATTGCGATGTGGAGGCGGGAGAAGAGCTGGCGGCACATCTCAATATACCGGAACGGCTCTCTTTCATCCCCACTGATATCGGGTCGGAGGCGGAGGTCCGGGCCTGCATCGAGCACACCCTTTCCCGGTACGGCTGGCTGGACGGGCTGGTCAACAATGCCGGCATTGCCAACCCCAGGCGGATTCCGGTCACCGATGTGCGGCTTGAAGACTGGGAACGGATGATCCGGATTAATTTGACCGGGGCCTTTCTCATGGTGAAGCACGCCGCTCCCTACCTGGAACAGCGCAGGGGCGCGATCGTCAATATTGCCTCCACCCGGGCGCTGCAGTCGGAACCGCACACCGAGGCTTATGCCGCCTCCAAGGGCGGCCTGGTGGCCCTGACGCACGCGCTGGCAATCAGCTTTTCCCATCGCATCCGGGTCAATGCCGTGCTGCCCGGCTGGATTGACGTCAGCGGCCTTCGCAAAACGAGCCAGCTATTCGAGCCGCACTTGACGGAAGAGGATCATCGCCAGCACCCTGCGGGCCGCGTGGGCGTGCCCAACGACGTGGCCGCCCTGGTGGCGTATCTGCTTGCTGAAGAAGCGGGGTTCATCACCGGCCAGTCGGTTGTTGTGGACGGCGGCATGACCAAGAAAATGATCTATGTAGCATAAGGAGGTCTCGATGTGATGCAGCCTATCCGGTTTGTGCCAGTGATTCTGGTGTTGCTCCTCCTGGTTGCCGATGGTGCCACTTTGTGGGCCGAGGATAAACAGGGGCGGAAGCACGATACGCTCGAAACCTTGGTGACCAAGGCGGTGACCGAAAACCCCGAGGTCAAGGCCTCGGAGGAACGGTGGCGGATGAGCGTTGAGCGGGCCCGGCAGGCAGGGGCGCTTGAGGATCCGATGATGATGCTGCGGGTGCAGAATGCCCTGATTCGTGACCCCCTTGATTTCAAACGCGATGAAATGACCGCCAAGGTGATCGGCATCAGCCAGAAACTGCCCTTTTTCGGTAAGCGCGATCTGATGCGGGAAGAGGCTGGATTCGAGGCGGAAGCCGAACGCTGGGTGGTCGAAGAGCGGCGCTTGGAATTGCGGCGGATGATCAAGGAAACCTGGTATCAGATCTATCTGGTGGACCGTTCGCTGGAAACGGTGGTCTCCACGATCAAACTCCTGGATGATCTCGTCCGCCAAGCTGAATCCATGTACAGTGTCGGCAAAGCCGGTCAGCCGGAGGTTTTTCAGGCGCAGCTCGAGCGTTCGAAGATGGAGGAAATGCGCATCGGTCTGGAGCAAAAACGTAAATCTCTGGCTGCCACACTCAACACCCTGGCCTACCGTCCACCGGAAACGGCTATTCCATTGATTCCCAAGATGACCCTGCCGTCCCTGTCCCTTTCTGCTGCCGAACTGGAGCATCTGGCCTATACCCACCGGCCGGCGCTGAAGTCATTGCAGGCCAAGATCGACAAAAGCGAGGCCGGCGCCAAATTGGCGGAGAAAGAGTTCTATCCCGATTTCACCGTTTCCCTGGAATACATGCAGCGGGATGAGGTGATGGATATGGGGGGCGATGATATGTACGCTGCGCAATTGTCCTTTAATCTGCCGGTTCAGACCGACTGGCGTCAGGCCAAGGTTGCCGAAATGCAAGCATCACGGCGGATGGCGGTTCACGAATTGGCGGCCCTGCAAAACCAGATTCGTTTGGCCGTTAGTGACGGCTTGGCCCAGATGGAACGCAGCCGCAAGCTCACCCGGCTCTACGATCAGGGGATGCTTGCCCAGGCCGGCGGTGCGGTGCAGTCGGCCATGGCCGGCTACCGGACCGATACAGTGAAATTTTCCGAAGTGCTCGGCAGCCGCATGGCCCTGTTCAACTTCGAACGGGAATATCATGGCGCTATGGCCGAGCACCAGATGCAGCTGGCGGTGCTCGAAAACGTGGTTGGCATGCCTTTGCCGCCAACTCCGTAAACCGCTCCGGAGTCAGAATAGATGATGATAGATGATGATCTCGCGGATTGTTGAGGAGCATTGATGAGAGTGACAGCAGCGGTAAAAATACTGGCGGTGTTTGTCGGACTGACCCTGGCCCTCGGTGGCGGCTACTTTCTCGGCCTCAGTCGTCATGATCACGAGCTAGCGGTTTCAGAGACGAGGCAGGAGGCGGCTAAGGTCCAGTACACTTGCTCCATGCATCCGTTCATTATTCGCGATGCCCCCGGCGCCTGCCCGATCTGCGGCATGGCCCTTACCCCGGTCAAGGCGGCAGGAAGCGGCGGCAAAAACGAGGCCGGGCAAGAGGCAGGGGGTGCTTCGGAGGGCATCCGGATCGACCCGGTTACCCTGCAGAATATGGGCGTGCGAACCGAGAAGGTGGCCAAACGGTCCCTGCAACGGACCATCCGTACCGTTGGTCTGGTAACCGTTGCCGATGACCGTCAGTTTTCGGTCAACACTAAGGTTGAGGGCTGGGTGGAACGGCTTTATGTCAATCAGCAGGGGCAGCCGGTGAAAAAAGGGCAGCCGCTTTTGGAGATCTACAGCCCCGAACTGGTAGCCGCTCAACAGGAATACCTGCTCGCCGTGGAAAATAGACGGCGATTGAGCGGCAGCCCCTATCCCGAAATCGCCACCAGCGCCGGCCGGCTGCTGGAGGCGGCTCGTACCCGCCTGCGCTACTGGGATATCGGCCCTGACCAGCTCCGCAACCTGGAACGGACCGGCCAGGTGCGCAAAACTCTGACCCTGACCAGCGAACACGGGGGGATCGTCACCAGTAAAAAGGTGTTGGCCGGGGCGCGGATCATGGCTGGCGAGGAACTCCTCCAGATTGCCGATCTATCCACGGTCTGGATCATCGCCGATATCTATGAATACGATCTTCCCTGGGTCAAGACCGGGCAGACTGTGCAGGTGGCGCTGCCCTTTACGAGCGGCAAGGTGATCGACGGCACCATCGCCTACATCTACCCGACCATGGAGAATGAAACCAGGACGGTCAAAGCGCGCATCGAGGTGGCCAATCCCGGTTTTGAGTTGAAACCGGCCATGTACGCCAATGTTGCCATCGCCGCCGAGGTGGCAGCGGACACCTTGGCCATCCCCATCACCGCGCTGCTCAATTCCGGCAAGGGGCAGACAGTCTTTGTCGGCCTGGGTGATGGCCGGTTCGAACCGAAGCCCGTGCAGACGGGGGTGCGCGGCGATGACGGCTTCGTCCAGATTCTTTCTGGACTCAGCGAGCATGATGCGGTGGTGGTTTCCGCCCAGTTCATGCTCGACTCGGAAAGCAGGCTGCGCGAGGCCCTGGACAAGATGCTGGCTCCGAAGCCGGAGGAAGCCGTTCCCCCTACAGAGCCCAGTCCCGCGGTCAAACCGGATCAGCCGGACAAGGCCGATGCCAAGGCCCTGGACGATTTGTTCAAATAAGATGGTTTGTACACAGCTAGAAACCGATTTTCCTGTCATTTCGAGCGGAGCGAGAAAACTTGAACTCCGGGAGATTTTTAGTCGCAGTGCCCCTCGAAATGAGACGAGAGTATGTATTTTTCAATTCGTGCAAATGAGCGCGATAACGGACATACACCCTGGGAGCCGCCATGCTTGAAACCATTATCGCCTGGTCGATCCGCAATAAATTTCTGGTGAGCCTGGCGACGCTCTTTGTGGTGATTTCGGGGATCTATTCGTTGCGGCAAACCCCGGTGGACGCTATTCCCGACCTCTCCGACGTCCAGGTGATCGTCTTTACCGAATACCCCGGCCAGGCGCCCCAGGTGGTGGAGGACCAGGTAACCTACCCCCTGACCACCCGCATGCTGTCGGTACCGGGCGCTAAGGTGGTGCGGGGCTATTCATTTTTCGGTTCTTCCTTTGTCTATATCATCTTTGAGGACGGCACCGACATCTACTGGGCCCGTAGCCGGGTGCTCGAATATCTGAGCACCACCTCGGCCACCCTGCCGCAGGGAGTGACCCCGACGCTTGGTCCCGATGCCACCGGTGTCGGCTGGATTTTTCAATACACCCTGGAGAGCAACCGGCACAACCTTCAGGAATTGCGCTCCATCCAGGACTGGTATCTGCGCTATGAGCTGACCTCGGTCGAGGGCGTCTCGGAAGTGGCGAGCCTGGGCGGCTTTGTCAAGCAGTACCAGGTGGCGGTCGACCCCAACAAACTGGCCGCCTACCGGATTCCGATCACCGAGGTGATGATGGCCATCCAGCGGGCCAACCTCGATGTTGGCGGCGGGTCCATCGAAATGGGCGAGACCGAGTTCATGGTCCGCAGCCAGGGCTATATCCGCAGCCTGGACGATCTGGGCAGTATCGTGGTCATGGCGACCAGCGAGGGTACGCCGGTGCTGGTCCGCGATCTGGCTGAGGTGCGGCTGGGGCCCGAGATGCGGCGCGGCGTCGCCGAATCGGACGGGCAGGGCGAGACGGTTGGCGGTATCATCGTTATGCGCTTTGGCGAAAACGCCCTGGCCACCATTGAGCGGGTCAAGGCCAAGCTGGAAACCTTGAAAGCCGGCCTGCCGGATGGGGTGACGATCAAAACCGTCTATGACCGGGCCGGGTTGATCGAACGGGCCGTGGCCACCCTCAAGGAGAAACTGCTGGAGGAATCCATTGTCGTCGCCCTGGTAACCCTCCTCTTCCTAGCCCATCTGCCCAGCGCCCTGGTAGCGATCTGCACCCTGCCGGTGGCCATTCTCCTGGCCTTTGTGATCATGCATGCCCAGGGGATCAACGCCAATATCATGAGCCTTGGCGGTATCGCCATTGCCATCGGGGCGATGATCGACGCGGCCATCATCATGATTGAGAACGCTCACAAGCACCTGGAGCGCGATCGCGGCCGCAAGCCCCACTGGCAGATCATCCTGGATGCCGCCAGCGAAGTGGGTCCGACCCTGTTTTACTCGCTCTTGGTGATCACCGTTTCCTTTGCGCCGGTGTTCACCCTCACCGAACAGAGCGGCCGGATGTTCAAGCCGCTGGCCTTCACCAAGACCTATGCCATGGCGGCGGCGGCATTGTTGTCGATCACCCTGGTGCCGGTGCTGATGGGCTGGTTCATCCGCGGCAAAATCAAGGCCGAGTCGGCCAACCCCCTCAACCGCATCCTGATTCGCTTCTACCATCCGGTGGTCGACTGGGTGCTCAAGTGGCGTACACTGACCCTGCTGCTGGCGTTCGCCGCCATGCTCTCCATCGCCTGGCCGCTGTCAAAGATAGGTTCCGAGTTCATGCCGCCACTCTACGAGGGCGATCTCCTCTATATGCCCACCACCTTTCCGGGGCTGTCGGTGACCAAAGCCAAGGAAATTCTCCAGCAGACCGACCGCATTATCCGCCAGTTTCCCGAAGTGGAACATGTTTTTGGCAAGGTCGGACGGGCCGAGACCGCCACCGACCCGGCGCCGATGATGATGCTCGAAACCACGATCATGCTCAAGCCGGAAAGCGAATGGCGGCAGGTGCCGGCCATGCGTTTCTACTCCACCTGGCCGGGTGCGCTGGAGTGGCTGAAAAGCCCCCTGCGCCGCCTCTGGCCGGAAGAGCAGACGATCACCGTCGACCAGCTGATCGACCGCCTCAATAGCGCCATCCAGTTTCCTGGCCTCACCAATGCCTGGACCATGCCGATCAAGACCCGGATCGACATGCTGTCCACCGGCATCAAGACTCCGGTCGGGATAAAGGTCATGGGCAACGATCTGGCAACGCTTAGCCGGATCGGGGCGGAGATCGAGGCCCTGGTCGGTTCTCTGCCGGGAACGCTCAGCGCCATCTCCGAGCGGGCGGTGGGCGGCAACTACCTCGATATCCGGATCGACCGCGCCAAGGCGGCTCGCTACGGCATCAATGTCGGCGCAATTCAGGAGGTCATCCGGACAGCGGTGGGCGGCATGGCGGTTGCGGAAACGGTTGAGGGGCTGGAGCGCTATTCGGTCAATGTCCGCTATGCCCGCGATTTCCGTAGCGATCCCGAAGCACTGCAACGGGTGCTGGTGCCGGGTCCGGGCGGCAGGCAGATCCCTCTGGCCCAGTTGGCCGAAATCGGAATCAGCCATGGTCCCGATTCGATCAAGAGCGAGAACGGCCGCCGCACCGCCTGGGTCTATGTCGACATCAAAGGGATCGATATCGGCACCTACGTGACCAATGCCCGCAAGGCGGTGGAGGCGCACATCAAGCTGCCGCCCGGCTACAATATCGTCTGGAGCGGCCAGTTCGAGTACATGGAGAAGGCGAGGGCGCGACTGCAGGTCATCATTCCCCTGACCATCTTGATCATCTTCGTCATCATCTACCTGAGTACCAAAAGCCTGATCAAGACCGGCATCGTTTTTCTCGCCGTGCCCTTTTCCCTGGTCGGCGCTTTCTGGCTGCTCTATCTGCTCGATTACAACCTCTCGATCGCCGTTTGGGTGGGGATCATCGCCCTGGCCGGGCTGGACGCTGAGACCGGGGTGGTCATGCTCCTCTATCTCGATCTGGCCCATAAGCAATGGGGCGATCATGGGCGGATGTGCACCCGTGGCGATCTGGTCCAGGCCATCCATCATGGCGCGGTCAAGCGCATCCGGCCCAAGGTAATGACCATCGCGGTGATTATTGCCGGCCTTCTTCCCATTATGTGGAGTCACGGGGCCGGCGCCGATGTGATGAAACGCATCGCCGCGCCCATGGTCGGCGGTGTGGTCACCTCGGGCCTGATGGAACTGCTGGTCTATCCGGTTATCTTTTATCTCTGGCGCGCCCGGCGGCTCAATCCCAGCCTGGTAGCCAGTGCGGAGGAACCGTTACACGAAGACGATATTCACCCCAACCCTCCTCGCATTGAGGATATTTCCAAGGAGAAATAACCATGAAACGAACACTTATTGCATTTGCCATCCTTTCTCTTTTGAATGTGTCATCAACCGCTGTTGTTCAGGCCCAGAGCGATCACAGCCAGCACACGATGCCGCCGCAAGGGGAGCATGGTGCCATGGAGAAGGTGCGCACTAAGACCATAGCGCTCGGCGAACAAACGGTCGAGGGCGTCAAGGCAAAGGGCCTGCTCAACGATGTCGGTGCCGTTATGGCCCAAATGGGAAAAAAAGAAAATTATCATTTCATGGTCATGTTCAGTGACGCCGCAACCGGTGCCGCCATCGAACAGGGCACGGTAGCGGTGAAAATCATTGATCCGCAGACAGGCCAGGCCGGAGAGGCTATTCCGCTGATGGGCATGGGCAATCATTTCGGGGCTGACGTGGCCCTCCCGGCCAAGGGCGAGTACCAGTTCCAGGTGGGAACAAAGCTGGCGGACGGCACTAAACGCCAGTTTAAATTCAGCTACATAATCAAGTAGGTTGGTGTGTTTGGGTCCAATGCTCTTGTGAGGAGGAAACATTATGTTGGCCCGATTGCTTCTCTCGGCACTGTTGCTTTTGTTGTCCTTCCCTGCGCTGCATGCCGCGCAAAAACCGGACGATCACGAGGCGTTGGCCGGGTTGAAAACGGCGCGGGTCATTGTCGATATCCGGGTGGCAGACCCGGATAAACTGGTGTTCAATCTGCAACTCTTGCGGGAAACATACGAGGGGATGGTTGCGCAGGGAGTGAAACCGCGGATGGTGGTTGCCTTTCGTGGTCCAGGTATTGGAATGCTGGCAGCTGGCGAACTCGACGAAGAGGCGCTTGATCTGATTCGGACCTTGAAAAAGAAGGGGGTCCGGTTCGAAGCCTGCGCCTATGCCATGCAGGTCGCCAAGGCCGACCCGGCGGACCTTGTCGCCGAGATCAAGCTGGTGGCCAATGTGCTCAATTCCGTGATCGGCTACCAGAATAAGGGGTATGCCCTGGTGCTCCTCAATTGAGCGGCGGCAAGCGGCTGCAACCCGCCTGTTATCACTGTGGACGTGTGGGAGGCCGGTTTGCGCGGCGTAGGCCCCTTGTGGGTTCGGCGATCAGCGGGTCGTCCGGCCAGTAGTGTTTCGGGTACCGGCCCTTGAGTTCCTTTTTGACCTCTGGATAGCCGCGTTGCCAGAACCCGGCCAGGTCGGTGGTGACCTGGATGGGCCGGCGGGCCGGACTGAGCAGGTGGAGCAGCAGCGGCACCGTACCGCCGCAGATGGCCGGGGTTTCCGCCAGACCAAACATTTCCTGGATGCGGACCGCCAGCAACGGCGGCTCGTCGATCCGGTACTCGATGCGGATGGTTGAGCCGCTGGGAACGCTGATGGCAACCGGTGCCTCGCGCTCCATTCGCTGTTGCCGATCCCATCCCAACATGGTGGTGAAGATCGCCACCAGATTGATTTTGCCCAATTGCGCCGCCTTGCCGATGCCAGCGAGATACGGTTCCAGCCAGCCCAAATCCTTTGCCAGCGATTCATCCCGCAGGTCCGGCCAGTCCGCCTCTGGCCGCCAGGTGCGCAGGAACTGGACCCGGGCCTGGATTTGACGCGCTTCCCGGTTCCACGGCAGACAGACAAGTCCCATCCGGCGGATGCCGGTCAGCAGGGCTTGGCGAGCCGCCTCGGGATCAACGTCCGCAAGCGGCGTTTCCGCCACCACGATTTCCCCCAGACAGACCCGCCGCACGGCCACGACCTTAGCCTGCGCATCATCCCAGTCCACCTGTTCCGTGGTGGTCAGCAAATGGCTGTGCTGCCGCCGTAGTTCCTCGATATCCACCGATTCGGCGAGGAAAATGCGACCTTCCCGCTGGCCGGCATCAAGATGGGGCACCACCAGATACTCGCTGGTCGCCAGGGTATCGGTTGGCGCGAGAAAGGCCCCCCGGCCGGAGGCCAGGAGATACCGCTCCCGCTGACTCGGCCGCTGGCGGGCAATGCGGTCGGGGTAGGCGGCAACGAGCAGGGAGCCGATGGTCGCAAGATCGCGGTTTCCTGGCCTGTTCCCCAGCAGACGCAGCCATTGGCGGGCAGCCTGATCGATCCGGCGGCAAAGCACCGGATCACCGTCTGCACGGCTGCCCCGGTCATCCCCCTTGCGCCGCCAGGTTTCAAGCAAGTGCAGCCGCGTTTCCAGGCTGGTGGTGGTGATGGAACTGTTGCGCCGCAAGAGGTCACGTTCGGACAGGAGGGCGGCAAGGTCGCAGGCCAGGGCGGCATGGCCCATGGAGCGCCCCGTGAGCAGCATGTGGCCAAGTCGGGGATGGAGAGGCAGTTCGGCCAGCTGCCGTCCGGCGGCGGTGATGCGCCCGGCTGCATCGAGGGCTTCCAGGGACCGCAGCAGTTCCCGGGCCTGCTGCCAGGGGCCGGATCGGGGCGGGTCGAGCCATCCCAGTTCAGTCGGTTCGGCAACGCCCCACAGGGCCAGTTCCAGGGCAAGATGGACCAGATCGACATTAAGGATCTCCGGGGGATGAAAAGAGGGGAGGCTGTGGTGCTCGCCCCTGGTCCAGAGGCGGAGGCAGAAGCCCGGCCCGAGCCGTCCGGCACGGCCCGCGCGCTGGTCGGCTGCTGCCTTGGATACCCGAACCGTGGTCAGGGTGCTCAGTCCGCTGGCGGGATTAAAGGAGGGCAGCCGTGACCAGCCGCTATCGACCACGCAGCCGACCCCCTCGATGGTCAGGCTAGTTTCGGCAATTGAGGTGGCCAGGATGATCCGCCGCCGCCCATCCGGATCAGGCAGGATTACCCGGTCCTGTTCCTTTTGCGCCAGATCGCCGAACAGCGGCGCAATCACCATCGTACCGCACACCGGATCGTCGCGCAGCAGGTTATGCACCTCACGGATTTCTCCGGCACCGGGAAGAAAGACGAGAATGTCTCCCTGCTGCTCCCGGACCACTTGCCGCACACCCGACGCCGTGATCCCGGCGATTCGGCCCCGTGGCTCCCGCTGCAGATACTCGATGCGGACCTCAAACGGACTCCCTTTACCGGTCAGGACCGGCACATTGCCCAAGAGCCTGGCCAGGGGGGCGGCATCAAGGGTAGCCGACATCACGAGCAGGCGCAGGTCGTCCTTCAACTGGCAGAGATCGAGGCAGAGGGCCAGGCCGAGGTCGGCATGGATGGAACGTTCATGGAACTCGTCAAAGATGATCAGCCCCACATCGGCTAGAGTGGCATCGGTTTGCAGCCGCCGGGTCAAGATCCCTTCGGTCAATACCTCGATGCGGGTCCCTGGCCCAATGCGCCGGTCGAAACGAATCTGGTACCCCACGGTCTGGCCGATATGTTCGCCGAGCAGCGCTGCCATGCGGGCTGCCGCTGCCCTGGCCGCAAGTCGCCGCGGTTCGAGGATGAGGATTTTTTTGTTGGTCAGCCAGGGCTGGTCCAGGAGCGCCAGAGGTACAATGGTAGTCTTGCCCGAACCGGGTGGAGCGGACAGCACCGCCGAACCTTGGGCGAGCGCTGTTTTCAGCGCCGGGAGGATGGGCTGGATGGGGAGTTGCGGCAGGATCACAGGCTCAGGGTCTGGATGGCTTGGCATATTCATGCAAGATATTTTTTCCCGCTGTCTATCCTTAGCGCGATTGCTCTTTCAGTTGGCACCATTGCAACCTCGGTGAGAAATCTCGACCCCAATGAAGGGATATTTCTTCTTCTAGTCGAAATAGCACGGTGGGCAGACGTTCTTGCAAAAGCTCATTTTGAAGGGAAAACGAATTCTCTGCGCCGAATGCACTGAGTAAGCCCTAGGAACAGGCTGACGGGCAAAAACGGAGAGTGTGATATTTTGCAACCTGGAAACCGGGAAAAGAGGTATGCTTGACATATTTCCAAGCGACAGGTCCATCTTCTACCAGCCCTGCCTTTGCATTCCCCTCTACCGGAACGTCCATGACCGACAACCCCCCGAATCCAAACGCCGATGCACTGCGTCGAGCCATTACCTCAGCCTGCGCCGCGCAAAACGAGGGTCGCCTGGAAGAGGCCAAGCAACAGTATCTCCTGTTGCTGGAGTCGCTGCCTCACTCCTCATTTCTGCGCTATAATATCGGCCTGGTCTATTTCGATCTCGGCGATTTTGTCCTGGCCCTGGATGCCTTTTCCCTGGCCGACTTCCACAAGCCAGGGGATGAAGACACCCTCTTCAACCTCGCCCTCTGCCAGAAGAAAATTGGTGACCGGCCAGCCGCCATCGCCACCTATCGGCGCATCCTGACCACTGCCCCGGACCATGCCGATTGTCTCTACAATCTCGGCGGTTGCTATCGCGATCTGTACGATGACGACCAAGCCATCGCCTGCTACCAGCGCGTCCTGACCTTAAAACCTGCCTACGTGCCAGCGGCCAATAATCTCGCCTACCTTCACCACCGAGCTGGCGAGACCGACCAGGCGATTTTGTATTATACCCAGGTTCTGGAACTACGGCCCGAGGATGAATCGGTGCGCTACCTGTTGTCCGCGCTTCTCGGCATTCCGCTTGACCACCCTCCGGATTCCTATGTCTGCGGATTTTTTGATACCTATGCGGAAGATTTTGAGCACAACCTGGTGGAGGAGCTGGGCTATGACAATCCGCAACAGCTCTACGCCTGCCTCTGCCACAGTTCCGCTCAGGGTGCCGCCTGCGCCCACGGCCTTGATCTCGGCTGCGGCACCGGGTTGAGCGGTCTGTCCTTTAAGGGGATGGTCGCGGTGCTCGACGGGGTCGATCTCTCGCGCAACATGCTCGCCCAGGCGGCGCAAAAGGGCTGCTACGCCCAGATGCATCCGGACAGCATTATTCACCACCTGGAATCGACTCAGGAGACCTACGATTTCTATCTGGCCACTGACGTTTTTATCTATGTCGGCGACCTGCTGGCGATATTTACCGCTGCCCAGGCCATTGCCCGGCCGGAGGCCCTTTTCTGTTTTTCCACCGAACATCTGGACACCGAAGGCTATCAACTGCTCCCAACCGGTCGATTTGCCTATGCGCCCGAATATATCCGCCGGATCGCCGCCGCCACCGGTTGGGTCGTTCTGGCGCAAGAGCCAGCCCGCTTGCGCAAGGAACGCGAAACTTGGATTACCGGCGATCTGTGGATTCTCCGGCTCGCAAAGCTGGAGGCCTGACCACTTTTGTTCAGGGCTTGGTCACGAATACCGTGGCCAACATTACGCTCGGATTCGGGTCGGATTTGGTTGTGGCTACCAGTGCGCAACCGCCATTTTTTTTGTTATTCCGAACGGATTTGAAGAATCCCAGGGTGGGGTCCTCTACGGTCGAAAAGATACCCAGGAAAGGGTCATTGGCAAGCAAACCGGAATCAGTTCACACCGGAACGAGTCAACCGCTGCCGCCTCCCTCATAACAGGCTGGATCAGGGCAGCGGCTGGCCGTATGGGCCGCGTCCGCTCAGGCAAAGATCACTCACCCGCTGAATGAGCGGCTCGCCGGACATTTGGGCATACTCCCGATCGAAATAGACCAGCTCCACGGTTTCCCGGATGCGCTCGATGGTGATCTCCGGAGTATCGCTGGTCACACGCCAGACCAGCTCTTCTTCGGCGTCCAGAGGTTCGACGCCGTTGCCCCGTAATTGGGCCGCAGTAGCGAACAACTCACCGATACGACGGCAGCGTTGATATTTTTCATCGCTCAACTGGGGGACCGCTGGAGGGAGAGCTGGTGCTGCCGTCCCCCCCCCGGCCATCTGCGGGGTCGTTTGCGGCACAGCCTGTGGTGCCATCTGCGGAGCGGCCTGTGATGTTGCCTGTGGTACCGCAGCAACCCCCGGACCGCACCGATGCCAGACGACCTCGATCCCCGATTGCCCCGAATTCCCCGGTGCCACGCACAATCCCATGGCTTGGAGCCGTTCGATATTTTCGCGCATCTGCACGCAGGCGGCATCGGCCGCCGGACCGACCGTTTCCCAGCACAATTGGGTCAACGCCTGGTCCCGGTCGATCAGACCCTGTATCTCAGGAGTGAAGGCTTCGGTTACCGCCGGCTGGGAGAGCTGGGGTGCTTTGTCCAGGGCTGTTTCGAAGTCGGCTGGACTGGTTGCTGGCCGATTCTCCGGGGTTTTGGGAGCCGGTGCTTTGTCAAGGGCCGTTTCCTGATTGACTGGACTGGCTGTTTTTCGTTTCTCCGCACCCTTGGGTGGTGGCGGCATTTTTTTGGGCTTCATGAACAAAAAACCGGACTGGCTTTTTTGGTTGTAGGAAAGCACCGTATTGGTGATTGTTCCGGCCCAGTTGTACATCTCCTCGCCGCTCAGCTCCACTTTCGTGCTTTGGCCGAACTTGGCCAAGGCCTCTGCCTTCATGGCGGCAAAATTCTTGGAACCATTGAACAGCAGGATAACACCGTGGAGCCGCTCCTTGGTGAACGAGCAGTGGATGCCGGTGAGTGTAGCCTTGCCAAAGCGCAACTCCTCGTTTTCAAGGGCGTAGAGGGCGGAGCCGCTCTTGCCGCCTTCCTTGGTCAGCACCAGTTTCTTTGTCTGTTGCAGGTCGGTAAGATAACTGCCCCAGCGCATGCCTTTAAATCCGTCGATGTCGGCCTTGGCAACAAGCAGCGGCGTTGGCAGAAGAATGAGCAAGAGAAAAAGCCAGAAACCGGCGGACGCAATGACCTTCATCATGAGTGTGTCCTGGACCGCCTAAGGGCGTCCGTTCTTGGTCGGGGTGACGACCAGGGCAATCCGTTCCATCGCCGCCTTGGAAAGTTCGGGGTGCTGTTCCCGTAACCAGGCCACGATTTCGGCCTTTGTGATCTTGGTTGTAGTCGTTTCGGTCTGCGCAAAAAGAGCATTCCAGCAATTACCGGCAGCATGGAGTTCAGGGGCAAAGCAGGGATGGTCCTTGGGGATGCCGGGTGGCATGGCGCCAGGAGAAGGTTGCGGTTGCTCGTGGTTTGCATGATCGACCGTGTGCGGCAGGATATTGTTTTTGACCTCAAACTGGCGCACATCGTCCAACCGGGCAAAAAGCGTGGCAGGTTTGAAGCCGAGCATGCTGGTTTCTCCCCATTCATCGCCAACGGAATTGCTGAGCATGACCGCCTTGTTTTTGTCGTCCAGGCAGGAAAACTCAGCCCCAATCATCATCCGGTCGCATCGTCCCTGTATCTGCGCCAACACCTCAGGCTGCGGTTTCACCTCAATCTGCTCATGCATTTGCGGCTTCGGCGGCTTTTTTCCCTTGCTCCCGCCCGTCTTCCACAAAAGAACATTGGAAAAGCCCATCCACAGTTCCACTTTTCCGGCGATAGCCATTTCCACTATCTCATCCGCGTTTTTGCGCCAGCGTTTGCACAGATCATCCAAGTAGAGGCGTTGATTGTCCTTCGTCGTCATACCGGTTTCCTTTTGCATTGTTTCCATCATGGCCAAGGGCGATTGCGTCCACCCTCTTTTTTAATCCCACAAGGTAGCAAGGGTGGGGCGGGAAGGGCAACTAAAATCGGCTCTGCCTGCAAGGCGGCCAGTTCAAAACGGGGCTTCCGGCGATCTGGCCGCCATCCGCAGCGCGGTCTGGCGCAGATCATCCGCCAGTTCCTGCGGCGCGAGCACCTGGGCCGCATCGCCCCAGGAGAGAATCCACCGCTTCAGTTCCAGGAGATGGTTGACGGTCAGGGTCAGGGTCAGCGAGCCGTCAGCCCCTTCCTCAATAGTCTGGGAAGGGTGCCATTGCCGCTCCCGGATATAGGAAGCGGCGCGTTTGGCAAAGTAAATCCGCACCTCCACCTCATCCTCACCCCAGTGAATGCCGAAATGGCTGCCGAACAGTTTGCGGAAATCAAAATGGAGGGGCAGGGTAAAGCATTCCTTCCCTTTGCGAGCCGTCACCATGCGGGCCAGGCTGAAGGTGCGGATCGCACCGCGCAGGTGGCAGTGGCCGACCACATACCAGTCGCCCTCGAAACGCACCCCGTGATAGGGATCGACCTGCCGCCATTTGGACTCGCCGCCGGGACTGCGGTACTCGATCTCCAGCCGGGTCGAGGTTCGCAGGCAGTCGAACACCGTGGCCAGCACCTCGGGCAGGATCACCGTGGCAAAGGGCGGCAGCACGGTGAACAGCGACTGATCGTTGCCCGGTTTGGTCGCCACCTTGTCCGGCAGGCTGTCTTCGATTTTGCGGAACACGGAACGGAGGCTTTCGAAGATTGGCGTGCCTTCGTACTGGCCCAGGAGCTTGTCGGCCAGGTAGATGGCGAACAGATCGCTCTCCCGGATGTTGATGGCCGGCAGCTGGTACTGTTCCTCAGTGTAGTAGTAGCCGCGTTGTTTGGCCGAATAAGCCAGGGGCGCATCCAGCTCATAGCGCAGGTAGTCGAGATCGCGCTGGATGGTCTTGTAGCTGGTCTCCCACTCTTCGGCAAGCGAGTTGCGGTTGGGAAACCGTTTTTCTCGTATCTTCCTGTCGATGAACAGCAAACGAGTATGCTGGGGTTTGTATTTTGCCATTGGTGCCGGTCTCGTGAAAAATCAACTGCGCGTTTTTGCCGTCATCCCAAGCAGGATGCACTCGTAAAAAGGAAAAACTCTCCGTTTTGTCGACTAAAAGGAGAAATCTCTAGATTCCTCACCTGCGTTCGAAATGACAAAAAATAACCGATCCGGAAAAAAATAATTTGGTGGGACGCTATTTGTCCCACCACCTAGAGTACCGTGGAGGCGAGAGAAACACCAACCCCTTTTTTCCAACAGGAGGAACAACCATGGGATATCTCATCGCATATCTGCTGCTGGCCCTGGCTATTGACCTAATCCGCGAGATCTTCAACCCGCAGGGCGACCACCGCAACTCTGTTGCCATCCATCGCCGTTTGTGGAGCGACACCATTTTTGACTGCCGAACCAAGGTGTTTTCGGTGGAAGGCAACACCGCCCGTCAACCAGCACGGAATGCACAGACCCAAAGCAGGGGGACCTGGCGAAAGTGCAGACCGTGGTTTGCCAGGATATGCAAGGTTCATGGGAATACTTGACCGCATCGGTTCATTGCTTGGACCGATTGAAAAAAGATTAGAGGCATTTTCCTCCAAGCAATCTCCGTATACCTGGTGCCCCAATAAAACGGCATACCGACATTGTGGGATGATGGACAACTGTCGTTGAGAAATGTGAAGATTTTTGCGGTAAAATAATGGAGTGTTCTTTGTATGTCTTTGTTTTAAAGCTGTTAGCGTGCTGATTAGAAGAAAAAATTGAGGTTTATATCTTTCAGCCTTGCTCAGGACTTCTCAATGATACGAAACAAGGTTATCGCACACAGAAGAAAATCAGATGGAAAAATTCAGGAGGTTCTGAATCATCTTTTGAAAGTTGCTCAATTATCACGTCAGTTTGCTTCCAAAATTGGCGTTCCTGATTTGGGTGAACTTCTTGGACTGCTACACGACTTCGGTAAATACAGCCGAGCATTTCAGGTTATATCAAATCTGCTACAAGTGTATTGAATCCAAACATCGACGAGGATTACGTCGGCGTTATGGCTTTGAAGGGAAAGACTGATCATTCCAGCGCAGGGGCACAATGGATTTAGGTGTGTGCGCACTCCCGCTGCCGCAGTCAACCTCGAAGAATGAACTGGCAGCGGTGTAAGAGGATAGTTAAGATATAAGCGTTTTCGTGAAGACCTTCGACCTGAATAAACGGGGCTGTTCCGGTCGAGGTATTGGGCGTTGGACTCGCTGAAAGAAGATGTGCCAGGCAAGTTTCCGCAACGCAACGATTACTGTAACCATCAACATCGAACTGTATTAAGATGACGAGGTTTGGTTTGCGCACTGCTGTCGAGGTCTATCGGTTGTATCAGTATAGAAATAATCCTAAAGGAGACTTTTCCAATGCCAACGCGCGACGCTATCCGCTGGTTCAAGGGTCATTTTGAAACGAAAATCAATGCAGCCGTTTCCGGAACGCCATTTACAAAAGATCTGGTCACGGCAATTGCTTGTCAGGAGACCGGTTACCTCTGGAACACGCTCCGCCGGTATATGCCGGTCGAGCGGGTCCTGGAACTCTGTGTCGGCGATACAATTGACTTCACGCCTCCAAATAAGGGGCGAAAGGCCTTTCCGAAGAACAAGGACGAATTGCTAGAGTATCCTCGAGGCGACGAGATGTTCGATATCGGGCGTAAGTTCCTCATCGATATGGCGCAGTATCTCGCGGACTACCGAGGTGCGGCGGCAAACCCGGTCAAGTTTTGCCGGGGTTATGGAATTTTCCAATATGATCTTCAGCATTTCAGGACTGATCCCGATTTTTTTCTCAACAAGCGCTGGGCTGATTTTGATCAGAGTCTCGCGCTCTGTCTTGCGGAGTTGAAGGCCGCTCAGCGGCGTATAAGGCTTCAAGACAGGGCGCAACTCACCGACTTGGAGTTGTGCCATGTCGCCATCGCCTACAACCGAGGCTCCTTTGATCCGGCGAAGGGATTGCAACAGGGCTACAAGAGCGGCGGGAAATACTACGGGGAGAATATTGCGGCTTTCCTTCAGCTCTCGCAGGACACTCCGGTAACCGGTGGGGCACCAGAAGCGCCCAAGCCGGAACTGCCGGGCACAGCAGTGCTGCCGTTACCTACTCCCATCAAGGACGCGGGAAAAACTTTCCTGGTCTCTGTCGAGGCCAATCCGTTGCGGATGCGCTCCACGCCGATGATCCCCAAGGTCAATCCCAGGCGCAACGTCATTGCCCGACTCCCGGATGGACAGCTGGTGCGGGCCGTGACCGGCAAGAAGCAGGGCCAGTTTCTTGAAGTGGAAACCAGTCTGCGCGGCGCTTTTTATCGCGGCTGGGTTTCGACAAAATATCTCATCGAGACCCCGCAGCCGGAGTCGATTGAAGTCGCTGCTCCCGCTTCTCCGGAAACGAAACCGCTGATTCCCGCTGTGTATGCCCCGCGCCGCAGCAATACGATTGTTCGCCGCCGTGATCCGGCCACCGCGCACTCGCTGGACGAGCCGGGACAGCCTCAGCGTCAAGGGCGTACACCGGCGGAACTGTGCAATGATCTCCACGCCATCATCGCTTGGCTTGACGTTACGGATCCGCAGCACGCACGGTACCAGCCGGCGAACGGGTTGACCTTTTGCAACATCTACGCGCACGACTACTGCCACCTTGCCGGCGTCTATTTGCCACGTGTCTGGTGGACCGCCAGCGCCATTGTACGGCTTATGCAGGGTAACAAGGTTGAACCGCAACTCAATGCCACCATCGAAGAGCAGCGCGCCAACGCGCTTTTTGGCTGGCTGCGCGATTTCGGTCTCGATTTCGGCTGGCGGCAGACCGGTTCGCTCACCAAGCTCCAGGAGGCGGCCAATCAAGGGGCGGTCTGCCTGATCGTGGCCCGCCGGCAAAACGACGGTCCCCCCGGCCATATCACGGTCGTGGCGCCCGAGACCCCGGTCCACTGCGCCCGCCGCAATGCTACGGGTGAGGTCATCGCACCGCTTCAATCACAAGCCGGGACCCGGAACTTCTGTCTGTCGACCTCCACCGCTTCCTGGTGGCTCGACGACCGATTCGCGGAAAGCGCGTTCTGGATCCACGCGTAGCTGAAGGGCCGGGCTAAATATTGCGTGCGACCGGGCAAGATCGTGTCGTTTTTTTGTCTCCCTGTCTCAGGCAACTTTATTTCTGGGTGCGGGGATTGAAGTCGTCTGACACAGTTCACTGCCTTGATCGTGATCGGGACGATCCTGTTTTTGCTGGCCCTTTCCCGCTTTCGCAAGACCATCTCCTTGATGGCTTGAGTATTTTTCTGTATAGGAACGAACAAGGCGCAAACATGCAGCGATACTCAACCGCACCCGTGTTCCTCCGATGCAACGGGAGGCCCCAAATTGGTTGGCATTAGTCGCCGTAGTGTCTATTCTAGGCGCAAGCCGGCCACTGCCACTGATTTGGCGATGATGCGCTGTATTGATGCACTGTCAAAACGAAGGGAGGCGTGCCATGAAAGATATCCGGCATGTAATCGTCCCGGTGGATTTTGAACAGCACACTGATACACTGGCAGAATTCGCCATTTGTATGGCAAACAAACTTGAGGCAAAAGTAACCTTTGTCCACGTGGTTCAAAAGGGCGAATACTTTTCAGATTACGACTCGTCATCCTTCGAAAAATTCGAGGCAAGGATTCAAAATAATGCGGAAAAGAAGATGGCCGCGATGATAGAGAAAAACAAAACTTCCTGCCCCGGATGCACGGGCGTCTTGCTTTCGGGTGATACGGTGGATTGCATCGTGGAGTACGCCAAGGACCAAGAGGTTAATTTAATTATACTGGCGACCCACGGTTCCAAGGGTATTGAGAAAATTTTGCTGGGCAGCGTAGCGGATAGGGTGTTGAAACGGGCACATTGCCCGACGCTTGTCTTTAACCCGTACAGGGGTGAACGAGGTCGCAAGTCACTTTGAACGACGAACCAACACGTTGATTAAGATGTACGCCTTGGCAAAGGAACGCAATAGATCAAAGGCATTAATTCAAACTGTTATGGCTGCTGATTTCCTGTAACGGTTTTTTATCTTTCGGAGCAATGGATGCAAATTGGTATTGAACATAAAAAAGGGTTTGTCGTCGCCACTATCGCGGGCAAAATTGATGCGACCACCTCCCCGGAATTCGAAGACCAGGTCATGAATTTAATCGATAGTGGCACGAAATATATCATTCTCGATCTGGGCGAGGTTTCCTATCTGAGCAGCGCTGGTTTACGCATCCTGATATTGCTCGCCAAGCATTTGTACGGCACCGGACAGCTTGCTCTCTGCAATGTGCAGGAAACTGTTGACGAAATTATCAGTATGGTCGGTTTTAAAAAGTATATGCTCTTTTTTCCTACACGCGAGGAGGCGGAGGCCAATATCTTTAACTGATCAAGGGGCAGGGTTTGCCAACTGGCGGCTACGCCCTGATACCCTTAGCGAGCGGGCCGGTCCCCATCTCGAGAGCCAGTCGTCCGTTGCTGCCTGTGTACGGTATCAGGCGCGCTTGAATGCCATACGCAAGATGTTTCGATTCTGTTCTCTTCTGTAGCTGACGCTGTCCGACATTTTCCTGATGAAATGCACTCCTAGGCCACCTATTTTCCGCTCCAGGATATCCGAGGTCAGATCCGGTTCCGGAAGGGACAGCAGGTCAAAAGGGCTACCCATATCGGTGATTTCGAAAACAAACAAATTGCCTTCGCTGCCGCATGTCAGGATGACATCCCCTTCGCCCTGGGTGTAGGCATAGCGGCAGATATTCACAAAGGCCTCTTCGAGGGCAAGGATCGCCCCGAACTTCTTTTTTGGCTCAAGTCCGAATTGCTCGGCCTTCCCTTCTACAAACGCCACCGCACGGTTGAGGTTTTCCAAGCTGGCCGTGGTGCATAGCGTCTCGAATTCCATGTCAGCTCAACGGGCAGTAGCCAAGGCGGCAACCGGCTGTTCGTAATCTGGCGCGGTGTTGGCATCCAATTTGCCGCTGAGGGTAAGCACCAGGGCCTTTTCTTCCCTCCTTATCCGTACATCCATGGTTGCGCTCCTTTTCCCCTTCACAAGAACCGGTTTCAGGCGGGTTGCACGGAACCGCCCGCCACCGCTCCCCTATATTGAATAGCGACCATGGTCACGTCATCGGATTGCGGTGCGCCATCGGCGTAGCGAGTGACGTCGGCGCGGATGCCATGAATCAGACTAGTTGGGTCGTCGTGGCAACGCTGTTGCAGGCCAGCCAGGAGCCGAGCTTCTCCATACTGTTCCTCATCCGGATTTTTTGCTTCGGTAATGCCGTCCGTGTAGAGAAAGAGGATGTCCCCCGGCTGCATGACCATCCGCTCGGTCGCATAGACCGCATCCGGCATGGGGCCCAGTACAAATCCGGATTGGACGGTAATATAGCGCGTCCTTCCTTCAGTGATCACTATCGGCGGGTTGTGGCCGGCATTGGCAAAACATACCTCTCCGCTTCCCGTATTGAGGATGGCGCAGAACACAGTGGTGAACATGCAGCTTTCGTTGTCCGAGGCCAGGATATCGTTGACGGAGGCGAGAATCTGAGCTGGTTCTCCCAGTCGCTGTCCTTCAGCCTTGAGCAAGGTTTTTGCCACCATCATGTAGAGGGCTGCGGGCACGCCTTTGTCGGCGACATCGGCAATCAAAAAACAGAGATGGGTGGTATCAATGAAAAAGAAATCGTAAAAATCACCCCCCACCTCTTTGGCTGGATCCATCGCGGCATAAATATCGAACTCGGGACGATCCGGGAAGGGGGGGAACAGGCGGGGCAGTAAGTTCGCCTGGATCTCGGTCGCCACTTTGAGTTCACTCTGGATGCGCTCCTTGGCAGCGGTGGTCTCGGTCAGGTTTCTGATGTATTCCTTCAAGGCCCTGATCATGGCGGCAAAGGCTGTGGTCAGCATACCCACCTCGTCGTGCGAACGAACGGGTGGCAACTCGGCGTCAAAATTGCCGGCGGCGATCTCCTTGGTTGCTTTCGCCAGTACGCTAAGCGGCGCGGTAATGGAACGGGCGATCAGGAACACCGTCACGGTCAGCACAACAATGCCTCCAAGAGCGATGTAGGCCAACGTCATGGTAAGAGAACGCTCTCCCGCATACATTTCCGCCTCAGGAAAGACAACGGCCAGCGTCCAGCCGGTGGAGGGAATCGGGGCGTAATACATCCAGCTGGTGACGTCACTCGTGTCGGTGTATGGGATGAAACCCGATTCACCGCTCACCATCTTCCTGCCTATCTCGCGAAGAGCCGGGTTTTTTCCTGACTCGGCAAGGCTAAAGATGGTTTCGGTCATGATAAATTTTTTGTTGGGATGCGCCAGGATGGTCCCGTTATGGGAGAGAAGAAAGCTGTAGCCGGTTTGCAGGACCTGGATGGAGGCAACGAGTTGCGTCAGCGAATCGAGGGATACATCGGCCACCACAACGCCACGGATCTTTTTTTTGCCGTTGACTCCTTTGAAAAAAGGGACCGAACAACTGGTCATCAGCATTTTGCCGCTCCCATCGTCGAAGTACGGCTCACTCCATGTTTTTTTTCCCAGTTCCCTGGGGATTCGATACCAGTCCCGGTCGAGATACTGGAAATCCTCCTCCGCGTCAAAAATCAGCTGCCCATTTTTTCGGTAAAAGTAGGGGACAACGGGTCGGGGAGGGAGCACGGCGGTGTCTGGTTCAAAAGCCGCGCCGAGGCCATAGATATCGCTGTTTTCTTCCAAGGTTTCTTTGAGGAGGGCAATCGTCGATTGTTCCATGGAGCTGTCTGCTTCCAGAAACCGTGCTACCCCTTCCGTGACCTTGCCGATGGAGCGCAACGTTGCTTCCACCTTGTTCACCGAGGCGAGCACCAGATTTTCGGTATCGTCCTCCATCTCCTTTTCCAGGGAAAGGCAGGAAAGATGATAAAAATATCCAATAGCTATCAGAAAAATGAGGGTGCTGCAGAAGGTGACGACAAGGGTGAATGTAGAGGCGATACTTTTTGTTGTGAGCATCTGGTCTCCCGATAAAGGCTTCGAGGCCGGGTCGCGTTATTGAAGCTTTTGTCACGCAAGGCACCCAAGCCGGCACCATTGAAAAAACATCTGTCAACCCAGCTCAAGAACTCGCCAACTACACCAAGAAAACAAAGCATCCTTCTTGAACAAGGCATCCCATCCGCGGCAGGGGGGATGCAATGCGGATTTGCGCAGAGCTAAAGCCGGGCGGCGCCTCCATCAGGCCGGCCCCTGCAAATCCGGCACGAGCTTCACTGATTCAGGATGTAATCGTAAGCCCGTTTACTATTATGACCGTTTATAAAAATTTTCTTTGCTATTCATTTTTTTTTAGCAGAAAATGAACGACAATCAAATGAACAAAAGTGAGAATTGTTAAATACATCTCGAGCCCTTTCGCAAAAGATGCTAGTTACGTCTCAGTGAAAAATTCTTTCCTGCACGGTTGAATGATTATGCCTTTCCTCCTCTTCGAATGCTAACAGGCAAGCCCATTGATCACAACTCCAGAAGTCGCACTTTTATAATGAGAGTGTTGGAGACGGTCTGGTGCTGCGCGCTGCTCTTTTTACTCACGGCCTGCGGAGGTTCCGCTCCTCCGCCGGAACCCAACTGGGCGATGGCGGAAAAGGGTGTCGAATTGACCTTTCAAGCGGATCCTCAGGTCAATTTTTATGAGGGACAACCCCACACCGTCACCATCTGCGTCTTCCAGCTTGGCGAATCGAATGCATTCCAAAAGTTGCTGACCTACCCCAGCGGGGTGCAGAAAATGCTGTCAGCAAGCAACGACCTCCCGCCAAGTCTTGCCTCTGACCGGTTTTATCTGGAGCCCGGAGAGACGAATCAAAAAATCTATGATCGGGTTGAAGGTGCAAAATGGATCGTCATTGTAGCCGGTTATTTTTCTGCCCCGCCAGATAAAGCGGCCATCATGAAAAAGATCGACTATGAGGTTGAACGGAGTTGGTTATTTTTCGACAAAAAGGCCGTTATCCCGACTTTTCAAGAAACAATCCATCTTGATCAAGATGGTCTGCGTATCCCCCAAAAGCCATGAATCCACAGAGTAAACCTATCCTTTGGCATCAAGGGCTGTTTCTCCAGCCGCAACACTTGCAACAGCTTGATTTTGGAGTGCAGGAACGATTTGCCGCTCTGCAGAGGCAACATTCTCCCCATGGGTGGGGCATACAAAGATTGCAGCTTAATCTCAATGCGTTGCAAGAGCGAGTGGTTGACATTCAGCAATGCGAGTTGCTCTTTCCGGACGGGTCGTGGGTTGTCTGCCCCGGTAATGGCCGTCTCCCGGCCCGGTCATTCAGCGCCATGCCCCTGGACGAGGGAGAGGGCGCGCCGATCACCGTTTACCTGGGGCTTCGGCGGTGGAAACTGGGAACCGCAAACGTTGCGGCCCCGGCCTCCAGCACGGACGTGCAGAGCCTGGACAGCCGCTACCTCAGTCAAGTCGATCCGGTTGAGACCGCTGATGCGCATCTCAGCGGCCCCCCGGCACAAATCCGCCACCTCGAACATCTGGTCAAGATCTTCTGGCCTGATGAGGTCGCTGACAGTGGCGATTACATGCTCCTGCCGGCCTTGCAAATTCGCCTCGATGCCAACGAGGTCCGTGTTGTCCAGGACTTCATTCCCCCGGTTGTGGCCCTGAACGGTTGCGAGGAGCTGTTGTATCTGCTGAAGGATATCCGGGAACAGCTGCTCTCCCGTATTCGGGTTTTCGAATCGTACAAACTTTCCGGCGGCATTCAATCCTCGGACTTTGAGGCCCATTTTCTACCCCATCTCCTGGTCCTGACGACGCTCAACCGATATCTGCCGGAATTGGTGCACCTGATTGAAACGCCTCAAATTCACCCATGGCAGGCTTATGGATTCCTGCGACGCCTGATCGGAGAACTCAGCTCCTTCTCTGAACGGGTCAATGTCCTCGGCCAACTCAAAGACGGCCGAACCCTGCTGCCGGGATACAACCACCTTGATTTGACTTCGTGCTTTCATGCCGCCCATCAACTGATCGAGGAACTGTTGAATGAGCTTTTGATAGGTGGCGGCAACTTCATTACGCTGGTGCGGAAGGAGACGTTGTTCCAGGCCGATATTCCGGCCGAAGATTTCGATCCCAGCAATGTGTTCACTCTCGTGGTCAGTAGCCATGCAACGCCGGAGGATATCGTCCAATCCTTTCAGGCGGCAAAGATCGGCGGTCCGGAAGATATCAGACACCTGGTTGCCCGGGCGTTGCCCGGCGTTCCCTTCCGGCATCGACTCGCCCCCCCGCCCGGCCTTCCCAAACGGAGCGAAGCTTCCTATTTCAAACTCGACCACAACAACCGGCAATGGCTTGGGGTGCGCAATGCGCGCTCCATTTGCCTGTTCTGGGATGAAGCCCCTGAAGATGCCGTTGTCGAGCTGGTAATTTCCAGGACCTAGAAGAGATGAGCCTTTCACTGTATCGGGGCGCTCTTCTTGACAGCTACACGGAACTGCTCAGCTATGTCCTGTATCTGACGCACGACCCCAGCCTGGCTCAGAGTGCGGATGCCGCAGCCGCTATTATCGACCAATTACTGGCCCGCTCCCGTGACCTGGCAAGTGACAACGGGTTTGAAGAGAATCTGTGGCTTGAAGGGCTCTATCCGGTGGCGGCATGGGTGGATGAACAACTGCTCAATCTGGAATGGGCAGGCAGAGATGCCTGGATAGGAAAAAGCCTGCAACGGCGTTACTTTAACACCACCCTGGCCGGCCGCGATTTTTTTGTGCGGCTGGATCAGTTGGAGGA
>Ga0209016_1000116_pt1 | contig 115821 bp, 105 predicted proteins | sample EPASupsiteSAE305_FD_187265 | JGI IMG/M metagenome (GOLD analysis project Ga0209016, IMG submission 187265) | Bioremediated contaminated groundwater microbial communities from EPA Superfund site, New Mexico - SAE3-05 (SPAdes) (version 2) | ecosystem: Environmental > Aquatic > Deep subsurface >...
TTAATGATTCTAAGGGTTTTGGCTTTATCGCTCAGGATGGCGGCAAGGACGTGTTTGTCCATCATTCCGCAATCCAGGCTGACGGGTTTAAGTCCCTCCAGGAAGGAGAACGCGTGAGCTTTAATGTTGTCGATGGCGCCAAAGGGCCCGCAGCCGCCAATGTCGTTAAAAAACGATAAGTAATCTGTCCCCATAGTGCACCCAGCCGGAAGGCGAGGTGCACTATGGGGACATTTTTTGTTAATAACGGTTGCCCGGGGAGGTTGTTTTGGTCAAACGCACGAATTATAAGCAGGAAAAACGGCTCAAAGAATTGGAAAAGCAGAAAAAGAAGGAAGCTAAAAAAGAACGGAAAAGCAGCAGGGAAAAAGAAGGTCCAGAGGGCGAAGAAGTTGCTCGGGAAGAAGAGTTATCTTAATTGTCTTCCCGATCTCTTTTTTCACGTCCTCAGGAGTATCTCCTATCACCATTCGGGGCTCAGGTGGCTTTTCTCCCCACCCTTTTTTCGAGTCCCCCGCAATATCCCCCCATCTTCTTTTACATTTTGCGGCACCTCGCCGAGCTCAGTTGAGTGTTTTTTTGGGATGAAGCCGCACATGCTATTGTAGCGTGAAAATCAATCTGAGAATGATTGGCGAACAAATGCGTCTGCGACACGGGAGATGTTTAAGCTGCGGGAGTAAGCCCGGCTTCAAACCTCAGTTTGGCTGGCGGCATGGATGAAAAAAAGCCGCCACGTCTCGGAAGCGTTGAGAATTGCCGCTCCGATACTTTTACCGCTCCTTCCTTTATGTTCCCAACGCGGCTCGATGTGGAGTACCGGTAGGCCAGGATTATCGCTGGAAAAAACGGTCAATTGACCGGCGCTGTGGTAAAGTTGATCGGGCAGATTGCACAGGCAGATGCCGCTGGGGGAGATGTTGTCAATCTGAGCTATTGCGCAAAGACAGCCATCGGTGACCTGGACCGAGGTGTCTTTGAGATGAATACGAGGCTGGCTTCGCTTGTCAGCGTTTATTGGAGTCGGCACGGATTGCCCCAGTGCCGTTCTTGGATTTGCGCGAGAAAAGAGTGGGCCGGCAGAGAGCATCCAGCGCCGCTGTACAGCCCGTAACAGCTGCTTCAGCGGCGGTACGGGCGTGGTGGAGGGGCATGATGTGATTTTTTCCGGACGTGACGCCATACAGTCCTTCATCGTGTGTTGGAAAAGAAGCAAGCTCCCGAATGATAAGCACAGTTCCTAGTCTATTATAGGGGCCTCGCCAGCGAACGCAAAGAAAAGATGTCTTCCCGGTTGGCTCAAAGTGGCAGAAAGCGTGCTGGTCCGGCAAAAATAAGCGGGGTGGGTGTGCTCCGGGCAGAAGCGCCTTCCTCAGTAAATTATTGCGGAAGTCTTATACCGGACGAATTTCCACAGTTGTGCAAAGGTGTTTTTTCACCGCACTGATCGGTACCTCTTTGCGGTGGAAGATTCCGGCAGCCAGGGCTGCCTCCGCGCGGGTTTGGGTAAAAACTTCGCGGAAATGCTCCGCATTGCCAGCGCCGCTGGAGGCGATCACTGGGATAGTCACCGCTGAGCGCACGGCATTGATCAATTCAAGGTCAAAGCCCGAGTTGGTGCCGTCGCGGTCGATGCAGTTGAGCAAAATTTCCCCAGCCCCGAGTTGTTCACAGACCTGCGCCAGGGTGATTGCGTCCACCTCGCGGCCCTCGCGGCCGCCCTTGATGGTACACTGGTACCAGCAATATTTTTCACCGTTAGGGCCAGGGGTAACGGTTTCGATCACCTTGTGTTTGACTGCATCTGTGCTGGCGACATACACCCGGCGTGGATCGATGGAGATGACCACAGCCTGGTTGCCGTAGACCCGAGCGATCTGTTCGATGGAACTGAGTCCCGTGGCCTTGCCGGTCTGCATCACCTCCTCAACAATCAGTACCGCATCGGAACCGATGGATACCTTGTCGGCCCCGGAGCGGAAGTACTCTGAGGCTACCTCGAGAGCGCTATAAAAGCGGCCGTCCCGATCAGTGAAGTCACGGATGCCACCGCCGATGGTCAGGGGGACAAAAACATTTTTCGAGGTCTGCTGCAGGACTTCGAGCATGGGCATGTCCTGGAGCGGAAAATCGCGGAAGGCGGTGATGTTGAGAAAGGTGATCTCGTCGGCTCCCTGCTCGTAATATTCACCGGCCAGGGTCACCGGTTTGCCCAGGTTGCGAACCGAACCCTCCTCGCGGACATCATATTGGTCACCTTTGGTGACCACCAGGTCGCCCCGGTCGTTGGCACGCACATCGAGACAGGCGATGATTCGCTTGGCTAACACCGTGGTCTGCGGGCAGCCGACAGGCCGGGCAGCCTCGCGGTCACCGGCGAGGAAGTTTTCCAGTAGTTTCAATCCGGCGCGCCCGCTTTTTTCCGGGTGGAACTGAGTGGCAACCATGTTCCCTTTTTGGATGGCGCTGACAAACTCGTAGCCGTAATCGGTGGTAGTGAGGATGTCGTCCTGCGTGGCCGGTTGTACATGGAAGGAGTGGACAAAGTAGAACTTTTCATTCCCTTGCAGGCCATGAAAGAGCGGCGAGGCCTGGTGGGCTTTGAGGCCGTTCCAGCCGATATGGGGAATGGCCAGGCTGGTGGTGAATCGTTGCACCCGGCCAGGGAGGATGCCCAGCCCGGGTTCCTCCGGAGCCTCTTCGCTCGATTCAAACAAGGCCTGCAAGGCCACGCAGATACCGAAAAAGGGTTTGCCCGAATGCAGGTAGCGAATCAGCGGATCGCGCAAATCTTTTTCCCGCAGGGTGCGCATCAGGGCGCCGAAGTTGCCAACGCCTGGAAAAACAAGACGTTCGGCGCGATCAATATCCGCGCCACTGTTAACCAACTTCACGGTTTCGCCAAGGCGTTCGATGGCATTGATCACCGAACGGACATTGCCGGCGCCGTAATCAAGAAGAGTAATCATGGTTTTTTTGCTCAGGTGCTTGCAAGGAGAGAGCGGAAACGGTACAAGGTCAGACTTGCCGGTCCATATTTTCGCACCGTGCTTGCCCGTATTCATGAGTGTGTTAACCTATCGGCCGGAAAGGTGATTTGTAGAGCAGTTTCCGGCTCAAGTCAAGATCAATTCCAATTGCCATGCAAGCCATTCTTCTTGCCGCCGGGTATGGTACCCGTTTGCGGCCCTACTCCGGTCTTCGGCCCAAACCGCTGTTTCCGGTGCTCAATCAGCCCCTGCTGCACCGGCTGATTGAGCAAGTGCTGGCCTGCGACTGTCGGCCTGTCCTGGTCAACTGCCACCATCTGGCCCCGCAGATCGAGGCCGCACTGGCCCCTTGGCCAGAGCTGCTCATGCAAAATGAACCGGAGATCCTCGGCACCGGCGGCAGCCTGCGCCTGGCCCTCGAGCGGCTGGACAACGATCCGGTGCTGGTGATGAATGGTGATCTCTATCATGCGATTGATCTCGAGCAGGTTTATCACCGCCATTTGCTGTCGAAAAATGATGTCACTCTGGCCCTGCACGACTACCCCCGTTTCAACAATGTCGGTGTGGAGGGAGACCGGGTGCGGCATTTCGGGACCCGGTCGGGCGAGCAGTTGGCTTTCACCGGCATTCAGGTGGTCGATCCGGAGGTGATCGAGCGGATTCCGTTCAACAGATTTCATCATATCATCGACTTGTATCGGGAACTGGCCAAGGAGGGACGGATCGGCTACTGCCGGGTGGATGGCGCGATGTGGCGGGACATTGGCACACCTGCAGATTATCTTGGGCTCCACCAGGAACTGCTGGCAGGACAACCAGGTTGGATCATCGATCCCGGTGCCCGGATTGGAGCCGATGTGGTGCTGGAAGACTGGGGCTGTATCGGTTCTGGAGCGGTGATCGGCGAGGGGGCACGGTTGTGCCGCAGCGTGGTCTGGGATGGGGCGGAGGTGGCCAGAGCCAGTGTGTTCAGCGATGCCATCGTCACCGGCCATGCGGCCATCGACAGGCGTTCCACCCCTTTTTTAGGGATACCGTCATGAACACGGCAGACCTCATCGCCCTGGCCGGTCATCTCCTCGGGGAGCGGAAGGCGTCGTGGAATGCAGCCACTGTGCGGGTGGCCGTCCTGGTACCGGATGGTTCCTCCCGCCGTTTTTTCCAATTGCGCGGGCCAGACGACCGGCACCTGATCGCCATCCTGCCACCGGAGAACGACCAGCGCGGCCACGCCGAAGCAATCGCTTTTGACCGGATTGGCCGTCACCTTCGCCGGCATGATGTCCCGACTCCCGAGATCCACGCCTTTGATCCGGCCACCGGTCTGGTGCTCTGTGAAGATCTGGGTGAGCGGCGACTGTTCGAACAGGTGGCGGAACAGGGATCTGAACAAACCCTTGGCTGCTATGAACAGGCCGTGCGCCAGTTGGTACGGATGCAGGTGCGGGCCGCCAACGGCTTCGATCCTGCCTGGTGCTGGGACACGCCCCGGTACGATCGCCAGTTGATGCGGGAGCGGGAATCCGATTATTTTCTCCGTGCCTGCTGCACCGATCTGCTGGGGATCGCATTCGATCGCCAGGCCGTGGAAGCCGAGTGTGCCAGATTGGCCGATGAGGCTTCCCTGGCTCCGGCCGGATTTTTTCTCCATCGCGATTTCCAGTGCCGCAACATCATGCTGACCGGAGACATGGTGCGATTCATCGATTTCCAGGGTGGCCGGCTCGGACCTTTGGCCTATGATCTAGCCTCGCTCCTGCTTGATCCTTATGCGGCTGTGCCGCAAACCATGCAGGAACATCTCACGGAGGTATACCTGCATGCTTTACAAGATGAAATTCCGTACAATCCCGAGCAGTTCCGGCGCGAATACCTGGTTCTGGCCCTGCAGCGCAATCTGCAGATCCTGGGGGCATTCGCCTTCTTGAGCCAGGTGCGGCAAAAACCTTTTTTTGCGCACTATCTCCGGCCGGCCTTCGCCTCGCTCAATACCCTCCTTGCCCAACCCGAGGCCGCCGGATATGCGGCCTTGCAAACACTCACCGGCCAATGCCGCCAGGAGCTTGAACAACGATCATGACCACGGAAACCGCAACCCTGGTTGCCCTCATCGGCCGCCCCAATGTTGGCAAATCCACCCTGTTCAACCGCATGGTCAAACGCCGTGACGCCCTGGTCGATCCGACACCGGGCGTTACCCGCGACCGTCATTATGCCCGCGTCAGCTGGGAAGAACAGCCCTTCATGCTGGTTGATACCGGTGGTATCGACGACGAGGACGACACCATTGTCAATCACATCCGCCATCAGGCCCTGCTGGCCATCGAAGAAGCGGACATTATCTTTTTTTTGATGGATGGCCGCGAGGGATTGACCCCCAGCGATATCGAGATCGTCGACCTGCTGCGCCGCACCGAGAAGAAGGTATTTTACATCGTCAACAAGATCGACAGCCCGGACATGGAAGATGCCCTGCTCAGCCCCTTCTGGGAACTCGGGGTCGATCAGTTGTGGGCGCTCTCCGGCGATCACGGCTATGGGTACAAGACCCTAATGGAAGGACTGCTGCCGTATCTGGAGAAAAGCGATCTCCAGATTGAACTGCCGGAAAATACGATGCGGATCGCCTTTCTCGGGCGCCCCAATGTTGGCAAGTCCTCGATGATCAACACCATTATCGGCCAGGAGCGGATGGTGGTCTCCGAAATTGCCGGCACCACTCGTGATTCCGTTGACACCCTGGTCACGCGCGACCAGTATACCTACCTGCTGATCGATACCGCCGGTATCCGCCGTAAGGGCAAAACCACCGACAAACTGGAGAAATTCTCGATTCTCAAGGCCCTCAAGGCACTCGGCCGCTGCGACATTGCTCTGGTATTGATCGATGCCGAGGAGGGGATTACCGAGCAGGATACTAAGGTGATCGGCTACACCCAGGACCAGGGCCGGGCGCTGATGATTCTGATCAACAAGTGGGATCTGATCAAGGACGATAAAAAGCGCCAGGAGCGGCTGCTGGAGGATGTGGAGATCGCCGTCAAATTCATCCCCTTTGCGCCGGTGCTCAAGGTCTCGGCCCTCACCGGAACTGGAATCAAGCGGCTTTTTCCCGAGATCGGCAAGGTCCACCGCCAGTTTCACCAGCGCTTTCCCACTGCGGCTCTCAACCGCCTCCTGGCCGACGCGGTGGCCAAACACGAGCCGCCCTACTACCATGGCCGCCGTCTTAAGTTCTTCTACACCGCCCAGTTGGGCACCGCCCCGCCTCTGTTCGCCGTGGTCGCCAGTGACCCTAAAGGTATCCATTTTTCCTATGAACGTTACCTGACCAACTGCTTCCGCGACGGCCTGGGCCTCGACCGGGTACCGGTTCGCCTCCTGTTCCGTGAACGGAGCGGCAGGCGGAAGTAGAGGTGAGCGTTAACCGGTCACTAGGGAGGTGAGTAGGTGGGCGCTTGCCACCTCTCTCTCCCCGGCTATGTTTGAGTTCCTTTTTGAATTTTTTTGCGGAGTTCTTGGTGCAGATCTTTGGCGAGGTCCTCATGGAGCTTGGCTGTCATCGATTGGATTCTTGCTTTTCGGTGCCCTTTTAGGCGGCCTAGGCTTGTTGGTCTTTTCTGCGCATTTCATTGCCGCGGAAAGGTTACGCGTTCTCAACCTCGCGTTCACGCCGATTGCCGTCGGCGGCTGCATGGCAGCAATAGGGCCTTGGAGAGCGAAGAGGGGTGATCCTGTTCTTCATATCGATTGTTTTGCCTATGGCTCTCTGTTTGCCCTTTCGTTTGGTGTCATGATATTCTTTTTTGCTCAATGACGGTTACGCTCATGGTCATTTCCAGCTGCTGAACGGAGAGATGCAGAGCATGGCATTGTAGTATCGCGCATCACCTGTCACCTCCTCGCCGATCCAGTCCGGCCGCTCGAAAGGCTGATCTTCCCGATCCAGTTCGATTTCCGCGACAATCAATCCCTGATTCAGACCAAAAAATTCGTCAATTTCCCAAATGAAGCCACGGTACGGAATGGTATATCGTTTTTTTTCGATCTGCGGTTGCGGGCAGAGGGCATCGAGCATCTCGCTGGCATCGGTCAATGGAATCTCATACTCGTATTCGCTGCGGGCCGCGCCGATGGTCGCCCCCTTGATGGTGAGGAATCCCCGGTCGCCGGCTATTCTGACTCTGACGGAGCGTTCCTTACCCGCGCAGAGATAGCCTTGACGGTAGGTTATTCCTTCGGCCAGTCCGCGCCAACCCTCGCCGGCAAGGAGAAATTTGCGTTCGATTTCCTGGGCCATGGTGTTCTCCTGAACAATTAAAAGTTGAAAAGGTCGAGTTGTTATGCCTCAGTTTCCCGGTTCAAGTTGGCCATCTTGCCGCTGGCATCGGCGGCTTCACTTTTCCTGGCAGTATAAAGCAACGGACCTTTCCCTTGTTCAATAGATTGATTTCACGGTAGTCTTTTGATGAATGGTGGATCTGCGCTTGATCGTTGCAACGGTGGTCAAGCCTACGGGGACTGCCGCGACTTGTCAACGCTGTTTTTTCGTGTTTTTTCTGCTTGATCAAAGAGCAAGGAGAGAGAATATTTGTCGTGTTGCAGCGTCACGGCAACGGGCGGCCAGGAGGTTTTTTCCGGCTTCGCGGCCGGGGTGCTGAAGTTTTACATCTTGCTGATTTTCTATTATTTATTGATTAAATACCCGGAGCCGGGCCGACCGCTGATCTTTGCTTGACACCCTCGGCGCCTCCTGGTATCACAGAGCAGACTTTTTCCTCAGTTTCACTGTTTGGAGACCTATGCCCCTGCCAACCCTGCTGCGGATCATTGTTGTACTGGCAAGTATTTTCTGGGTGCAGCCATTGCGCGCGGAAGACAATGTGCTAAGCACCATCAAAGAGGCGACCAGGCAGTATGAGGCCGGCGATTACACCGGTGCGGCTTCCAATCTTGATTATGCCGCTCAGTTGGTCCGCCAGCAGAAAAGCGAGCGGATGAAGGCCCTGCTGCCCGAACCCCTGTCCGGTTGGGAGGGGAAAGAGGCCAGTGCCCAAGCATTGGGCGCTGCCATCCTCGGTGGGGGCGTCACTGTCAGCCGCGATTACAAGAAAGGATCGTCGAACGTCAGCGTGGAGATTGTCTCCGACTCGCCGGTGCTGCAATCGGTGCTGATGATGGTCAACAATCCCATGTTCGCCGGAGCCGGCGGTGGCAAACTCGAAACCGTGAAGGGACAGCGAGGCATCCTTAAATACGATAGCGGCAAGAAGACGGGTGAGCTCTACATCGTGGTAGCTTCCCGTTTTGTGATCACCATCAAGGGGCGGCCGGCCGCCAGAGAAGAACTCCTCGCCTATGGCGAGGCCATTGATTATCGAATTCTGGAAAAGAACTGAGAATTTTAGCGGGAAAACAGCAGTTTTCCCTCAGATAAGAGAAAAAACCATGGCCTCCCGGGAGATGCTGGTGAGGTTTTTTCCGCGCGAGAGTGGTTACCCCTGTTACAACTGGTAAAGAATTGGCCTTCTTCCTGTAACAGGGGTTTTTTATTGCCAGGCAACAGAGGATGCACCCATGGGCGTTGAGGATAAAAACCGACAGTTGGTCCGGCAGGAAGTGACCGACGAGGCTATTTTTAAGGTAGCTAAGGAAATCGTGGTTAAATTCATCGAGGTGGGCCGTCTGACGCCCTCTTCTTTTGAAGAGACTTTTGATCGGGTCTACAAGGCCATAGAGCGGACGGTACGCTCCAAATGAGCGTTTGTTTGCTTGACCCGGCCTTGAATTCCGCCCCGGAGCATCCGCGCCACATCCACCTGATCGGCATCTGCGGTACCGGCATGGCTGCCATGGCTGGCATGCTCCAACAGCAAGGCTTCATGGTGACCGGTTCGGATCAGAACGTCTATCCGCCGATGTCCGACTTTCTTGCCGGTTTGGAAATCGAGGTAATGGCCGGCTACGCCGCAGCCAATCTCTCGGTGCGGCCCGATCTGGTGATTGTCGGTAACGTGGTGCGGCGTACCAACCCCGAAGCCGTGGAACTGGCCCGGCTGCGAATTCCCTATCTCTCCATGCCCCAGGCTCTGGGCCATTTCTTCCTGGAGGGCAAGAAATCCTTGGTGGTGGCCGGCACCCACGGCAAGACCACCACCTCCTCGCTGTTGGCCACCACCCTGCACCGCATTGGCGAGACCCCAGGTTTCATGATCGGTGGTCTGGTCGAGGCTTTTGGCCGCAACTCCCAGGTCAGCGACGGCCCCTACTTCGTGGTTGAAGGCGACGAGTACGACACCGCTTTCTTCAACAAGGTGTCCAAATTCCAGCATTACCGGCCACACTGCGCCATTCTTACCTCGGTGGAGTTCGATCACGCCGATATCTTCGCCGATCTGGCCGCCATCAAAGCTGCCTTTGCCGAATTCATCGGCCGCATCCCGGCCGAGGGTGCTCTGGTGGCCCACATCGAAGATCCGGTGGTGGCCGAACTGGCTCCAGCGGCCCGTTGCCCGGTGATTGGTTATGGCGTCGGTGCGGCGTGCGAGTGGCGGCTGGCTGATCTACAGGCGCATGGTCTGGCCAGTGATTTTGCGGTCCACCATCACGGACAGTTGCTGGGCCGTTGCCGCCTGCCCATGCCGGGGCTGCACAACGCCCTCAATGCACTGGCGGTGATTGCCCTCTTGAGCCGCCTTGGTTTTGCTTTTGAGCGTATTGTTGATGGGTTATCCTCTTTTGAAGGCGTCAAGCGGCGACAGCAGATTCGCGGGGTCGTCCGGGGGGTCACCGTAGTGGACGATTTTGCCCACCATCCGACCGCGGTTCGCGAGACCTTGAACGCTTTGCGGCTGGCTTGGCCGGACAACCGGCTGGTGGTGGTCTTTGAGCCGCGCACCAACTCCAGTCGGCGGGCCGTGTTTCAGCAGGACTATGCTCGTGTTTTCGGGGCTGCCGACCAGGTTTTGATCCGCGAGCCTGTACCCTTGGAGAATCTTCCCCTGAATGAGCAGTTCTCTTCGGCTCAACTGGCGGCTACTTTGCGGAGCAATGGAATCAAGGCTAAGTCATTCCCTGATACCGACGCCATCCTAGACGTACTCTCCCGTGCCAGCCAACCTGGCGATATTGTTGCCATCCTTTCCAACGGTGGTTTTGACGGTATCCACGAGCGACTTTTGACCCTGCTCGGGCAAGCCGCTTGACACTTGCTTGCTTCTGTATTTAATTCCTATTTTCTCGCTGGTTGAGGGCGGCTGGCCTTGGCTGCCGCCCTTTGTCGTCATTTTTCAAGGAGTCCGTCTATGAACATTGCGGTGATGAAAGAGATCCATCCGGGTGAAACCCGTGTGCCTCTGGTGCCGGCCACCGTGGACCGTTTGGTTAAGTTGGGGGCAGAGGTGGTGGTGGAGTCGGGTATAGGGCAGCACTGCCGTTTTGATGATGCGGCCTATACCGCCGTCGGCGCAACCATGGCCACCAACCGCGAGGCGATGCTGCAGCACGCCGATCTTATCCTGCGTCTGCGTAAGCCGCCGCTCGCCGAGATCCCCCTGATGCGTCGAGGCGCGGTCCACATCAGTTACCTTGATCCCTTCAACGAACTGGAACTGGTCGATGCCTTAGTGGCGGCAGGGATCAGTGGCGTCAGCCTGGAGATGATTCCCCGCACTACCCTGGCGCAGAAGATGGACGTGCTCAGTTCCCAGGCCAATCTGGCGGGCTATGTCTCGGTGCTGCTCGGTACAACACACCTTGACAAGATCCTGCCGATGATGACCACTCCGGCCGGCACCATCAAGCCGGCTAAGGTGTTTATCATCGGCGTTGGCGTGGCCGGCTTGCAGGCTATTGCCACGGCCCGCCGTCTCGGCGCCCGGGTCGAGGCCTTTGACACCCGGCCGGTCGTCGAGGAGCAGGTCAAATCCTTGGGGGCCAAGTTCGTTAAGGTCGATCTCGGCCAAACCGGTCAAACCAAGGACGGCTACGCCACCCAACTGACCCCGGAGCAGATGGAGATGCAGAAACAGGGCATGGCCAAGGCCTGCGCCCAGGCCGACATCGTCATCACCACGGCCCAGTTGTTCGGCCGTCCGGCCCCGCGCATCGTCGACCGCGCCATGATCGCCCAGATGCAGCCGGGCTCGGTCATCGTCGACATGGCTGTGGAAACCGGCGGCAACGTCGAGGGTTCGGAGCTGGACAAGATGGTGGAGATCGAAGGGGTCAAGGTGGTGGGCTTGGGCAATCTGCCCGGTAAGGTTGCGCTGACCGCCAGCCAGATGTATTCTTCCAATCTCGGCAACTTTGTCGCCCATTTTTGGGACAAGGAAGGTCAGTCCTTCCGGCTCGATCTGAACGACGAGATTATCAAGGGAGCGCTGGTGACCCACGACGGCGCTCTTTTCAGCGAAATGTACAAGAGCATCATCAATAAGTGAGGAGCGCGATGACCGCCGTTTTCTTGGTGTTTATATTTGTTCTGGCCATTTTTTTAGGATTTGAGCTCATTTCCAAGGTGCCTTCGACCTTGCACACACCGCTGATGTCGGGCTCTAACGCCATTTCCGGCATCACCCTGATCGGCGCTCTGGCCTCGATGCAGACCTCGCACCACGGCTTCACCGTCTTTCTCGGCACCCTGGCGGTGGTCCTGGCCACTATCAACGTGGTCGGCGGCTATGCGGTTACCGACCGGATGCTGGCCATGTTCAGGAAAAAGGACAAAGGAGGGGCGCAATGAGCCTGAACCAGGTCGGCATCAATTTCGTCTATGTGCTGTCCGCGGCTCTGTTCATCTTCGGCCTGAAGATGCTCAGTTCGCCAGCCACCGCCCGCCGGGGCAACCTGGTCTCGTCGCTAGGCATGCTGATTGCCATCGCCGCCACCTTGTTGGCCCAGGGGCTTGATTACCGCTGGGTTCTCGCCGGCATGCTCATCGGCTCGATCATCGGCACGGCCGGGGCCTATGTTGTCAAGATGACCGCCATGCCGGAGATGGTCGCCCTGTTCAACGGTTTCGGCGGTCTGGCCTCGCTGCTTCTGGCCTGGTCCGAATATCACCAGAACCCGGCCATGGTGCCGGTCATCACCATCATTGCGGCGCTGTCGGTATTCATCGGCGGCGTCACCTTTACCGGCTCGATGGTGGCCTTTGGCAAGCTGGCCGGCAAGATTCCGCAGCAGGCAGTGGTCTTCAAGGGGCAGCACCTGATTAATGCCGGTATTCTGCTCGCTGCTGTTGGCGCAAGCGCCTTGTTTTACCTGACTCCGGCATCGCTGATCGGTTATCTGCTTTTTGTGGTGATTATCCTGGTGGCCTTGGCATTCGGTGTCACCTCGACCATCCCTATCGGTGGAGCGGACATGCCGGTGGTCATTTCCCTGTTGAACAGTTATTCCGGCTTGGCCGCCTGCGCCGCTGGTTTCGTGGTCTCCAATAACATCCTTATCGTCGCCGGCGCCCTGGTCGGGGCCAGTGGCATCATTCTCACCCGGATCATGTGTAAAGCCATGAACCGGTCGCTGGCCAATGTGTTGTTCTCGGGATTTGGCACCGCCACTGTGAAGACGGCAGGGGAGGGGGGGCATAAGGGCGAGATCAAACCAGCCAGTGCCGAGGATGTCTATTACATCCTGGAGGCCGCCGATTCGGTCGCCTTTGTCCCCGGTTACGGACTGGCGGTGGCCCAGGCCCAGCATGTGGTCAAGGAGTTGGGCGACCTGCTGGAGGCGAACGGTGCCGAAGTTGTCTATGCCATCCATCCGGTGGCCGGCCGAATGCCCGGACACATGAATGTCCTTCTGGCCGAGGCCAATGTTCCCTATGACCAGTTGGTGGAGATGGACGACATCAATCCGCGCATGGAAACGGTCGATGTCTGCGTGGTGATCGGCGCCAACGACGTGGTCAATCCGGCCGCGGTCGATGATGACCAGAGCCCGATCTACGGCATGCCGATCATCGAGACCTTCCGGGCCAAGACTGTCATTGTCCTCAAACGCTCGATGAGTCCTGGTTTTGCCGGCATCGAGAATGCTTTGTTTTACGGGGAAAATACCCGCATGTACTTTGGCGACGCCAAGGCCTCGATTCAGGCTCTGGTTGCCGAGTTCAAAAGCGGGAATTGAGCGCGAGCAGCTGATTGAAAGATTGAAAGAACCGGTGTGACGGCAGGCGGGCCAAACTCAAGTTGTTCACCAATCCTCACTCAACTGCGAAACTGTATACTGCAGTTCTGTGATCATGGTCAGGTAGTCGAGGGTAGGCTCACTATTTTTGCATTGTTTTTCGATGGTGTGAGCAGCTTGGGCCAGATCGGCCAGCCCCATATTGAGCAAGGCGCCCTTGACAGCGTGACTGGCGCGGCTGAGTTGTTCCATATCGCCGCTGGCTGCCAATTCCGCCAACCGGTTCATGTGGGAGCGCAGGGTGTTGACAAACACCGGAATCATGGTCTCGGTCTTCTCTTCACTCAGCAAATAGGCGGTTTGGAGATGCTGTTTGATGATGTGCAGATAGGCCGTTCGCTCCATCTCAACCTTCCTCCTCTGTTCCATGAGTATCCCCTGTTAGCTCGTTGGTCAACATAGGCTATTTTTCCATGCGGGCCGGTGATCGGTCAAGGAATAAAACAGTGCGGCATTCCCTTGAACATACAATCGGCCAGCTACTCGCTGCCGAGTCGTTGCTGGCCAAGGGCAGCCGTCTTCTGGTCGGGGTGTCGGGTGGCGCCGATTCCATGGCCCTGGTGCATGTATTAGGGGCGCTGCGGGAAGAGTTTTCCCTGACCATGGTTGCTGCTTATATTGATCATGGCCTGCGCTCCGAGGAGACGCCGGCGGAGTGGGCCTGTGTGCGGGAGGCGGCGAACCGTCTGGGCATCGAGTGTGCCTGCATGACCGTGGATGTCCATGCAGCGGCAACGGCGGGTAAGCTCTCCCTGGAACATGCGGCCAGGGAGTTGCGGTACCAGGCCTTTGCCGAATTGGCCAGCAAATGGGCAACCGATTGGCTGGCCGTAGCCCATACTGCCGACGATCAGGTGGAAGAGGTGCTGCTGCGGTTGTTTCGAGGCGGCGGCCGCAAGGCCCTTGCCGGGATGCGGCTGCGATCGGGTAACCTGATCCGTCCTTTGCTCGGTATCCGGAAGGCCGAGCTGCTCCGTTACCTGAGTGATCAAGGCATCGCCTATTGCCATGACTCAAGCAACCACGAGCGCCGATTCCTCCGCAACCGCATCCGCCTTGATCTCCTGCCGCTGCTGGAAGCTCAGTACGACAGGGGCATTCGTGGGGCGTTGTTGAAAACCGCGGCCAATCTCGCTGAAGATGAGGACTTGCTTGAACTCCTGCTTGCTGAACGCTGGGGTTCGGTGGTCGATACGTTGCCGCCAGACGAGAGCGGCCAAGTGATCTGCCGACTCAACCGCGACGCTTTTCGTTGCCTGCACCCGGCCCTGCAGCGCCGGACGGTTGAAAAAGTGCTGTGGACGCTAGGCAGTACCGCCCACTACGAACAGATCCTCGCCGTGCTCGATGCCGCCCGCTGCGGCCGTACCGGGAGCGAGTTGCATCTCAGCCAGGGGCTGCGGGTCGCTGTTCACCGTGTATACCTTGCATTCTCCCATCCTCAGGGCAAAGGCCCTTGGCGCGGCCGTCTGACCGCCTCCTGATTTTTTCGTTTCCCTCTCAATTCGACAATTCCGTCGAACCCCACCGGCAAGATGTCGAATCGTTCCCTTGCTCCCCTCTTGTTCTTGTGGTTATCATGTTGATATATCGATAAAATTATCGTTGACAACCTTGGCATGGAAGTTGATATGGAAGAGTACAAGGATGTTGTTCCCGTGGCGGGAATCATCAAAAGAACAAGCAACGTAACGAGGTGTCAAAATGAAAACTTTGAAAAAGAGTGTGTTGGTGCTCTGCTGTCTCATGATGACGGCCGGAGCTGCCTGGGCCGTGGATTATGGCAAGATGTCCACCGAAGAGTTGAGTGCGAAACGAGGCACACTGTACAATGCCAGCCAGGAGGAGTGGAATGCCTTTCATACCGAGTGGTGGAAACGGCTCAGTCAGATGACGCCGGAAGAGCGGCAGAAATACATGGGGCCGGGTATGGGGCGCGGCATGGGCCGGGGGATGGGCAAGGGTATGGGCATGGGACGCGGCGGTTGTTGTCCGTATTGGGCAGGTCCTGCCGCCTCTAACCAAGCGCCAGCGGGTGGGGCAGCCAGTTCATCCGCTGGTAAGTAACCCCATTTGTACCGGGCCGGCGCTCTCGGTGCCTTGCCGAGGCATCAGCGCCGGCTCTCACTCTTTTTTCGCAATGCCCAGCCGTTCCATCTTGTAGCGCAACACTCGCTCGCTGATGCCCAGGTCCTCGGCGGCTCTGGTCTGCACCCAATGATGGTGCTCCAGGGCCTCGAGCAATAACTGCCGTTCGACCTCGGCCAGGCGGTTGTTGAGATCGCCCTCGGCAACAGGCCCCCGGTATGCCCGGATTTCAGGCGGCAGATCGCGCAGCCCGATATGTGCCGAGCGAGCCAGGGTAATGGTTCGCTGGAGGATATGTTCCAGTTCCCGAATATTGCCCGGGTAGTGGTATTTGGTGAGTTGATTGAGCGCCTGATCGTCGAAGACGGCGGCACTCTTGAATTTTTCCAGAAAAAAACGGATCAGCTCCGGGATTTCTTCCTTGCGCCGGCGCAGGGGCGGAATTTCGATGGTAATGACATTGAGCCGGTAGTAGAGATCCTCGCGAAAACTGCCATTCTCCACCATCTGCTTGGGATCGCGGTTGGTGGCCGCCAGGATGCGGACATCCACTGGGATGGGCTGTTCGCCACCCACCCGGCAGATGGTCTGCTCCTGCAGCACCCGCAGCAGTTTGGCCTGCACCCCCAAGGGTAGTTCGCCCACCTCGTCCAGGAGGAGGGTGCCCTGGTGGGCCTGCTCAAAGACCCCGCGCCGCCGATTGACCGCCCCGGTGAAGGCCCCTTTTTCATGGCCGAACAGTTCGGACTCGAAGAGTCCCTCGGGCACCGCCGCGCAGTTGAGGGCAATAAACGGCCCTTCCTTGCGGGGGCTGAGCAGGTGAATCAGCCGGGCGATCAGCTCCTTGCCGGTGCCGGTTTCCCCGCGGATGAGTACGGTCCAGGGGCTGGGGGCGGCGCGCAGCACCAACGATAAGACCTGCCGCATTGCCGGGCCAGCGGCGATCATCCGAACCGGCAGGGTTTCGGTATCAATCGTTTCCTCCACCTGGGCGGCATCGTCGGCAATAAAGATCCGCTCTTCGATGGCCCTGATCCGGGCCAGCAGTCTTTCTAAATCCACCGGTTTTTCCAGGAAATCGTCCGCGCCCAGTTGCATCACCCGGACTGCGGTGTCGACCGCGCCATAGGCGGTGATCATGATCACTTTGGTCAGCGGGTTGAGTTCCTTCATCCGCGCCAGCACCTGGTCGCCATTCATATCCGGCATGCGATGATCAAGCAGAACCAGATCGATCGGCGTCTGCATGAATCGGTTCAGCGCCTCCTCCCCATTGGCTGCCTCCATCACGGTGTAGCCATGTTTGCGCAGGAAGCCGCCCAAGAGGCTTCGTTGCAGGGGTTCGTCATCCACAATCAAGATATGCACGGCGCTGCTCCTTTCTCTGGTGGACGGGTTTCGGCCCATGCCCGTGGTGCGGTGCGGGGCAGGGTCAGGCGCACGGTCAATTGCTGCCGCTGACAATCAGCGATGAACTCCAAGCCGCCGCCGTGCGCTTCGGCAATCCGGCGGCAGAGGGCCAGTCCCAGCCCGGTTCCCTTGGTCTTGGTGGTGAAATAGGGCTCGCCCAGACGGGCTACATCCTCGTTGGCGAGCAGCAAGCCGCCGTTGGTGATGGTCAACGCTGCGCCTTCAACCACCGGCTCCAGGCCGATGCGGACAAAGCCTCCGTTCGGCTGAGCCTCAATGCTGTTCTTGAGCAGATTTTCCAGTACCTCGGCCACCAGGTCCGGATCGGCCAAGATGGTCCCGGTAAAGGAATTGGTGCAGGACAATTCGATCTGCTGGTCCGCGCAGCGCTGCCGGTACAGGGGGAGCAGCTGCTGGAGCAGATCAAATGGATCAATCTGCTCCAGCCGGGGCTGGAGTTTTCTGGTGAAGCGCTGCAACTCGGTGATGATGGCACCGGCACGGCGAGTCGACTCTGTCATGGCGCCGATCAACTCCTGTTGCTCGCTGTCAAGATGGTTTGATTCCAGGATCAGCCGCTGCAGGCCCATGCTGATGGCGTTGAGCGGGTTGCGGACCTCGTGGGCGATGGTAGCCGTAGCTCGGCCCAGGGCTGCCGCCTCGTGTTCCCGGGCCAGCAGCCGTTCGAAGGTCCGGGTGCGGGCAAGATCAGCCTGCTGATAGCGATAGAGGAGCCAGGAAAAAAAGAGGCCGAGCCCCAGGAGCAGGGCGGCAAAGAGGAAGAACTGGCGGCGCATCTGGTTGATCCGGCTGGCATGCTGCGCGGCGTCAAGTCCCACTATCAGGGTACCCATGGGAGTCGTCAATCTCGCTTCCGCCGTTTGCTTCCCGCCCTCTGCGAGCAGACGGACAGCGTCGCCGGCGGACGGAGTGGCACTATCATCCAGGCGGACAAAATGGATGCCGGGCAGGGCGGAAAGCGTGGTGAGCAAGGCGGGAAGCGAGGTCTTTTGCTGCAGGTGGACGATGGCCTCTGCATTGAGGCCGATCTGGATGCAACGGATATTCGCACTGGTTGCAAGGGCAGTCAGCAACCCCGTTTGTTGCTCCGGGTCATACTGAACAATTCCGGGCGGCAGGGCGCAGCTGGTGTCCCTTGGCTGCCAGCTGCTGGGGCCAGCGATCAGCTCACCGTTCGTCCGCACCAAGCCGATGCCGAGCAGGCCGGTCTCCCGGGCCAACGCTTCCAGTTCCTCGGGCTGCAACGGATCAATAGCGTTGAGGTAGTCGACAAAACGGGCCTTGTCACGGAGCAGGGAGGTAACCACGAAATCGATGGTCGTCCGCGCCAGAGCGGCGTTGAGCAGATTTTCCTCGATAACGGCGGCGATCATCCGGGAACGGTTGAGGGTGCCGCGTTGAAGATCGTGGTCAATGGCGGTCATCTGCCAGAAGAAGACAGCCAGAACCAGGAGGATGAGTAGGCCGAAACCGGCCAGATTCATGCCCCAGGAGGGGAGCGGGAGGCGGGAGGGAATTACTGGCGGTTCCATTGTTCGCCTCCGCGATGGCGGCGATGCGGGCCGCCGCCATGTCCGGCCTCTCCTCTCCGGCACATGCCAAGGCGGGCCCGGACGCCGGTGGGATCCTGGCGGTAGCGTTGTTTCATGGCCTGGAATGTAGCCCTTTCCTCGGTCTGGCGACCATTGGCAGGTGGTGTCATGCCTTCGTCCAGCGCCGGGGACGGCGAGACCGCCTCGGCAGGTGGAGCAGTCTCTGCCTGCGAGGGTGCGGCAGCGTCGGGTGTTGCCCTGTCGCCTGGTTCGGAGGCTTGCAGACCAAGTGGCAAGCAAAGGGTCAACAGGAGAAGGAGTAAAAGTGGGCTATTCCCGCGTGGCGGCTTCATGCATGAGGGCAAAAAGTTCATGGGGATCGGTTCCGTGGGCGCTGGCAATCTCTTTGAGTGATTTCTCCGGATCGGTCTTGATTTCCTTGGTGGCCAGGACCTCGACAATCCGTGGTTGTTTCAGGCCGTATTGACTGCACATCTCCCTGAGCGTCATCCGGCCCATGCCGGGAAAAGTCAGGGAGCTGATTTTTCGCACATGCATGGGAGCAGTCTCAGGCTTTTCGGAATCGGGAAAGGAATTGCTTTCCTATGAAGCAGTATACATGCCAGATAGCGTTGCCGGTAGTGTTTCCTTGTGTGGCAGCAAGATCTGCCGCGAGCGGAGGGATGGACGGATTTGCCGGATTAGTGGTTCGACAATATTGTCGAATTGATTTTGTCATTGTCGATTCGACAGTGAACGCATGCACGATGAGCTTGAAAAGCCGCGACATGTCCCCTATAACGAAACAACATGATGGAAAAGAGCGACATCGGGACAGCATGGGAGGCTGAGATGGCCGAGGAGTATCAGGATGTCAGCGTGGAGCGGCTGCGCGAGTACATAACGCGGCACGAGGAGGGGGAATATCTTCTGGTTGATGTCCGCCAGCCCGACGAGTATGTCAAAGGGCATATCCCCGGCGCCATCCTCCTTCCCTTGGGGGAAATTCCCGCGCGGTTGCGGGAGTTGCCGGTGGACAAGGATATCATCGTGTACTGCCGCTCCGGCAAACGATCACAAGGCGCTGCTATTTTTATTGGGTCGCAACCGTATGTGGCCGGAACCGTGTTCAACCTGACCGGCGGTATCCTCGCCTGGGACGGGCACCTCCTGCCTGATGTCCCAAACCTCAAGGTGTTTGACCTTTCCGGCAGCGATCAGGATATCCTACTGCGGGCCATGGACCTGGAACGGGGGGCGGAACGGTTTTATGCCGCTCTTGGGCGGCGTTACGGCACGAGCGCCTGGGCCAAAAATCTTTCCGCCCTGGCCGAGGCCGAGGAGGCGCACGCCCGCATGATCTACCCGTTCTGGGCCGGGGAGCAGGTTGACCCGCCCCCCTTTGCCACAGTATATGCTGGTTTGTCTGGGAACATTGTTGAGGGCGGTTTCTCCAGCGCCGCTCTCATGACCATGCTGGAGGAACAACCGCTGGAACCCTGCCGTGCCGTTTTGGAAATGGCCTTGTCCATTGAGTATGCAGCCTACGACCTCTCCCGCAACATGGCGCATCGCTCCCAGGGGCGACCCATGGAGACGGTTTTCAGCGCCATCGCCGAGGCGGAAAAGGAACACATGCGGATGGCGGCCCAAGCTCTGGCATTTTGTCAGGGCCTTTGAGAGACTTCTTGCAGGAAAAACAATCTGATGGTACCGTTTTTCCGGTGTATCAAAGCAGTTGATGAAAGAAGGAGTTTTTCCGGAGAGTCATCGACAGGGGGAGTCGCCGACTTGTGCCAGGGAAAGCACGGGTTACTTTTGCAGACGTCCAAGGAGGATACGTATGCAGCACTTTTCGTACAAAGACACCACCTATGAAGTCGACGAGCAAGGTTTTTTACTGGACCCTAAATTCTGGGACACCAATTTCGCCGAAGGGATGGCCAAGGAATGTGGTATCGAGAACCTGACCAGTGAACATTGGGATGCGATCAACCATCTTCGGGAGTCTTTTTTATCGACTGGAGTCTGCCCCACCATCTTTGCCCTGTGCAAGTCTATCGGCCTGCGTCCACGGGAGATGAAAGTGCTTTTTCCCACCGGCTACCATCGCGGTCTGTGCCGGATAGCCGGCGTCCATTACCTACTGTATCGCCTGCCGGACAACAGCCACGTGTTGGAGAGTGCCGCTGATCTCAAAGCCTTGTCCGGGAAAAAACAGTACCAAGTGGACGTGCGAGGATTTTTGATCGATCCCGATAATTGGGATTCGTATTACGCCATGCACCGGGCCCTCGAAATGAACATTCCCCAAGGAGAACTCACCGAGGCGCATTGGCGGGTGATTAATTTCCTCCGCGATGTGCATAAAAAAGAAAAACGTATTCCCACCATCTACGAGACCTGCGAGACCTGCCAGCTCGACCTGGAACAAATGGAAACAATGTTCCCGAACGGCTATCATCGCGGGGCCTTAAAAATTGCCGGCTTACGATTCGTGAAGTAAAAATGTCCTCCAATACCGGAGGCAACACAGGTGTTTGTCGGTTTTGACGGAATGGTATCCGGCCGGTGAATGATGACGGAGCGTTTTGCCCTCAGTTCGCCGGCCATGAACAGGAGAGGAAATGAAGCCGTTTAGCTATAAGGATGCAACGTACGAATTAGATGACCAGGGATGTTTGCTGGACCCCCAGAGCTGGAACCGGGATTTTGCCGAGGGCATGGCCCGGGAGTGCGATATCCCGGTACTCTCCAATGAACACTGGGATGTGATTCAGTATGTCCGAGACACCTATGAGAAAACGGGCGTCTGCCCGACCATTTTTGCTGCCTGCAAGGCCATCGGTTTGCGGCCCCAGGAAATGCAGAAACTTTTCCCCACCGGCTACCACCGGGGGCTGTGCCGGGTGGCCGGCGTCCATTACCGGATCAGCAACATGCCCTACGGCGCCCATCTCAAAGAATCGGTGGCCGATCTGCGGGCCCTGTCAGGCGACAAGGTTTATGCCACAGACGTTCGCGGCTTTCTTGTCGATCCGGAGTCTTGGGATGAGAATTTCGCAGTGCACCGGGCCATGGAGATGCATATTGCTGGCGGGAAACTGACCGATGACCATTGGCGGATCATCTATTATCTTCGTGACGTCCATCATGTGCAGCATCGGATTCCCAATATTTACGAAACCTGCGAAAGTTGCGATCTCGATCTGGACAGATTTGAACAGCTGTTCCCGGACGGATATCACCGTGGGGCTTTAAAAATTGCCGGATTGCGGTTTGTTAAATAGCAAAGGTTCTGAGGGAATGGATGAAAGCGACCTTGATGGTGTGCAGCGGCGACCCTGAAGTGGTGTGGAACGCCTTCCGCATGGGCAATCTCATGCTGGAGCAGATGGATGACGTGACCATGTTTCTCAACGGACCTTCGGTGCGGTACGCCTCGTTGACCTCCGAGCGTTTTCCCCTCACCGAATTGGCGAAAGTCTTCACCCTGTCCGAGGGTGTTCTGTTTGCTTGAGGAAAATTACTAGACCTCCACGGGGTGGAGGCAACGTACCATCAACGGGCAAAACAGATCGACCTCTATCGCTTGATTGCAGAAAGTGATCGTTTTATCTCGTTTTAACAAGACTGGTTGTTCCGTCGTCCCTCCGCTGGAACAGCCGGTCTTTTTTTGCCTTCGGCGGCAGAGAAGTGGTTGGTGACGGCATTATCCAACTTTCGCGAACATTAAGAGGTTGTGGAACTGCAAGAACACGACGAGCCGAGCAGCGGTAAAAGGGAGAGGCGTGAGGGCGTGATCCTGCTCCATGGTCTGGTCCGGACCCGCCGATCGATGGCCCCCCTGGCCGCCTTTCTCAAACAGCGGGGCTATGCAGTGGCCAATGCCGGCTATCCTTCCCGCCGCGCGCCGATCGAAATCCTCGCCCAATCTACGCTGCCACCGGCCGTTGCCGCGCTCCAACGCCAGCGTGCCGATGTGATTCATTTTGTTACCCATTCCATGGGCGGCATTCTGCTCCGCGCCTATCTTGCCGAAACACCTTTGGCCGAACTGGGCCGGACGGTGATGCTCAGCCCGCCTAATCAGGGGAGCGAGCTGGTGGATCGCCTTTGCCCCTATGCCTGGTTCCGCCTGTTGTTCGGCCCGGCCGGTTGCCAGCTGGGGACAGGAACTAACGATCTGCCCGCTCGCCTCGGTCCCGCTATTTTTCCACTGGGGATCATTACCGGCAACAGGCCGGCCATTGGCCTTTCCCGTTTTTTTCCCGGCCCGAGTGACGGAAAAGTGTCGGTGGCACGGGCACAGCTTCCCGGCATGGTGGATTTCCTTGTTCTGCCCTATGGGCACGCACTCATCATGCGGCACCGTCCGGTGCAGGAGCAGGTGGCCTCTTTCCTGAGAACCGGCAGGTTTAAAAGATAAATTATCAGCCTTTGCGTAGGACGCGCTTGTCGTCTATGCGGATGGTGAGCTTGATCTTGTCGAAATATTCAAGCAGGGGGATGGAAAACTTTCTGGTCAGGCCGGTGAGGTCCTTGAAGCGCTGCGCATCGATTTCACCCTCGCGGCGGATAAAGGTGACGATTTTTTCCTGCAGATCGTGGATGGCCGGGGCGTGGAAACAGAGACTTTCGTTGATTTTGATCAGGACGCCTTTGGTCACGAGCAGATCGATGACCTGCCGGATCTGCCGTTCCGGAAACTCACCGAAGCTAGCCAGCACATCCTTGAGATTGGGAGGGGTAAGGCCGGCCTCACGGTAGAGAGCGCCGATCTTTTGCTCCATCTCCTGCTCGTTGACCTGCAGAGTGACCGTGTGGCCGCTGATCTTGATTTCCGCCCCCACCTGTTCGATCACTCCTTTTTTGACCAGGCTGGCCAACAGAACCTGCAGGAGTTTCTGATCCACCGCCGGGCGCAGCTGGGAGCGCAGCTCCTCTTTGGCCAATCCCGGTTTCAAAGGATTCAGCCGGTGGAATTCGGTCAGCTGACCGGTAATGCGCCGGGTGATCCCTTCGGCCACGGAAGCGGCCAGCAGCCGCTGGCTTTCCGAGTCGATCACCAACAGCGCGCCGGTGGAGATGGGGTGTTGCAACTGTTTCTTCAGTTTTTTGCTGAAGACGCCGGTGCGGGCTGCCAGTTGATCGGCGGCGATCCCTTTGGAACCGCATTCCTCCACCAGCATCAGGAGCTTTTGTTCGCTGTCGGCAGCCGCAAGAGCAGCAAAATAGGCCCGATTGGCTTCCCGGTCCCGCTCCAGGGTCCGTTTCCGTTTTTTGGGCCTATTGTTGAGGATGGTCCCGCCGCCGATGGTGGTAACCGGCGAATAGCTGCGGAGCACGTAGTGATCACCTGGCCAGACGGCGGCCGGTTCCTGAAGGAGCAGCTGGATGCGGGTTGTTTCACCGGGTGCGAGGGTGTCGGATTCGAGCAGCAGGATGCGGCCGACGATCTCCCGCGTGCCGAGATGGACCCGCACCTGGGTCCGGTTTTTCAATTCCTTGCGGGCCGAGCGCAGACAATGGAATTCGGCGTCCAACAGGGTGGAGGCGGCCATGCTGCCCGGCGAGGCCGCCATATCGCCCCGGTTGATTTGTTCCTTTTCGATGCCCTGGAGGTTGATGGCGGTGCGGTGGCCGGCCTCGACCAGGCCGACATCCTGGCCATGCACCTGGATGCCGCGGATCTTGGCGGTGAGGCCGCCGGGGTAGAACATCAGGTCTGCCCCGGTCTCAATCCGGCCGGAGAGCGAGGTGCCGGTGATCACGGTGCCGAAACCCTTCATCGAAAAAACCCGGTCTACCGCCAGGCGAAAGGGGCCGAATTCCTCATGGAAGTCGATTGCCGCCACCTTGGCGTCGAGCAGGCGGACTATCTCGTCGATCCCCTCGCCACTGATCGAATTCACTGGAATAATCGGTGCGTTCTCAAGAAAACTGCCTTTGAAAAAGTCCCGCACCTCTTCGCTCACCATGTCGAGCCATTCCTGGTCGACAGTGTCCTTTTTGGTGAGGACGATGAGACCGTTACGAACCCCAAGTAGGTGGCAGATCTCGAAATGTTCGATGGTCTGCGGCATAATGCCTTCGTCGGCGGCGATGACAAAGGCCACCAGATCCATGCCGGCCGCGCCGGCTACCATGTTGCGGATAAATTTTTCATGGCCCGGCACATCGACGATGCCGAGCCGATGGCCGCAGGGGAGGTCGAGGTAGGCAAACCCCAGTTCAATGGTGATGCCGCGCTCCTTTTCCTCCTTGAGACGGTCGGTCTCAATGCCGGTGAGCGCCCGGATCAGGCTGGTTTTGCCGTGATCGACGTGTCCGGCGGTGCCGAGGATAATTTCGCGCATGGTCGGGGAGGGTGCCGGTTCCTGGTCTTTGACGGAAAGGGCGAGGGAGCCGGTCTAGAAGTCTAGATAGGGGTTGGTTTTTGCTTCCCTTGCCAAGGTGGACTGCGATCCGCCGTAGCCGTGCCCGGGCCAGATAAAGGTCTCTGGTGGCAGGGGCATGAGTCGTTCCTTGATGGCGTCGATCATCTGGCGCATGGAACCGCCAGGGAAATCGGTACGGCCAACCGCGCCGACAAAGAGGGTGTCGCCGGTGAAGCAGTGGGGTGGGCTGTACAGGCAGATTCCACCAGGGGTGTGGCCGGGGGTGTGAATGACCTGCAACTGTTCCTTACCGACGGTAATAACGTCGCCGTCTTTGACGATCACATCAATGGGTGGTGATTCGGGCAGGCCGAGAGAGGAAAAAAAATTCTTGACGCCGGGGTCATTGAAATGGCTGGCATCGTCGGCATGCATGACGATCTTGGCGCCGGTGGCCTCCTGGATGCGGGCGTTGCCGCAGACATGGTCCGGATGGCCGTGGGTGTTGATGATGTAGATGACCTTGAGGCTATTTTCGCGGCAGTAGTCGAGGATGCGGTCCTCGTCGCCACCGGGGTCGATGACTGCGGCCTCTTTGGTCTGTTCGCAGGAAACAATATAACAGCAGACCCCCATCATGCCGACGGTGAGTTGTTTGACAAGCATGGCCATAATTCTCTCGATAGACGGTATGTGTTGAGGAGACAGATTATTAGGCTGTAGACCATGAGGCTACAGCCTAATAACCGCTTGGAGACTACTTGGAGCCGCAACCGCTGGGGCCGCATGCGCAACCGGAAGCGGCAACAAAGGGGTTGACCGTCACCGGGCCTGGCGGCAGACGCTGCTCAACCGAGGCGACCACAGTATCAAAGGCCTTGATGGCCGGGCTGTCCTCATCCGTGGAGAGGTACGGGATACCGGTGTCGCCGGCCATGACCACGCGAGGGTCCATGGGCACCCGGCCAAGGAAGGGCAGGTCGAAATCGCGGGCGGTCTGCTCGCCGCCGCCCTTGCTGAAGATATCCACGGTCTCGCCGCAGTGCGGACAGATGAAACCGGACATGTTCTCCACCACGCCGACGATCGGCATCTCGACCGCCTTGCAGAAGTTGATCGACTTGCGGACATCGGCCAGGGCCACGGCCTGCGGAGTGGTGACCACCACCGCATGGACGCCGGGAATGGTCTGGGCCACGGACAGAGGCTCATCACCCGTTCCAGGAGGGGCGTCGACAATCAGATAATCGAGCGCACCCCAGTCCATATCGGCGATGAACTGGCGGATGGCCTGAATTTTGAGCGGTCCGCGCCAGATAATAGCATCGTCGCGGTTCTTCATCATGTATTCCAGGCTGACCACCTTGAGATTGTCACTGTACTTGAGCGGCGGGATGAGGTCATCGGGGTTCGCAGGCGCTTCCAGTGAACCGGTCAGGTTGAGCATCCGGCAGACATCCGGGCCGTGGAGATCGACATCCATCAGGCCGACCTGGTGGCCTCTTTTCGCCAGGCAGAGGGCCAGATTGACGGCGACGGTGGATTTACCGACGCCGCCTTTGCCGCTCATGACCAGGATTTTATTTTTGATTCTGCCCAGGGATTTGGTAATAGCAATATCCTGCTGCGCCAAGCGGGCATCGCCCGAGCCACAACTGCTTTGCTGATCGCTCCCGCAGGAACCTCCACATGAACTGCTCATAATTATCTCCGACGGTAAATAAATTGGTGATCGATTAAGGAAGTGAACCCATAATTGCGTTGCTGTCCGATCCTGTCCGGTCCGCGTTTTAAATATGGTTGACGGGAGACGATTGATTTGACCGGAAAACACGATCCCGCGCATTGTCTCCGGAAAGAAAAAATCCGGAGATGCCACGGGGGTGCGAGTCCATCGTAATGTGGGCGTATACTTTAATGCCAGCGAGTTGAAAAGCAAATAAAAAATCAAACGGCCGTCGGCAATGAATCGACCGCCTTTTGCCCTGTGTTTTTCTTGATTTATAATTGCCGGAAAAGTTATAGTGGTTACTTGTATCGCATTGCCAGAACGGCCGCAACCGGCTTCGGTTGCTCTTTGCGGGCACTCCGGCGGTTGGCGGTCGCGAATTGTGGCGCCACCTGCGTGGTAAGGGCCGAGGTAATGAACCAGATGTTTTTCGGAGAAGGGGCAAGGGAGGAAGGAATGGATCCGTTCAGCAAAAAATTGTTGGAGGAACTGGAACATATGCAGCAACATACCGGGCGCATTCTGCGTTCCATGTCGCTATCCCGGATGATGCCGATGGAAGCGGACGGCTGGCAGCCAGCGGTGGACATTTATGAAGCGGAAAACGTTCTTTATGTCTATGCCGAATTAGCGGGGGTAGTCAGCGACACCCTCCAGGTAACAGTTGATGGTCCGCACCTGCGGATCAGCGGTCTGCGCCAATTGCCGCCGCACCAGTCGATTGCCTGCATCCACCAACTTGAAATCGAACTGGGCGGCTTTCAGCGGACTCTGCCTCTACCTTCCGCCGTCGAGGTCGAAGGGGTTGAGTCAACGTATACCAACGGGATACTCATGGTGGCCCTGCCGAAACAGACCAGGAAGAGCAGAGTGACGATCAGGATAACACCTGGAGAATAAAATGGAAAACGAACAGCAAGCACCCCAGAAAAAGTTGGATCCCACTGAGCTGGCGCTCCCCGAGTCCTTGCCCATCCTGCCGTTGCACGGGTTTGTGTTCTATCCCGGCATGGGGTTTCCACTCCAGGTGTCGAGCGAGACCTCGAAACAGTTGATTGACGATGTTCTGCTTGGGGACCGCCTGATCGGGCTGGTGCCAAGCCGCCGCGATCAGGTGAGCGACGACGATGTCCTCGGCCCAGCCGACCTCTATCAGGTGGGCGTGGTCGGCTATCTGCATAAGCTGAACAAGGCGCAGGAAGGGTATTATCAGGTGTTGATGAGCGGCACCAAGAAGTTTGCCGTCAGCGAATTCGTCGATTCCACTCCCTACATGCGGGCCAAGGTGGTTGAGGTCCCGATGGAGATCGTCGAGGATAAGAAGATCGATGCCCTGTTGTTCAACATCCGGGCTCAATTCCAGAAGCTGGTCAGTGCCACCGAACTGCCTCAGGAACTTGTGGCCACCATCAACAGTCTCGCCAACCCGTTTTATGTGGCCTACCTGGTCAGTTCCCAGTTGAACCTGAAGATCGAGATGGAGCAGGAAATTCTGGAGATCACGCCACTGCACGACCTCTTGCACCGGGTGGCCAAGGAATTGGCCAAGCGGCTCGAAACCGTGGAGATGAGCAACCAACTGCAGGCCTCGATGAAAAAGGACATGGATGAGCGGCAGCGGGAATTTTTTCTCCGCCAGCAGTTGCAGGCTATCCGCAAGGAGTTGGGCGAGGGCGACGAGGACAAGGTCGAGGTCAAGGAGTTAAAGGAGAAGATCGCCGAGAAGGGGCTCAGTCCCCAGGCAAGAACCGTGGTGGAGAAAGAATTGATCCGGTTGGAGCGGATTTCTCCCTCTTCGCCCGAGTATTCGATGTCGCGCAACTATATCGACTGGATTCTCGACCTGCCCTGGACCGATTCCACCAAAGATACCCTCGATTTGAACCAAGCCGAAGCGGATCTCAATCAGGATCACTACGGCCTGAAAAAGATCAAGAAACGCATCCTGGAATTTTTGGCGGTCCGCAAGCTGAAGGAAGATATTCATGGACCGATCCTCTGCTTTGTTGGTCCTCCCGGAGTTGGTAAGACCTCGCTCGGCCAATCCATCGCCCGGACCATGAACCGCAAATTTGTCCGCATCGCCCTGGGTGGCGTCCGCGACGAGGCTGAAATTCGTGGCCACCGGCGGACCTATGTCGGTGCGCTGCCGGGCCGGATCATCGAAAGCCTCAAGCGGGCCGGGGCCAACAACCCGGTGTTTCTGCTCGATGAGGTCGACAAACTGGGCAATGATTTTCGCGGCGATCCTTCTTCGGCCCTGCTCGAAGTCCTTGATCCCGAACAGAACTCGACCTTCACCGACCATTACCTGGACATCGAATTCGATCTGTCCAAGGTGATGTTCATCGCCACCGCCAATGTGCTCGATACCATCCCCGGGCCGCTCCGCGACCGGATGGAAGTGGTCGAACTCTCCGGCTACACCCAGCAGGAGAAGGTGGCCATAGCCACCCGTCATCTGCTGGCCAAACAGCTGGAAGCCCATGCCCTGACGCCTGATGATCTGGAAATTCCGGAAGCAACCATCGAGGCCCTGATCGCTTCCTACACCCGCGAGGCCGGGGTGCGTAACCTCGAGCGCGAAATCGCCGCTCTCTGCCGGGGCACGGCCGCTGCCATCGCCCGTGGCCGCACCGAAAAGACGGTTGTCACCCCTGAAAAATTATATGATTTCCTTGGGCCGCAACGCTTCTATCCTGAGATGAAGGCCCGAAGCTGGGGACCGGGACTGGCGACCGGACTGGCCTGGACGCCGGTTGGCGGTCAAATCCTGTTTATCGAAACCTCCAGCATGAAGGGCAGGGGCGGTCTAACCCTCACCGGCAAGCTCGGCGATGTGATGAAGGAATCGGCCACCGCGGCGCTCACCTACATCAAGTCGCACGCCAAGGAACTGGGCATCGATGAGGAATATTTCGCCAATACCGATCTCCATGTCCATGTGCCCGAGGGCGCCATTCCCAAAGACGGCCCCTCGGCCGGCGTGGCCATGGTCTCGTCACTGGTTTCAGTGGTCTTGGGGCGATCGGTCCGTCAGGATGTGGCCATGACCGGTGAGATCACCCTGCGCGGCGATGTCCTGCCGGTGGGTGGCATTGGCGAGAAGGTGCTGGCCGCGCTCCGGGCCGGGATCAAAGAGTTGATCCTGCCGGTGCTGAATGAAAAAGATGTGTTGGAAATCCCAGAGGATATCCGCCAGGGCGTCCTCTTCCACTACCCGAATACCATTCGTGAGGTTCTGGAAATCGCCATGGAGAAAACAGGGGCGCCACACTGATGCTGGGTTGGTTCAAGAAAAAATTCGGCAAACAACCGGCCGCTCCTGAGCCGGCTGAGCCTGAACTGAGCGGGCAGGGCGAGGAAGCGGTTGAGGAAACGGCTGTCTCCGAGGTTATAGTCGAGACACCCGCGCCGGCGGAACTTGCTGTTGAGCCAGCAATCGTTGAGTCCGGGGAAGCTGTTGCTGATGACGGCGAATCCGTTGAGGACGAACCTGTTATTGAGCCGTTGGTGGAGAAGGCGCCGGAGGAGTTCACTGTTGAAGAGTCCCCTACCCAGGAAGCCAATATTGTTGAAGAGGAATCTGTCGCGCTCGAACCGCTTCCTCCGGCTGAGATCCAAGAGGGAGCGGTAGTTGAGCCGGAGACGGTTGTTGTTCTCGAGCTAAAAGGAGATCTAGCCGAGGAATCCGAGGAAGCGGCCACCGAAGAGATCGAAGCCAGCGAGGCAGCGGTCGTCCTTGATTCCGTGTCCCCCGAAGTCGTTGTCCCGGACGAGCCGTCCGAGGCCAAACCGCAGGAAAAACCGGCGGGAAAATCCTTGTTCCAGCGGCTGCAGGAGCGGCTGGGCAAGACCAGGGACGCCTTTGTCTATCGTCTTGACCGTCTTTTTCTTGGTAAGAAGGAGATTGACCAAGATCTGTTCGAGCAATTGGAGGAGATCCTGATTGCCGCGGATCTCGGCGTGGCCACCACCATGGAACTGCTCGATAGGGCGCGGAAAAAGGTTAAGCGCGACCAGTTGAGCGATCCCCAGGCCTTGAAGGCCATTATTCGTGACCAGATCCTTGCCTATATTGAGGCCTCGGAGCAGCCGGCCGAACTGGTGCTGCCGCAGGATGGGCCGTTTGTCATCATGGTGGTCGGCGTCAACGGTGTGGGTAAGACCACCACCATCGGCAAGCTCGCCGCCAAATTTGTCCGTTCCGGCCAATCGGTGCTCCTGGTGGCCGGCGACACCTTTCGTGCCGCCGCCATCAATCAGCTCCGGATCTGGGGCGAGCGGGTCGGGGTTGAGGTCATTGCCCAGAATCCCGGCGCCGATCCTTCCTCCGTGGTCTTCGACGGCCTCGAATACGGGGTGGCGCATCATCACGATGTCATCATCATCGATACCGCCGGCCGCCTCCATACCAGTGTCAACCTGATGGCGGAACTGAAGAAAATTAATCGGGTCATCGGCAAGAAGATGCCCGGAGCGCCGCACGAGGTGATGCTGGTGCTTGATGCCACCACGGGCCAGAATAGCATCTCCCAGGCCAAGCTTTTTCACGAGGCCGTAGGCGTCACCGGTCTGACCCTGACCAAGCTCGACGGTACCGCCAAGGGCGGAATCGTAGCCAATGTCTGCCGGGAAATTAAAATCCCGGTCCGGTTTATTGGCATTGGTGAACAGATCGACGATCTCCGCGATTTTGACGCCCGCGAGTTCGTCGATGCCCTCTTTGCAGGTCAGGCAGAGGGGGCTTAGTCGGCCTGCAACAGCGCGAGGGTGCTGCTGTAGCTGTCTCCTTCAAGTTCTGCTGACGTGAAGGTCTAACAATTAACCGCCTCATCACCTACAGTCTATTCATATCCAACCACCTGTTTCAATAAATGGAATATCGACAACATAACCAACCGGGTTGTGGCGGCTGTCTGCTGCTGCTCGTCATGCTGGCCCTAGTGACCGGCGGTGCGCCGGCACTGCTCAATCTCCTTGGCTTCCTCTTTTATTCCGGTCTGGCCGGCATTCTTCTGCTGATCGGTGCATTCTGGGCCTTTACCTACTCTATCCGGCGGCGGGTCTCCACCTATGAGGCCTCCCAGTCTGAGAGCCATAATCGCTTTGTTATCCTCCTGGTTAATATTCTGGTCAAAATAGCCCAGGCTGACGGCCATTTTACCCGGGCCGAGCTCAACGCCATCCTTAATTTTTTCCAATATAACCTTCGCTACAATCAGGACCAGATGTACTGGGTCAAGCAGTTGGTGAAGGAAGCGCGCGAGAATCCAACTGACCTGCGCCATTTGCTGGAAGAGTTCCGTGGCAGTTTCGCCTACGAGCCCCGCCTGATCCTCCTGGAACTGATTTATCAGATCATCTACACCAAGCAGCCGCCGCCGGAGGACGAACTGCGCCTGGCGCGAGAGATAGCCGGGTTGCTGCAGATATCCGTTTACGATCAGCGGACCATCGAGGCGAAATACATGTACCGCCAGCGGCAGGAGGCCGCCAGCTCCGGCCAGATGGAGGAGCAGTATTATGCGGTGCTCGGCTTGGAAAAAGGGGCCGATTTTGCCGAAATTAAAAAGGCGTACCGTAAATTGTCCATGCAGTATCATCCGGACAAGGTCGGTCATCTAGGAGAGGAATTCAAGAAGATCGCCGAGGAAAAGATGAAGGAGATCAACGTTGCCTACGGCTATTTCGAAAAGAAATTTTCCGGCAGGTGAGAGTGTTTTGACCTGTGGTTTTGCGGGGTTGAGGCAATGGAAGAAGAGCCAAGACCTGTAAATCCCAACAATCCAACAGGGTACAGTCTATCAACCTAAACATGAGAGGGTGCACGATGAGTGGTGTTGCCAAGAAAATGCAGGCATTTGCGGAAAATTCCTCCTGGATACGGAAGATGTTTGAGGAAGGGGCGAGAATGAAGGCGGAATTTGGAGCTGACAAGGTGTTTGACTTCAGCATCGGCAATCCCGATGTGCCGCCGCCGGCCAAATTCTACACCGTGCTTCGGGAGCTGGCCCAGAATGAGCAGCCCGGCATCCATGGGTACATGCCCAATGCCGGATATCCGTTCGTCCGCGAGGCCCTGGCGAAACGGCTGGGGAACGAGCAGCACGTCAATCTGGGCGCAAACGATATCCTCATGACCTGCGGTGCGGCCGGCGGCCTTAATGTCATTTTCAAGGCACTGCTCGATCCCGGTGATGAGGTGATCATCCTGTCGCCCTTTTTTGTCGAATATCACTTCTATATCGACAACCACGGCGGCGTGGCCAAGGTGGTGCCCACGGATGCGGAGTTCAATCTCGATCTGGCGGCGATTGAAGCGGCGCTGAACGAAAAGACCAAGATCGTCCTGATCAACTCCCCCAATAACCCCACCGGCCAAATTTATCCGGCAGAATCCCTGCAGCAACTCGGCGCCTTGCTCGATGCCGCGGGCAAGCGGTTTGGCACCAGTATCTACCTGGTTTCCGACGAGCCCTACCGCAATATCGTCTTTGACAATCACCAGGTGCCGCCGCTCATGCCCACCACTACCAACGCCATCCTCGCCAGCTCCTATTCCAAGGAACTGTCCCTGCCGGGTGAGCGCATCGGCTACCTCGCCGTCCATCCGGAGATGGCGGACAAAGGGGCGGTCGTTGGCGCCCTGACGCTCGCCAATCGCATCCTCGGTTTTGTCAATGCCCCGGCCCTGATGCAGCGGGCGGTGATGCAGTTGCAAGATGTGTCGGCGGATAATTCGATCTATGCCCGCAGGCTGGAGGTATTTTGCAAGGTGTTGGACGAGGCCGGCATTACCTATGTCCGACCCAAAGGCGCTTTTTACCTCTTTCCCCAGACGCCGATTGACGATGTTGAGTTTTGCGGTCTGCTGGCCGAACAGAAAATCCTCGCCGTTCCTGGGCGGGGTTTCGGCATGCCGGGATACATCCGTCTGGCTTTCTGTGTCGACGAAAAGGTAATTGCCGGATCGGTCGAGGGGTTCAAGAAGGCGATGGCCTTGGCCAAGAAATAACGAACAGCAACAAAGACAGGACCATAAAAAAAGGCAGCCCTCCTTGGGGCTGCCTTTTTTTATTGTGGAGGATTTGTCAGCCCCGGTCAGCCTTGCGGATCACCTCGCAGAGTTCATGGGCGATGGTGGCAATCTCCTGCTCGTCCTCGCCCTCGGTCATCACCCGGATCACCGGCTCGGTTCCCGAGGCTCGTACTAGGATACGGCCCCGACTGCCCAGCTTTTGCTCCGCTTTTTCGAGGGCCTCGGGAAATCCGGGGATATGCTCCGGTGCGATTTTAGAGGCCATGCGCACGTTCTGCAGCACCTGGGGAAAGGTGGACATGATTGTGGCCAGCTGGGACAAGGGTTTGTTTTTCTTGATCATGATTGCCAGCAGTTGCAGCGCCGCCAGGGTGCCGTCGCCGGTGGTGTTGTGGTCGAGAAAGACCAGATGGCCGGACTGTTCGCCGCCGAAGTTGTAGCCCTTGGCGCGCATGGTCTCGACCACGTAGCGGTCGCCCACCTGGGTCCGCACCATCTGGCCGCCCATGGCGGTCATGGCCTGCTCCAGTCCCATATTGCTCATCACCGTGGCCACCAGGGTTTTCTTTTTAAGTTTGCGCCGGTGCATCAATTCGTTCGCGCAGATGGCCATGATGTGATCGCCGTCGACGATGGCGCCATGCTCGTCGCAAACGATCAACCGGTCGCCGTCGCCGTCCAGGGCCAGGCCGATGTCGGCCCCCAGCTGTTTGACCTTGGCGGCCATCACCTCCGGATGCAGGGCCCCGCATTCGTGGTTGATGTTCTTGCCGTCCGGCTCGACCCCGACGGTGGTCACCTTGGCCCCCAGCTCCGAGAAGACATGGGGCGCGACTTTGTAGGTGGCGCCGTGGGCGCAGTCGAGCACAATGTGGAAATCATCGAGTACATAATCCTTGGGAAAGGTGTTCTTGAGATACACGATGTAGCGGCCGGCTGCGTCCTCGATGCGCGAGGCCTTGCCGATCTCGTCGGCCACCGGCCTGAGTGCCGCCATCTTCTGCGAGAAGATCAGATCCTCGATGTCGGCCTCCATCGCGTCGGGCAGTTTGTAGCCGTCGGCGGAAAAGATCTTGATGCCGTTGTCCTGAAAGGGGTTGTGCGAAGCGGAGATGACCACGCCGGCATCGGCCCGCATCGATGTGGTGATGAAGGCGATGCCCGGAGTGGGCAGCGGTCCGACCAATTGGACATTGACCCCCATGGAGCAGATGCCTGCCGCGAGGGCATTCTCGATCATGTAGCCGGAAAGGCGGGTGTCCTTGCCGATGACAATGGTATTGCCCTTGACCTGATTCTTGACGATGAAGGCAATGGCCCGGCCGATCTGCATAGCGATCTCCGAGGTCATGGGGTAGATGTTGGCCACGCCGCGCACGCCGTCGGTTCCGAAGAGTTTTTTCATGGGTTAATCCTGCTGTGGTTGATGGGGGAATAGTAATAGAGTTGCTAGCAAGAGGCGATTCGACCCGGTCAGGGCAGAATGCGCGCCTTGTCCGGGGTAATGGTGTGAATGACGATGGGCGCATGGCCCGGCAGGTTGACGCCGTGGACCAGCACTTGGACATCGCTGCTGTTTTTTTCGGCAGGCGGGCCGGCCGAGGCCCGGAAGAGCATTGGCAGTTCCGGGCTCATGCGGACGATCCGTTCCGGGATGTCCGCCTCTACGCTGACCGTGGACGGGATAAACTTCACCGGTGGACCGGTTTCCTTGCTGTTGATCGGAATATTGCGCACGGTTTTTCTGACCATGAGTTCCTTGAGAACGATATTGGCCTCGATCACGGTTTCGCCGATGAGCGGCAGCAACGATTCGTCCAGGTTGAGATGCACCTGCACGGTGCTGGAACTGTCGACGCCCTCAAGATTGATCACCGATGTTTTCAGGGCGTCTTCCTTCTCAAGGATGGTCTGCGGGCCTGTGGCGGTGATATGGGGCGGGTTGAGGGTCAGGCTTTCGAGGACGAATCCGGCGGCCGGTTTGCCCTTGGTTACCGGGATGATGGGGAAGTCTTTCTTCGTCATTCGGTCGATCAGCAAGGTGATGTTGGCCGGCTGCACCCGTTGTACGGTAATGCCGCGCGGCAGGGGAATGGATTCGGCATCGTTTTTGACGACCAAGGCTCCCGGTTCCGCCTTGCCGAGATCAATCGGCCGCGAGATGTTCTGTTGGCGCATTTCCTGGATCAGCCGTCGGGGGCCGCTAATGACCACCTCAATGTCTTTCCGGTACTGGTTGGCAACAACCAGATGAGCGGGGAGATTGCGTAATTCCAGGGGGATGGTGGTGGTCAGATCCAACCGGTCCTCCCCGGCCACGAAATACCAGAGGCTGGCTCCGATGATAAGGGAGAGCAGCTTGAGCAGCCAGTGTTTGGAGAACAGGGAGAAGTCAGGTGTGCTTTTCATGGCTTCGCAACAGGTTCAACCAGGGTTTCCAGCGGCCGGCTTTCTTGCGCGGCGCCAGTAGGTCCTTCAGGGTGGCATTCAGGGATTTATCGTCATGGAAGATGGTGATGGTACCGTGCTGCACCAGGGAAATTTCCTGGGTTTCCTCGGAAACCACGATGACAATCGCATCGGTCTCCTCGGACAGGCCAAGGGCGGCGCGGTGACGGGTGCCGTACCGTTTGTCGACGCTCGGATTCTGCGACAGCGGCAGCAGGCAACCGGAGGAATGGATGTGGCCCTTGTGAATAACGACCCCGCCATCGTGCATGGGCGAGGCGGGCAAAAAAATGGCTACCAGCAACTCCCAGCGCAGGCGGGCGTCGATGCGGTGGCCGGTGCTGACCAGGTCGCGCAGGCCGGTGTCGCGTTCTATGACCATCAGGGCCCCGATGCGGCGCCGGGCCATGTAGGCGGCGGCGCGAACGATTTCCTCGATGTCCTTTTCAGCGACGTCGTCGGCCTTGTGAAAGGGCGTTTTGCCCATCTGGGTGAGGGCGCGGCGGATATCGGTCTGGAAGAGAATAACGAGCACCAGCAGGATCGAGCCGAGAAAGGTCTTGAGCAGCCAATGCAGGGTTTGCAGTTCAAACTTGCCCGCGAAGACATAGATGATAATAATGAGGGCAATGCCGAACAGCATCTGCACGGCCCGGGTGCCGCGAATCAGCAGCATGGTCCGGTAGATGATGAACGAGACGATCAGGATATCTACGATATCCAGCAGTCGCATGGAGTGGAGTGCGTCAAGCATGCCGGGATCAAGGGAAAAGCCGGTTGATAGGGATCAAATATATGATATGTAGCATGCCGGTTGCCGATTGAACAGGGGAAAGATAGGGTGACGGCATGGAGATGAAGATCAGGACGCTGTGCCCGCGTTGACCCGGTGGGCAGGTGCACAGCGTAACTGTTGAACGGTTTGCAGAGTTTCTACCGGAGGTGAGAAAATGATCAACGAATTGGTGCGGCGGACGCGGACGGTGCGTCGTTTTCAGGAAAAGAAGCAGATCGATCCGGCTCTTGTGCTGGACCTGATCGATCTTGCCCGGCTGGGCGGTTCGGCGCGGAACGGGCAGGTGCTGCGATACATGGTGGTCACCGACGAGACCTTGCGAGGGCAGCTGTTTCCGCTGCTCGGCTGGGCCGGGTATCTGCGCAATTGGCCGGGACCGGGTCCAGGGGAGCGGCCCTCTGCCTATATTGTCTGTGTACTCGATGTGGAGATGCTGCGGGGGGCGGAAACCGAGGCCCATTTTGATCTGGGCATCGCCACCCAGAATCTGCTGCTCGGGGCGGCGGAACAGGGGCTGTTCGGCTGCCGCATTGGCGCTTTTTCACCAAGCGCGGTGCATCGGCTGCTCCAGTTGGACGACCGCTTCAAGGTGCTGCTGGTCCTGGCCCTCGGGTATCCCGCCGAGACCGTGGTGCTGGAGGAGGTTGGCCCGAACGGCGACATCCGCTATTGGCACGACGATCAGGGCGTGCATCATGTACCCAAACGCAGGCTTGCCGATATCCTCATCGAACCGCCGGTGCGGGCATGAGTCAGGCGGATATGCTCCAACTCCTTGGTTTGTTCTCCGTCGTCACCTTTGTTGGCAGCCTCATTGCCGTGCCCTGGCTGATCGGCCGGATGCAGCCGGACTATTTCCTCACCCACTGGCACAAGGTCGAGGCTCGCCATCGCCAGCATCCGGCCCTGGCGTTAACGATCTGGATGGTGCGCAACGGTTTTGGCTTCTGTCTGCTGGTCGCTGGGATCGCCATGTTGGTTTTGCCGGGCCAGGGGCTCTTGACCATGCTCGTCGGCATCTGTCTGATGGATTTTCCCGGTAAGCGCCGCCTGATCGACCGGCTGGCGGGGATTCCCCAGATACAGGGGGCCTTGAACTGGGTGCGCCGCAAGCAGGGGAAAGCGGAATTTGTCTTTGCGGAGAAGCGGGGCTAACGGCAATCTGGGGCAGAGATAAACGCGCGCCATTCTGGTCGGTCGCCGACTGTTTTCGTGTCCCGGTTCGGTCATCTTGTTTGAGGTGTTGCCAGAGTGGATCCTGGATGGAGTGCAACGGAATCCGGGGTGAAATAATCGGGCGGTGAAAAAGAAGCAGTCCGATAGCGAGGATGTTACCGGGGTTTGGATGCATCATCTTTGCGTGTGTTCCCGGATTCCGCTTAAGTTCCATCCAGGCTACCTGCTGAGCAAAGAAAAAGCCCGTCAGCAGGGCTGACGGGCTTGGGGTGGAACACTTGTTTGGAGAATCAGCGATTAGCTGTTTTTTCTCCTGCGGGCAGCAGCGGCCAGGCCGAGCAGACCGGAGCCGAAGAGCAGCATGGTGGTTGGCTCGGGAACTGGGGTAAGGGATTCCACTTTGATTACCAAGTCGTTGAAATCTCTATCAGAACCTTGGCCAAGCTCACCGGCGGTATCTTCAAATGCAAGTACATAATGCCCTATTGATAACCCATTACCTGCAGGGCCTGGAGCGGGATATTTGGTCCCAGCATAGCTAACCATATGGTCAAGACCATCACTATTTTCTGTGGCTTCAGATTTGAAGATTCCTGTTGGCCCTGAAATATAAAAGCCAAAAACTGATGACATTGCTACTTCATCTTCAGATACTTTAACCCAGCCAACACCATTCCAATCATAATTGGTAATATTAATAAGGTTAGGTCCTGACCCATAAGTAATTGATACTTTATCTTTAGCAGAGTCACCTCCAGTAAATAGAGTGGCATTTGGATTGACACCATCATAAATACCAAAACTATTAAAATTTGCATTGCCAGCTATTTCAACAACGATAGTTGCCCATGCACCGGTGTCAGGTTCAGAAAAACCCCACAGTTGGTCGTTGGTGACTTGGTTGGTATTAGCATCAATGGCCCACCCTTGTCCGGCAAAGATGGTATTCAATGAATCTTCTCCGTTAGCTTGACTAACGTTGACAGGTGTTGCCAAAGCACTACCAGCCAGCAACCCAACCCCTGCCACGGCGATCAACGCGCTCTTCAATAATTGCTTCTTCATGATACCCTCCTAAGGTTTTTGAATGAAAACCGTAAATCTGTTTTTTTTGTTACTTCAGTCCCTTCATGTTTCGTGCCAGTTGTGTTTCCTGGGCGTTGAAGCTTGCAGGGTCTTGCTGGTAATTGAAACAAATTTATATGGTTACCTGTCTTGGTGTCGCTAATTTAGCAGGCCGCAATATTGGTCTGCGCTGTTGAGCATCATATTTTTCCGCAGACAGCTTCTCTCCAGCCGGAAAAAAGTATCCAGCTGCCGGGTTTTGTGCCGAAAAAACGGGAAAAGAGAATTTTTTTTCAATAATTCAATCATGTTGCCAGTGTTTTTGTATTCCGGAAAATCGGAACGCGTGTTTGGGGAAGGGGCTGGGCAAGGCGGCATGCAGGCGGAAAAGAGCTGGGAAGGGAGGTTTTTTGCAGGCGAGGAGGGGCGGCTATCGAGTGGTGGCCGGGTGGTCGAGAAAGGCGATGCCCGCATGAAACAGGGGGCTGTTTTCCAGGGGGTCTGACCAGACAACCCTGCCGCTGCCCCGCAAGGGGCTCGCTGTGCCGCCGGTTTCAACCACAAAGCGGACAGCAGTGTCCAGGGCCAGTTGCTGCCTGGTGGCAAAGCGGATGCCGTGGTCACTGAGGTCAATGGTCCAGGCGTCGTCTTCCCGGATAACGGGGAGTTGATCGCTGCCGGTAATTTCGGAAAAACGGAAAAGGTGGCGGCTGGGGATGCGGAGGGAGCGGCGGCGGTTGACTGGCAGGACGTCGTTTTTTTCGGCGTACTCGTCCTGTCCGGCCAACAGCTCGTAGTGTACACACAAAGGGTACTGCCCGGACAGGCAATAGGCGGCAACATGCTCCGCCACCGGCAAAAAGAGCCCCTCCCGCACCAGCAGGCAGGCGCGGTTGGCGGCGTCCCAATGCGGACAAACGCATACGCCGATATGGAGTTTTTTTCCCGGCGGCTGCTTGTCAGTACAAAAAAGATCGTTGTTGGCCATGCGAAATCCCATGCAAGGAACACTCCGGTTGTTACTTGCTGGCTTTTTTACTTGCGGTGCGGGTAAAAAATCAACTTGTGCATGCAAAGGCTCGAGATTTTTTTTTGCCGGCACAGTATATACGACCACTACCTGGACCGGGTTTCCGGGCAAGAATGTAGAGCGGGATGCGCGGAGTGCGCAGGCCGCACACGGAGCAAGGAGGGGTTTGTTGTGCAAGAGATCACCCGCTATGTCAAGGGGCTGGACCCGGACCGGGACGCCTGGCTGACCAATTTTTTCACCGAAAATCATTTAGCCTACGAGACCTTTCCCGATATGGTGGCCTCGCCGGAACAGTTGAAGTTCATTGTGCATCTCGAGGATGAGCAGATCTATTATCCCTGCTCGGATGAACTGTTTAGCGCCATCATCGAGAAGCGGGCGGACACGGTGCTCACCTCGGCCTACATCGGCATTTGGACCCGGCTGGAAAAACTGGTGCACGAAGTGGTGACCGATTCCTACAAGCAACGCTACCTGCTCAGCCTGCTCACCATCAAGTACAACCACGAAACCTCGCACAAAGTACAGTTGCCGGGCCGGATCGAAAAACGGCTCCTGGGCATCTTCACCACCATCAGCGAAATCAGCCGGCCGCTGGCCCTTGAACGGGAACAGGAAAACAAGCGGGTGGCCGCATTCCTGCAATCCGAATCCTTCGAGCAGGCCTTCAACTCGCCGGAAGGGCTGGAGATTACCGGGGAAACCACGCTCACCGACATCGATTTGCAACTGCACCTGCTGCGCTTGCGCCGTCTGCTTCTGCTCAGTTCAATGCGGCCCATCTGGCGGCAGGATACGCCGCCGGACATCGATACCATCCGCCAGATCATGAACACGCCGCTGGAAACCCCGGAATGGCAGTGGATCTGCAACTGGCTGCGCGATGTGATCGCCGGCCGGCGGCGACCCTGCATCCTCTGGGTGGGCGGCCGGTCGGGTGAGATTGTCTTTGACCTGGCCATTCTCCGCATTTTCATGAAGATCGGCATCAAGGTGATCCTGGCGGTCAAGCAGGATTTCTATTACCACCGGGTTTCCTTTGTCGACTTGCTGGAAGATCCGACCCTGGACGAACTGATGGAGGATGCGGACATCATCGGCGATCCCAAAATCTCCAAGAATGAACTGCTGCGCCACCTCGACAGCGACAACCGCTTCCTGGTCATCTCCGACGGCACCCGCGAGCCCTTCAATCCGCTCCTTACCTCGGTCACCTATGCCCGGGCCTTCAAGGAGGCCGATCTGGTGGTGTATCGCAATCCGGGCGGCCGCGAGAACATATGCAATCATTTTCAATTCACCCGCGACATCGTTTCCATCATCCCCGGCGACGACGGCGAGGTCGATATCCTGCTCAAGCCGCGCCATCCCAAGGCCATCCGGTTCTCCCGAGCCGAATTGCGGCGCAAGGCGGACGATCTGATCAACATGGTCGAACGGGAAAAGGCCCTGGGCAGGACCATCATGTTCTACTCGGCCATTGTCGGCTCGATCCCCGGCCAATTGAAAACCGCCAAGGAGATCCTCAACGTCTTTGTCGAGCACCTGCGCTCCTCGCTGCACGATGTGGTGATTATCAATCCGGGCGAGCATTTTATTGAGGGCATGGACGCCGACGACATCATGTACATGTGGGAGATCTTCCAGCGCTCCGGCAATATCGATATCTGGCGCTTCCAGAGTGTCGACGACATCGTCAAATCCTTTGAGTTGATGGGCAAGAAGGTGCCGCCGGAATGGACCGGCAAGGACGCCACCTATTCCACCGGCTGCACCAAGGAGATGGAGATCGCCATGCAGATTCAGAAGCAATATCCGGAGATGCAGCTGATCGGTCCGCCCTACGAAAAGTTTCAGCGCCGCAAGGAATACGGAGTGGGCAAGCTCTATGACCGCACCCTGGCCGGCAGCGAATGAACGGGAGGTAGATTGCTCCGAGGAGATGCGGTCATGTCGAGCGGGAACGATAAATCTCATCTTTTGACCGCAGGGATTTTTCCCGTTGGCCGGCAGCAAGCCGGAGCGGGCTACATTTTTTTCACAACAGGATTCATCCATGCACAGCGCCCCCGGACTTAGTTTTCTCGACGCCACTTTTCGCGCCATCTTTCCCCAGGACTATGCATACCGGCAGCAGGCCGAGGAGCGTCTTAATCAACTGACCATGCCGCATTGGGCCCTGGGGGATCTGATGGACCTAGCCGTTGATCTGGCGGGGATGACCCGGTCGATGCGGCCGGAGGTGTCGCGGAAGAAGGTGGTGGTCATGGTGGGCGATCACGGGGTGACGGCTGAGGGTGTTTCCAAGTATCCGCCCGAGGTGACCACCCAGATGGTGCATAATTTCGTCCGCGGTGGCGCGGGCATCAATGCTCTGGCGCGACAGGCCGGGGCCGGGGTGTGCGTGGTCGATGTCGGGGCGAAGGATGATTTTGACCAACTGGTGCGGGAAGAGAAAATCATCGCCAAAAAAATCGGCCGGGGTACGGCCAACATGGCGTTTGGCCCAGCCATGACCCGGACACATGCGGTGATGGCGGTCGAGGCTGGTGTTGAGGTCGCCAATCAACTGGCAGCCGAGGTTGATGTCTTCGGGACTGGTGAGATGGGGATCGGCAATACGACCCCGAGCACTGCCATTGCGGCGGTTTTCACCGGGATAAAGGTCGCGGAGTTGACTGGGCGCGGCACCGGCATCGACGATGCCCGGCTACGTCACAAAATCGCGGTGATTGAGAAGGCGCTCGCTGTCAACAAACCCAATGGCAAGGATGGGCTCGACGTGCTGGCCAAGGTGGGCGGCTTTGAGATCGGGGCCATTGCCGGCCTGATCATCGGGGCGGCGGCCCAGCGCAAACCGGTAATTGTCGACGGCTTTATCGCCACCGCCGGGGCGATGATCGCCTACAGCCTGGAACCCTTTGTCCGCGATTTCATCATCTGTGCCCACCGCAGCATCGAACCCGGTCACGGTGCGCTGTTGGAGAAATTGCAGCGGCGGCCACTGCTCGACCTCAATCTCCGCTTGGGTGAGGGGACCGGCGCGGCCCTGGCGATGCAGCTGGTCGATGCGGCGGTCGCCATTCTCACCGAGGTGGCCACCTTTGCCGAGGCCGGAGTCACCGGGGCAGCCTGATTGACCGAAGGGTGCGGATAGAGAGACGCTGTGGTACAAAAAATTGTATTCTTGTTGAGACTGGTTCTTGACGCCGGGGCTTGGGCATGTTAATTTGTAGCCGTGACTAACTCGGGCCAAGATTTCTGTGGAGAAGCCATGAGAATTGTGATTGCGGGCATGGTGTGTGTATGGATGGTGCTGGCGGGCAACGTAGCGCTGTCGTCTGCCGGCGAGGCCCAGGCCGCCCTGACCGGCCGGATGCCCGGGTGCCAGTATGAAATACCGGCCAAGCTGAGCCCTGAGGAAAAGACTTGGTTCAGGACGTTTCAGGAAGGGAATATTCTCTCCATCGGCTGGCAGGAAATTTCCGCTGAAATTCTTGCCAAGACCCCGGCCGAGCAGCAGCAGGCGCAGCGGGCAGCTCTGGAACAACTTGGCAATAAAATAGGCATTGAGTGGAGCCGGCCCAATGGGGTCCGCAAGGTAAATTCTTCCATGCTCCTGGAATGGGGTGATATTCTGCGCACAACCGCCCGCAAGAACCCGCAACAACTGACCAAGGCCATCGCCTATATCAATCAGGAAGTCGACGCTGTTCTCGACTGATCTCCTTTTTCTCCTTCTCCGCCTTCCAGCCCTTCGCTTCGTTCGACCCGGCAAGTCAACTCGCCCCGGTGCAGGAGCACCTCCACCGTTGCACCGGGTCGGACCTGGGCGGCATCGGTGACTACCCGTTTTCTGATCCCGGCTGTACGGACAATGGCATATCCCCGCGCCAGGGTCGCCAGTGGACTGACCGCATGGAGGACGCTGGCCGCCCGGCTGAATTGCTCCTCCCTGGTTTGCAGGTGGGAACGGGCTGCTTGCGTCAGGCGGTTGCGCAGATCGTGTAATTTTTGCGTGTGCAGGGCAATCCGGTGGGATGGATTCAACCGAGCCAGCGACACTGTCGCCCGGTCCAGCCGTTGTTGCCGTTCGCTGAGGGTCATGGCCAGGGCGCGTTCCAGACGCGTGGTCAGGTGATCCATCCGCAGCAGGAGGCGATCAAGGGGGTGGGGCATGGTTTCCAGGCGATGCCTGGCGAGCAGCAGACGCTGCTCGACCCGTTCAAGCTGATGGCGCAGGGTGCGCCGCATCCGTGCCTGCTGCTGAGTAATCCGGGGTCGAAGCGCCTCGCCGTCCGGGGTCAGCAGTTCCGCAGCCCCGCTAGGAGTAGGGGCGCGCAGGTCGGCAGCGAAATCCGCAATGGTGAAATCGATTTCATGGCCGACGGCGCTGACCACCGGCAGGGCGGAGTTGCGGATGGCCCGGGCCAGGTGTTCATCGTTGAAGGCCAAGAGGTCTTCGGCGGAACCGCCACCTCGGCACAGGACGATCAGGTCGGTTGCCGCGCGGGCGTTGATTGCCTCCAAGGCCTGGATCATGCCAGCCGCCGCCTGTTCTCCCTGCATAACCGCCGGATAGACCGCGATCCGGATCGGCGGGAAGCGTCGGGTGGCAATGCGGATGAAATCGTGGACTGCCGCTCCCTGGGGCGAGGTGATCAGGGTGATGTGGGTGGGAAAGGAGGGCAGGGGGCGTTTCAGGTGTTCATCAAACAGCCCTTCGGCCGCAAGTCGCTGTTTCAACTGGGTAAAGGCCAGTTGCAGGGCACCGGCGCCCTGCACGTCCATAGTGTCGACAATAAGTTGATAGTCGCCCCTCGGTTCGTACACGGAGATCCGGCCGCGGCAGACCACATGGTCTCCGTCCTTGGGCATCTGGGCCAGATAGCGCTGCTGCATCTTGAACAGCACCGCCTTGATCTGGGCGTTGGCGTCTTTGAGGGTAAAATAGCAATGGCCGGAATAGGGTTTGTGCAGGTTGGAAATCTCTCCGGCGACGCTGACAAAGGGGAATCGTCCTTCGAGCAGGTCGCGGATGGCGCCGTTGAGTTCGGAGACGGTGAGAGCGCGGCGGTCATCCATGGCGCACTCGTAAACGGGAGCGGCCGGAAGGGCGGGAGGCCGGGAAGAGCGGCGGTCGGCAGCAGTTTTTTTGCGTTGGTGCCATGGATTGCCTGATGCTTTTTTTGGATGCCGGGGTATAATCGTGCACTTTGAGGCCGGGGATGTTGTATTACCGTCTTGCCCGCCTGCGCGCAACGGGTATTTCCCGGAGCGGTTTGACTGTCAATCGCACTACCGGTGTCTTTTTCATTTTAATTTTATCGATGCATGCTCAAGGAGCACGAACCGCATGGCGGAACACAATACCGTTGATCGGGAGGCCATTAAACTCCAGCCGCTAGCCCCAATTGGGCTGCTGGAGCAGTTCAACCTGCCGCCGAAGATGATTGCCTTTATCCGGCGCAATCAGCGGGCCATCTGGCTGACCATCACGGCAGCCGTGGTCCTCGCTATGGCAGTCTCAGGGTTCACCGCCTACCGCGAACATCAGGCTGGCAAGGCGGCTTTCGCCCTGGAATCGGCCCTCGCCGCCAAGCAAGGCAACCGGGAGATGCTGGAAAAGGTGGTCCAGGAGTACGGCGCAACCCCCTCTGGCCTTTGGGCAAAGATCGAGCTGGCTTTGCTCGAGGAAAAAGAGGGACAGCGGCCCAAGGCGATCACCCGGCTGACCGAGATCAACGCCGATCTTTCGGCCACCTCGCCGCTCAAGCCGCTGGTGCTGACCAAACTGGCCGGGCTCCACGAGAATGAGCAGCAATGGGATAAAGCGATCGCCCTCCATACGGAGCTGGCGGCTAATGAGGGGTTTGCTCCCAGTGCCTACAGGGCCTTGGGCCGATTGCATGAGCAGTTGGGCAAGAAAGAGGAAGCGGCCGCCATGTATGGTAAATACCTCGAGCTGACTGCCTCGCAGCCGGGACAGGGTAATAAGACTGATCCGATGCGGGATGTGGTGCAATTTCGACTCAACCAATTGAAAAAATAATGGAAATTATCAAGAGTCCGGAAGCAATGCAAGCGTGGTCGAGGGCAAAGGCGCGCTCAGGCGCGACCATTTGCCTGGTGCCGACCATGGGTTTTTTTCACGAAGGTCATCTCAGTTTGATGCGCCGGGCGGCAACGCTCGCCGACTTGGTGGTGGTCAGTCTGTTTGTCAATCCCACCCAGTTCGGACCCAATGAAGATCTGGACCGCTATCCCCGCGATTTTGAGCGTGATATGGAGCTGGTTCGTGGAGAGAAAGTGACCGCAGTATTTGCCCCGACCCCGGATCTGATGTATCCCTCTGGATTTCAGACTGAGGTGCGGGTCAAACATCTGGCCACACATCTTTGCGGCAAGAGCCGGCCGGTCCATTTTGCCGGCGTGGCAACGGTGGTCAGCAAGTTGTTTAATGTCGTGCAGCCGGATGTGGCGGTCTTTGGCGAAAAGGATTTCCAGCAATTGGCGATCATCCGCCGTCTGGTGGCGGACATGAACATCCCGGTCCGGATTGTCGGGCACCCGATTGTTCGTGAAGCAGACGGGCTGGCCATGAGCTCGCGCAACGCCAATCTCGACCCGGCCAACCGGGCAGCGGCGCTCAGCCTGTCCACCGCCCTGCAATTGGCGCGCACCCAGGCTGAGCAAGGGCAGCGTTCCACGGCTGCATTGGCACAACTGCTGGAGCGGCATATCCATTCATTTGCCGGCACGGCCATTGATTATGTCAGCTTTGTCGACTGCGAGAGTCTGGAGTCGGTCGCCGAGGTCGATGAACGCACGGTTCTGGCCTTGGCGGTGCATGTTGACGGTAAGACGAACAAGGTGCGGCTGATCGACAACGGCTTTATTCTGCCCCGTACGGCGGACTGATTTATCGACGGCGGGTCGTTTGGTTCCCGTTTTTCCCCTTACCCAAGAGCAAGAGGTTTATAGTGCCTGGTTTTGAGATTTTTGGAGCAGAAGAAAAACAGCAGGTTCTGGAAGTGCTGGAGAGCGGCGTGCTCTTCCGCTATGAGTTCGCCGCCCAGCGCAAGGGTGTGTGGAAGGTGCTCGAATTCGAGCGGGCCTTTGCCGCCTATACCGGCACCACCCATGCCCAGGCGGTGACATCGGGGACTGCCGCCCTTAAGGTCGCCCTAGCCGCCCTCGGCGTCGGCGCCGGGGATGAGGTCATCACCCAGGGGTTCACCTTTGTCGCCACTTGGGAGGCGATCCTTGATTGCGGTGCCGTGCCGGTCTTCACCGAGGTTGATTTGACGTTAAACATGGATCCCGCTGACCTGGAAAAAAAGATCACCCCGAAAACCAAGGCGATAATCCCGGTGCACATGATGGGAGCCCAGGCGCGGATCGAGGCGATCAAAGCCATTGCCGACCGGCATCATATCCCGGTGATCGAAGACACGGCCCAGGCCGCTGGCGGACGCTTGCAGGGCCGCCATCTCGGCAGTTTCGGCGCCATCGGCACCTTCTCCTTCGACGCAGTCAAAACCATGACCACCGGTGAGGGCGGCATGTGCATCACCAGCGACGCGGCCTTGTGGCAACGAATGTCCGAATATCAGGACCACGGTCACGACCATGTGGTCAATCCCGGCGGCCGTGGCGGCGAGGGTCGGCCCTTCATCGGCTTCAATTACCGGATGATGGAGATCCAGGGGGCCATTGGCCTGGCTCAGTTGGCCAAGCTGGACGGGATTGTCGCGGCGCAGAAAACGAACAAGGCCTTTTTCCAGGAGGCGGTGAGCGTGCTCCCCGGCGTGACCTTCCGTGAGATCCTGGATGCCGAGGGCGATTCGGCCACCTTTCTCACCTTTCTACTGCCGGACAAGGAGCGTACCACGACGGTCAACCAGGTCCTGCGCGATCAGGGCGTGGGCGCGGTCCGCTGGAGTGAAAACGGCTGGCACTATTACCCCAACTGGGAGCACCTGCTGGAAGGCAAAACTTACTGCCAGGGAGGTTGGCCATTCAGTGCTCACGGCAAGCGGCGCATTGTCTACGATCCGCAGGCCCTGCCGGCTTCAGCGGCGATTCTGGAACGGGCCCTGACCTACCAGGTGCCCATCCTGCTGCCGGAAGAACAGAAAGCCAAGCTTGCCACTGCCTTGAAAAAAGCGGCGCAGGCCTGAACTGTTTTTTGCTGCCCTTGATGCGGGTTGCCGGTTGCGGTGACCCGCATCAACCCGCCCCATTCTTCGTTCCCGTTCCCAGATAGACATCAAATCGGATGGCCTTGCCCCTGAGCCTGTAGGCGGGCGGAACGTCCAGCAAGGACAGCCCTTTGAGCGGCCGCTTGACAACTACCTTTTTCGCCTGTACGGCTAAAGCGGTTTGCAGCAGGCGGGACGGGTCTCCGGTTTTTTGGTCGAGCAGTTGCAGCAGGCGCAACTCCTGCTTCACCAGGGCGGATTTGCTGCGTTCCGGAAACATGGGATCGAGATAGATCACATCCGGCTGCTCGGCAAGGGTGGGCAGGTAGTCCATCGCATTAGCCGCAACCAGCTGGATGCGCGCCACTATTTCGGCAAGTTCGGCAGCCTGGCGGCCGCGCTCCAGACCGTCCGCAAGCAGGGCTGCAATCACCGGATTGGACTCAATCATCCGCACCCGGAATCCCGCGGCGGCCAGGAGAAAACCGTCGCGTCCAAGGCCCGCAGTGGCATCGATGAGCAGAGGATGGGCGGTTTTTCGTACCTTGGCCGCCTGCACCAACAGTTCCCTGCCCGGATGGAGGGCGCGCCTTAGGGTAGCTGGTCCGGAGAAGTCAACTGACAAGGTGCCGGGTAAAGAGGGGTCGGCGGGTGCGCACAGTTCCAGCCGTTCCCCGCTAAATCGGAGCAGGAGCCTGGCTTCTCGCGGATCGGTGACCAGCGTAATGCCCAGTGAGTCCGCGAACTCCCTCAGAAAGGAGTCAGGGCGTTGCGGATTGAGGAGGAGAGCCAGGGTGGAAGGAGGGACGGGCAAGGGGCGGTATCCTTGATAACCTGATGGTTTTTTTGGTGATTGCCTTTTGATTGGCCGCACTGTATCATGGGTGCAGGCCAAAAAGCAAACCAATGTTGCGCTTCCGTGCGCAGCTGCAGGACAGAATCGATGAGTACAAGTGCCCCCAAAATAGTTGCCATTATTCCAGCTCGGTATCAGTCTAATCGTTTTGAAGGCAAGCCGCTGGCCCTGATTGCCGGCAAGCCCATGATCCAGCATGTGGTCGAACGGGCGCAGCGGGTCGAGTTGCTCTCCCAGGTGGTGGTGGCCACCGACGATGAGCGGATTGCCAAGGTAGTGGAGGGCTTTGGCGGCACCTGGGTCATGACCCGGCGCGATCACGCCACCGGCACCGACCGGTTGGCCGAAGCCGCTCAGTCGCTCGCCATTGCCGACCAGGACGTGATCGTCAATATCCAGGGCGATCAGCCCCTGTTTCCAGCGGAAATTGTTGAACAGGTGGCCCGTCCGCTGATCGATGACCCCTCGCTGCCGATGGCCACGCTCATCTATAAGATTGTCCGGCCGGAAGAGATCACCGATCCCAATCATGTTAAAACCGTGTTCGACTGCCACGGCAACGCCCTGTATTTTTCCCGCTCACCAATCCCTTTTCAGCGGGATCCGGCGGAGAAGGTGCAGCCAACCTATTACAAGCACCTGGGGTTTTACGCCTACCGCAAAGGGTTTCTGGTTACCTTTGTCGGCTTGCCGGAAGGGCAGTGGGAGCGGTTTGAAAAACTGGAACAATTGCGAGCCCTTGAATTTGGGTATGCCATCCGGGTGGTGTTGACCGGTCATGATTCGGTGGAGGTCGACACACCCAAGGATCTGCAGAGAGTGGAACAACTGCTGCGGGCCGCATCGGTGTAGGTTAATTGACGCTGGATCTCGTTTTTTCTCTTATTCTCTTTCCCTGTAGCGAGCGCTCATGGCCGGGCAGCAACAGCTCAAGAACCAGTTGCAGTTACTGACCTCGGAGGGTTTTTCGATCCTCGATGTCCTTCCGGAAGGCACCCTTGCGGAAAAGGTGACCTCCATTGTGCTGGACAACACCTCCAGCGGGCTTCCGCCGATGGTTTCATCGATTTTTGGTAAACTCCGGCAGCAGATCGAATCGCTCGACGCCAGCACCGCCAAAGTGGTGGTATTCGGGGGCGGCACCGGGTTGTCCAATATCGTCGGCGGCGATTCCCGCCGTCTGGGCTGGGCGCACAATCCCTTTTCCGGCTTGAAACAGGTTTTTCCCCTGGTCAGTTCGGTGGTCTGCGTTACCGATGATGGCGGCTCAACCGGCGAGTTGCAAAAAGATCTCCCTCTGATCGCCCTTGGCGATTTCCGTCATGTGCTCATTTCCTCGATCCGTCGGGAAAACCTCGCCCGGACATACGGTCTAGACAAGGCTGCGGCCCGGCGCTGCGCGGCGGCTCTGCATGCGGTGTTCAACTATCGCTTCATTTCCCGTCCCGCCTCGGCGGCTCAATTACTCCAGGATACCGGGGCGGTTCTCACAGATCTGCCTGAACCGCTGCTTGCCTGCCTCAGTGAGCTGGCCGCGCTGCTGTACAGCGATCCGCGCCTGCGTCCGACGCTGCACCGGCCCCAATGCCTGGGCAATCTTTTTTTAGCCGCCGCCATCTACAAGCAGTTGGATTCCGCCTTGACCCCCACCCAGTTGCTGGCTTCATACCAGGTGGTGCGGACGGCGACGATACGCGGGCTGGGTGAACTCTCGACATGCCTCGGTGCACGGCAGAATGCGGTGCTGCCCTGCACCACCACGCTTTCCCAGTTGCAGATGCTCTACAACAACGGGGTGCTGGTCACTAGCGAATACAAATCGGGCAAGGCCCGTCGGGGCTGTCCGGTTGACCGGGTGATCGTCGAGTTCAGCCGCAGTCCCTTCCTGCATCCGGAGGTGGTTCAACTGGTGCAGCAGGCGGACATTATCTTATTTGCTCCAGGCAGTCTGTACACCTCGATCATTCCCATCCTTCAAGTGCCTGGCCTGGCCAACGCCATCCGCGGGAATGCCAAGGCTCTCAAGGTGCTGATCGCCAATATCTGGGTGCAGAAAGGCGAGACCGATGCCGCCCGCGACGCGCCGGACCGAAAATTTTACGTCTCCGATCTGATCCGGGCCTATCATCGCAACATTCCCGGTGGGGTTCATGGGTTGTTTTCGCATGTGGTGGGCCTCGACCTGTCCGATATTCCCGGTTCAATTCTCCAGCGCTATGCGCTCGAGGACAAGGAGCCGATTTATGTTGACCGCAACCGGGTGCAGGCCCTGGGGTTTGGCTCAGTGGAAGCAAGGATCTTTTCCAATGACCAGTTGCGTCAGCGCGGCGCCATCCAACACGACCCTGATGCCTTGGCTCGGGCGATTAAAGGATTATGGGCGCTGCAGCGGGCCGGCTACCTCAAGCAACCCGCCTGCAAGGAGACGCTGCCGGATGCCGATTTCGTACCCTTGGGCGAGTATCAGCCCAAGTTGGCGCCCTGTCTCCGCTATGAGAAAATCCGGTCGCAGTTGCATTATCTCAGCACTGAACTGATTGTGGCCGGATCGCTTGCCATGGTCAAGATGACGGAGATGGAGCGCAACTGGCTACTGGAACGGGTGCTGGAAATCCTCTGGCTCCACCCCGACATCCCCGTGGAGCATTTGCAATTTATTCGCGGCATCACCCTGGTTGAACCGGAATCGTGGAAGCGCTGCCAGGAATGGGACAACATTTTTTCCTTCTACGACCCCCTCGATCAGCGAATCAAAATCCGGCAAGATCAGGTCAATAACCTCAACCGCTTCGAGATGGTGTTCCTGGTGGCCCTGGGACAGTCGCTCCTGGGCAACTATGCCCAGGAAAAGCAGATGACCGATCTGTTGTACGACAATGACGTAGTGGGGCGGAAATTTCTGATCCGGGTCAGGGATAAAGATCAGCTGGTCAGCTTCCTTGAACCATCGGACATTGATGTCTACCTGCGACTTTCCCGGATGCATCGTTTGCGGCAGGAGGAGCCGGTTTATACGCGGGTGATCAACCCCGGTGAGGGATTTACGCCACCGGGGCTCTTTTTCGGGCTTTTTTACGCTTGGTATCTGGACAATAGGTTCGCTGCCAACATAGAATATAAGATGTCCATCATGCGCAACGGTATCTCGGATCTTATTCCCGAGCAGGTGCGGATTGTCGATCGTCGAAGGAAGACGATCAACTTTTTTCGGGAGCGGATATTTAGACAGCGCTCCCCCTTCTTTTCCGGAAAGGTGCGGTGAACAATTCTGTGTCGACCCTTGGTCTTCTTTTTTTAACCGCGTACGCCGTCTTCTCGGTCCTGTATTACTTTGTCCGTATCCGGCCCCGGCTCCAATCGGAAAATCTTGCGGCCCCGGCGCCTGCGTTGCCCGCCAGCGGCAATGAAGCCCACGCGGGGACGAAAGCCGAGGAACCCGCCCAGGCCATCAGTCCGGTTCTGCAACGAGCTCTGGACGAATGGCAGTATACCTTCGATGCCATCATAGACCCGGTGCTGGTTCTTGATAGCGAGCTGCGGATCATTAAAGGCAACCGGTCCGCTTTTCAGGTGCTCTCTGTCAACGGAGCGGCCATCGAGGGCAAACAATGCTTTCAGCTCTTCGCCGGAGCCGACACGCCTTGTCCGTTCTGCCCCATGCATACGGTCCGTCTTGAAAATAAACCGCATGCCCAGGAGGTCTCCCACCGGTATCTCGGCCGTACCTTTTCCGTGAGCTGCTCGCCCTTGTGCGAGAACGACCAGGTTGTCGGCTATGTCTTTTCCGCCAAGGATATCAGTCATCAGCGAAATTTGGAAAAGCGGCTGGTTCATGCCCACAAGCTGGAGTCGATAGCCACCCTCGCTGGCGGCATCGCCCACGATTTCAATAATATACTTGGCGCCATTCTCGGTAACGCCGATCTGCTGCTCTACCGCCTGCCCTCTAAAGAGCGGGTGGATAAAGTGCCATTCGGCCCACCCCTGAAACTGGATGAAATCACTGAACATGTTCAGGCGATCAAGCGGGCTGGCGCCAGGGCCAAGGACCTGGTAGCGCAGATTCTGGCCTTCAGCCGTCAATCCGCCAACCAGCGGCGTGACCTTCTGATCGCGCCGCTGGTTAAGGAGTCCTGCCGACTGCTGCGTTCCAGCCTGCCGTCAACCATTGATATTAAAGTTGCCATCCCCGAGGGTATAGGCATGATTCATGCCGATCCCAGTCAAATCCAGCAGGTGGTGATGCATCTGTGCACCAACGCTGCTCAATCGTTGGTGCACAACACCGGGGTGATCGAGGTGTCGATGCGGGAGATCGAGACCGGCAAGGCGGAGCAACTCCGCTATCACGACCTTTCGCCGGGGCGTTATGTGGTCCTAACAATCAAGGATACCGGCAAGGGCATGCCTCCGGAAACGCTTGAGCGTATCTTCGATCCCTTTTTCACCACCCGGGAAGTCGGCCAAGGGTCCGGCATGGGCCTGGCAGTGCTGCACGGTATTATTGTTGCGCACGATGGCGTTGTTGACGTCACCTCTTCAGAGGGGACAGGTACAGTTTTCACTGTTTTTTTCCCCCGCGTTCCCGATGGCGGCGGCAATGAGGAAGATCAGGAAAAAGTTCTACCGCAGGGGAGCGAAACCATTCTCTTCGTCGACGATGAGGAGGATATCGTGACCATGCGCACCCGTATGCTCTCCCATTTGGGATACCGGGTGCTGCCGGCGACCAGCCCGGAGCAGGCCCTGGAGTATTGGGCCAAGGGAGAAAAGCGGATCGATCTGCTGATTACAGACCATACCATGCCGAGAATAACCGGCCTGGAGCTTGCCGCCAAGGTGAGCGCCATGCAACCGGGATTGCCTATCATCCTGTGCTCGGGATATAGCGAGGCGGTGACCCAGGAAGAGGCCCAGCGGGCCGGGGTCCGCCGTTTTCTGGCAAAGCCGGTGGACATGCGGCTGTTGGCGCTCGCCATTCGGGAGATTCTGCCCAATCGGAACGGGGGAGAAAAATGAGAGTATTGGTTATTGACGACGACGATCAGATGCGGACCCTGCTGCGTCAGGTGATGGAGTGGGCGGGCTATGAAGTTGTCGAGGCCGGCGATGGCCGGGAGGGGATGCAGAAACAACGCAAACAGCCGGCCAATCTGGTGATCACTGACCTGATCATGCCTGAACAGGAGGGGCTGGAGACCATTTCCTCCTTGAAAAAAGAGTATCCCGGCATCAAGATCATCGCCATTTCCGGCGGCGGCCGCATCGGGCCCGAAGCATATCTGCCGGCCGCCCAGGAGCTTGGCGCGGACAAGGTGTTCAGCAAGCCCTTTGATGTGCGGGAGCTTGCTGAAGCTGTGAAGGAGCTGCTCAGTTATGACTGAAATTCAAGCGCTTGTCGTCGACAACAGTCCGGTCATTCGCCGGATTCTCAGTTATGTTCTCGAGGCCGAGGGGTGTTGTGTGCAGGTTGCCGAGGACGGCCTGGAGGCCTTGGACTGCATCGCCAGGCGGCGTCCCGATATTGTGTTTACCGATCTGATCATGCCGAAGATCGATGGGGAAAAGCTCAGTTACATTATCCGCAACACTCCGGAACTGCAGGATGTATTTCTAGTTGTCCTCTCCGGTGTCGCCTTGGAGGACAATGACGCCACCGTGCGGATCGGAGCCGATGTCTGCATCGCTAAAGGGCCGGCGGCAACCATGAAGGTGCATATCAAGACAGCCCTTGATCGTTTTATCGCCAACCAGCGTGGCGGAAACGGCAAGATCCAGGGCCTGGAAGGGTTGTATCCGCGTGAGGTCACTAGCGAACTGCTGGTGAGCAAAAGACACCGGGAGGTTATCTTGAAGAGGATGACCGAGGGCGTGGTCGAACTCAACCACGAAGGCCGAATTGTCATGGCCAACGCCGCTGCTGTTGCGCTGTTCGTCCAACTCGAAGCGCAGGTGCTTGGGAGTCATCTTGTCCATCTGCTGCCTGAACCAGCCCGAGGGCAAATCTCGGTATGGATGGGGCAACTTGATGTCGCCGCCAGCTTCGTACCCCTGGTGTTCTCCTACGACGAGCCGATTCCGATGGGAGAGCGGCAGGTAACCCTCAACCTTGTGCCGGTGGCCGAAGACGAAACCTTTTTTATCATCGGCATTCTACAGGACGTCAGCCGGCGCAAGGTGTTGGAGCAACGCCAGCGTCAATTGGAAAAGGAGCTGCAGCGCGTCCGCAAACTGGATGCCATGTCGTTGATGGCCAGTGGTATAGCGCATGATTTCAATAACCTGCTGACCATCATTAACGGCAATGTCGAGATGGCGCATTACCTCAGCCGGGATCAAAACGTCAGCCAATTGCTGGGAGAAGCGTCCAAGGCGCTGCATCTTACCACCCAGTTAATTCGCCAGTTCACCACCTTTTCCGACAATTATCTGCCGCAGAAATCACAGGTTCGGCTCCACTCTTTGATCGATGAGGTCCTGTCCCAGGATTTGCGACTCACCGGGATCAGTTATCGTCTTCAGTGCAGCGATGAGCATCTGGCTATGACAGTGGATCCCAATCTCATCCGCCAGGTTTTTGCCAATCTCACCAAGAATGCGGTGGAGGCCATGGGGGCAGGCGGTTGCATCGAGGTTGGCGTCGATCGGGTCGACGGCGGCGAAGAGGCGGCCAGAACCGGTCAGTCTGTACCAGGCGGTGAGCTTGTCCGCATTACCTTCAGCGATTCCGGACCAGGCATTGCGCCGGCACTCCTGGATCAGGTTTTCGACCCCTATTTTTCAACCAAGCAGAAGGGCGCCCAGAAGGGGATGGGCCTAGGCCTGACCATCGTGCATGCTATTGTCAAGAAGCACGGCGGAACGGCCTGGATCGAAACGTCCCCGTCTGGTGGTTGCACGGTCGCTCTGTATTTTCCTCTGCGGGTGGAGGTGGTTGTCGATCCCCATTTCCATGCGCAAAAAGGACGGGGACGCCTGATCCTGGTTATGGATGACGAGGAAATGATGCGGCTGATCAATAAAAAAATGTTTGAGCATTGTGGCTGTGCGGTCACCCTGGCCACAAACGGCGAAGAGGCGATCAGCCTGTACCGCCAGCGGCTTGCTGAAGGCAAGAGGTTTGACCTGGTGTTGCTCGATCTGCGGGTGAAGACGGGTATGGGCGGATTGGAAGCGGCGCGCGCGATTGTGGCCCTCGACCCTGAGGCCGCCCTGGTCGCCATCAGCGGCGACAGCGGCCACGAAGTGATGTTGCAATTTAGCGAGCACCACTTTGCTGCCGCCCTGGCTAAACCGTTTTCCATTGATGCTGTCGAGGAGTTGGTCAACCGTTTCCTTTGAGTTGCCAGGTGAAACGGGGTATAGTCGCGCTTTATTTGACCCCCCGATTCATTTTTGTGAGTTTGTTCTATGTATCTTGCCCGTAAGGAGATTGGGCTGCGGCAGCACCAGTACGTGCTCCGGGAAACGTACCGCAGTGGCGGCGTCCTTTACTCCCGAGAACTGGCTGAACTGGGTTCCGATCCCGGCCAATGTCTTGTCTATTCCGGTGAATCGTCTTTCCATATCGAAGAGAAATTCCTGCACCGCCTGCGTGCGCAAGGGGTGACTGCTTCCTATGGCGAGCTCGAGGAACTGTTCTTTCCCTTTGTTGATCCCTACATCAAAAACAGGCTGCGACCGTTTCGCAACCGGCACGCCTACCGGAACTGGCAGCCGGCTGACCAGGCCTTGCTTCACCGAGCAATGAACGAAACCCATGCCATTGACCGGAGGAGAATTCACTTTCTCCGCATGGGGCGGACTTCGGCGGAAACCGTTGACAAAACCTCGGCCCTGTACACGGTTCTGCTCGACAAGAGCCGGGATGAAATCGAGCAGCTGATACTGGCGCGCGAGCAGGCCTTGCCGCCCCGGGAGTATCAGAGCTATTTGTTCACGGTGTTCGATCTCCAGCAGTTTTTTCAGGAGAGTTATGCCCGGTCGATTCCTCAGGCACTCAATCGGGAGCGGTTGGACACCCTTTTTGTCGAGGAAATTTGCCGCTTGGCGGCGGATGCCGACTTCTGGCGGGGATTTCCCCAAACCGGCTGCCTGCCCTACTCCTTGATCCGCTATCTGATCATGTATTTCGATGCCGGCCCGGAAGAACCGGCCGCTTGGTCCCGTTTTTCGCGTGCTGGGCGTTCCCGGCGTTTCCAGGGAGGCGGCCAATCCGTCTCCGGTAAAATATCGCGCGCTCAGGCCTTTGCCCTGTTCGGACTCAACGCGGAGCAACTGGCAACCATGCGCAAAAAAGATCTGACCCGCATCTACCGGCAAAAAGCGCACGAGCTGCATCCGGACAAGGGCGGCGACACCGAACAGTTTATCCGCCTGACTGCAGCCTACGAAGAGCTGCTACCCTCGTTGCGATGACAGCTTTCTCCGCCGGCATCGACCCACGGCATTCCTCCGAAGGTGGCCAGGAGGCTACTCTTACCTCCCTACTCCGGCTGCTGCGGCCCGTTTTTCGGAGCCACTGGCTGCGCCTGGCCTGCGGTTTTTTGGCCCTGATCACGGTCGATTTGCTCCAACTGATCATTCCCCGTTTTGTCAAATCGGCTGTCGACGGGTTGTCCGTCGGGACAGCCACCTCGTCAATGCTGCTCACACTGAGCTTGTACGTGCTTGCGGTGGCGGTGCTGGTAGCGGTGCTCCGGTTTATCTGGCGCTATCTTATCATCGGTTTTTCCCGGATACTGGAGAAGAAGCTACGCGACCGGCTCTTTGATCACGTCTTACGCATGGATCAGCCCTTTTTTGAACGGTGGACCATTGGCGATCTCATGGCCCATGCCAGCAACGATCTGGCCACGGTGCAGATGGCCTGCGGCATGGGCCTGGTGGCGGCGGTGGATGCCCTGGTGATGTCGTCGGCGGCCCTGGGGTTCATGCTGGCGATCAACGTCAAGTTGACCGTGATCGCGCTGTTGCCCATGCCGATCCTGATTGTCTGCACCCGCATCCTTTCCGGCCGCCTGCATCACCGGTTCAACCTGGTGCAGGAGCAGTTTTCCTTGCTCACCGAGTTTGCCCGCGCCAACCTAGTGTCGATCCGGCTGATCAAAGCCTACACCCTGGAACGGTTCCAGGAAGGGCGGTTTCAGGCCTTGGGCGAGGCCTATGTTCAGAGCAATCTCAAGGTGGCGGCGATTCAGGGGCTGCTTTTTCCCCTCGCCACCCTGGTCGGTAACGTCGGCATGCTCCTGCTCCTCTATTACGGCGGCGCGCTGGTCATCGATGGCCAGATCACCATCGGATCGTTTGTCGCCTTTGTCAGCTATCTCTACATGCTCATCTGGCCGATGATGGCGGTGGGCTGGGTGGCCAATCTCGCCCAGCGTGGCATCACCAGTTTACGTCGGATCCACCTCCTGCTCGAGCAGGAGCCGGTGGTCAGTACCGGCCCGACCCAGGAGGTGCCTCGTGCCGCCACCACCACCTACGCCTGCCGGCAGCTCAGCTTCACCTATCCAGCCGCTGTCCGTCCGGCGCTCACCAGGCTCAACCTGGAGATCGGGCCGGGCCTGGTCGGCATGGCCGGCCGCACCGGTTCGGGCAAGTCGACCCTGTGCAAGCTGCTGCTCAGGATGTACCCGGTGGCGGACGGCATGCTCTATTTCCGGGGCATGGACGTCAACAGCCTCTCCCAGGCCGGCATTCGCCAGTGTATTGCCTATGTAGGCCAGGAACCGGTGGTCTTTGCCGACACCATTGCCGCCAATATCGCGCTTGGCCGCCCCGAGGCCACCATGGCCGAGATTGAGACCGCCGCCAGGGCTGCGGCTATCGATGCCGATATTCTCGGCTTTACCGAAGGATACCAGTCGATCATCGGCGAAAGGGGGGTAAAACTTTCCGGCGGCCAGCGGCAGCGTCTGGCCCTGGCGCGGGCCCTGCTCTGCGACCGGCCCTTGTTGATCATCGACGATGCCCTGTCCGCCATCGATGTGGAGACCGAACAGCAGGTGCTGCAAGGGATCTTGGCCACCCTCCAGGGCAAATCGGTCCTGCTCATCTCCCACCGGGTCAATATTCTTCGCCATGCCGACCGGATCGTTTTGCTTGATGAAGGCCGGATCGTCGATGAGGGAAGGCACGAGGACCTGCTGGGCAACCCCTTTTACCGCGTCATGGCGGAAAAACAGCAGAACCATGCATAATTTCGGCTATTCGGAAGAGGGGCGGGTCGGCTCTGTTGGCGATGCCCGGATCTGGCGGCGGATACTCGGCTACTGCCGGGGCCACCTCGTCGGCCTTGCTGGTGCAGTGGTTTTGTCCCTGGTTGTCACCGTTGCCGCCCTTGGTCTTCCCAGGTTGATGCAGCTGGGGATTGATCACTACATCGTCATCGATACCTTGAGCGGGGCGGAACGGATCGCCGGCCTTGGCCGGGTGGCGGTACAATACGGCCTTCTGATCGGGGTTATTTTTCTCGCCACTTTCTGGCAGGTCGTGGTGCTGGAATGGCTCGGCCAGTCGATCATGCAGCGGTTGCGGCAGGATCTCTTCGCCCATCTGTTGACCCTGGATCTCCGCTATTTTCACAATCAGCCCGCCGGCCGCCTGGTCACCCGGTTGACCAACGATATCCAGAACATGCACGAGATGTTCACTTCGGTGATGGTGACCCTGTTCAACGATGGCCTGAAGCTGGCGGGCATCTTCTGGTTTCTGTTCCTGATGAACGGCAGGCTGGCCTTGGTGATGGCCGTCTTCATCCCCCTGGCCGTGCTGGTCACCCTGGTGTTTTCCCGTTTTGCCCGCGAGCAATTCCGGGCCATTCGTTCACAGATGGCCAAAATCAACAGTTTTCTCGCCGAGTCGCTGGCCGGGGTCGGCGTGATCCAGAGCTTCGGCGGCCAGGAGCGGAGCAGCCAAACCCACAGCGACCTGACCCAGGAATATCTGCGGCGGTCTTTCGGGCAGATTAAGGTGTTCGGGGCTTTCATGCCGCTGACCGAATTGATGAGCTCAGCCGCCATTGCCCTGATCATCTGGTACGGCGGCGGTGAGGTTATCCGCCGGCACCTCACCATCGGCGAGCTGGCAGCCTTCCTTTCCTACATGCGGCTTTTCTTTCAGCCGCTGCGCGAGCTTTCCCAGAAGTATTCCATTGTCCAGTCGGCCATGGCCTCGGCGGAGCGCATCTTTCAAACCCTCGATACCCATTCCGTCATGACGGTGGCGGAACCCGAACAGGCAGGGGGGTTGATAACGACGGCCGGGGCCATCGAGTTCAGGGGAGTGCGTTTCGGTTATGAACCGGACCATTTGATCCTTAAGGGAATCGATCTGGCCGTGGCGCCGGGAGAGACGGTTGCCCTGGTTGGGTCCACCGGAGCCGGCAAATCGACCCTGATCTCATTGTTGGTCCGTTTCTACGATCCGCTGGAGGGAACCGTTTCCATCGACGGCCAAGATGTTCGGCAGATCCCCCTCAAGGTCCTGCGGCAACGGGTTGGCATCATCATGCAGGATATCTTTATCATGCCCGATACGGTGCGTGCCAACATCATTCTTGATCAGGAACAAGACGAAGACCGGCTTGCCGGTATCCTGCAACAAACCGGGCTCCAGGCTTTTATCGGTCGTCTGCCCCGGGGACTGGACACCCGGATTGGCGAGGGGGCGCTCAACCTCAGCCAGGGAGAGAAGCAGTTGCTTTCTTTTGTCCGCGCCCTCTACCGCGACCCGGCCATCCTGGTGCTGGACGAGGCTACCGCCTCCATCGACACCGAGTCGGAGAACATGCTGGAGCAGGCCATAGAAGCGGGTTTCCATGGCCGCACCTCGCTGGTGATCGCACACCGGCTCTCCACCATTCGCCGGGCCGACCGGATCATCGTCATGGATCAGGGGCGGATTGTCGAGCAGGGCACGCATGAGGAGCTGATGGGGCGGGAGAGTTTGTACCGGGCGCTGGTGCGGCTGGATACGCGATATGAAGATTCCATTTAAAAGGACGGGGAGATTCGGTAGTTGTTTTCTTGGCCGGAATTTCCCATCTCGTTTCGGTGAGTCCACTCATTTTTCGATGAGGAAGAGAAATTCCCTGTGTGGTTTTTCGGCTTCTCGCAACCACTCATTGGTCCATTTCATCCCAGCCATGACGTTTTTTTTGTAGTCAAGCTCTATAACTTCGAGCAGGCGTCCATTGCGCCGCAAGACGTTGTTCAGTTCATCTGCGGTAGCTCTCCCGCCCGAACTATAAGACAAAATAACCCACCGGGCGGTCGTCATTTTAAGAAGCCGATCGATAGCACGTACTGCAACGAAACCGCCTGCATCATCTCTTCTAAAATCTTCGAACACAGATGCTGCAACAGTGTCAGAAGTGTCCTTGCGGCGATTTACCTTGCCAAACAATTGTGGTTTGTCAAAAAGACAGACACTCGTCCATAAATGGTAATAGGAAGCGTAGCGCACTCGCGAGGGAGGCATCTTTTCGTTGTTCGAACCATACGGCGGGTCAAAGTATGCAAGATCAGTCGAAATTTCACCCACCAAGTCGAAAACGTCCCTACAAAAGACTTGATGGCCTGCCTGAGAGACAAAGAGATCGGGCACCGTGAGCCGCAGGTTGTTGTATGATCGCGGAGACCAGTCATTGAGATAGGAAACAAAATGCCCAAGCGTACTGTCCACGCGATCAAGGGCGAGGATAAGACTGGTCAGGGCAACCGCCTTGTCCAGTCGGTCGAGAGATAGGTTTTCGATTTCTTGACGAATTCCATCGAGCTTACGAGTATTGTGCCTCTGCCAAGGCTTCTTAAAGCCATCTCGCTGTACCGAACACCCTCCGTTCGGATCCCCGCCGTAGTGCTCGGTGAACCAGCCATCTGCTGGGGGAACAGCGTTCAGGTGGTCGATCAGGCTTCGATATTCTTCACACCGCTTTCTGCACAGAAGGTAGCAGGTTCCAAATACCTCGGACCACACTGCGATATCATTGCAGGCAACGGTGTATCCGCGTTTGGCGAACGCCTGCGACACCCTGGTCGTTCCGGAAAATCCGTCAAAGACGGTTTTGGCCTCGGTCTTTTGCGCTAGTTCAAGGATAGCGGACAACAATTTCAGTTTAGAGCCGGCGTATTTGATCCCTTCCGTTGGCGGTACATCAACGACAGAATCTACGAAGAGTGAGAGTTGTTGCATTATTTCGCGAGTCCGGATCGTTGATTGCGTACGGCAACGTCTTCCTTTATTTGCTCAAGGGCTGAAGCGTGTCCCGCCTCAGAAGACACGAGCGCGTGCGAAAACAAGGCCACAAGCACCGTGTTGTGAGAATAGTCGATCCATCCACTTGTACAGATCCTTGCCGACGTGGATGGAACGGAATTCGTGCATGTCCTGGTTGATGCATTCGGCAATAGCAATTTTAGCGAGATCGCCATGCGTCTAGTTGCCGATAAGACGCATCGTAAAGATGTTGTTCGGGGTCGTTGTAATACGTGTTGAGTGTTTGCTGACCAAGAGCTGCAAACGCTCGATGAAGTCAGCGGGAAGACTACTGCTTCGGGCTGTACGCCGTATTCCGGTAGAAGGGGATCGCCCGGTCCAGCATCTTCTGCAGGTCGCCGCGCTGTTCGATGGCGGCCAGGTAGGTGTTGGCGTCTTTCAGCATGTTGTCATCATCGGGACGGACGGCCCAGGCCAGTTCCTCCCTGGCGAGGGGGATGTTGCCGGGGGTCAGGCCCTTGTCGATGTAGAGCGAGGCATAGTAGAAATTGGCGGGCAGGCTATAGAGGAAGACGTCGATGGTTCCCTTGATCAGGGCCTGCACTCCTTCCGGGGCCGTGGCAAAACGGCTGATTGTGCCCTTGGGTCTGAGTCCCTTGAGCCAGGAATCAGCGGTGCCTCCGGCAACAACGCCCAGCCGGACCATTGGTTCCGTGAGGTGTCGAATGCCGTTGCCGAGCCGGTCGTAGTCGCTGAGTCGCACCAGGGTCGTCTGACCGGAAGCCAGGTACGGGCTTGTGGGGGTCAGTTTATTTTGATGTGCCTCGGCCACGGTCATGCCCGCCATGACGATGTCGACCTTTTCTTCCAGCAAGGCCTTGGCCAGTTCTTCCCGCGGCAATTCCACCAATTCCAGCTCTCGTGCAACCGACTCGGCCAGACCAGCGGCGAATTCAGTTTCCAATCCGGTGACAGCGGTGTCTTTTTTAAAGGCCAGTGGCGGCGAGTCAACGGCAATGCCCACCCTGAGCGTTTTGGGCGCCATGATGGTGCTGAGCAGGTCTTTGGTTTTGACGGGTGCGCAGCCGGTCAGGACACTGACGGCAACGAGCAGGAGCAGGAGGCGAGACAAGCGGGACATGGTTCTTCCTTGATGCAATCTGGGGCGGAGTCGTTTCTTTGTTGGGCAGTTCTGACGGTTGGGTCGTGTCTTCCCTTAACGGGCCGGAGTCCCTTTGATCACCCGGCCGGTGGAGATGAAGGATATGCCCTGCTGCATCTTGGTGCCGATCATCACCGATTCGATGATCGGCTCCACGACCGGGCTTGCGGCCTCCCAATCAACCAGGAATTTAGCCCCGGAACCACCTTTGCTTTCGGATTCCGGGACGATGAACCGGGTCGAGCCGAGGGGTTCGATGATCATGGGCTTGTCGAGGTAGTTTTGCAAGAGCGTACCTTTGGAATCGTAATAGCGAACGCTTTTCAGCGTGAACGGCTTTCCGGGATCCGTATTGCGGATGCTGAGGGTGGCGGTTAGCAGAAACGGGGTGTCCCGGTAGCGGTCATCGGCGTAGATGTGCGAATAGATGGGCACATAGACCGTCTGGTCCAGCCATTTGGACAGCATCTCGGCCGTTGCCGGCTGGGAGAGGGTCAGCAGGACGAACAGTAACAGGGCGATGCGATCTGTTTTCATGGGTGCGTGGATGGTAAGGGTTGTGAGCGGCGGGCGGCCAACAGGACAGCGGCTGTCTCTTTGCTCAGATCGGCGAGTGCCTGTGAGGCGCTCGTAACATAGCCGGAATAATCCGGATTGTCGATGTCCCGTGTCTGGCGGAATGTTTTTCTGGAGACAATGGCCTTGTGGACGCTATCGCTGACGGTGCAGACGGCAATCGTGGTAAAGGAGCGGCCATTGCCGCTGAATTCGCTCATTTCGACCTCCAGTTGATAGCGAACGGATCCAAAGCGTGGACCGGGATAGAGGGCGATATTGTCGGTGGCAAGCAGATCCTTGAGGTTGCTGACAATTTGCTGCCCGATCTGTTGGTCGAGCGGACCGGCCCAGAGATGATTGGCAGAGGTGCGGGCCTCGCCGCCGGAGCGTTGACTGATCAAGCCCCGTCCCTGGAGATGCGGCGCCAGCTGGACTGGCATAAGCAGGATGATCTCCTTGAAGTCATTGAATGCTCCTCCCAAGGGCTGCTGGCGGACCGGTTGCAAGGTGTAGAGGGTGTTGGTGGCCGTTGGCGCTAGGCAGGCACTGAGCAGAAGGGCGCAAACGAGCAGCGGCCACTGTTTGCCCAAAACGATCAATCGATTGTTCATGGTCTGTCCTCACCCTGACCGAAAAACAGGGCGTTTGGGTTTTGTTGCAGGTAATCGGTCAGTTGTCTGATGGAGGTGGCGGCTCGCTCAATCTCCCGCAGGGAACCTCCAACCTGGTAAGAGAGGAAGGAATCCTTCGCTGTCAGGTTCTCAATATTGTTCAATGTTTTAGTCAATGACCCGGCGGTGGCGTTGAGGCCGGTCAGCAGTTGTTTTAACTCGGCGCTCATTCCCGGCAGTTCCTTATCCGCAGTGTGTAGAAGGGTGTTGGCCGTGGCGGAAAGGGCAGCGAAATTGGTTAGCCCCTTTTTTAACTCGGCGGCCAGGGCTGGGAATTCGGAATCGGCGCGGCCGAGGAGAACGTTGAGCCGGTCCAGGGTGGCGTCCAGGGAGGTCAGGGCGCTGCGGGTTTCCTTGGAGTTGATGATGCTGTTGATGCCGTCGAGGGCGGCAACGGCTTTGTTAAGAATTTCATTGAGCGGCAGGCTTTCCAATTTCTGGGTGATCTGCTCCAGGCCTGAGGGCAGGGTCGGGATTTCGATCATCTCGTTTTCGGTGCCGTGCAACCGTGCTTCTTTGTCCGGGAAATAGGCCAGATCGATGTAGAGCTTGGCGGTCAGCAGGCTGCTGATTTTGAGCTGTGCCCGCAACCCCTGGCCGATCAGTTGCTGCATCATGCGACGAATATCTTCAGGCCGCCGGCTTCCGGTCCAGGTGCTCTCGATATCCGGTGATTGCTCGATGTCAACATAGACCGGAATGATATAGTTGTTCTGTTGCTGGTCGAAATTGATGCGGATGGCACCGACCCGACCAATGGTGACTCCCCGAAAGGTCACCGGCGCCCCGATATCGAGGCCATAGAGCGAGCCGGTAAAAAAAGCGACGCAGCGAAGTTTATTCTCCCTGAACTTGATGTTACCCAGGGCGATAAAAGCCGCAACCGTCAAAGCGAGAGCGGCCAGGACAAAACTGCCGACAATAGTGGGGTTGGCTTTTTTGCTCAAACTGTTCGAACCTCCCGTATACCGGTTCCCCGGGTGAGAAATTTGAGCACCGTCGGATTGGTGCATTCCCGCAGCAAGGTCTTGGGATCGCCGGTTGCCAGCATGGTTTTGCTGTCGACGTCGAGAAAGACCGAATTGGTGGCGATGGCGTAGATCGATGCCAGTTCATGGGTGACGACGATCAGGGTGGCCCCCAGGCTTTCCCGGAGTTCCAGGATCAGTTCATCGAGGATCCGGGCACTGATCGGGTCGAGCCCGGCCGATGGTTCGTCGAAGAAGAGAAAATCAGGGTCCAGGGCGATAGCCCGGGCGAGAGAGGCCCGTTTGCGCATGCCGCCGGAGAGTTCGGCCGGATAAAATTCCTCGAAGCCAGCCAATCCGACCAGGGAGAGCTTGAATGCCACCAGATCCCGGATGACGGCAGGCGGAAGGTCCGTGTAATGCAGCAACGGCAGGGCAACGTTTTCGGCCAGCGTCATCGAACTCCACAGGGCGCCAGCCTGATAAAGAATGCCGGTCTTGCGGACGATGCGTGCCCGATCCTCCTCCGGGAGTTCCCAGAAATTTTCCTCGCCATACCAGATGGACCCCGCAGCCGGCGCCTTCAGACCAAGCATATGGCGGAGCAGGGTTGACTTGCCGCAGCCATTCCCCCCCATGATCACGAAGATATCGCCCTGAGCAATGGTGAAGTTGAGATCTCGCTGGAGAACGAAACTGCCGTAGGCCATGGTCAGTCCTTTGACAATGATGGCAGCACTCATTGTGGTTCGTTACCGGTAGAGAAGAAAGGTGATGAACGAGTCCGAGACCACGATCAGGACAATCGAGGTCACCACCGCCGAGGTGGTAGCCTCGCCCACCGCCAGCGCGCTGCGGCCGCACTGCATGCCGCGCAGGCAGCCGGCATACCCGATCAGCACCCCGAAAACCGAAGCCTTCAGCAGCCCCTGGCCGCATTGGCTGAGGTGGATCGATTTGCGCGTCTGCTCCAGGTATTCCACCAGCGACAGATCGAGCATGGTGACGCCGATAATCGAACCGCCGAGGATGCCCATGATGTCGGCGTAGACACACAATAAGGGCAGCATCAGCATAAGGGCCAGCATCCGGGGTAGCACCAAAAAACCCACCGGCGAGATGCCGATAGTCCGCAGAGCGTCAATCTCCTCGTTGACCTGCATGGTGCCTAGTTGCGCCGCATAGGCCGCACCAATACGGCCGGCGATGATCACCCCGCTCATCAAGGCCCCCATTTCCAGGACCATGCCCAAGCCAACCAGGTTGGCAACGTAAATCTGGGCGCCAAACATCTGCAACTGTACCGCGCCGACAAAGGAAAGGATGACGCCCACCAGCACGGCGATCAGCGAGACGATGGGCAGGGATTCGGCGCCGCAGGCCTGGACGAAGTAAAAAAAATCGCGGGCTCGGAATGGTGACCGACCGGAGAGGAGGGTGCCAAAGGCAAGGACGATCTCGCCGGTGAAAGCGGCTGCTTCTCGCAGTTTCCCTGACAGGGCGATGGTTAGATGGCCGATCCGAACGACCGGAGATTCGCGGGAGGTCTGCGCATAGGTGGTTTTCTCCGGAACGGCCTCGGAAAGGGCCAGCAGCCGTTGCGCCCCTTGAGGCAAGCCGGCGAGATCAATAGCGATTCCCCGCTCTCGGGCCGCGGTTATGATCGATTTGACAAAGATGAGCAGCCTGGTATCCCAGTCGTCGAGGTGCTCGCACGTAAAGACAAGGTGCTGGATGGCATCATCCATGGCTGCGAGCAGTGGTTCAGGTTGGGGCGGGCTGGTGTGCAGGGTCCAGGCGCCGCCGAGGCGGACGGCTAGGTGTCCTGGTTCGAGGCGATCAGTGGTGAGAGTCGGTAGCTGGACCAAGGGATTTCAACGTCTGTTGGGATTTATGGGCCAAGTCGCTGCCAATGCAGACTATCTGCCGATCGGCTGCACGTTGCGTTTCGGCTTGGGCAACATCTGGCGCAACGGATCAGCCTGGGGATTGTTCCATTTCTGGTTGATCAGGATGTCAAACACCTGGACCGGCTTGCCGTAGTATTGCCGGTTCCAGTTGTCGAGCGGCGAGATGGCTGCGCCCTCAACACTGACCCCGCCATAGATGCCCTGGGAGCGGCCAAAGGCCAGGATGTCGGCGGTTTGAGCCTTGGCCGAGGCCCCTATCGGACCGGCAGCCACTGCCACATCGGCCCCGATTTTGTAGTCGGTGGACAGCATGGCATTCAGCCCCCGGTCAGTCATGATAAGGAGGATGATTTCCGAGGTATCGGCTCCGGCCTGGAATCCCAGGGAAACCGAGCCCATGCTGTAAAAAGCTGGAGCGCTCCATTTGGCCGTGGCCGCATCCTGCGCCAGCAGCACGCCGCGCCCACCCGAACCGCCAATGATAAAACCGCCGCGCAGCATCTGGGGCACAATGAAGATGCCTCTGGCCCGGTCGACATTGCGCTGGAACCATTCCATGTTGGGGTCGGCCAGGAAGCCTTTGTACACCATAGTTGCCCGTTCCACCAGGTCGGCCGGTTCACTGTAGTAGTCAGCTTTGGCTGGAACAAGAGAGAGAGTCAGGCAAAGGAGGAACAGCAGGGCGGTAATGAGTGGCCGACGATAGAAGGACATGGGAAACCTCCTCTTGGTAAAAACGGATTTTTGGGTTTCTTTTTGCCGGAATTTTTGATGCTATTGTATCAACCTGCTTTGCACAAGAAAAAAATGGTCACACCTTGGTTCTGGAAGTGAGTGGAGCGCACAGCAATTGTGATAGCTGAAGGCAAGGAGGGTGGAGGATGAAGAGGAGGAAGCCATAGGCCGCCGCTGCCGGTCGGCCTATGGCGAGCGGATTAGTCGACAGCGTAAAAGTACTCCTTTTCCGCCCCACACTTGGGGCAGACCCATTCATCGGGCAGGTCGGCAAAAGCGGTACCGGCGGCTACACCGTGCTCATAATCTCCTTCGGCGGGGTCGTAGATGTATCCACAGGGACATTCCATTTTCTGCATGACAGATTTCTCCTGAAAAAGTGAGAGGATTGCTCTTTCCCGCTGTTTCCCTTGCAGAAATCAGGCGGGAGGGGTTGTTTATTCATTCCAGCCTATAATTTTTTCAACAGTCCGACAAGGGAAAGAAACTGTTATCAGGAAAAAGTCTTCTTCTCTATGGAGCCACGGTCTGGCATCGAGGCGATATGTTCGTGGTTACAAGGAAAACTTTCCCTGCGGTCAAGGGAAATGGCTATGGGGTAAATATAATTCTTGACAGACTTCTGTGTAATCGAGTTAAATGCCGCGTTCTACGATTATTTATTTTCATTGGACGCTTTCAAGTTGAGGATAGAGAGGAGGAGTCGCATGTATGCTATAATTCGAACCGGCGGCAAGCAATATCAGGTGGAGGCCGGCGATACGCTTCGCGTTGAAAAACTGCTAGGCGAAGTGGGCGACACGGTTGAGTTGCCGGAAGTTTTGCTGCTGGTCGACGGTGAAACCGTTAAAATCGGCCAGCCCATGGTCGACGGCGCCAAGGTAGTGGCCAAGATTGTCGAGCAGGGCCGGCACAACAAGGTTATCGTTTTCAAAAAGAAAAAACGTCAGGGATATCAGGTCAAAAAGGGACATCGCCAGATGTACACCGCCCTGACCATCGAGACGATTTCGGCATAAGTACAAACTGATATTCTGGAGAACACACCATGGCACATAAGAAAGCAGGCGGCAGTTCGCGCAACGGCCGTGACAGTGCAGGGCAACGGCGCGGAGTCAAACGTTTCGGCGGTCAGGTGGTCACAGCTGGCTGTATCCTGGTCCGGCAGCTGGGTACGGTGATTCACCCCGGCACCAATGTCGGCTGTGGGCGTGATTACACCCTGTTTGCCAAGATCGACGGCACCGTTAAGTATGAGGATTTCGGCAAGGACCGGAAAAGAGTTTCCGTGTATCCTGTTGAATAGGGCTGGTCGTCTCCCGCCAGGGAGGATGGCCGCGCCTTTTTAAGGCGCTGCTCGCTGGTAGAGTTGCGAACCCGGCATCAAGATCCATTGATGCCGGTTTTTTTTTTGAGTACTCCCCTCTTGCATGGCCTCCTGGTATATTATGGGTTTTGTCGACGAAGCAAAATTTTTCGTGAAGGCCGGTGACGGTGGTAACGGTTGCGTCAGTTTCCGGCGGGAAAAATATGTGCCCAAGGGCGGTCCCAACGGCGGTGATGGCGGTAAAGGCGGAGACGTCTATCTGGTGGCTGATGGTAATCTGCAGTCACTGATCGATTTCCGCTATCAGTCCCACTTCAAAGCCGAAGCAGGCGTTGGCGGTCAAGGCAGCGACAAGCACGGCCGGGGCGGCAAGGATTGTGTGGTCCGGGTGCCGCTGGGCTCGGTGATCAAGGATGCGGAGACCGGCACCGTTCTGATTGATTTGATTGAACCCGAGCAAACGTATCTCGCCGCTCAGGGCGGTAGGGGAGGGCTGGGCAACGCCCGGTTCGCCACCTCCACCAACCGGGCACCGCGCAAGGCCACGCCGGGCCATCCGGGTGAGGAACGCTGGCTGGTGATAGAACTCAAGCTGCTGGCGGATGTCGGTTTGATCGGCCTGCCCAATGCCGGCAAATCGACCCTGTTGTCCAAGCTTTCAGCGGCCAATCCCAAAATCGCCCCCTATCCCTTCACCACCCTGGAGCCGCAACTGGGAGTGCTGCATTTTAAATACACCGATCCCTGCATCATCGCCGACATCCCGGGGCTGATCGAGGGCGCGCATCAGGGGGTGGGACTAGGGCATCAGTTTCTCCGCCACATTGAGCGAACGTCCATCCTGCTCCATTTGGTTGATGCGTCCGGCGACGACGGCAAGCCCTATGAAGATTATCAGGTGCTGGCCCGGGAACTGGCCGCCTATAATCGGGAATTGCTTGATCGCGCTCACATCCTGGTGCTCAACAAAATCGATCTGATCGATGAAGAGCGGCTGGCCGAGGTGAAAGAGCAGTTTGCGAACGTTGGCCTGCCGCTGGTGGCCATATCGGCGGAAGATGGCGATGGTTTGGAACCATTGAAGGAGCTGCTCGGCGAACTGCTCGAGAAACAGCGCGCGGAGGTGCGCCATGACCTTTCAGCTGAATAAGGAGGACGGTCTTTTTTACCGTCAGACCCTGTTTGACCAAGCCAAACGGGTCGTGATCAAGGTCGGCAGCGCGGTGCTTACCGACGATAACGGCCTGGATCTCAACATTATCCGCAATATTGCCCGCCAAGTGTCTTTTCTCCAATCCACCGGCCGCGAGGTGATCCTGGTCAGTTCCGGGGCTGTGGCCGCTGGCCGCAAACGGTTGGGCATCGTCAAGACTCCCCACGAAGAACTCAAGGTCAAACAGGCCCTAGCCGCCACCGGTCAAGGGCTGCTGATGCAAGCGTACGAGCAGGCCTTTGCCGATTTCCGGCAGCCTGTGGCTCAAGTCCTGCTCACCCACGCTGACCTCTCCCACCGGGGCCGCTACCTCAATGTCCGCAACACCATCCTCACCCTGTTCGAATTCGGCGTGGTACCGATCATCAACGAAAACGACACGGTTTCGGCCGAGGAACTGCGCTTTTCCGACAATGATACCCTGGGGGCGCTGATGACCAACATGATCGGTGCCGATATGTTCATCATCCTTACCGATGTTGACAGTCTCTACACCGGTCATCCCGCCGAGGATTCTGCCGCGCGTCCCATTTACACCGTGGCCAGCATTACCAAGGAGATCGAGCGGATGGCGGGGCACTCGACCAGTTCGCTCGGCACCGGTGGCATGATGGCCAAGATCCGGGCCGCCAAGATGGTGGCGGCATGCGGCGGCTGCTCCTTTATTGGGCCAGGCCGACATCCCGAGATCCTCCAGGCCCTGTTCAGCGGCGAACTGATTGGCACCTTTTTTCTGCCCGGCAAGGGCACCCTCAATCGACGCAAGCACTGGATTGCCTATGTCCTCAAACCGCAGGGCTTTGTGGTGGTCGATGACGGTGCCCGCCGTGCCCTGGTCGAGCAGGGCAAGAGCCTCCTGCCGTCGGGGATCGTCGAGGTCCGGGGCAGTTTTGCCGTTGGCGCGCCGGTCCACTGCCTGGACCGCAGCGGTGCGATGATTGCCGCCGGCCTGAGCAATTACAGCGCTGCCGACATGGAGCGGATCAAAGGAAGAAAAACCCATGAAATCGCCGCTATCCTCGGCGACAAGGACAGCGACGAGGTTATCCACCGCGACAACCTTGTGGTCATGGGCCGGGACGGCCTGCTGTAAAGCCGCTTTACAATTAAAGGGCTTCGCGTCATAGTGCGCTGCATGAGGGACGGAGCAAGCGAAAACCGCCGGTACAAACCGGCGAGCGCCAGAGAGGAGATAACAGGAATGGAACGCGCACAGATCGAAGCAACTGTTCTGGAGATGGTGACCAAGGCCAAGGCAGCCGCCCGCAGCATCAGCGCTTTGCCGGCATCAGTGAAAAACCGGATGCTGCTTGACGTTGCCGATGCCCTGATCGCCCGGCAGCCGCTGATCATCAGCGAAAACGCCAAGGACTTGGCCGATGCGGAAAAAAAAGGTCTTTCTTCCGCCATGCTCAGCCGGTTGCAGATCACCGAAAAGGTAGTGGCTGAGATGGTGCAGGGTTTGCGCGAAGTGGCTGCCCTGGAGGATCCGGTGGGCGAGGTGAGCGAAATGCGCCGCCGCCCCAGCGGCATTACCGTCGGCCGCATGCGGGTGCCGCTGGGCGTTATCCTGATGATTTACGAATCGCGGCCCAATGTGACCATCGATTCGGCCGCCCTCTGTCTCAAGGCCGGCAACGCGGTCATCCTTCGCGGCGGCTCTGAAGCCCTGCGCTCCAATCTGGTTCTGGCCAAGGTCCTGCAGGAGGTTCTGGCCAAGCACCATGCCGACCCTGCCATCGTCCAGGTCCTTTCTTTCACCGACCGGGAAGGGATCGATTGCCTGCTCCAGCAGGAGGCTTATATCGACCTAGTGATTCCGCGCGGCGGCGAGGGGTTGATCCGGGCGGTGACCGCGAAATCGCGCATTCCGGTGCTCAAGCATTACAAGGGCGTCTGTCATTGCTTTGTTGATGAGGATGCCGACCAGGAGATGGCCATCCCGATCATCCTCAATGCCAAGGTGCAGCGGCCCAGCGCCTGCAATGCCCTGGAGGGGCTGCTGGTGCATCGGGAGATCGCCGAGGAATTCCTGCCCAAGGTAGCGCAGGCCCTGGAAAAGCAAGGGGTGCGCCTGCTCGGCTGCCACTCCAGTCGTCTCATCTGCGACGAGATGATCGAGCCAGCCACGGACAGCGACTGGGGTACTGAGTTTCTTGACCTAGCCATGGTGGTCAAGGTGGTGGCCGGGATCGACGAGGCCATGGACTATATCGACCGCTACGGCTCCAGGCATACCGAGATCATCATCACCCGTTCGTACGCCCGCAGCCAGCGCTTTTTGCGGGAAGTGGATGCCTCGGCGGTGATGATCAACGCTTCCACCCGGTTCAACGATGGCGGTCAGTTCGGGCTGGGGGCGGAGATCGGCATCTCCACCACCAAATTGCACGCCTACGGCCCCATGGGCCTGAAGGAACTGACCACGCAAAAATTTATTGTCTACGGTGCCGGCGAAACCCGCGCCTAAACGTGGCCGCTTCCGTAGAAGGGCTCACGATCGGTCTGTTCGGTGGGACTTTTGACCCCGTTCATCAGGGGCATCTCGATCTGGCCCGTCATGTGCTCGACCGCTGTCGGCTCGACCGGTTGCTGTTTATTCCGGCGCCCCGGCCCCCGCATAAGCGACAACCGGTAGCCTCCTTTCCCCACCGGGCGGCCATGATTGAAGCAGCTCTGGCCGATTGCCCGGATATCCGCGGGCGGATGCGGTGTTCGCGGATCGAGGAAAACCTGCCGCCTCCATCCTACACCATCAACACGGTGGAGGCGCTGAGCAAAGCTCAGGGCGGCAACCGCTATGCGCTCATCATCGGCGCGGATTCACTCCTTGACCTGCCGCATTGGCATCGGATCGACCAACTGCTTCCCCTGATCGATCTGATTGTGGTCAATCGGGACCGAGTCAATGCAGCGCGGGTTGATTGCGCACTCGAATCGCTGGATGCCACTTTCAGGTTCGATGCTCCACGCGGCCTGTGGGTCGGAAAGGGCGGGCGGACGGTCACGTATCTTGGCGATATCGAGCTGCCGGTTTCCTCCTCCGCGATCAGGGAAGCGCTGGCCCTGGGCGAGTCTCCGGCCATGCTGCCTCCGGCCGTATTTGACTACATCAAACGGCATCAACTCTACGGCTGGCGGGCGTCCTTGTGAAGTACATTGCCGATCTCCATATTCATAGCCACTTTTCCCGGGCCACCAGCAAGGCGAGCAACCTGTACGGTCTGGCCGCCTGGGCCGCGGTCAAGGGCATTGCGGTGGTGGGGACCGGCGATTTCACCCATCCCGGCTGGTTTGCCCATCTCCATGACTGCCTTGAACCCGCCGAACCCGGTTTTTTCCGCTTGAAAGCTGATCCCGGCCGTGATGTGCGAGCGCTGCTGCCACCAGGCATTCAGCCCGCCGTCTTGCCCGAGTCCATCCGTTTCGTTCTCAGTGCCGAGATCAGCTCCATCTACAAGCGGGGCGGTCAAGTCCGCAAGGTGCACAACCTGCTCTATGTCCCTGATTTCGAGTCGGTTCGACAGATCAACTCCACCCTGGCCACTTTGGGCAACATCGCCTCCGACGGCCGGCCAATCCTTGGGCTCGATTCGCGCGATCTCCTCGAAATTCTCCTCGAAAAGGCCCCGCACGGGTTTCTCGTTCCGGCCCATATCTGGACCCCCTGGTTTTCCCTATTCGGCTCAAAATCGGGCTTTAATCGCATTGAGGAATGTTTCGGCGATCTCAGCGAACACATCTTTGCCCTGGAAACCGGCCTCTCCTCCGACCCGGAGATGAACCGGCTGATCTCGCAACTGGACCGGTTCACCCTGATCTCCAATTCCGATTGCCATTCTCCGGCGAAACTCGGGCGCGAAGCTAATATTTTCACCACGGAGTTCAATTATTTCGCCCTGCGCGATGCTCTGCGGTCCCCGGTCAACGACGCCGGCCAGCAGGTCTTTGCCGCCACTGTCGAGTTCTACCCGGAGGAAGGCAAGTACCATTGCGATGGCCACCGCAAATGCACTGTCTGCTTTCAACCCCAGGAAACCCTGAAAGCAGATGGCCTTTGTCCCGTTTGTGGCAAGCCCCTGACCATCGGCGTGCTGCATCGGGTTATGGAGCTGGCCGACCGGAGCGAACCGGTCTACCTGTCGGGAAGCCCCCAGGTTTACAGCCTCATTCCCTTGCAAGAGATCGTCGCCGAGTTGTTGGATTGCGGCTCGGCAAGCAAAAGGGTAATGGAGGGGTACGTCCGGCTGATCAACACTTTTGGCTCCGAATTCGGGCTGCTGCTGGAGACTTCGGTTGAGGATATCCGGGCTAAGGGTTTTTCTCTTTTGGCCGAGGCGATCGAGCGGGTGCGCGCCAACCGGGTTATCCGCCGGGCAGGTTATGATGGCGAGTTCGGGGTGATCACGGTGTTCTCCGAGGGCGAACGTGCCAGCCTTTGCGGGCAGGCCAGCATGTTCGGGTCGGTTGCGGGACCAGCGCGGAGAACCACCAGGGGGAGGCAACGGCTTAGCAGACCGGAGATCACCCCGGAATTGGCGGTGGCGCCGGCACGTAAGGAGCTGAACAACGAGCAGCTGCGGGTGGTGGCCAGCGAGGCGGCCCTGATCCTGGTCCAGGCCGGACCGGGCACCGGCAAGACTCACACCCTGGTCAGCCGAGTGCAACGGCTGGCATCGCAGGCCACCCAACCGTGCACGGTAATCACCTTTACCAACAAGGCCGCCGCCGAGGTGCGGGAACGGCTGCGGTCTCCGGCGGGGAGCGCACCGGTGACGGTCGCCACCTTCCACGGCTATTGCCTGGCCCAGATGCGCCGTGTGCTACCTGGCCTGCAGGTTGCCGGTCCCGAGGAACGGGTGGCTATGGTGGAGGAATTATTCCCCGCCTGGAGCGGCAAGGAGCGGGATGCTTTTTCCCGGACCCTCACCCGTGCCTTTCATTCTCCGGATGTCCAACCCCGCTCCGCTGAGGAGCGACTCTACCTCCGAACTCTGGCTGAACGATCCCTGATCGACATTGAGGCCGTGGTGCCGCGGACCGTGGAGTTGCTGCGGGGAGGCGGCGAGGTAGCCGATGGGATTCGGTCCGCCACCGGCCATCTCTTTGTCGACGAGTTTCAAGACGTCAACGAGGCGCAGTATCAATTGGTCGTCTTGTTGGCGCAGACCTCGACCGTTTTTGTCATCGGCGATCCCGATCAGGCGATCTACGGATTCCGTGGATCGGATCCGCGGTGGTTTCATATCTTCATCCAGGAGTTGCAACCAGAGGTGCATCAATTGGTCCGCAACTATCGCAGCGGGACCTTAATTCTCCACGCCGCCGGGCAGTTGATCAGCAACAATCCCCATTCCCTGCCAGTGGCACCAATGCACCCCTGCGCTGCTCTGCCCGGCGCAATGCATCGGCACGGGCATGCCAACCCCGAGCGGGAAGCAGCCTTCATCGCCGATCAGATCGAGCTGCAACTGGGGGGAACCTCGCACCGCAGCCTCGACCGGTTCGACTACACGGTTCGGTCCGACACGGTTTCTTTTCGCGATATCAGCGTCCTTTATCGTACCTCCCGCCAGGCCGAGGTCATTGCCAAGGTGCTCACCGGGCGCGGCATTCCCTTTCAGCTGGTCGATCTTGAGGCGTATTACACTAAGGGGGCGTGCCGCCTGCTCTATTGCTGGATCCTGCTGCTCGCCGGGATGGCCGAACCTGGTCAGCTCCTGTTGCTTTTGGGCCGCGAGCAGGGAATCGGCGGCCAGACCCTGCGCCTGCTGCAATCGCGCCTGCATCAAGCCGTTCGTGACCAAGAAGCGAAGCTGCTCGATGCGTTTGCACTGGTGGAAACGGGCTCCGCTGGTCTTGCCCCTTTCCGCCTGCTGTTGGCGCGGATGCAGGCCCTCGTCGAAACAGAGCCGGTGGCGGCGGTTCTACACACCCTTATTGACCAGTACCAGTTGGATTCCCAAGAGGCCGACCTGGTACGTTTATGCGAACTGGCGTTGACCTTCGACCGTTCGCTGCCGGCCTTTGCCGCTCATCTCGTGCAATTCAGCGATGCTGTGCTCTACGATCCGCGCGCCGAGGTGGTGACCCTCTCCACTCTCCATGCCGCCAAGGGGCTCGAGTTTCCGGTAGTGTTTATCGCCGGGCTTGAGGAGGGGCTCCTGCCTCTGACGCCCAGGAAAGCCCTGGCCCCCGAGGCATGCCAGGCACACCTGGAAGAGGAACGGCGGCTGTTCTACGTCGGTATGACCAGGGCCATCGCCACCCTCTATCTAACCTGGTGTCAATCGCGTCCCCTGTACGGTGGCCAGTCTGAGAGCCGCCAGCCCTCCAGTTTTTTGCATGAATTTCCCGATTCCGTCTTTTCTCCAGCACCACAATCCAGACCGGCAGCACAGCGCAAACCGGCACCTCGGCAACTTTCTCTCTTTTCCTGAATCATGGAACAGTTGACGCCATCCCAGACGCGGATCACCGAACTTGAAGCCGAGGTACAGCGGCTGGAAAAGGAAAACCGCACCTTGCGGCAGAAAGCCCGGCAGGCCAACTCCGCCAACCAAGCCAAATCCGACTTCCTGGCCATGATCAGTCACGAGATCCGCACCCCGATGAACGGCGTGATCGGCATCAGCGAACTGCTGCTCGACACTGAGCTGCAACCACGGCAAAAGCATTTTGCCCAGCTGATCCGCACCTCGGCGGCCAGTCTCCTGACCCTGATCAACAATCTGCTCGATTTTAGTAAAATCGAAGCGGACAAGATGGCCTTGGACATTGAACCGTTTGACCTGCGGGCCTTGCTCGACCAGTTGCTCTCTCTCTATCAGGTAACCGGCAAAAGCAAGGGGTTGATGGTCACCGCCGAAATCGATCCTGCTCTTTCCCGCGAGTATCGGGGCGATGCCTTCCGGTTGCGCCAGGTTTTAGTGAATCTGCTCGGTAATGCCGTCAAATTTACCGAGCAGGGAACGATAACGCTTCGGGTGAATAAGGAACAGTCAGGCGGCAAGGGGGATGTGCTCAGATTCGAGGTTCAGGATTCGGGGGTGGGGATAGCTAGTGAATCCATCGGCAAACTGTTTCAGCCCTTTAGCCAGGTCGACAGTTCCTCGACCCGGAGGTATGGCGGTAGTGGGCTGGGGCTTTCGATCTGCGCCCGGCTGATCAAGTTGATGCAAGGCGAACTCGGTGTCCATTCGGAACACGGCAAGGGCGCCACTTTCTGGTTTACCGTGCCGTTAACGGCGCTTCATCCATCTCTAGACGTCAAGGCGCCACAAATGCAGGTTGCGTCACGGGATCGCTTCCCGGTGTCCGAGGAGACCACTGGGTTGCCCATTTCTGGAGCGGCAAACAGTCTCCGTCTCTTGATCGTCGATGATGAGGAAACCAATCGGATTGTCATGGCGGAAACTTTTCGCCGTGCCGGCGTAGACATTGTGTTGGCCTGCAATGGCCAGGAGGCCGTGGATCTGTGTCGGACCAACCGCTTCAATCTGGTGTTCATGGACTGTCAGATGCCGCTAGTTGACGGTTTTACCGCCACCAAGATGATTTTGGAGGAGGCTCAGCTAAACCAGCGCCCAGCGCCTCCCATTGTTGCCCTCACTGCCGATGCCACTGTTGCTGCGCAGAAAAAGTGTCAGGATGTGGGGATGGTCGACTATCTGGTCAAGCCGCTTGACTTCAATACGCTGCAAACCGTCCTGTCCCATTGGCTGCCCGAGCTGCGGTTTTCCGTCATTCCCAAGGCGTCGGTGGCGAACGGGGAAGCGGCGAGGGAGATAAAAAATGCCGCTGTTGTCAATACCGCTGTCTTACAGCGCCTGCATGAGCATGTCGGCAACATAGCCCCCGTGGCCACCGTCTTTCTTCATTCGCTGGACCGGCGGGTTGCCGAGCTGGAGCGGGCCGTGCAGGCCAGAGATGCCGGGGCGATCAATAAGGTGGCGCACACCATGAAGGGCAGCAGCAGCCAGTTCGGGGCGGAGGACCTGGCCCATCTGTGCCTGCTGGCGGAACACATGGGCAAGAGCGGTAATATTCAACAGATTGATTTAATTTTTGCACAAATCGTCCAGGCCGTGGCCCTGGTGAAACAATTTTTTACCGAACAGCTTGATTAATGAGTGGGATTTCATACAATAGTTAAAAATGATTACAATAATTTTTCCTCTTCCTTTTCCCTTCCGGTCATGACGGTTTCCTTGCTCGCAGGTTCCACTCCGATTATTCTGATTGTCGATGACGATGAGGTCATCCGCATGCTTATGCGCCAGTTTCTTGAGGGTGAGGGCTATGTGGTGATCGAGGCGGAGGATGGGCATGCGGCGTTGGAGAAATTGGCGGAACAATCGTTTGACCTGGTGATTCTCGATATCGCCATGCCGGGCATTGATGGACCTGGCGTATGCGAACATATCACCTCTTCCATGGCCGATCCGCCGCCGGTTCTGATGGTGACGGCCCTGGACGACGAGAAAAGCATTGAGCGCTCCTATGGAGCCGGCGCCGTCGATTACATCCGCAAGCCTTTGCGCTGGCCGGTCCTGAAAAATCGTATCCGCTATATCCTCGGCTCGCATCGGGCCAAGCAGGAACTGGAACTGCTTTCCCGCAATTATGAGATGATCCTTGACGCCGCCGCCAACGGCATCTGTGGTGTCGATGACCGCGGTTTGATCAGCTATATCAACCCTGCGGCCCTGAAAATGCTAGGGTACCGCAATCAGGAGGTGAAAGGGCGCAATTGCCGGGAGGTGTTCAAGATTTCCCTGCCCGGAGGCGAGGAGTTTTCCGAGGATTGCTGCCCTTATTACACACAGCCGGACATCCAGGCCACGACCTGTTTTGACGAGGCCAGGATGCTGCGCAAGGATGGCACCAGTTTTCCGGTGGACTTCCGTTCAACCCCGATCCGCCAAGGGCAGCGGCTGATTGGCGGGGTGTTGGTTTTTCAGGACGTCACCGAGCGCCAGGAAGCGGCCGAACTCATTCGTTACATGGCCAACCACGATCCGCTCACCAATCTACCCAATCGTAATTATTTTCGGCGGCGCCTGCCTCAGGCCATTTCTCTGGCCAAACGCTACGGCCGCATTCTCTGCCTGCTGTTCATTGATTTGGACCGGTTCAAGCCGATCAATGATCAGTATGGGCACGGGGTCGGCGATATCGTCTTGATGCAGGTGGCTGAACGTTTACGCAGCGTCCTGCGAACGTCGGATTCGGTCTGCCGCCTGGGGGGCGATGAATTCGTTATCCTCCTAGAGAGCACCGAGACCTTGGAAGGCGCCACGCTGGTGGCGCAGAAGGTGATCGAGTCGCTCAACGAGCCCATCGAGGCGGGCGATCACATCTGTTTTATCGGTGCCAGCATTGGCATCTCGGTCTTCCCGAGTGACTGCGACGACGCTGAGACCATGCTCCGTCACGCCGACATCGCCATGTACGAGGCCAAGAAAAAAGGCCGCAATTGCTGGCAGCTCTACAGCGAGTAAGGTTACACTCCCTGGGCAATCGTCCGGATAATATCCGACTTGCCGATCACACCCACCAGGTTGCCCCCCGTCATTACCGGCAGGGTATGGATTTTCTTCTCGGCCATCAAAGTGGCCAGTTCCTCCAGTTCCGTTTCCGGAGACACCGATATCAGCTTGCGCGAACAGATGTCGCCAACCCTGGATCCCGCTATTTTTTTCAATTCCTGCTCCATCTTTTCCGGACGCTCAAGGAAAACAAAGGCATCGAGGATGGCAAAGGCTGTGGGCAGGTGCACCTTCTTGTTCTGGAAAATCAGGTCGCTTTCGGTGACCACCCCGATCACCTTGCCCGCCTCATCGATCACCGGAGCGCCGCTGATGTTGCTGGTGAGCAACAAAGCGGCAAGTTCACGCACCGTGGCGCTTTCTTTGACTGTGATCACTTCTCTCGTCATGATGTCTTGGGCTGTCAGCATAGGTTCTCCTTATTGGTTGGTGTAAGTAGGATTCCGATTACCTCGGGCAAGGTCTGCGCCACCTCGGAGGCGGTATAACCGTAGGGGCGGTCGGAGGCGATCCGGTCGGCGGCCAAGCCATGAAGATAGACGCCGAGGCAGGCGGCTTCCCAAGGATTGTATCCCTGAACCAGGAGGCTGCCGATAATTCCAGCAAGCACATCCCCCATGCCGCCGGTCCCCATGCCTGGATTACCGGTGGTGTTGATTGTCCAGGCGCCGCTTGCCGCGGCGACCACGGTGCCCGCACCCTTGAGTACGGTGATCATCGGTGGCCAGTCGGCCTTGGCCTCTGCATTGAGCCATTGGGCTGCTTTCAGTCGGTCCATCTGGACCTGCTCAATGCTTGATCCGAGCAGCCGGGCCATCTCTCCCGGATGGGGGGTGAAGATCCTTGGGCCGGCTGGCCGGCGCAGAATCTCCGGATGGTTTGCCAGGATGTTCAGGGCATCGGCATCCACGACCTGCGGGCTGCTGTTTTCGCTATAGAGACGGAGCACCAGGTGCGCCGTGGCCTCCTCGGTGCCGATGCCGGGGCCGAGGACGATGCCGTTTTTTCCTGTGGCGACTGTTTCGATCCGTTCGTAATCGTCAATGGAAAGAAAGCCGTGGGAGCCTTTCAGCGGTACAGACATGGCTTCGGCGATCGCGGTTTCGAAGATCGGGTTAAGATTTTCCGGCACCGCAAAAGTCACTAGGCCGGCACCGCTATGGAGGGCGCCCCGGCCGCAGAGCAAGGCTGCTCCGGTCTTGCCCTCGGAGCCGGCGAGGATGAGCAGATGACCGTTTGCTCCCTTGTGCGCTGCCTTGGTTCGCTGACGCAACCGGATGGCCATGGTGCTGTCCAGAACCGAGCCTTGGAGCTGCATCAGGGCGACGATCTTGGCAGGAATGCCAATGTCGATGCATTCCAAACGACCAACACAGGGGCCGCCATGATGCAAATGGCCGGGCTTGGGCAGCCCATAGGTGACGGTAAGATCTGCCTGAATTACTCCGCCGAGGACCGCTCCGCTATCACTGTTCAACCCCGAGGGAATGTCAACGCTGACCACCGGCAACCGGTGACGGTCCCGAAGGGCGTTGAGACAGGTGATGACATCGAGAAAATGGCCGCTGACTTCCCGTTCCAGGCCGGTACCGAACAGGGCATCGACCAGGGCGTGGATCGGATGGATCCGGTTCAGGGTCAGGATCGTGTCGGCCAGGGTGAGCATCTTCTCCGCATGGTCGAGCACTTGGTACGGCAACCGCAACCGTTTGAGGAGAGCAAAGTTGTGGGCCGCATCGCCCTTGAGCTGTTCCGGATCGAGCAGGAAAAAGACAAAGGGGAATGCTCCGAGTCCGTGCACCGTCCGGGCAATCACTAGGCCATCGCCGCCGTTGTTGCCGGGTCCGGCAAAAATACAGACGGTTTTACCTGCCACCGGCCCTAAGGTTTTTTCCATCAGGGCAACCGTACCCCGGCCAGCGTTTTCCATCAGCACCAAGCCGGGGATGCCTATCTCTTCAATGGTCTGCCGGTCTAGTTCGCGCATCTGCGCTGCAAAAGCCAGTTGCATGGGCGGCGCATCCTCCGGGTTGCGGGAGTCGGTAAAAGCTGCTCAACCCCCATGGTCGTTTGGTGCAAGCAATAGCGTATTGATTAAACTATAAAATGGACTGGCCTTGGAGGCAACCATCCATTTTGGGATGGGACTGCGTCATCTGTCCTCGTGTTGGTTGCCAGCGAAACCATCTGTTTCGCCACAGCGAGAGCAGCCCGAAGGCGATCATTGCGGTGTGGCCTCTTCCTTGTCGACAAGAGTGGCGCAGAACTCGCAGGGAGCAAAGCCCGCCTCCTTGGCGATCTGCACGTTTTTGAAGTGAATGCGGCAATCCGGGCAATGATAGTGTTCGCATGCCGGCAGATGGAAAATGGAAGTGGAAGCGTTGGCATGAATCGGCAGCGGCGCATCGTTGGCCGCCTCGTTCACGGAGGCCGGTGTAAGCCGATGCCTGCGACTGAGTACATTTCTGATCAGGCGAACAAGGTATTGGCACGTTTTCTTCAACAGGAGATCATAGAATTTTTGTCCAAGAAGCTGCACTCGATCAGGAACTAGGGGGCGTTCCTGATGCACCCGTCTGAAGAGGTAAACGGCCAGGAGGAAAAAGAGGATATTGGGCAACCACAGGCCTAAAACCAGAGGCAGGAATCCCCCCTCACTCAGCGCTCGGGAGGTGGTGAGGGTGATGTAGTAGCCCACGAAAACAGCCAGTCCCAAGGGGATGCCCACGGCGCGTCTTCCCGGAGAAGCCTGGAGGCCAAGCGGTAGACCGATAAGACTGAGGATGAAGCAGCCTACCGGCAGGATTATCCGGTGATGGTATTCAGAAAGGAATATCTTTTCCTCTCTGGAATTGGGTGGAGACTTTGCCGCGGCGGTGAGCAGTTGCTCCTGACTCATGGCGCCGCGATTTTGGCTGGTAACGTCCTCCTTGCCGATCTGGGTCGGCGGCCGGAGGGAAATCTGCAGTTGGTACTGCCCGAAACGAATCACCTGGTTGTCCGTGCCCTCATTGTTGTGGAGGGTGCCGTCGTTGAGGACGACCGTCACCAGCATCCGTTCCATTTCGGCTTCCATGTGCCCTGATTTGGCCACGGTGATCAGGGGTTGGGTCCGGCCACGCATGTCCGAGACATACACGCCATGCCAACGTTGTTGCTCGTCGATCTCATCGACATAGACGACGATGTCGCCCAGGGCCTCGGTGAATTCCTTGGCCTTGAGTCCTTTGTCGATTTTCTCCTTGGCCAGCTGAAACATCAACTGTTTGACTCCCAAGGCGCCTGCAGGAATGAGCCGGGAGGAAAAGAGGCCGGTTAGGCAGGCAATGGCGGCGGCAATGAGCAGAACCGGCGGCAGCATCTGCTTGAGGCTGACGCCGCAGGCTTTGAGAGCCAGGATTTCCCGGTCGTTGGTCAGGCGGGTGAAGCCGACGATCACCCCGGCCATGCTGGCCATGGGGATGATATACAGAAGCATGTGGGGAAAGATATAGGCAAACAGGCGGATAAAATCGGCGATGCCGATGCGGAGGGAGAGGACGATCTCCAGGAGAGGGATGAGGCGGACCAGGAAAAAGACGCAGTAGAGGATGAGAAAACTGGCAAAGAACGGGGCCAGGAGTTCGTTGGCAATATAACTGTAGAGCAAAAAAGGCGGCCGTCGCCATCCCATGCGGGGGGCATTATTCTTTCCCGGTCCGCTTTCTGCTTTTCCTTGAACCGAATTAAAGTGCATTGAGGGCGGACTTGATGTTGACGTCGATCCAGTGCTGATCCCACCACTGGATTGGGGTGACGAAAATGGAGTGCACCAGCATGGAGAAGTGGAGGTGATCGCCGCCGGCCATGCCGGTAGCCCCGGAGCGGCCAATCGGCTGGTCCTTTTCCACCACAGCGCCCACGGTGGTGTCGATGCTGCTGAGATGGGAATAGAGGCTGGCTATTCCCTGGCCATGGTCGATAATGACCATGTTGCCGTAAATACCAAGATAATTGGCAAAGACCACCTTGCCGCGATTGGCGGCCCGGATCTCGGCTCGTTCGAGGGAAGCAATGTCAACACCAAGGTGGGTCTGGGTGTCGATAGCCGCGCCATTGTAGGTGTACGTGCGTTGATCGGCGAATCCGGCCCTGCCGGAACCGAACATGCGCAGAAAGCGGTCAGTCCACAATTGCTGGGGATCGGTGGTGGTGCAAACCTGAGCAATGGTCTGGGCATTACTTTGCCGCACCTGATTATTGACGTAGAGATATTTTTCCAGCAGGGAGCCTTTCATCTCCGGATAATGCTGTTCAAATTCCGGTATTTTTTGCTGGAGGAACTGCTCGCTGAGATTAATGCTATCCCGTTTGATCAGCTCTTTTTTAAAGACGGTGGGCAAGGGCAGAACAGTCTCGTTGCCGGCCTCGTCATTGCCGATAACTCGCATTTTTTCCGGCTGGTTAGCGTCCCAGGGCAGGGCAAAATAACAAATATAGGCATCTTTTTTGCCAACGGGAAACCCGGGGAAGAAGGTGGAGTCGATCATCACCCCATGCTTTCCTGGTGGTTCCGAAATAGTATAGAGCGCTACGCCGCTGCCGCCGGGGTGGATGGCCCGCTGGGCCTGGAGAATCGTTACCTTGGGTGGTTTGCTGTCCATGGTCACCGGAATTCGCTGCAGCGTTTCGTTTCCCTGGAGCAAGCCGTTCAGGGAAAAATCGCGGACCGCAATGGTCAGTTCCGCTTGGCCTTCCTTGATTCCGGCTTTCTGGGCGTCGATCGCCACCTTTTCACTGAGCGATGCCGGGCCGGCGGGTTTGAACCAAGCCTGGCGCGGGAAGGTTTTTTCCAGGAGCTGTGCTGTTTTCTCCCCCTGTTTTAAGGTGATGACGATGGATCTGATGCCGCTTTTCTGGTCCGTGACCCGCAGGGGCAGTTCCACCTTGCCACCGAGGTATTTGATCTCCTTTTCCAGCACCAGGGCCGGCTTTTCGAATTCGAAAAGGAGAAAAGCCATCACGACAAGGGCCAAGGCAGCGGCCGAGGCCAGTGCCAGTACAAACGTCTTCAAGAAACCGCCCCTCCGCGAGGAACTGCGCAACCGGATATGTTTTGCCATGGGAAACTGTAGTGAAAGTCGGGTTAGGTAAAGAGCCGGGTTCTTTTATTCGTTCCAGATAACGTCATAGCGTTTTATATGCATGTCGGGAACCGGAATGATGGTGAACCGTTTTTCCGTTTGTTGTTCCAACTGCTCAATGGTAAAGGATTCCTCGTTGAGCAGCATCTCCGCGATATGGGGATGCACCTTGATGGTGACGTGCGAACCGCCGATCTTGCGCGCGTCCCGGCTGATCTTGCGGAAGATTTCGTGGCAGATGGTGCGGCGCGACTTGATGAACCCATCGCCGCCGCAGTAGAGACAGGGCTCGCACATCGTCTGGATCAGGCTTTCCGAAAGCCGCTTGCGGGTCATCTGCACCAGGCCGAACTCCGAGAGCTTGAGGATGTTCACCTTGCTCTTGTCGTTGCGCATCGCTTCCTGGAAGACGGTATACAGTTCCTCCCGGTGCTCCTCGTTGTCCATGTCGATGAAATCGATAATGATGATGCCGCCGAGATTGCGCAGACGAAGCTGGCGGGCAATCTCGCGAACCGCCTCCATATTGGTCTTGAAGATGGTCTCGTTGAGATCGGTGGCATTGACATAGCGGCCGGTGTTGACGTCGATGACGGTCAGGGCCTCGGTCGGCTCGATGATGATATAGCCGCCGGAGCGCAGCCACACCTTTTTGTCCAGGGCGTTGTTGATGTCCGCCTCCACCCCGTAGCGTTCAAACAGGGGGAGATCGGAATGGTAATAGGTGATCTTGTCCTGCAATTGGGGGGCAAAGGTCTTGGCATAGGAGAGCAGTTGCTCGTAGACCTCGCTATTGTCGATCACCAGCTCATTGATGTCTTCGGTGAAGAAGTCGCGGACCGAGCGGAGAATGATGTCGAGATCTTTGTAAATCAGGCAGGGCGCGGCAGATTTCTGTGCCTTGGTCAGGATTTCGTCCCAGAGCAGCATGAGAAACTCCATGTCTGCCTCCAGAGCCTCATTGCCGATGTTTTCGGCCACGGTGCGCATGATGAAGCCGGTCCCCGGCGGCCGCAGCACCTCGATCTTGTCACGCAACTGCTGGCGGGTGGTCTCGTCCTCGATCTTGCGGGAGATGCCGATATGATCGGTCAGCGGCATGAAGACCAGGTTGCGGCAGGGCAGGGTGATGTTGCAGGTCAGGCGCGCACCCTTGGAACCGATCGGTTCCTTGGCGATCTGGACCAGGATTTCCTGACCCTCGTGCAGGATTTCGTTGATCGCCGGAGTGGTGGGGAGTGAGGACGGTGGAATCGACCTGAGCTTGTGTCCTTGTGCAAGGCGCTGATAATTATCGGAAAAAATGTACAGCGCCTCGTCAACATAGAGAAAACCGGTGCGTTCCAGGCCGATGTCGACAAAGGCCGCGTCAATGCCGGGCAAAACCCGGACCACCCGGCCCAGATATATATTGCCGATTAGTCCCTTCTCCGAAACCCGTTCCAGGTGGAATTCGCGCAGGTTGCCGTTTTCCACCAGGGCGATCCGGTTTTCGTAGAAGGTTGCATTGATGAGAATGTCTGTGTACATAGGAATGCTCGGTCGAATTCCGTCCCCTACGCCAGAAGGCTCGAGGCGCAAGGGTCGGGACGCGTAAGTTTTTATGAATCAAGCATTTTACTATACTTATACTGTTGGCAAACCGCCAGCGTAAATTGGCTGGGGGAAAAGTCGACCGCGTTGTGCCGTAACGGCCTGAGCTTGCTATCCAATGTGATTTCAGTCATCATCCCCACCTATAACCGGGCTTCGTACCTGGAACGAACCATCGGTTCGGTGCTGGCGCAACGGCTGTCCTGCGACGAGCTGATTGTGGTCGATGATGGCTCCACCGACGGCACACCCGAGCTGGTCGAACGCCTGGCCGCCGCTTCTGTAGTGCCGATACGACTGTACCGTCAGGATAACCAGGGCGCGGCCGCGGCCCGCAATCTCGGTATCCGTAAAGCGCAGGGCGAGTTGCTTGCCTTTCTCGATTCCGACGACTGGTGGCTGCCGCACAAGCTGGCCCGGCAGACGGCGGCCATGGCGGCCCGACCGGATGTCCTGATCTCGCACACCCACGAAATCTGGTTTCGCCGGGGACAACGGGCCAACCAGAAAAAGAAGCACGATCCGCCCGATGGCGATGTCTTTGCCGCCAGTGTGGGCATGTGCGTGGTCGGCATGTCCACGGTCATGGCCCGGCGGGTACTGTTTGACCTTTACGGTTTGTTTGATGAAGCCTTACCCTGCTGCGAAGATTACGATCTCTGGCTGCGGGTGGGGTGCCGGGAACCCTTTCTGCTCGTGCCCGAAGCCCTGACCGGCAAGGACGGCGGCCGGGCGGACCAGTTGTCTGTAATCCATCGCATGGGCATGGACATCTTCCGCATCCGCTCGCTATGCCGCCTGCTCGACTCCGGGGTATTGCATCCAGAGCAGCATCGGGTCGCAACCGTCGAACTGGCCCGCAAATGCCGCATTTATGGCCAGGGCTGCATCAAGCATGGCCGGCTCGAGGAAGGGGCCTGTTATCTGGCGCTGGCCGGGCATTACCAATCAACAGAGGCGCACACTCCTTGAAATCGACTGCTTCTTACGGCGATCCGGCCCGCTTCATAACCCATCTCCATGTGGCCGAAGACTGTCTTGATCTGCCCTACACCCAGGAAATCATCGCCCGTGCTCACTTGCCGGTGACCATGGTCGGCGAGCGGAGTGCACCCGCCATCGACGGCGACTATCCCTATAATCTCAGTGGAGGCAAGCGCCATCTGCTCCTGTGCCGCAACCGGGGCGCTTTTTTCAAACCCTGCCCCGGCACCCGCGAGTACCGCTGCTGCGACTATCAGGTGCTCAATATCGGCATGAACTGCCCCATGGACTGCGTCTATTGCATCCTCCAGGCCTATCTCAACAACCCCTGGCTCAGCTTTTTTGTCAATGTCGAGGATTTGTTCGCCGAACTCGATCTGGCTTTAAATGCGGCACCCGAGCGGTTCTTCCGTATCGGCACCGGCGAGTTCACCGACAGTCTGGCCCTGGACAGCCTTACTTGTCTCAGTCCCCGTCTGGTCCAATACATGGCCAAGCACGATAATGCGGTACTGGAGTTGAAATCCAAAAGTGTGAATATCGGCAACCTCGAAGGCCTTGATCACCGGGGCCGCACTATTGTTGCCTGGTCGCTCAACAGTCCACCGATCATGGCCAGGGAAGAGATTCGCACCGCCACCCTGGAGGAACGGTTGCAGGCGGCTGCGCAATGCGCCGACTGGGGATACAAGTTGGCCTTTCACTTCGATCCGATCATTCTCCACGAGGGCTGGCAGGAGGGCTATCGTTCCACCATCAACCGGCTCTTTGCCTCAGTGCCAGCCGAGTCCATCGTCTGGATCAGCATGGGTGCGCTCCGCTATCTCCCATCGCTCAAGCAGATTGCAATCGAGCGCTTCCCCGCGTCACGCTTTTTTTATCAGGAATTTATTGACGGCCTTGACGGTAAACGCCGCTATGTCCGAACGCAGCGGGTGGCCATGTATCGATTCATCCTGGACGAGTTGCGCAAACACGCCGATCCCCGCACGTGTATCTATTTCTGCATGGAAAACGACACCATCTGGCGAGAAGTCTTTGGCTTCGCCCCTGAGGACCGGGGCGGCCTGCCCGCCATGCTCGACCGGGCTCTAGGCTAGCCGGATGGCCCTCTTGCCGACACCATCGACCAAGGAGGATTGGGTATGGGGCATGGAGGGGGAGAAGTTCTTTTCCAGACGGCTCTGGATGAACAATGTACAGTCAACCAATTCGGCAACCAGGAGGAACCATGCCCTATGTCAACATCAAGATAACCAGGGAAGGGGCGAGCGCCGCGCAAAAGGCGGAGCTGATTAAGGGGGTGACCCGGCTGTTGCAGGATGTTCTCGGCAAGAATCCGGCAACCACCGTGGTGGTGATCGATGAGGTCGAGACCGATAATTGGGGCATCGGCGGCGACACGGTCACGGTCCGCAGGCAGCGGGAGCGATAAGTCCGCGGTGTATTGACTCGAGGTTCAGAGCAGGGAGCCGCGAAAGAGATATGCGGTCAGAGCCACCCCCAGTGTGGCGACGATCAGGTTAGTCCAGGGACCGAGGTGAATGAGGTAACGGGCCGGAATTTCATCGGGTTTGAGTGTTTGCAGGAGCCTGCGATATTGGATCACTGCCGCCACTGCGGCAAGCGAACCGAGGATGATGAAAGACTGGCCAATCCAGAACGAGAGTCCGCGTTGAAGTGTTTCGCTATGCTGCGGTAAGAGCGTTGAGAGAAACAATCCGAACCGTTCGACCACGAAACCGAAGGCCATAAAGGTGAGCGAAGTACGAGTCCAAGCCAGCAGCGTTCGTTCCGCCGCGAAAAACACCCTGGAATATTCAGTGCCGACATGGTGTCACCTCCTGCAAGGTTTTGATCGAAGGAAACAATTGAGCACTCGTTGCAAGTGCAGGCCATCCGTACACAGAAGGAGCACGGGAGAGGGAAAAGGAGAACATGGAGATTCGAGTTTCTCTCCAAGGTACTTTGGCAGTGGAAAAAATTCAACGTTAGGGAGCGGATCATGGGGTTGTTGCCGATTATGGAAAAAGGAAAGCCGGTGGCCTGCCATATGGATTGGCCACTTTTTTATATGAATGATTTTTCCCGGTTGGGACTGGTGGTCGTCCGATTGGTAGAAGCGTTGGCTGTGTTGAAAACAAGTGGATATAGAGTCCATGAGGATGAGCGGGGTCTGCTCTTGGCAATCGACAGCAAAGAACAATTAACGGATGTTTTTAACCTGTTGGCAGAGCACAAGGTCGAGTGTGAGATGGCCGACCTTGTCAGTTGCGTCTACCAGGGGTGATAATCCCTGATTGTCCGCCCGGCGGGCGGAAAAAAATTGTATTGGGGCGTCAGGATCAGGTGCTGCTAGCTGTTTCTGTTCTGCCATTATTTTTTCACTTCCATCTATCGAAGCAGGCTATGAACACTTCACCCCTTAACACAACAAACACGACCGCGATGCCACCCTGGGTGCCGTTCTCTTATTCTTTGTTTTTTCTCTTCCGCAATCCCCGTTTGCTGGGGTGGAGCCTTATTTTGGTTGTGCTTACCGGCTCGCTCACCTGGCTGGGCTATCTCCTCTCCGTTGACCTGATCAGCCAGGTGACCGGTTCCTTTTTTTCCACCCCGCCCACAGTGGAGAAATTCTGGCACTGGCCGCTCCTGTGGGGATGGACGGGACTGAAATGGATTTTTTTTGTGCTCTCCCGGGTGATCGCCTTTTACGTGGCTTTTATTCTGGCGTACACATTGACCACGCCCGGTTATGTTTTTCTCAGCACCTGGGCCGGCAACCGCTACTGCGAGCAGGCCGGTCAGGGCGAGGCTACGTTTACTCTGTCAGGGGCGCTGATTGATCTGCGGGAGGGGGTCAAGATTGGCGCCATGGGGATGATGGTTACGGTTGTCGCCCTGTTTGCCAACTTCATTCCGGTCATCGGTCAGGTTTCGGTTTTTGTGCTCTATGCCTTTTATTCAGCCCTGATGTTTGTCGATTATCCCTCTTCCCGCTATCGCTGGACCCTGGGGCAAAAACTGTCCTGGATTCGAGTTCACTCAGGTCAGGCTTTCCGTCTGGGCCTTTTTCCCGCTATGCTCAGCATGATTCCGTTGCTCAATATTTTTTTGATGGCCCTGTTCTTTCCCCTCTTCACTATCCACACCACGCTTAATTTTCTAGCGATTGAAGGCCGGAAGGAGATTGTCCCAGCTCCCTGAAAAAAGTTTTGCCCGGCGCACCGCATCCAGTGGTCTGATGAAAAAAGGAAGCGTTTCCTCGGCTGAACGGCGGGTAAGATTCTAAGCGTGCGGTTACCGGTCGCGCCAGGAAACGACGAAGACCGAGCCGAAGCCCAGGGCCAGCATCATGTGAAAAATGAAAAAGCTGTATTCCTGAAGGCGAACGCTCAGTAGCAGGGCGGCACAGAAGAGCAGGGTCAGAAATCCTTCGATGATCAAGATGTTGCTGATCGGATTTTTCTGGCCCTGGTCTATCCGTTGGCGGATGCGACCGACGATATTGTACTTGGGCGTGCGGACAAAAGAAGATTTGATCCCCAGGTAGCCCTCGATCACCGCCACCGAGTTGTGCAAACTCAGCCCCATGAACATGGTCAGCAAGAGCGGAAAATAAACCATCAGGGCCGCTACCTGTTTGAGCGATACCGGCCGGGGCAGCAGCTTGATGTTGGCGTAAAAATAGACCGTGGCCACGCCGATCAGACCGAGCAGCGAGAGGCCGAGGAAGCGGGTGTCCAGTTTCAGGTCGTCGAGGAAGGGCAGGAGGGCAACACTGGTGAGTGCCAGCAGCAGGACTGCGACAAAGATCGAGCTGTTGCCCAGGTGGGCGAGGGCATGCAGCTTGATAGCTGGCTTGAGTTTGCTTCTCAGGAGCATCGGCGCCAGACGGCGGGCATTCTCGGCTCCACCCTTCATCCAACGGAATTGCTGCGACTTGATCCCGTTCATCTCCACCGGTAGTTCTGCCGGAGCCTCGATATCCTCCAAATAGACGATCTCCCAGTTGTTCAATTGCGCGCGGAAGCTGAGGTCCAGGTCTTCGGTCAGGGTGTCGGCCTTCCAGCCGCCGGCGTCATCGATGGCCTGTTTGCGCCAAATGCCGGCGGTGCCGTTGAACTGGAGGAAATGGTGCCCAGCCTTGCGGCCCATCTGCTCAATGGTGAAATGGACGTTGAGTTGCAAGGCCTGCAACTTGGTGAACAGAGAATAATCGTCGTTCAGGTGGGTCCACCTGGTCTGGACCACCCCGACTTTTTCATCTTGAAAGTAGGGAACGGTTTTTTGTAGGAATTGCGGGTTGGGCAGAAAGTCGGCGTCAAAGATGGCGACAAACTCTCCTTTGGCCTGCACCAGGCCTTCGGCGAGGGCTCCGGCCTTGAAACCCTTGCGGTCGGTGCGGTGGATGACCCGGATGTCGAACCCCCGGTCGCGGTGGAAGGCCGCTTTTTTCTCACAGAGTTCAGTGGTGCTGTCAGTCGAATCGTCGAGAATTTGCACCTCAAACCGGTCACGGGGATACTCCTGGGCAACAATGTTGTCGATCAACCGTTCCGCCACAAAGGGCTCGTTAAAGAGCGGCAGCTGGATGGTGACAAAAGGCAAATGCTCCTGGTGCAGAGGCGGCGGCGGGACATTTTTTTCCCGGCCGAGATAGTGGCGCAGGAGATTCAGCTGGAGCAGGTTGTAGAGAAGGATGAGCGCAAGAAAAAAGGCGTACAGGCCAAAAAGCAGATACATCAAAAGAGCGATCCTCAAAGATTGTGAACAAGAAAGGGCAGCGAAAAGGAAGGAATCAAATCCCGGTCGAGCGAATGGTGTTGCCCATGGACGGAATGGCGGCGCAGCCTCTGGACTGTTCCACGATTGTAGTTGAATTTCCTGCCGAGAGTAATCAAGCGCGGCATCGCATCGAAAAAACTCAAAAAAATATACAAGAGCGCGTAGCGCCTGTCAATCCTTCAGGTTTTATCCTGTTCCGGGTTGCCGGATCGGTCGCCAGTCTGGCGCTGGCTCAAAAGGCGAGGAGATGATTCAGGGGAGTGGTTGCGCCCTGAGTTCATCCATCAGTCTATCCAGAAAACGTTGGCTGGAGTAGAGATCGCCACGCAATTGGTCGTATTGCCGGTCCAGTCTGCGGAGGTCGTATCTGAGTTGGTGGCGGTAGTCGTCAGACAGATCCCCGCGGTGCAGCCGGAGTTCCAGGCTGTCGATTTGATTCTCCAGGCTGTCAAGATCTCTTCTGATCCGGTACACCTCGTAGGCGGCCCTGTTGCCGCGTTCGAACTGGGCATCGATGCTGGGCGGACAGACGTGTTGATAGCGCCTGCCCTGCAACCCGCTCTCAAAGGCATTTTCGATTTGGCAGTACTCGTTCAGGCCCTGGGAGTATCCGGCGAGATATTGTTGATTGTCGATCCGGATGCCGAATTCCGAGCAGGCACGAACATGCTGATCTATCCGGTTGGCTGGTTCTCCCGCCATGCCGTCCGCCATGCCGATACCCTGCCAGTCGCCTCTTTGGCATTGCTCGCGGTTTAAAGTGGCACATCCCGACAACAGGACAGCCAGCAAGAAAACAGCGGTTGCTTTCAATGGTTGCAACTCCCATGAAGAGAGAAGGTGTCTTGGTGAGAGGCTCATGGTGTCTTTGTTGTTGGAGGATCGAGCAATCGGTCTCGCAGAGAATTAGCAACAATTTAAACATGGTCGTTGCAGAGGCAATGAAGAAAGAAGCCGCCATCCGCCTGATGGTGGAGAACAGGGGGAAGGAGCCTCGGCGATACATTCCATCTCGGTCACGATTGGGGAGCCTTTTTCCTGGCCATCAGGGCGGTGAATTTTCCCGGTTGCTCAAGGGTGAATTCCATTGGTTCGCCGCTGATCGGGTGATTGAAGGCAAGGTGCGAGGACTGGAGGGCGAGGCGTTTGATCGGGTCGGTTTTTGCCCCGTATTTCTTGTCGCCGGCAACCGGATGCCCCAGGTCGGCAAGATGAACGCGAATCTGGTTCTTGCGGCCGGTGAGCAGAGTGATATCGAGCAGAGAGTATTCGTCATTGGACTGCACGACTTGATACCGGGTTTCGGCATATTTGCCCTCGCCGTTATCGGTCTTGACCGAATACACCCGGTGGATTTTTGATTCGCACAGGTAGCTGGCGATCGTGCCGCTGTCGTTTTGCGGCCGGCCTTCGACAATGGCCCGATAGTGTTTTCGCGCCTCCTGCCATGAACCCTGGAGCGCATGCTTGGCGGTTTCGGTCTTGGCAAAAACCAGCAGTCCCGAAGTGCCCTGGTCCAAGCGGTGGACGATGAAGACCCGTTCCTTGCCGTCAGGCCGTTCGCCGAGGCAGGCGGTCAGCCGGTGGTAGGCGGTTTTGATCTTTTCGGTTTCCGAGGCAATGGTCAGCAGTCCCGGCGGTTTGTCAATGACCAGGATGTCCGCGTCCTCATAGAGGATTGGCAGACCGGGGCAGGGTGGATAGCCGGAGCGGACCTCTTTTTCGGAAGTGATGGTAAGTATATCGCCCGCAACCAGCACCTGGTCAAGCCGTGTTGCCGGCAGATCGTTCACCGCCACAGCTCGATATTTGAGCAGCTGTTTACCCTTGGTGCGCGAACAGCCGCTCTGGAGGAGCATGGCCAGTAGCGTGGTTTCTTCTGTCACCTTGATTGTTCTCATACACGCCCTCGCTGTGGCTGATTGCACCCGGCTGGAAGAAACTGCCGGTCCAGGTTTGTTGTCTGTCCGGTCACATACTCCGAATTCGCCGCTTTTACCAGCGGTGAATGGGGTCAGCCGTCGAGGACCGAACGGATGCAGCGGGCAAGATCGGACATGACCACCGGCTTATGGAGAAACCCTTCGATGCCGATAGATTTTGAAGTGCGGCTGTCCAGTTGCTCGCTGAAGCCGGTGCAGATGATGACCTTGATGTTGGGGCGGATCTTCTTGATCTCCCGGTAGAGCTGCAACCCCGTCATCTGGGGCATGGTGAGGTCGGCGATCAGGAGATCGATCCGGTCGGCGAGATTGCGGAAGGCCTCGAGGGCATCGTAGCTGCTGATGCGCACCGTTACCTTGTAGCCCAGCCGCTCAAGCATGCCGGTAGTGACGTCGGCAATCGATTTTTCATCATCAACCAGGAGGATGTGTTCCGCCCCCCTGGGCAGCGCTTCCTGGTTGCTGTACTCAGGGAGCGTCTGTTCGGCGGCCAGTTCCACCACCGGAAAATAGAGAGTGAAGGTTGTGCCCTTGCCAATCTCGCTGTGCACCCGGATCTCACCGCCGTAACCGCGCAGGATGCCCAGGACAACGGACAGGCCCAGCCCTGTACCCTTGCCGCGCGGCTTGGTGGTGAAATAAGGATCGAAAATTTTAGCGATGGTCGCCTGATCCATGCCATGACCGCTGTCCTCAATGCACAGCTGCTGATACCGACCAGGCGGTATGGAAAGGTCACTAAATTCGCCAATTCCAAGGATGACGGTTTCCAGGTGGAGACGCAACCGGCCGCCCTTGTCTTCCATGGCGTGAAAGGCGTTGGTCGCCAGATTCATGATCACCTGATGCATTTGGGTGGCGTCGGCCATCACTCGCAGAGGCTGGTCGGACAAATTGCATTCGATCTCAATGGTGGCGGGCAGGGTGGGGCGCACCAGCCCGATCACCTCCCGGACGATCTCGGCAAGGGAGACGGGTTTGATTTCCTGGTCAACCTGCCGGCTGAAGGTCAGGATCTGCTTCACCAGATCGCGGGCGCGCTTGGTCGCGTCGATGATGCCCCGGCAGTGTTCCCGTACCGACTCGTTGCTGGAATTTTCAATGAGCATCAGCTCGGCCCGGCCCATGATTGGCGCCAGGATGTTGTTGAAATCGTGGGCGATGCCGCCCGCCAGACTGCCAATGGCCTCGAGTTTTTGCGTCTGCTGCAACTGTTTTTCAAAGGATTTGTTTTCGTTTCTCAACCGCACCTGTTCGGTAATGTCGATGACAGTGACAAACACCTTGCGCCAGGTTTGCTCAAAGCCGGCCGCGACCACCACTCGCCGTTCAACAGTCAAGGTTGACCCGCCTAGGGTTCTGTTTTCAAGGACACTTTCACTGCCGCCTTCTTTGGCGAGCCCTAAAAGTTCGTTTTTGAAATGGAGGCTCTGGTCGTCGGGCAAGACAGCGGTGAGCTGGCTCAATGCGCCGAGCGTTGAGGCTCCGTACATTTTCCGGGCGGCGCGGTTGGCGTCGATAATCCGCACCATGGCGGCGCAACGGGTCAGGCTTTCCGGGTTATCGGCAAAGTAGCGGTTGAGATTGACGATGCCCTGCGCCTTTAGCTGGTCAAGGAAAGTTTTAACCGTGCTTAGGTCCTCTTCCATCAGAGGAACGGGCGAATGCTCGAAGAGCAGACGGTAGCGGGCCTCAGTCTCTTTGAGAGCTTTGGAGGTGTCGGAAATAATGGATTTTTTCCGCTGGTTGAGGATGACGAGGGTCAGGAGCAGCAGGGCGGCAATGAGGAGCCCGACCGCAGTGTAAATGCCAGAAAAATGGGCGCAAAGGAAAGAACTCGATGTGCTTTGATCGGAGCAGAATGCCGGTAGCGCAACCATTGCCGGCATTCGCAACCACGTTGTCGGGCCGGAAAGAGCTTTCCCTCGACAGCGCTGTCGCACGACCAGCGGCAAACAGAGAGAAAAAAATACCTCTAGGGGAGTTTTGGGAGGTTGCATGCTGTGGCGGTTGCGCCGAGAAGCGGTGAGGGTATGCGAAGCGATCGTTTGGACAACATAATTTATATTAGGTGGATCGATTCGAAGATGTCAAAGAGAAAACGATTGCCCGTTGTGACCAGAGCAACAGGGGCAGGTCAGCCCTTCGTGTTTTCATCGCCAAAAAAGGGCTTCGATGGGAAGTATTGCAAGGAAACGTTTCGGAAAGGTTGACAGGCCCCCATTTCCCATGGGAAGACACAGGTGACGTGCGGATTACCCTTTCTGATCTTTGCCGAGGAGGGCAGCGAAAGCGAAACGGCTCGTCAGGTCATTCCCGACGGTGCCGTCGGCTTCTTTTTTCTCTGTTGAATAAGCAGTAACAGGCGTAACCATGACCCCTTCCGCATCCCGTACTCTCCCTTTTCATTATGGTTGGTTGATTGTCGCCGCCGGTTCCTTGGGCATCTTTGCCTGCATTGGACTGGCCCGGTTCGCCCTCGGCATGTTGCTGCCGGCCATGGGGGAAGATTTGCACCTCTCCTACGCGCAGATGGGGGCCATTTCCACCTCGAACTTTCTCGGCTACCTGGTCGGCATCCTGGCGGCCTCATATCTGGTTCGCCGCTTCGGGGCTCGCGTACTGATCGCCGCCGCCTTGTTGCTTTCCGGCCTTTCCATGGTTGGCATTGGCTGTGTCGGAAGCCTCCATGCGATTCTATTTTTGTATATTCTTACCGGGGTCGGCAGCGCCATGGCCAATATCCCGATCATGGTGGTGCTTACAGCCTGGTTTTCTAGCCAACTCAGGGGGAAGGCCGCCGGATTGGTGGTCAGCGGCAACGGTGCGGCCATTGTTTTCGCCGGTCTGGCCGTGCCTTGTCTGAACAGTCTGAGCACCTACAGTTGGCGGCTCAGTTGGATGGTGTTGGGGGCGTTGATTATCCTGATCGCATTCGTCTGTCTGCTCGTGATGCGCAATCGGCCCCAGGATTTGGGGCTGCGGCCCGCCGGACACGAGGAACACCTGTCCGTCGGGAAACCCCATCAGTTGAACGATGAGCGCTCCGTTCCCCTCCGCCTTGTTCTGCATTGCGGCGTCATTTATTTTCTCTTCGGTTTCACTTTTGTTGCCTACGCCACCTTCATCGTCACGACCATGGTAGGGCAGTACGGGTTCAGCCAGCAGGCCGCCGGTTCTTTCTGGTCTTGGGTAGGTTTTTTCAGCCTTTTTTCAGGTCCCCTGTTCGGCATGCTCGCCGATCGAACCAGTCGTCGGTTCAGCCTGATGGTGGTCTTCACCATTCAGACGCTGGCCTATCTGCTGGCCGGCCTCCATCTCTCCGAGCCGTTTCTCTATCTGTCCATCGGGTGTTTCGGCATTGTCGCCTGGTCGGTTCCTTCGATCATGGCCGCCCTCGCCGGCGATTATGCCGGTCCGGACAAGGCCTTTGCCCTGTTTAGTGCCATCACCTTTATCTTTGCCACCGGGCAGGTGGCCGGTCCGTTTCTCGCCGGTCTGGTCGCCGAGCAAACCGGTGCTTTTTCGGCCAGTTATCTTTTGGCTGCCGGTCTGACCGCCAGCGCTGCGTTATTGGCGATGCTGTTGCCCAAGCCGTCTATCGTGCGGCGGGATTGAAAGCTTTGTGCCGAGTGTTCGGCGACAAGGTGTCAACAAGAGGGTAAAATTATGATTGCTCTGAGACGCAGTATAAGGATTGTCAGGGGGTAACCTCATTATAACATTGACAATTACAGCCTAGTTCGATAGTTTGACCCCGAGCCTGTTTCGGGGAAGACCTGTCTCAACCTGAGAGGAGCGCATGGCATTATTCACGTATCAAGCACAAGATTTGTTCCAATGGCTCGCCACCCGGGCGGATATGGTGGTGGTTGATGTCAGAAATGCCAAGGATTTTGAGCGTTTTCATGTTGAGAGTCCCTATCCGTTCATCCTGATTAATATTTCCTATTACGATTTTATGGAGGATGAGGAGGAGGCGGTTTCCCGCATCCCGCAGGGCAGCAAGGTCCGTGTCGTCTGTGCCAAAGAAGGCTCGGCCCGCTATGTTGCTGAAATTCTTGATCGCCACGGCTTTGATGTCGGCTATCTGGCCGGTGGCATCAAAACCTGGGGCAACCTGCTGGTACCAAAGCTGGTGTTCAGAGGTGGCGACTACGAGTTGTTCCAGTTTATCCGACCGGGTAAGGCCTCATGCAGCTACGGTCTGGTCAGCGGCAAGGAGATGATGCTGTTTGACCCCTCGCGCAATCTCGATTTCTACCTTGATTTTGCCGCGGAAAAAGGCTGCATGGTCACCAAGACCTTCGAAACCCACCTCCAGGCCGACTATATCGCTGGCAGCCGGGATATCGCCAAACGCACCGGTGCCGGTTTTTATGCCAACGACGGCGATTTCAAAACCTCGAACAATCCCTATACCCCGTTGCGGGACGCCGAAATTCACCGTTTCAGTCTTGGCGGCCCCGAGGTCAGGGTGCTGTTCACCCCCGGCCACACTCCTGGTTCCACCTCCTATATCATTGACGAGCGGTTCATTGTTTCTGGCGACATGATTTTCATCAACTCGGTGGGGCGGCCCGATCTGGGCGGTAAGGCCGAGGAATGGGCCGGGATGCTTTTTGATTCGATCCAGATGGTCAAGCGACTCGACCACGGTCTCCAGGTTTTGCCGGCTCATTACATCGATTGGGAGGAGGCTAATGCGGAACTGATGTTTGTCCGCAGTCTGGGGGAGGTTATCGAGCGCAATAAAAACATTTATGCTATGGACTCATTGGCTGCCTTTATCGCCTTCATCAAGGCAAACATGCGGCCGCAGCCCGAGGAATACGCCGTTATCCGTCTGGTCAATGCCAACCTCCGTGAGGAAGAAGAGGAGCGGCAGGAGGAATTGGATCTCGGCAAGAACGAATGCGCCGCTTCGGCCTATGCCTCGGCGCGGGAGGCTCGTGGTGTCTAATTGTGCAGTTTGGTTTTGAGGATGCCTGCCGGTTTATTTTTTTTCATCCGGCCGACGTTTTTACTTCTTTTATCTCAAAGAGGCTTATGAAACGGTCACGTGTTCATTCTTCCCTGTGGAAAGGTTTGTTTTTTTTCTCAATTCTGACGATCTCCTGCGGTTGGGCAGCCCCGCCGGCGACCAGCGCCGACCTGCCGTCCACACCAAAGGCGGAAAACCTGATGGCGCAAACCAAACCCAAGATCGAGCAGGAGTTGCAGGCAAAGGGGTTCGCCGTCGGCCAACCTATTTTTGTCCGTATTTTCAAGATTCCCGGTACCCTCGAACTGTGGATGAACAAGGGGCGGGGTTTCGAGCTGTTCAAATCCTACCGGGTCTGCAACTATTCCGGCTTCCCCGGACCCAAGGTCAACGAAGGTGATTGGCAGGCCCCGGAGGGTTTCTACAGTGTTTCAGCCGAGCAGATGAACCCCAAGTCTTCATACCACCTGGCCTTTGATGTCGGGTATCCCAACGAACTTGACGTGGCCAAAAAACGCACCGGCGGGCTGATCATGGTGCACGGCAACTGCCAGTCCGTGGGCTGTTTTGCCATGACCGACGGCCGCATCGAAGAAATTTACCTGTTGGCGCATGAAGCCTTGAAGCAGGGGCAGGAACGTTTTGCCGTGCATATCTTCCCGTTTGCCCTGACCCCGTTGAATCTGAAGAAATTCGCCGCTTCTCCCTGGATTAAGTTCTGGCAGAGCTTGGAACCGGGATTCACCGCCTTCGAGCAATCCAAGCAGGTGCCCGAGATCGCGGTGCACAACGGTGAGTACGTGGTAACCTCGCGCACCCAGAAACTGGCGATGCAGCGGACTTTTGAGCAGGGACGCTAAAGGATGGATGCCCCTGAGAGGCGCCGGTCACAACGAATCCTCTTCACCAGCACAGCGATTCTTCGATATGGCGAAAAACTATCCCTGGAGGCAAAGGTCGATACCCGCGACATCAGCCTTCAGGGAATTTTTCTGGAAACCGGTAACCTCCTTCCCGTAAGCACTCCCTGTGCCATTGAAATTCATTTGATCGGCGCAACCAGTACAATGGATTTCCATGCGCAAGGGGTAGTTCAGCGCCACGAACCCAACGGCATGGCCATTGCCTTCACTCATCTCGATCCAGATAGTTATCTCCATATTCTCAACCTGGTCAAACTTCACGCAGTCGAATAGCCACCACATTCCTGGCGGTTCAGGGCGCTGGCTTCCTCTGGGCGCCTCAACGTGCTGGTGTGCAATAGGGATCAAAAATGTCCGGGGTTCAGAGGCCAATGTGTTTGCCCATCGGTGAGTGCCGCATGCGGGCGTCTATAGATCCAAAAAACGTTTTCCGCGAAAGAAGGGGTGCTCAAAAGATCATGGGAGAACCTTGGCGGATCGAAAAGTGCTCAGAGCGGCAATTAAAAAAATCTGGACTTGCTGTTTGTCCTTCCGCCAAGGTGCGAACTACGCCTTTCTTCGTCGCTATTCGTACCCTTGATGCCTCAGATCGTTTCGATCCTGACCGAAACGGCTAGTATTCCGGTCAGGACGATTCCGCACCGTTCTATGCTTCCTTGTTGCTAATGCAGCTGGCAGGGCAGGAGGCTATCGCCTCGTCAATGCAGTTTTGATCACCTCCCTCGGGAGTGGTGACATAGGCCTTGTTCTCATCGTCGTTGAAGGCGAAAATATAGGGGCACAGTTCTACGCAAGCACCACAACCGATGCATTCATCCTGATCGATTTCTACTTGTTTCATCCTCGTTGTCCTCTCTGTACATGTTGATGGTTGCACAAGAGGGGCCAGCATTCAATGCGTCCCCCTTTCCGAAAAAAAATGGAAACTTAGCCCAAAATAGCCTTGAGGTCTGCTTCCGGGGTGTCGACCGGTTTGATGGCGAAGGTGTTGACCAGGAATTCGAGCACCGCCGGGGTGATGAAGGCCGGCAGCGACGGTCCGAGGCGGATATCCTTGATGCCGAGATACAACAGGGTCAGGAGCACAGCCACCGCCTTCTGCTCAGACCATGAAATGATCATGGACAGCGGCAGATCGTTGACCCCGCAGTTAAAGGCCTTGGCCAGGGCCACCGCGATCTGGATCGCCGAATAGGAATCGTTGCACTGACCCACATCCTTTTCTGATTTTTGCATGGCTTTACGCTGTTTGCTGGCAGGCATGCTGTATGGCACATGCCATTATCGTAAAACCATTCTGATAGAACTCATTGAAATATCGTACCAAAATGTCAGCAGTATAACTTTTGCAGTTGACCCCTTGCCTTACAACCAAAACTCAGGATATTTCATGGGTTTCGGGATGTTGTTGACAATCAAGGCTGTGGCCAGCATGACACAGGTCGCCCAAGGCGACCGGCATTACGACATAAAGATAGCCCAATTTGTGTACGCTTTCGCCGTTGAAACCGCGACAGCAGACGCCAACCAGGGGGAAGCCTCCAGCCACTGGAATGCCGTCACCTCAACGATTGCGGAGAGAATAGGGCCGCCGAGCAAATTTCTCGGCTGCGCCCAGGGACTGCGAACAGCTCCGTAGATCAGCACACCTCGGCGAGAAAATCCTTTTCCGAAAGGACGCCGACGATTTTCCGGCAGCATCAATCACCGGAGCCCCGGAAAATCTCAAGTTTCTGGCCGAAAATGGCCCGAAGAAGACGAAAATCCGGAAAAAATATGCGCTAATATTGAGCACGGCAAGCACTCCTTGTTCGGTTGGAAGCCGTGTACTGCTCCAAGACCGCAGAGTCAGCGCCTCCAGTCAGCCGTTTGTCGAGAATCAGGTATCACGCAGGGAAAGCGCAATCCGCCCCCTCTTGGCATCCACTTCAAGCACCCGCACCTGTACCTGCTGCCGCACCTTGACCACTTCCGCCGGATCTTTGACATACTGGTCGGCCAGCTGACTGATATGGACAAGGCCATCCTGATGCACGCCAATATCCACAAAGGCCCCAAATTTGGTCACATTGGTAACAATGCCGGGGAGGCGCATGCCAATCTCCAGATCATCCAGCTTCTCAATCCCCGGGGCAAAGGCAAAGGCCGCAAAGGAATGCCGTGGATCGCGCCCCGGTTTGCCGAGTTCGGCCATGATGTCCTGCAAAGTCGGCAAGCCGACCTCCTCATTAACATAGCGGTCGAGTTGAATGTGGTGCCGCTGCGCTGCATCCTGCATGAGCGCCGCCACCGTGCACCCGCAATCCTTGGCCATTTGCTTGACGATGCCGTAACGCTCAGGGTGAACGCCTGAACGATCGAGAGGATTTTCACCATCATGGATACGTAAAAAACCGGCGCACTGCTCAAAGGCTTTTTTGCCAAGCCGCGGCACCTGCAGCAGTTGCCGTCTCTCGGTAAACGGACCATTTTCACTGCGGTAGGCAAGGATATTGGCGGCCAGCGTTTCCCCCAATCCGGAAACAAAGGTAAGAAGTTCCTTGCTGGCGCTGTTCACTTCAACTCCGACTTTATTGACGCAGCTGATCACCACATCTTCCAGACTCTGTTTGAGCGCTTTCTGGTTGACGTCATGCTGATACTGACCGACACCGATTGCCTTCGGGTCAAGCTTGACCAGTTCCGCCAAGGGATCCTGCAGTCTTCGTCCGATGGAAACGGCACCCCGGACCGTGATGTCGTGGTCGGGAAACTCAGCGCGGGCAACTTCTGAGGCAGAATAAATGGAGGCGCCGCTTTCATCGACCATGGTGATCACCACTTCCGGTGGGAGTCCTAAGGCGCGAACAAAGGCTTCCGTCTCCCGGCTTGCGGTGCCGTTGCCGATGGCGATGGCCTCAATCTGGTAGCACTGACAGAGCTGAACCACCGTGTGCGCGGCGTCTTCCTGCTGTTTTCGCGACAGCGCCGGATAAATGGTGGTGTAATGCAGCAGTTCTCCCTGTCTGCCCAGACAGACCAATTTTGCCCCGGTCCGAAACCCGGGATCCAGAGCCATGGTCCGCTTTTGTCCCAGCGGGGCAGCCAGCAGCAATTCGCGCAGATTTTGTGAAAAAACAGTGATCGCTTCCACGTCCGCCTGTTTTTTCAAATCGCCGCGCAGCTCATTTTCCAGGGAAGGAGCGAGCAGCCGTTTATAGCTCTCTGCCATGGCAAGGGCCACCTGTTGTCCGGAAAAACCCTTGGAACGAACAAAGTGCCCGGACAGGAGCTCCAACGAGTCAGGCTCGGGAGGGCGAAAAGAGAGACTCAGGACTTTTTCCTGCTCACCCCGGAGCATGGCCAGCAATCGATGGCCCGCCACCTTGCCTACCGGCTCCTGCCAATTAAAATAATCCCTGAATTTACTGCCCTTCTCCTCCTGGTTTTTCATCACGGTGGCGGTGAGCACTGCTTTGCGGTGAAAAAGAGAGCGAAGACGGGCGCGGATGGGCGCATCTTCGCTGATCCATTCCGCGATGATATCGCGGGCACCCTCCAGGGCCTCCGCAATCGTTGCCACCTCCTTGTCCGGGTTGACAAACGCTTCGGGCTCGACGGGCTGCGTCTTCTGCGCAAAGAGAATTTTTGCCAAGGGCTCCAGGCCTTTTTCCTTGGCTATGTGCGCCCTGGTTCTTCGTTTGGGACGGTAGGGCAGATAGATATCTTCCAGGGCAGCAAGATCAGCAGCAGCGTTGACCGCCTGCAGCAGGTCGGCGTGCAACAGATCGCGTTCACCCAGCGAAGCAAGGATAGCTGAACGGCGTTTGTCCAAATCAGCCAGTTCATTCCTGCGATCACGAATAGCGGTGAGTTGGACCTCGTCAAGCGAGCCGGTGGCTTCTTTGCGATAACGGGCAAGGAAGGGGATCGTCGCGCCGTCATCCAGCAGGGCGGCAACGGTTTGTACCTGCTCGGCCCTGATATGCAATTCGCTGGCAATGATCTGGGGGTGGTTTTGTGTCATAGTGTTTCGGTTTCTCGTCATACATACGTGGTGAGAGATGAAAGGATCAAGTCGGGCAGCAAACAACGAAAAGTCACAATCCTTCGTGTTTGAGATACTTGACCCTGCTAAACTCCAGCCTTTGACTGAATAATCCCCAGGAATCCACCTGCTCTGCCGTTGGGCTCCTGAAGTTTGCCAGGTACGGGAAGATAGGGAAGCCTCTCGGGCTATGGACGCATCAAATGGTATTTTGCTTGCCCTGGTACCGAAGGCACAGCATCGTGATGTCGTCGGCCTGCTCGCAGTCACCGCTGAAGGCAGCGACGTCGGCGTCAATGCCGCGAACTACATCGGCGACAGATGCCTCGGGCGGTAATGCGGCGAGGCACTGATTCATCCGTTCTTTCCCGTAGAAGGCGTTGGTTTCGTCGATAGCTTCGGTGATGCCATCCGTATACAGGAAAAGGGTTTCACCGGGACGCAGAACCAACGTTTCGCGGGCAAATGATTGCCCCGGAAAGACGCCCACCACGAGGTTGGATTGCGTGGGGATGGTGGAGACAGAACCTTCGCCGGTCAGCAGGCACGGCGGGTTGTGGCCGCCATTGACAAAGACGACTTCACCGTTGCGGACATCGAGAATTCCGACGAACAGGGTCACGAAAGTGCAGCTTTCATTGCGATAGGCCAGTTCTTCGTTCACGCGGCGGACGATTTCCGCTGGATCCCGGAACTGTTTGGCGGCGGAACGCAGCAGCACCACCACAACCGACATGAACATGGCCGCGGGCATGCCTTTTCCGGACACGTCGCCGAGCGCAAAAAAGAGATGGTCGTCATCCAGCACCGCAAAGTCGAATAGGTCACCGCCGGCCTGCTTGGCGGTTTTCATTGAGGCGTGGAGTTGGACGCGGGAGTTGAAGCATTCCGGCTTGAATGGGGGAGGCAGGAAAGTTTCCTGAATCTTGCCGGCGATGCGCAATTCGCTCTCAGCACGTTCGCGGGCGGATTGCGTCCATTTCAGCTGCTCGATGTGTGCCTCCATCTTGCGCTGCATGGTATCGAAATCAAAGGCGAGGATCGCGGTTTCGGCTCGGGTCTGCTCACCATCGGGGAATAATGCCGGATCGAGGCGGATGGATGAAGAAAAATCGTTTTCCGCCAGACGGCGGGTAAAGCTCGAAAGGCGGACCAAGGGGCTTGAGATGGTGCGACTGGCGGCATAACTGAACAGGATGGCCATCAGGAAGCTGACCGAACCCATCAGGAGAAAGTTCAGAAAGGCGCGGCGTTTGAGCGCCTCCACCTCGTAGGCGTGAATGTCAGCGCCAATGATGAACCGGCGGCCTGACGTGTCTGTATGTGGAATGACAACCGACCGCAGCAAACCGTATTCCGGGTCATTGGTGGTTGAAATGTGCGGCTGCCAGTTTTTCTCGATCTCGTAGATGTTGGGCGCTGGCTGTTTGTACTCTTCCCAGTATTTTGTTGCGAAATCAAAATCTGCTGCGGCCACGAAGTAGTATTTTCCATTCTCTTTGAACAGCGCATAGAGATAGGTGGCGCCGACGTTTTTCAGAAACTGGTTCAGCCGGATGGTATGGAGTGCGTGCTCCTCTTTGTTGATGCTGCCGGGTCCCTGGACCCGGTCGAAATAGTCCCGAGGCAGCAGTTGCTCCATTGTCAGCGTTGCAATGAGCAGGCGCTTGTCGATCTCGTTGACAATGGCCTGGCTATTGTGGAAGAAGCCATAGATGGTGAAAACCGTGGAGGACAGGAAGGTGATGATGAAAAAAGGAATGAAAATTTTTAGCTGAACACTTTGCTTGCGATACCAGGTGATAGGTTTCACGAACGTTCTCCTGCAATAGATGGACTCAGCGCCAGGAAGATGCCGGTGCTGGCAGCGAGTGCAACGGCAATGCCCGCGATGCCAACCCCAAGGCTCAGGCTCATGGCCAATCCGAAGGCCATCGGCCCCAGTGCCTCGCCACCCGCCTCGAACACGCTGTACACGCCTATCGCCTTGTCTTCTCCCAGCCGGTCAACACTGCGCAGGGAGGAGAAATACGAAAGCCCCTGATTGAAAATAAAGCTGTCCGTCAGGCCGAAAAGGACCACGGCAATATAGGCGGCGGTCAGCGTCTGGAAAGCGGCGAACAGCAGCAATGCGCCGACCATTACCATGGCGCCAACAGCCACGGCGCGCCGCGCGCCGAACAGGAACCATGTCAGACGCGTGAGCGACGGCCCCAGATAGACGCTGGCGACCCCGAACATCATGAAAGCCAGGCTGATTTCATTGGTGCTGAGGCCCTGGGATTCGGCGAAGAGGGGAAAGAGGAAGCCGAGGAAAAGGCCGCAGGCGGTGATCGGCAGGAAGGCGAAGAGAAAGAAACTCCAGACAGCGCGGTCGCTGAGGAAGGCGAGGAGCGAAAAGGAGAGCGTCGTAGCCGAGCCATTGCGGTGGCGATTGCGGATCAGCAGCAGCCCGGCCGTGGCGGCCAGCACCAGCAGCGCCGATTGGACCCAAAAGACCGATTGCATGCCTATCCGCGCGGCCAGCATCCCGCCGGAAACCGAGCCCACATTGATGCCGGCCGTCACCCCGACCGTCAGGGCGATAATCCCCGACTCTTTGCGCCCTTCGTCCTTTTCGATCAGGAAGTAGGTGCGGAACGCGATCATCAGCAGGCCCATCCCCAAGCCAACCGTCAATCGCCCGATTATCAACCCCTGGAAGGTCGCCACCAGGGCCGTGAGCGCCATTCCCGCGGCGATGATCAGGCAACCCAGGACGATATCCGTCTTAAGCCCCAGCCGAATCCATACATGCCCGTACAGCATGGCGATCACCGCGCCACTGAGCGTTTCAATCACCATCGGCAGACCAATGACCATGTCAAAGGGGAGCCAGTCGATCGGTGCGGCCAGGGATTTGGAATACAGCGGCAGGAACGAGGCCGAAAAAAAGACGCTGGCGATGGCCAGGAACGAGACAAAGCGGATTGCGCCTTCGTCGTACCGTTGGCGCGCCGCTGGATCAGCAAACGTGGGGCGGTCAAGAAAACGGGAACTGAAGAACCCGATTTCGGAAAACACGAACACCAGCACGAAGAGGATCATCGCCAAATCGATCAACGTGCCCATGAAGAGCGCCAGGTTGGCTTCCCGATGCGCGGACTGGTCCATGCCGACTTCTAAAAAACCGACCATTTCCCCCTGGCTATTGTGCAGCCGAACCACCCCGGTGAGCCAGTTGCCGTATATATCTGCCATTTCGCCAAGATAGGTTGTTCCGGTTTCTGCCACCTTGGCATAGAGGGATTTGTCGTACTGGTAATCGTAGGGATAGAAGATGCCGCGCAGGCCGTCGTGGTAGGCAAGCGCCGCCACTTTATTGCCGATGACCTTGTACACGCCGGAGTACGTGCTGGCGGCGATGGTGCCTTCCCGGCTGATGGTCTGTCGCAGTTGCGCCAGCACTGCCTGGTAGTCGGCGTTCATGTAGTGCTTGACGTGGTCGATCCGACCAATGGCATCGGCGTTGACAACGATGCGTCCGACCTCCAGATAGCCGCGCAGGTTCTTCGCGGCTTCTTGTTCGAGGCGATGGTTCATATTGTTGAAGATCATGGTGGCGGTGACGCCCACTGCGGTGCTTACCATCAGGGCCATCAGCCCCACTTGCTTGACTGCCTGGAGTCCCTCGGGAGTAGCGTTGCGGACGGCCAGCCTGATCAGCGCGATAGCGATGCCTCCCAGCAGCACCAGTTGCAGCCAGATGGCGACGCGCTTGATCCAGAGCAGCGCGTTGCCCTTGGCTCGATCGAGCAATCGGATCGAGGGCGAATCCCCGGTAGTCAAATGGACCACCTTGCCATTGTTGGGCAGCGTCAGGTTCGAGGGGTCGATCTGGAAGTTTTTGCACTCAAAAAACGTATCGATGTACCCGAGCGTCCGGGCGATTTGCGCATCGAACACAGCTTCGGCGCGACCGTCCCCGGCAAGCCGCATGATGGCGTCTCGGCCCAGATCGGAGAAATACCACTCGCCTGCGAGGAAATGGATGTCCGAGGGAATGGAGAATTCCACTCTGTCGCGACCGTCGTATCGTTTGACGGGCGGCTCTCCTGGAATCGCGGTGTAAATTTCCGTGGCAGCCGTGGTGAACGCCATTTCCCGTCCATCCGCCGAAACAGAAGCGAAGATAATCTGATTGCGGGCATTGGCAAACGGCGTGGTCGTTTCGGCAAGCAACATCCCGCTGGCAGGATCGAGCAGGTAGTCGTGGATGCCCTCATCGCGGCCAATGCAAAAGCGCACTCCATCGGGGGTCCAGGTGAGGCCGCGGATCAGTCCGATATTGTCGACCAACGCTGCCGAAGCGTGTTCGATGACATGCAGCACCCCCGCATGATATCCGCGCGGAGAAAACCGAACGATTGCCTCACGGTTGACCGTTAAGGACTCCGGGTCGATATAGGTGGTCGAGACGTACAGGGAGCCGTCGGGGGCGAGGGCGATTTCGTTGGCAGAGGAAAACCCTTTTTCCGGGGCATTGCTTGGCGACAGCAGATAGATCAGCTCGCCGTTGGCATCGACCCGTGCAATTTTTTTATTGGCATCGAAGACTACGGCATAGGATCCGTCCGCCCCGTGCACCGCCTTGGATACTTTCTCGAAGGGAACCTCGCGAGCAATGGAAAAAGCGTCTGGCAAACTTCTCCACTGGGCTGCTAGGAGAGCGCCAAGGACTAAGGCGGTGGCAAAGAGAATGAGCGGGACCAGGCGGATTCGGGCCATGGGACGTTAGAAGCCGGTGAACAGGCGATCGATCGGGCGATAGTACCAGAGGGTATCTTCGCCAGGGTAGTAGAATTCCGGGAACGTGCCGACTTGTGTAAATTCCAACGCGGCGAGAAGGCTACGCATGGGCTTGTAGGCATCGTCGGAGGAGGTTTCGAAGATCAGGCCGCGTCCCTTGGTTGTGGCGACGAATTGCAGGGCGAATTGGAGCAGGCGACGCCCCAATCCCCGACGGCGGCAGGAGGCGTGCACTGCTAATGCGCTTATTTCGAAAATACCGGTGCGGTTGGCGTGCATGCGGACACCCAAAACAGTGGCAATGGCGCGGTGCTGATCGCGCAGATACCAGTAGGTCTCGTGCGGCAGGCCGATGGAAGCGGCGGGACGGGTTTGGAATTCATCTCGTTCGCCAGGGGTCAGGGGGGTGCCGAACGTGCCAGGCTGCAATAAAAAAGCCGAGACCTCCATCGCCTCCGCGGGAGTGGCAACGCGGCGCGGATCGAAGGTGTCAACGGCCGTGGCGGATACTTCGCAATACATGTTCACAATATCTAGAGTTGCGCAGGGTTTGATCTCGATCATTCTCCCCCTCTTGATTATTGTCGTTTTTCTGGAGGATAAGCAAACTGGTCCTGACAGACCAAAGCACCTTATATCTCATGCCGGTGGTTGGCGCGAAGGAAAATTCGCATATTGGAGAAGCGGAATTAGAGAGCGACGGTTTTCCTGTACCAGGTCAGTCCTAAAATAGGCACACTCAGTCAAAGTGCGATTTCAGTCAGGCGAAGAGAGAAGAAAGAAGTTCTGGCACCTGCTCACATGCCAGAATCGATGGAAACAACGGCACACCGAACCCTTTAATATAAGGCACGGACCTCTGCGCATGAGCCCTGCGGATTTTTTCGATGAGCACGCCTAATTCAATGGGCTGATGCATGCAATCAAAGGCTCCTTGTTCGATGCCCTTCATGCCGGCAATAGCCGTCCCTTTGCAGGTCAGAAGAATAACCTCAATAGTGGCATCCAGGTTTTTGATCATGCTCAAGGTGTCCAGGTCATGCCCGTGACCGGATCGCAGGCTGAGTATCACTACATCGGGACGAGACTGGGTGACCATTGACATGGCTTCGTCACCGCCACCCGCAGCGTTGGCAGTAAATCCCCAGGACCGGAGACGATCAGTGAGGATATCGGTAAACTCTGGCTCCTCGGAGATAATCAGTACTTTTATTTTTTGCATGGGCAGCACCAGTGTATTGGACGCATGGCAAACAGGAAAAATCAATATTCCCAGAAAAACAACGGTCACCTCCTGACGGCTGGCCCATACCATTAGCCACCATCACTATTCTTCAACAGCTGAAGGCAGAATCGTTCCAGATCGCAGGGTACCTGAGATCGCCATCTGTAACGCCTCACTGTGCGAACCGATGATGCCATCAAAAACTGTGATTTTTTTCCAGGTAAAGAATCGGTAATAATTTTCTTCAATGCCACCGCAGACCACACAGTCAATCCCCTCTTTGACAATGAGATCGCTGAGATCCTCAGCACCTCGGCGGCTCAGAATGATCGTCCGCAGGTCCCCTACCATCCTGTGGCCGTCATGTTCGGCGATGATAACCTCGGTGGCCTGATCGAATCGGGGAGCAATACTTTTGTCATGCACGGTTAAAAGAATTTTCATGTTTCCTCACTGGTGTTACTGGGTACCGGTGGGGTTACCAACCCATGGGTTTTCAGTTTTCGCCACAAGGTGGTGCGGCCCCATCCCAGGATATCCGCTGCCTTGGAGCGGTTGCCTCTGGTCTGGGTTAGGGCGCTGATAATCAGTTCCTTTTCAAGGGCCAACCAATCCTTGCCGGTCTCCTGGATGGGTTGGGGGCCAGGCACAACCTGCACCAAAGCGAGAGGCTCGACCTCGGTGGGTAGATTTGCATCTACCGGCACAGGTGATGAAAAAAGATATTTGGGCAAATGCTCGATGTCGATTTCCCGGTTCTGGCAAATATTGACGCAGTACTCGACGATATTGCGCAGTTCCCTGATATTGCCTGGAAAAGGATATGCCATCAGCCGCCTAAGGGCCTCGTCATTGAAGTTTTTCGCACTGCTCCCGGTTCGCTCGGCAAAAAATCGCAAAAAATGGTTAAGCAGAAATCGGGTGTCGGTCTCCCTCTCCCGAAGCGGCGGCAGGTGCAAATGGAGGACATTGAGCCGGTAATAGAGATCCTCGCGGAACTCCCCGGCCGCAACCCGCTGTTTCAGAGGCCGATGAGTGGCTGCGATGATCCGGACATCGACCTTGATTTTCTTCTCTCCGCCAAGGGGAAAGAATTCGCGATCATCGAGCACCGACAGGAGTTTGACCTGGAGCGGCAAGGGCATGTCGCCAATCTCGGTGAGAAACAAGGTGCCGCCCTGAGCCAGGCGGAACATGCCGGGCTTGTCCTTGACCGCCCCGGTAAAGGCACCTTTGACATAGCCGAACAATTCAGACTCCAGCAGAGATTCAGGCAAGGCGCCGCAGTTAATCTTGATGAACGGTTTGCCGGCGCGGCTGGAGCTTTTATGGATGGCCTCGGCCACCTTGTCCTTGCCGGTGCCGGTCTCACCGGTAATCAGCACCGATGCTTCGGTGTGAGCCATTAGGGGGATGAGGTCAAAGACCTCGCGCATCTTCGGGCTCTGGCCGATGATCGAATCGGTGACATCGGCATCGGCGCCGAGTCCGACTGAGGCCACCATGGCCGAGAGGTCGTCGAGCACAATTACCAGGCCGACCACCTCCTCCGCTCGGTTACGCAGGGGAGAGATGGTGAACTGCATCGGGAGTTTGCGGCGGTCGCGGCTGACGATGTCGCCGTCGAGAACCAGCGGTTCACCGCTGCTCAGGACCTCGCGGAAGGTGCGGCCACGCCGGGCAATGTTGGAACGGAGGACAAAATCAACATAGACTCCGGTGACATCAGCTCGGACCACTCCGGTCAGCGCCTCGAGGAACTCGTTAATGGCCACAATTTTTAAATCTCGGTCGATCACCGCGATCCCATGCGGAATCGAGTCGAGCAGGCTGGTGGCGGCCATGTCGGGAAAGCTGGTAGAAAATACGTCGCGCATCGGTACCGATCGCTCATTTTGACATCAAAACAGAGAGTGAGTCCTGAAAGCAGGATGCAGGCTTAAAAACCCCCCTCCCCGTCGTGGAGACCGGAAAGGGGGGGGAGGGTTTTTAGTGGAACAATTTAGACTGCGCGATATAGACAAAAATTCCGGCGAAATAGCCCACAGCTGCTAATAAGCCGATTTTGCGGGCGTACCAGAAAAAATGGATCTTTTCCAAACCCATGGCGGCGACACCGGCAGCGCTCCCGATGATCAGGATGGAACCGCCGGTTCCGGCGCAGTAGGCCATGAACTCCCAGAGAAAGCTGTCTTGAGGATAGGTGGCCATATCGTACATGCCCATGGAGGCAGCAACCAGCGGCACGTTATCTACCACGGCGCTGGCCAGACCAATCAGGGTGACGATGATATCTTCGCGCCCCACGGTAGCGGTGAGCCATTGGGCCAGCGAGGTGAGGATATGGGTATGCTCCAGAGTGGCGACAGCCAGGAGGATGCCGATGAAGAAGACGATGCAGCTCATGTCGATCCGTCTGAGAGCGTTGACCAGGCTCAGATGTTCCTTGAATTCGTCGTCCTCCTTGTTGCGATGGAGCATTTCACCGACCAGCCAGAGGAAGCCGAGTCCAAAAAGGATGCCCATGAAGGGCGGTAGGTGGGTAATGGATTTGAAGATCGGCACGGCCACCAGGGTGCCCATTCCCATGAAAAACATGAGGTTCTGCTCAAAGGGGGTGGTCTCGAATCCGGCTCGTCGCTCGACAAAGGTTGGGGCAATAACTTCACGCCCACGCAGGGTATAACTGGTAATCAGCAGCGGGATAATCAGGCAAGCAATGGAGGGCAGGAATACTCCCTTGATGATGGCCAGGGTGGTGATTTGGCCGCCGATCCACAGCATGGTGGTCGTGACGTCGCCGATCGGACTCCAAGCGCCGCCGGCGTTGGCGGCAATAACGATGATACCGGCAAAAAAGAGACGGTCGTCATGGCGCTCGAGCAGTTTCTTCATCAGTGAAATCATGACAATAGTGGTGGTCAGGTTGTCGAGGATAGCGCTGAGGAAGAAGGTGACGAAACCGACCAGCCAGAGCAAGGTGCTGAGCTTGGAGGTTTTGATCCGACTGGTGATGGCATAGAAACCGTTGTGAGCGTCGACGACCTCGACAATAGTCATGGCACCCATGAGGAAAAAGACGATCTGGGCGGTGGAGGCCACCGATTCGTGCAAATTCTCCACAGCCACATGATTATCCGGACCAGCCAGGGCGTAGACGGTCCAGAGCAGGCCGGCGCCCAGCAGGGCCGAGGCCGATTTGTTCACCTTGAGCGGATGCTCCAGGGCAATGGCCGCGTAGGCCAGCACGAAAATAACTATCAGGGAGGTGAGCATAACTACTCCTTTCGAGAATCCCTCGCGGGAGGGCAGTTTAAGGTATAGGTTGACACGTCATTGATTGTGGTCAATCGTTCAACAAAGAGAACTCCGCACCCGATTGCACCGGGCGCGGAGAACGACACGCTCAGGTGGTCCATTATTTCGCCGTGAACACCTCCATGCCCATCATCGGCCAGACAAAGGCGACAAAGACATACAGCACCACCATCAGCATCACGCTGGCCAGGAGGCCGAACTTGAGGAACTCACCGGGGGTGAACTGCTTCGAGTTGTAGGCTATGGCGTTGGGGGCCGCGCCGATCAGGAGGAAGAACGGCATACCGGCGGTGGCCAGGGCGGAGAAGAGGATGACCTCGCCAGCTACCCCGAGGTAGGGGGCGATGACCAGGGCCACCGGCAAGGAGATCGCGATGGCCGCGACGTTCATGATGAAGTTGGTCATCACCAGGACGAAAAAGGACATGCCAAGGATAAAGACCACGCCCGGAGCCTTCTGGAAAAGGACCAGCCAATTGACCGCCAGCCATTTGGCCGCGCCGGTCTCCCAGAGACAGAAGCCGATCGACATGGCGCCGGCGAACAGGAGGATGATGTTCCAAGGGATATCTTCCAGGTCATCAATTTTAAGGATGTTGAAGACAAAGAAGGCAATGGTCGAACACAAGAGAATGCCGGTTTTGTCCAACTTGTCCAGCGCTGGAACAAAACTCTTGAGGGCAATGACCAGAACGGCGAGCAGAATGATGCTCGCGGCCAGAATCTCGTTGCGGGTGATACCGCCCAGTTCGCGGTACATCCGGCTGGCCTTTTCCTTGAGGCCAGGAATGCGATCTCTTTCCGGCTTGCAGACAACCATGAAAAAGCCCCAAAGGAGGAAGACCATCAGCCAGCCCAGGGGGAACATGTAATAGCTCAGGGTGCCAAAGCTGATGTCGACGTTCATCATGTCCTTGTAGAAGGCCAGGGCCACCGCGCCACGGGCCGCGCCCAGCAGGGTGATGATCGAACCGGCGCCGGCCACATAGGCCATGCCGATGAACAGGGCCTTACCGAACTTGGTTGGCTTGGTTTCGGTGGTGTAGAGGGAATAGATGGCCATCAGCAGGGGAAACATGGTGGCGGCAACGGCGGTGTGGGCCATGACGTGGGTGAGCAGCGCGGTCATGAGGAAGCAGCCGAGCATGATCATCGAGGTCTTCTCGCCAATGATCGACAGCATCTTGTAGGCGATCCGCCGGGTGAGGCCGGTCTTGGTGAAGACCATGCCGATGACCACCGAGCCGAAGATGAACAGGACCGAGGGGTCCATAAAGTCCTTGAAGGCCACCACCGGCTTGCGGATGAGGAACAGGGCCTGGAGGGTGCCGATCAACAGACTGGTGACGCCGATCGGCACAACCTCGAAAATCCACCAGGTGGCGGCGACGGCGAAGACAGCCAGGGCGCCTTTGGCTTCCTTGCTGAGGACGAAATGTTCGCCCTTGGGATCGATGGCGTCCGGCCAGGCCGGGGAGTAGTAGATAAAGGCAAAAAGGGCGAGGCCGCCAAGAATGAAGGCAACCCGCTTCCAATCAAAGGGGGCTTTGGCTTCCGTGATTTCTTTCACAGTTGTACCTGACATGATTTGGTTTCCTTGTATCGGTGAATGGGTCTCTTAAACGGACTCACAGCGAGCAGCTGCCGGCAAGCGTCCGGAATATATCGATCAAACGGACAACGCCGATCAGGGCCTGGTTCTCGACCACCGGCAAACAGGTCTCGTTCTCGGCCATCATGATCTCGGCGGCATGCAGCGGATGCATGTCGGCCTTGATCGACTTGTGCGGCGGAGCCATGAACTGGCTGACCGGCAGGGCGCCCTGGCGCTTGCACTCGGTC